>UMJV01016190.1_pt1 | contig 14182 bp, 8 predicted proteins | sample 1966141 | NCBI WGS metagenome assembly UMJV01 (sample SAMEA4836158, study PRJEB28245) | human gut metagenome | biome: gut microbiome; material: fecal sample | place: Denmark | collected 2008
GTCGAGCCTCTCAGAAAGGGCCCCGGTGAAGAGGTTCCCTTAGTCTCCGGATACGTTGCGCAATTGGACAAGTAGGCCTGCACCCCCATCGACTCTTCAAACTCAGAGCGCCACGCAGAAGCCAAATCCGGCCTTCGATCGATGAGTGTCCGCCCTGATGCATCCTTCTCCAGAAGCTTGGTTCGGATAGTTGAAGCGCTCTCTCCCCGCAACTGAACGTAGGGCAGAAAGTCGCCGACGACCGCCCCGGAGTTCCAGGAGGGCACACGCCACGGCGGATTCCCGAACGTCAGATCGAACCCAGGCTCCCGACCGTCCTGCGGCAAAAAGACATCCGCAAATCGCAGCGGCCAATGGAAGAAGCGGTAGCGCTCGGCAAGCTTTTCGGAGATCGCCAGATTCGGCTTGAGCTTCACGAGCTCCTCAATCCGGAGACGCCCATGCTCGTCCTCGCTCACCCTGAGCGCCTCATCCTCCGCGAACAGACCCTGCGACGGATCGACTCCCTGGGTTTCACAAAGTTCGCTTGAGAGGATCGTCCCCATGTCCTCGTAGAAGTCCTCACGCGTCGGGAATTTGTCCGCCTCTTCGATCGGCCAGAACCAAAGGGCGCACCAGTAGTTCATCGCCATGCGAAGACGCATGAATTCGCCGCTGTCGGCCGAGCCGTCACCCCGGCGCACGGCCTCCACGAGCGCATTCTTTTCGGCGTACGAGAGAACCTCTCCCGTCTTCGCCGCTTCGTGACCGTAGACGTCGTAGGGGTCGGTCGTCTTCGCGCGCACGTCCGCGAGCTTCTTCGCCCAAGACTGCCAGAGCCTCTCCGCCTTCTCGGAAAGGAACTCCATGTTCTGGATGTCCTCGACCGAGAACTTCCGGCTGATGAAGGCCTTGCGGCGCTTGTTGAGCTCGTCGATCTCCGTCTTGTAGACCGCCTTCACGTCCTTGTCGGCGTAGTCGGCCATGCCGGGGTTCGGGACGAGGAACTGCCAAATCTGATGCTTCCCCAGAGGCTTCGCGCCGATGTCCTTCGGCACCACCTCCGTCCACTTCCCGAGCAACTCGGAGGCTTCGTAGACGCGTCGGCGGCAGCCGATCAGCGAATTCCCGGCTTGGAGCTGAAGCCCAAACCACGGGACGAACCGGTCGGATGAAAGAGCATTCAACCACAGCGACACCTCCGCCAACTCCACGGCGACCGGGTTCAGGTCGACGCCGTAGACGCAGTTGTCCGCCATAAACATCTTGACGCGCTGAAGTTCCCGCGCGTAGTCGTCCTGCGAGAGGCGCTCTTCCTTCGCCTTTTGGGCGTAGCCCATGTAGAGGACTGTGAGTTGGTTGATCGCTTCGTTCAGGAACGCCGCCGACCCCATCGCCGGTTCGCAGATCCGAACGGACAGGATCTTCTCCGCGCGGGCGCGGTCGTCGGGGAGGGGATCCAAAACCGTCTTCTTGTACTCCTTCAACGTGTACTTGACGGTGCACTGCGTGAGAACTTCGGGCGTGTAGTAGGACGCGGACTTTTCACGGTCGCGCCCGGTCAGGCGGTAGATGAAGGTTTCCTTCGGGTAGATCTTCAACTGCTTTTCGCCTTCTTCCGTCGTGACGTAGGTCTTCTCGTCGTCCTTGTAGTGTTCGAGCTCCGAGGCCGTCACGAAGTAGCCCGCCTCGAATTCGTCCACGGATTCGCCCGCGGCGTGTACCTCATAAAGGTCGTCCTTCGCGAAGAACCCGCGGTAGGACAAAAGCGCCTCGTAGACCGCCCCCAACTGGTTGATGCCGAGGTGCGCGTAGGAAATGCGCCCAGTTCTCGCGGCCCTCTTCCCGCGCCCTTCGCTTCGCGAGAGGCTCATCAACCGGATCACCTTTTGGAGCGTTTCGTTCCGGAAGACGACTTGGTTGAGAAGCTTCGTGCGCTCCATGTCGAAGAGCGTCCCCTTCAAGGGTTCGATCGTGAAGGCGGACGCCTCAAAGTTCCCTTTGCCGCCGAGGTGCCCGGCCCCCTGAGTCGCCGTCCCCTGCGCGTAGAAGGAGACGAGCTTCGTGATCGAATCGTGGATGAAGCGGCCGTTGCGGTCTTCGTCCGTCACGAGCGGCACGAGTTCGAGGTCGCGCAGCGACTCGAACGAATACGCGCTTTGGTACGCCTGGTTGTCGACCGGCGCGTAGTGGAGCTCCTTTCTCGACTCGACGAAGAGCAGAAAGAGGATGCGGTACATGTAGCGCAGGCATTCGACCGTGAGGTCGGAGGCGAGCTTATCGTCCTTCCAAATCGCCTCGCGCGCCTGACGGCGCTTCTCCACGATCTGCGTCGCGGCTTCGTTCCCGAGGAGCTCGATCGCCTCACGAAGCGACTTCTTGAGCGACTCCGACACCCCGTAGGCTTCCTTGTGCGCGGACTCGTCGACGTCGTCCAGAAGAACCGAGCCGTTCACGCTCGTCATCGATTCGACGCAGAGGAGCGCGCCGCACACGTCCAACACCTGGGGTTCGCGGCGCGTGAAGAGTTCCTTCCAGTTGAAGCGGAGCACGGCGCGGCGGCCGTACTTCGTGCGGTCGATCAGAACCCACTGGTCGCGCGACGCGAGGATCACCCAGCGCGGCGGGTTGTCGCACCCGAAGACCTGACGCTCGATGATGCGGCCCCAGTCGTCCACCGAATCCTCCTTGGCGCGGCGGGGGAGTTCCGGGAGGTCGTCGCCCAACTGACGGAGATCGAGCTTCATCCCGAGCGGATCGCGCTCTGCTGGATCCGTCCCGTCCTCAGTCGAAGCGGTGTCGGACGCCTCAAAGACCCAGAGGAGCGGTTCGCTCCCGCCCTCCTTCATCACCGCGCTCAGAAGCGGGAGCGGCAGGCGGTCTTCGCCCATGGGACGGATGACGTCCACGCCGCCCTTCGTCATCGGGATCCGGAGCGCGCGCATCATCCGCGCGATGATCCGGCGTCCCGCGGCGATCCGTTCGTCGGGATCCGCTTCCGCGCGAGCGTCGCTCATGTCGTCCAAAAGCGTTCGGGCGTCGAGCCTCAGTTGGTGGCCGGGGGTGCGGAGCCAGTCCTTTTCACCCGCGGTCTCCGCCTTCGTCTTCGCCTCGTCTTCCGCCGAGTTCCACGCGGAGAGCCGCGACTGAAGCGTGTCCTTCAGGCTTTCCGAAAAGAAGTACGCGCTGTAGAAGTCGTGTTCGTTGTCAATGCCGTTCCATTCCATGGCGTGGCTCCGGTCAGAAAAGGGTCTTCTGCGCGTCGTGCGCGCTTTCGGTGAGCGGTCCGGCGAAAACCGCAACCACCTGAACGTAGGGTTCGGCGTCCAAGGAGTAGACGCCCAAGGCGTACTGCTCGGCCTGCTCGAAGGTGTCCTCGATGAACTTCTCGCGCTCGGCCTTCTTGCGGGCCCGCGTCGAGCCTTCGGGGAGATCGACGTCGAGGAGCTTCAACTGCTTGGTGCGGAGCGCCCCCAGTTCGGCCCGCTTTTGGTCGAGCACCGGCTTGATGCGGCCCACGAACGCCTCGCGCTTCTCGGCGAGGTTCCTGCGCATCGCCGAGACGGCTTCGGGAAGCAGCCGGGCGAGCGCCTCCGCATTCACCTCGGCTCCTTCGTTCACGAAGGGGCGATTGAGGTCAAGCCTCTCCATCAGCGCCTTTCTCGTCATCAGCTCACTCTTCGTCGGCGTGATCCGCACGGCCGCCCAGTCGTGAACCGGCGTGTAGCCGCGCAGGTTCGGATAGCCGCCCTGCATGAGCACCCACACTTCGTTTTCGTCCAGGCGGTCGGTGAGCGGAATGACCGGCGCGGAATGGCGCCCGAAGGAGCCGATCACCCAGTCCTCCATCCACTGCATGACGGGGTGGAGCTCCCAAAGGAGTTGGAGCTCGGGCCAGGAGGAATTCGGGTTCGAGGCCGCATCGCGGATCGAACGCTGGATGCGGGCCGAGTCGTCCGTCAGGCGGAAGCGGCGGCTCTCCGGCAGCACTTCCCTCGGGAGATAGTTGAGGCGCACGTCAAGGTCCGTCGGCGGCATCAGCTCCACCTGGCGCCGTTCGTCGTCGAACTGCACTTCGGTGCGCAGACGCCCCTGGCCGTCGTCAGCCGTCTGACGCATCAGGAGCGCGGCCTTCAGGAAATCGTAGTCGCTCGGGAAGAGGAGCTGTCGGTCGACGATCGCCTCTTCAGCCGAAAGCGAAGACTCCGAGGAAGCGCCCGGAGCGCCCTCCGCTCCGGCTTCCGTCATGGAGAGCCCCAAGAACGCGAGCGGATCGTTCGGGTCGAAATCAGCCCAAGCTTCCGCTTCGCCCTGCATCTCGGCGGCGGTGCGCAGCTCCTGCTCCTCCTTCGAACCCCCGAACTCACGCGGGTCGGCGATCGTCGTCTGGGCGTTTTCGTCCTTCTGAACGAGCAGTTCCAGGATGTGCGCGTCGCCGAAGGCCTTGAGGCTTTCGTCCGCTTCGGTCTGCATGTAGCGGATGATCGGCTGCTTCGTCTGCCCGTAGCGGTCGACGCGCCCGTTTCGCTGTTGGAAGGTCATCAGCGACCAGGGAATGTCGAAGTGGATCAGCCGGTGGCAGAGGCGGTGCAGGTTCAAACCTTCGCTCGCGACGTCGGTTGCGAGCATCAGACGGACGGGATTGTCCTTCTGGTTGAACTTCTCCACCGCGTCCATCAGGTCCTTGTCGCTGTCGTCGCCCTTCAACACGACGACGTCCTTGGCCTTGAGGCCGAGCGCCATCGGGAGGTTTTCCGCCAGGAACTGAAGCGTCAGGCGGCTCTCGGTGAAGATGACGAGACGGTCCTCCGCGTCCTTCGGATTCCAGCCGAATTCGCCGCCGTCACGACCCTTCAGCATCTCCACGAGCCTCAGGTACTTCGAGAAGGCTTCGGGCGCCGACAGCGTCCGAAGCGCCTCCAGGAAACCCTCGAGCACCGCGACGTCGTTCGCGACCTCAGGCGACGGCTTCATCGCGCGGAGCTTCTTCAGGCGGTTCTCCACCGTGGAGACGCAGGCCGCGGGGCTCGAAAAGAGCGCCTTCGTCAAGGTCGTCTTGAAGAGTTCGCTCCCCACCTTGTGGTTGGCGTCGATCCGTTGGAAGGCCATGCCCTGAAGGTGCCGGAAGACGGCGTTCTCCGCCTCGGACGCCTTCACCTTGATCGTGTCGATCGAGCGCTCCAGGAACCCGTTCTTCGCTTCGGACTTGATGTCGCCCTTGAAGCGGCGCACGACGAGCCCCTTCCCCTTGAAGTCCTCCGCGGTGTAGTGCTTGTGGTCCGCGAGAACCGTCGGGTCGAGCATGTCGATCAGGGACGCGAAGCTTTCCGGACGGCCGTCATGGGGCGTCGCGGAAAGCATGATGAGGGCGTCGGAGCGCTGCGAGAGGAGCCGCGCCAACTGCGAGCGCTGGCTCCGGGAGCCGCGCTCGGCGACGTTGTGCGCTTCGTCGATGAGGATGATGTCCCAGTAGGCGTTTCGCAGGAGATCGCGGTAGGTGGAGCCCTGCTTCAGCGTGTCGATCGAGACGATCGAGCGGTCGACGTAGAGAAACGGGTTGTGGCCGCTCGGGATGCGGAGCATCAGCCGCTGCAACCCTTCGCTGTCCAAGCGCGTGAGCGGAATGGAGAAGCGGTTCCAGAATTCCTTTTGAAACTGCTCCAGCATCGCCTTCACCGTGAGGACGAGGATGCGTTTCCCGCGGCCGCGCGCGATGAGTTCGGAAACGAGAATCCCCGCCTCCAAGGTCTTCCCGATGCCCACCGCGTCGGCGATGAGCATGCGGGGGCGGGTCGCCTCGAGAGCGTCGACGGCGGGCTTGAGCTGATAGGGAAGCACGTCCATCGCCGCGTTCTGCGCGATGTGGATCTTGGCGTCCGTCGCGGGCGTGCGGCGCAGGAGCGCTTCGATGAAGAGCTTCGACTTCACGAAGCGCTTCGAATCGTCCCGCACGAGCTTCGTCTCTTCGGGCCGCAGAATCCGGATCTCGTCTTCGTAGCCCGAGAGGAAGTGCTTTTCCTGCCCGCGCACGAGGTTCGAGATCCCGATGCACGTGAGTTCGTACTGTCCGAGAGCCGTGCCGTCGTCCGCGCTCTTGACGCGCTTCACAAGCCATTCGGCGTCACGGATGAGGACGCGCATGCCGGCGGCGAATTTCTGATTCATCTCTTCTTCCCTACAGCGAAAGCCCCGACGGCCGAGAGCCGCGGGGCGTGTCGTTGGCATTTTACGTTGCCGTGTCGAAGTTACGGATCGACGGGATGGCCCGTACGGAGGGCTTTCCCGTATGACTCAACCGACTCAGTACGTCGGAAAACTCCCGTCGTCCTCCGGCCAGGGCGGCATTGGCGGCATGTCCCACGTGTCGAACCCGTCAACCCCGCCCGCATCGAAGGGCAGCACGGGCTCGACGGGCGCAACCGCCGGCTTCGCCTCCGCGCGCCACTTCGGTGCGCGGACCGCAGGGGCCGAAGACGTTGGAGACGCCGAAACCGACGAGCTGCCCGCCGCACGGGTGCGCGTCCGGGTCGAGGCCCCGGCCTTCGTCGTCCTCTTCGTCCCGGTCTTGGTCCCAGTCTTGATCCCCGTCTGGCTCCCGGCCGCCGACCGGCTCCGCGTCCCGGAGGAACTGCGCCACGAGGAAGCCCTCCCCGACGCGCTCGATTCCGAGGGCGACGCCGACGAGGCACCGCCAACCGGCTCCTTCACCACCACCGGCGCGGTCTTCGCGCGTTCGATTTCTTCACAGATGAAGGCTTCGTACTCCGCAACGAACTGGTCGAGCCCGTATTCGCCCCGCTCGATCTGGGAGAGCTTGGTTTCAAAGGCCGCCGTCATCGCGGCGCTTCGCACCTTCGGAGACGCCACGATGAGGACGTTTCGGCCCTCCTCGGTGCAGTGCAGAAACTTCTTCTCGGTCTCGAGGTAGTTCTTGCGTTTGAGCTCCTGGATGATCGACGCCCGCGTCGCAGGCGTCCCGATCCCGCCCGCTTCCTTCAACTTCTCCTGGAGGTGCGGGTCGTCGAACGAGCGCCACACATTTTCCATTGCTGCGATGAGGGTCCCCTCCGTGAAGTAGGAAGGCGGCTTCGTCTGGTCTTTGCGGCCGAGGACGTCGAGAACGTCCGCGACGTCCCCCTTGACGAGGGTCGGGAGCGCCTGATCGGACTCCTCGTCCTCCTCACCGTCGGCGTCGGTCTTGGCCTTCGCGGACTTCTTCTTCGCGGCCACGGCCTTCCCCGCCGCATCCGCCGCCTTCTCGGCTTCGGTCTTCTCGAACAAAACCTTCCACCCCTTCACCACGACGACCTTCCCCGTCGCGACGAAGGTTTCGCCGCCGAGATCGAACCGGATCTCGGTCGCGTCGTACTCGTGCACGGGGAAGAAGTTCGCGATGTAACGGCGGGCGATGAGCCGGTAGATCTTCTGTTCGGCGGGCGAGAGCTTCTCCCAATGGGCGGTGTTCGCGACGGGCACGATCCCGTGGTGCGCCGTCACCTTCTTGTCGTTGAAGGTCGGGCTCTTGATCGTGGGGTCGGCCCGCTCGACGGCCTTCTGCGTGGCCGGGAAGGTCTTCGCGATCGCTGCCAGAACGGCGGGGGCGTCCGGGTGCTGCGATTCCGGCAGGTCCCCGCAGTCGGTTCGCGGGTACGAGGTGATCTTGTGGACTTCGTAGAGGCTCTGGCAGACCTTGAGCGTCTCCTCCGCGCTCATCCCGAACATCCGGCTCGCTTCGATCTGGATGTCGGCCAAGGAATAGGCCTTGGGCTGGAAGGCTTTCTTGCGCTTCGTGACGGAAGAGGTCACGGTCGCGGCCTTTTCCTGCTTGAGCTTCTCGACCAACTGGCGGCCGAGATCGAGGTCGATGAGGAGCTTTCCCTCTTCGTCCATCCCGGGCTGCCCCTCACGGGGCTTCCATTTCGCGCGGAAGCGGCAAGCCTTGGCTTCGAGCTCAGCCGAGATCGAGAGGTAGGGCTGCGGGACGAAGTTCCTCACCGCGTAGTCGCGGCGCGCGACCATCGCCAAGGTGGGCGTCTGCACGCGCCCCACCGCGATGAGGCCGCCCGACTGCGTGAGCGTGTAGGCGCGCGAAAGGTTCATGCCGAGGAGCCAGTCCGCCCGCGAGCGCCCGCGGGCGGCGTCGCGCATGCCGGCGTAGTCGACGTTTTCCTTGAGCGCCGCGAGCCCCTTCCGGATCGACGCCGGATCGACCGCGGACACCCAGAAGCGCTTCACGGGCTTTCGGCACTTGTAGTGCTCCAACACCTCGTCGACCAAGAGCTGCCCCTCGCGGTCCGGGTCGCCGGCGTTCACCACCACGGCGACGTTCGGCTGCTTCAGGAGCTTCCCGATCGTGGTCAGCTGCTTCTTCACGCCGCGGTCGGTCCTGGCCCTGCTGAGCCATGCCGACGGGATGATGGGGAGGTCCTGAAGACGCCAGATCTTGCGGCCCTTCTTCGTTTTGGGGATGTCGTCCGGCAGGTAGTCGTCCGGCTCGGCCTGTTCGAGCAGATGCCCGAAGCACCACGTGATCAGCGTGCCGTCCCGGCACGTGAGATATCCGTCCGCGCGCGAAGCGACGCCGATTTCCGCCGCGATCGCCTTCGCGACCGAAGGCTTTTCGGCGATGAAGAGTTTCGTGTCCATGGGTTGGGATTTTACGGAGGGAAGGCTTCGGGTGCGGACGAACCCCTACGCCCGTCACTTGACGGCCTCCCCCACCTTCTTCAGCAGCCGCTCCCGTTCGTCCGGCGGCAAACTCGACCAAGGGAGCGGTTCGATCCCGAACACCCGCGCCACTTCGCGCTTCGCCAGGGGCCAAAGATCCAACTCAGGGGATTGTTCGATCGAGCGGCAGACGGCGTGGTAGAGGAGCGCGCCGTGAAAGGTCGTTCCGCGGAAGCTCGGGGAGAACTCCGGCAACGGCTCGTTCTGCTCCAAGCGCGTGATCCGGAGGTACCCCGCCTCGTGCCCGGCGAGGCTCGTCATCAGACGCCAAAGCGTCAGTTCTTCGATGCGCTCCACCCGAACGAGAAGACGGTCGCCGTCGTTGGCCGTCTGGGCACCGGCGTGCCGCAGGACCCTTTCGTAGGGCGCGAATTCCTTGGCGGAGTCTTCCACCTTGACGAGGAGCCGCACCGCAAAGACAGTTCGCGGATCGGGTTTCTCTTCGGGAGCCGCAGGGGTGTTGGCGTAGGGAGGCAGTTTGGATTTCTTCATTAGGAGTCTCACAGATTCAATGCCGGGCGGAACTTCCCGCCCTGATTTCAGAATACCCCACCATGCGTCGTTCACCGACGCATGGGGCTAGAATGTTCCGAGCGACCCACCACCCCGCGACGCATTCCCGCAGAGGCAGAAACCATGGCGCGAAAAGACACCGCCGCACAGGACGCGCTCCTCATCCTCGCCATCCTGAAGCGCATTCCGAGAAGCAGTTGGATCACCTCCACCGAGATCGGGCAGGCGCTCGCGGAATCGGGCCGCGAGGTGCCAACGAGAAGGCTGCAGCGCATCCTGCGTGAGCTCACCGACGAGCCGGAGTTCGGGGTCGAGATCAATACGGACAGCAAACCGTACGCCTACCGACGCGGCGTTCCCGATCCGACGCTGGCGAGCGTGACCCTCTCGCCCCAGGTGAGCCTTCTCGTGCGCATGGCGCAGGAGTACCTGAAGCACCAGTTGCCGGCGCCCCTCGTGAAGTCGCTCGACTATCTCTTCGAAGAGGCGCAGGAGACCTTGAACGAATCGGCGCGGTCCTCCCGCGCCGCGCAGTGGCTCCGCAAGGTCGCCTTCGTGCCGGAGAGCGTCCCGATGCTCCCGCCCGTCATCAAGTCGAGAATCTTCGACGCCGTGAGCGAAGCGCTCTACCGCGAGTCGAAGTTGGAGATCGACTACGTGAACTTCAACGAAGAAGCGAAGCACGGGATCATCTCGCCCCTGGGACTCGTGCAACAGGGCTGCAGGGTCTACCTTGTGGCCCGCTTCGACGGCTACGACAACGTCCGCCATCTCGCGCTCCACAGGCTCCAGAAAGCGCGCGTCCTCGACTTCGCGGCCGAGCGCCCGAAAGGCTTTTCGCTCGAGGAGTACGTGGCCTCCAAGCACTTCAACTACTCGAACGGCGGCAAGGTGCGGCTGATCCTCGAATTCGAGAGCGGCGTCTTCGCGAAGAACCTTCAGGAAACGCCGCTCCACCGCCGTCAGACGCTCGTGCGTCTCCCCGACGGCTTCTGGCGCTTGGAGGCGGAGGTCGACGACACGAACGTGCTCGACGGTTGGATCGCTTCCTGGCACCGCGCGAACATCCGCCTCTCGGAAAAGCAGCCGGTCGCCGACCCGCAGTGACGTTCCCTCCCACGTGAAGGACGCTTCGGGGGGCCCGCGCCGCCCGGAGCGTCCCGTCATTCACCTCCCGTCACCGCCTCAGTCCTTCCGTCGGCACGGGACTTCGCGCGACGTCACCGGTTCCCACGCCCACCAGTCGATCCATTTCACGCAGCTGCGCATGAGGTTCAACGCCGTCACGGCGAGCATCCAACGGTACTGGTGATCATCGACGTCCCCGGTGAACAGCTCCCATACGTGCGCCTTCTTTTCGGGAGGCGTCATGCCGAGCCGGGCGAGGATAAGCTCTTCGTCGGACTTCTCGAGGTCGTCCGGCGTGAACTTCCCGGCCCTCTCGTGCATCTCCCAGGCGATTCCGATGAGCTCTCTCGTCCTGTCGCCGTAGGTCCGGCTCACCCAGGGCATCGGGTCGCTGACGAGCGCCCAAACCCGTTCGGCGCAGTCGGGGTCGGAGAACACCGCGTCGCGGGCGACGTACTTCTCCTCCGGGGAGCCTTCGGCCACGAGTTTGTCGAACCATTCCGCCGTCGGTTTTTCAGGAAGACGGTCCCACAGCCCGACCAACGTCATGTCCGCATCGCGGTACGTGTCCAACACGTATCCGGCCATGAGCTCGGCGGAGGATATGCCCCTCTCCAAGGAGTAGAGGTTCGGCGCGGAACGCTTCTTTTGCGGCCCCAATCCGCGCGGCTTGGGCGTATAGGGGGTGCCGTCGGCGTTCGTCCCGTAGACGTTCTTCTCTTAGGGCTTCGGGCACTTGTCCGCACTCATGCTGCATCCTCCTGGAAACGGGAACAATCGGCTCGGGAAAGTCGACGCAGGCGGTCCGAACACCGCGCGGCACCGACCTTTCCCTCAACTTCATTGTCCGGCATCGTGCGTCGTTCACAGACGCATGAAGAATCTTCCGACCCTCTGATCAGACGCCTCCGGCAAGCCGCCGACATTCCGCTGAGAAGCCGCTGACATGCCACTGAGAGAGCGCGGTGAAGCCGCCGTTTGCCGGAGAAAATAAAAAACGGAAGGTTTCGTCGACCCTTCCGGTCGACGGCGCCTTCCGCCTGTGCTTCACCCCAATCTGAGTGAGTCGGCACGAACGGTCGCCGGGACGACAGAACGCGGCATCACTCCGGCGTCCACGCCCACCAGTCGAGCCAGCCGACGCCGCTCCGCATGAGGTTCAACGCGGTCACGGCGTCGCGCCAACGGACTGCGTCTTCCGCCCGGCGCTCCAAACGCTCCTCCCGCTGCCTAGGAGTCTCGTCGTACGCATCATCCTCCCTGTCCTCCTCTTCGGGCGGCGTCATGTCAAGCCACGTGAGGAGAAGATCCTCGTCGGCCTCCTCCATGAGCTCGTAGGACTCGATCACGCCCGCGGCCTCCTGCATCTCCAACGCGACGTCGATGATGCCGTACGTCCGTTCGGCGTAGGCTTCGCTCACGCGGGCGTCCGGGTCGCGGATGAGCTTCTCGACCTGGTTCGCGCACCACGCGTCGGAGAACACCAGATCGATGGCGGCGAGCTTCTCCTCCGGGGTGCCTTCGGTCAGCAGGTGGTCGAACCATGCGACCGACGCACGATCGGGCAGATTCCTTTTCGCCTCACGTCAGCGCCAGCGGACCTCTTCGACCGCGTCCGACGCGATCCGCAGCATGCGCTCCGCAGCGCTGTCCTCCTCTTCATCCTCATCGTCATCTTCGTCCTCGTCGAAGCCCCCGTCCTCTTCGAGGTCCTCGTCCTCCTCAGTCCCGACGCCGTCCGCCACGCTGAGGTCTGCGGGACTCAACCCCGCGGAACGCTTCGCCTTCAGGATCTCGTCCGGTCGGACGGGACGACCCCCGCACGTCATGCCGACGGGCGCTTCTTCGCATTCGGGACGCTTCTGCGCACACATGATTCACACCTCCGGGACGGTTGGACAAGAGACGGGATGAAGGCCGCGCGACCGGATCCGAAGCCGCGTCGCGCCGCGCCTTCCCCTCACCTTCAGTGTCGCCTGTCATGCGACGATCACAGACGCAGGAAAACTCGAAAGGACGCTTCAGAGGGAGCTTTGGAGGGAGGTTCGGTGTCGCCGCCGGGCCGTTCCGGAGCAATAAAAAACGGAAGGTTCCGCCGAGCCTTCCGGCCCGGAGAAACCTTCCGTCGTCAATCTCCCGTGCAGATGCGCTGGACGCGCGGGGCCGTCCTACCCGCGCCGCTCCGTGAAGTGCCCGACGGCACCCTTGAGCGCGGCGAGCGCCCGCTCACCCGGATAGTCCGCGCCGATCCGGTCAAAGCGCGCGAGGAACGACCCCGGCGGTTGGCGGTAGATCTGAAGCGCGAAGGTGTCGACCTCCTCGTCCTTCAACCAATCGGCCAAGGCCAACAAGCGGTCTTCCGGCAGCCACGCCGGATGCGCCGTCGTGCGGCATTCGAGCTCGACGCCCGCCTCCCGGATCATCCGGTAGGACTCCAAAAAGTGCGCACAGCTCCCCGGGACCCCGGTCACGCGGTCGTAGGTCTCGGGGTCCGTCGGGACGGCCTTCACGTCCAGGCCCACCCAGTCGATGAGGGGGAGGCACGCGGCCAACCGATCGGGGTAGCTCCCGCCCGTGTGAAGACCCACCTCGAAACCCATCGACTTCACGGTGCGCATCGCCTCAGGGAGCGCGTGGTCCACCGTAGGTTCCCCTCCGGAGAAAACGACGCCGTCCAAGAGACCCTTCCTGCGGGAGAGAAGCTTCATCACCTCGTCCCAGCTCGATTCGGGCGCACTCGCCCGGGACTGCATCCAGTCGTTGTGACAGTAGACGCAGCGCCAGGGGCACCCCTGGACGAACACGACCGCCGAAAGGCGGCCGGGAAAGTCGATGGTGGTAAAGGGCGTGATGGCGGCGACCCGCAGGGCCGCCGCCGGCATGGCGTCCGTCACTTACTTACTTGCCGCAGCAGGAAGCGGGCTTGTGCTGGGCGGCGCTCGCTTCCGTGAAGCAGACGCGTTCCTGGAACTCACCCTTCTTGCCGATGTTGAAGGACTGCACCGGGCGGTGGTAGCCCATCACGCGGGTCCAGACTTCGCAGGGCTGGCGTTCGGAGTCCTTGAGTTCAGGGGCCTTCAGGTTGGTGGTCTTCTCGGTCATGGTCGTGTCCTCTTTGGAAACGTGAATCTTCAAATGTCTTTCGGGTCCGCTCGAGGCGCTCCGGGACCGTTACGGTTTGCCGGTCCCGTCGCGCTACGGGGTTCCTTGCGGTTGAGCCCAGATCAGCTCGCTGCGCTCATCTCACGGCGCTTCTTGGCGAGGATCTCTTCGTCGCACTTCGGGCAGAAGTCGTGGCGACCGGAGAGGTAGCCGTGCTTCGGGCAGATCGAGAACGTCGGCGTCACCGTGATGTAGGGGAGACGGAACGTCGTCAAGGTCTTCCTCACGAGGTCGCGGCAGGCTTCGGGCGAGCTCACGGCTTCGTTCATGTAGAGGTGAAGGACCGTGCCGCCGGTGTACTTGCGCTGCAGGTCGTCCTGGCGCTCCAGCGCTTCGAACGGGTCGTCCGTGAAGTTGACGGGGAGCTGCGAGCTGTTCGTGTAGTACGGATTCGACGGGGTCCCCGCCTGGAGGATGTCCGGGAAGCGCTTCTTGTCTTCCTTGGCGAAGCGGTACGTCGTCCCTTCGGCGGGCGTCGCCTCGAGGTTGTACATGTGGTCCGTCTCTTCCTGGAAGGCGACGAGGCGCTCGCGCACGTGGTCCAAGAACTTCAGCGCGAACGCGTGACCCCACTCGGTCGTGATGTCGTCGCGGTCGTCCGTGAAGTTGCGGATCATCTCGTTGATGCCGTTGACGCCCACCGTCGAGAAGTGGTTCCGTAGCGTGCCGAGAT
>UMJV01069681.1_pt1 | contig 13959 bp, 9 predicted proteins | sample 1966141 | NCBI WGS metagenome assembly UMJV01 (sample SAMEA4836158, study PRJEB28245) | human gut metagenome | biome: gut microbiome; material: fecal sample | place: Denmark | collected 2008
CTTCGGCTTTCGGCACAGGTGCGTATAACAACATCAACGCCATGGTCATAACCATGGCGAGGATTGCCGAAAGCGCACGCATGCCGTGCGGAACGTTCCGTTGTGCGGGTTGATTCACCTTCACGCCTGTCTGTTGAGTTTCCTTGCGTACAACCATGCTATCTTTCGTTCGTTCGGGTAGCTGAGAACGTCGTCCAAATCAGCAAAATCCACCCAAATCGCGTCTTCCGCCTCATGATCCGGGTCGCCTTCCACCGTCAACTCGCCGCCGATCTGACGCAATGCGAAATGATGCACCAGCTTGTGCACGCGCTGGCTGGTTCCGGTGAACCAGTAGTCGATGGTGGCGATGGAATCGACCACTTCACCTAGGATTCCTGTTTCCTCGTGAACTTCGCGAACGGCGGTTTGCTGCGGTGTTTCGCCTTTTTCGATATGACCTTTCGGCAGGCACCATTCCAAATGTCCGCTACGCGAGTGGCGTGCGATGATCGCCACACGGCCCTTGTCGTCGAATACGAGACCTCCCGCCGAATATTCGCGCACTACCGGCAGTTCCTGCGCGTCGAGCGAGGCGAACGTGGTCGGACCGTCCGTGGCGCGCCGCTGCGGCATTATTGCCGGGGTGGGTGCGTTGGGCGTGATGATGGTCTCTTGCCGCAAGGAAACGGACTGCGATGTGTACAGCAGTTTGTCCGGTTCCATCGGATTTTGGGCATGGTCGTCCGCAGCATGGGCAAGCATGCGTGCAAGGTCTGCGGGCGTAATCATGATTCCAACCATACTCAATTCTGTGTGCAGGTGGGGTAACGGTATGCTGGTAAGGCAGAAACTTGTGGTGCCGGAAAGGGATGGCGTGAACTTCGAAGTGTGGCCAGAGGCCATTGAATTAGGGCGTATGTTCGCCGCGGAAGGCTATGAATTGGCGTTGGTGGGAGGTCCCGTTCGAGACCTGCTGTTGCATCGTAAATCGCATGATTTGGATTTTTGCACATCGGCGCGTCCTGAGCAGTTTGAACACATTTTGCGCCGTTTCGGGCGCGATGGCTTTTGGGATATGGGCCGTAAATTCGGCACGTTGGGCGCCATGCGCAGGCGTGAGGATGGCACGGAAGTGCAGGTTGAGGTAACGACCTACCGTTCCGACACGTATGACCCCGACTCGCGCAAGCCGGAAGTCAATTATGGCGACACGCTGGAAGGCGATCTTTCCCGCCGTGATTTCACGGTGAATGCCATGGCGTTGCGTGTGCCGGAATTGGAATTCGTCGATCCGTTCGGCGGCGCGAACGATTTGGCCAAGGGCGTGTTGCGCACGCCGGTCGATCCTCGCCAGTCGTTTGACGACGATCCGCTGCGCATGATGCGCGCCGTACGTTTCGTGGCGCAACTGGGCTTCCGTATCGAACCGGAAACCGCTGAAGCGCTGACCGACATGGTCGATCGCATTGAAATCGTTTCCGCTGAGCGCGTACGCGACGAACTGGTCAAAATGCTGCTGTCCGATCGCCCGCGCGCAGGTATCGAAGCGCTGGTCGATTCCGGTCTTGCCGATATCGTCTTCCCGGAAATTCCGGCATTGCAGCTCGAAATCGACGAACATCATCGTCATAAGGACGTGTTCGAGCACACCATGATCGTCATTGATCGTGCGGTTGCCCTCGAAACCGGCCCGGACGGCCCTGTGCCGGCACCGGATCTGACGTTGCGTTTGGCCGCGCTGATGCACGATATCGGCAAGCCGAAGACGCGTCGTTTCGAATCGGGTGGCAAGGTGAGCTTCCATCATCATGATGCGGTCGGCGCGAAAATGACCCGCAAGCGCCTTAAGGCATTGCATTTCGACCATCATATGGTCGAGGACGTCAGCGAGCTGGTCAATCTGCACTTGCGCTTCCATGGCTACGTGGAGGAGCCGTGGACGGATTCCGCGGTCCGTCGTTACGTCAAGGATGCGGGTCCGCTGTATGAGCGCCTGAACCGCCTTACGCGTGCCGACGCGACCACGCAGAACAAGCGCAAGGCCATGGTGTTCTCGTCGGCGATGGACGAGATGGAACAGCGCGTGCGCGATCTGAAGGAGAAGGAGGATTTCGACGCGATCCGCCCTGATCTGAACGGTGACGAAATCATGCAGCTGCTCGGCATTGACCCGGGACCGCTGGTTGGCAAGGCGTACAAGCACATGCTGGAATATCGCCTCGATAACGGCCCGGTCGAGCGTGATGTCGCTGTTGCCGAGTTGAACCGTTGGTATGAGGAACAGCAGGCCGAGTAGTCTGCTTGCTGACCTCACGATTTGGATTCTATGACCGCACGATTCGATTTTTCGGGAAAAAAATAGAATCGTGAGGTCAGTCGGTTCCGAAAAGTGCGGTTTCGGGGGTATTCTCTAGAGGATTTCGCCCGCGATTTAACCCACGAATATAAGAATTGACCTCACGACCTTGATTTTCAGTGAAAAATCGAAATCGTGAGGTCAATCCGAAAATCTGCAAATCAAAAAATCTGCAAATCACACGGCGTCGTGTTCGGGGGCCTTCTGTACGTCGGTCATCTTGTCGACGGTAACGCATCCCTCGAAGCTGTCGATCTCCTTGCCGGCGGTCGGCACCTTCTTCTGATTCTGCAGATTGTCGAAAGTCGCGCCAACCACAACGTCGATCAGCATATCCTCACGATCGTCCATCACCATCGTCGCGTCGGTGAAGTTGCTGTTCACCGTGTACGCCTGATTGATGGCGTTCTTGCCGAAGATGATCATCGTGCGTTCCACTTTGGAGCTGGTGTAGTTGCCGGCTGCCTGGGTGTTGAACTCGCGGTTCTGCAACGCGCTGCTGACGGCTTGCGCGAAGCCGGCGAATTCAGTGCCGTTGAGCACGCGCACGGTGATGTTGCGGTTTTCCACGTACTTGCCTTTGCTGCCGTCCTGTTCCTGTGCTGCGCAAGGGGCCTGCTGGCCGTAATTCGGCTGTACCGCGGCCGACTTGACATTGCCCAATCCTCCAACATGGAAGAAGAACAGCAGGGAAATCACCAATGCGATCGTCAAAATGGTGCCGGTGATGGTGAACACCACCTTTTGACGGCGGCGAATGTACTGTTTGCGCGCGGCGCGCTCGTCGTTAGCCTGAGTCATGTACGAGTCCTTCTCCAAAAATCGGTTGACTTCAACCTTACTGTTACGCGATGATATGCACAATCGGATGGGCCGGTGCCTTGGTGGCGATGATGCGGTCGACGCAACGGCTTTGTTGCCATGCCGACTGCACGGCGCGTGCCGCATCGTCGGTTGGCACGAATGCGATTACGGAAGGGCCGGATCCGGAGACGAACGCCTGCTTGGCGCCTGCCTGCAACGCTTCGTCGATCGCCTGTCCGCTGCGTGGATGCAGTGAGATCGACGCCTGTTGCAGATGATTGTTGTCGGTTGCGCCGGCGCCGATTTGGTCGAACATGGCATACACTTCCGGCGTGCGCAGTTCCGCCTGATACGCGCCGACCAGCAGACGGCCTGCAAAGCCCTGATCCGTCAGTTCCAGCACGGCGTCGCTGTTTTCGCTGAGTTGTTCGATCTGCTCGCCGAAGCCGGTGCCTCGCGCATAGCCTCCGGTCAGGCAGAACGGCATATCCGCGCCCAATGTGGCGGCAACCTGTTGCAACCGTTCAATGGACCAATCAAGATTCCATAGCGTGTTCAATGCCAGAATCGTGGCGGCCGCATCCGCGGAACCTCCTGCCATGCCCGCGCCAACGGGAATGCGTTTTTCAATGTTCAACGCCACATCCGGTTCATGGCCGCTCGCTTCGGCCATGGCGAACAGGGCGAGTACGGCATGGTTGCGTCGCATGTCGCTGCCGGAGGAGGCCAGATCGCCAAGATAGGCACCTTCAAGATTCAGGGAGAAACCGGATCCGGGCTTTTTGCGACTGGTGGTGACGGTGTCGTACACGCCGACGGCGCAGTAGATGGTGTCGAGCTCGTGTCGGCCACCCCATTCGCTGCGTGGCCTGCCTACGTGCAGGGTCAGATTCGTTTTCGCCGGGCAGTCCACGCTGACCGTGTTGATTGCGGTGTTGGCGTCGTTCATGCTTGCGACACCTCGCCCACGGCTCGTGCCAATGCCACGAATTCGTCGATGGCAAGCGTTTCGCCACGGCGCGTCGGATCGATGCCCGCCTGCTCGAACGCTTCGGAGGGCACGATCTTCTTCAACGCGGCATGCAGGGTTTTGCGCCTCTGGCCGAATGCGGCGTCGATAAGACGGAACACGTTTTCGCGGTCCACTACGGAACCGTCGGGATTGTTGGCCGAAGGCGTGTGCCCGCCCTCATATCGTTTGAACAGCACCAGCGCGGAATCCACATTCGGTGCCGGCCAGAACACATTGCGCCCGATAATGCCCACACGTTCCGCGGTACCATACCAAGCGAGCTTCACGCTTGGAGTGCCGTAGATCTTTGAACCGGGCTTTTCGCTCAGTCGGTCCGCGACTTCCTTCTGCACCATCACGAGGAACGTGCCGAGATTGTCGAAACGTTCCAGCAAGGTCAGCAGAATCGGCGTGGCCACGTTGTATGGCAGATTGGCGACCAGTGTAAACGAATCATCATTTTGGAAATCAGGCAGATTTTCCGGCGTCACGGTCAACGCATCGCGATTGACCACGCGGAAACGATCCACCGCATCCGGCATGAATTCGGCGATGGTGCCGGGCAGTCGTTCCGCAACGGGCGGGTCGATCTCCACGGCGGTCATCGTGGCGCCGGTTTCCAAAATCGCCAATGTCAGTGAACCGAGTCCAGGTCCGACTTCCAGCACATGATCGTCGGCGGTCACACCTGCCTCGCGCACGATACGACGAACCGTGCCCGGGTCGATTACGAAATTCTGCCCGAATTTTTTCGTCGGGCTGATACCGGCCTCGGCCGCGATACGCCGAATGTCGGCAGCCCCCAACAGGCGGCCTTGCGCGGTTTCGTCGGTTGCGTTGGTTTCGTTCGCGTGTTCTGTCATTACCTCATTATCCGTTCAACTGGTATGAAAAGTGTGCGCTGTTGCGTTTGCGTATTGTTGCGATCGGCGTTGTTTAATACCATCCGACCTGCTCGGAATGCTCCCATGCCTTCGACGGACTGCCGTAGCGTTGCGCGATGTAGCTCAGGCCCCAGTCGATCTGCACGGCCGCATCGTCACGCCAGTTTGCGCCGAATGCCGCCATTTTGCTGCCAGGAAGCGACTGCGGGATGCCGTAGGCTCCGGAAGATGCGTTTTCCGCATACCACAGCCAGCTCGATTCACGCGTCCACAGTTTCACCAGATCGGTCCAGTTTTGCCCGGTCCAGCCATATTGCGCCGCGGCTCCGGCCGCGTAGGCCTGTGCCTGCGCGGGGGAGGGGTGATAGAGGCGGCATCCTGCCGAAGGATCGGAAGGTTGCGGTGTCGGGGTGGGCGTCGGATCCGGCGTGGGGGTCGGGTCAGGCGTGGGGGTCGGGTCAGGAGTTGGCGTCGGATCCGGGTCCGTTTTCGATCCGGAATCGTCCTTCTTGTTGTCGTCTGAATTATCCGTATTGCCGGAATTACTGTTCGAATCGTCTTTCTTGTCGGAATTATCGGAATTGTTGTTCTTGTTCGAATTGTCGTTCTTTCCGGAATTATCGGAATTGCCGGATCCGTCATCCGATCCCGAATCGTCGGAAGATGCTGCCGGTCCTACTGCGATAATCTGATCGAGGGCGATTTTCGTGGTCGTTTCGTTGGTCAGCGTCTCGCTTTCCTTCTCGCCGTCCACATACGTGACGTCGTACGTTTGCTGGATTTCGCCGTCCTCGCCTTCCTGCCTGACTACGACTTCGCCGGTCTGCAGGCTGGGATCGACGATGGTTTGCGTGCCGAAAGGCACCGCTTTCGTGCGTGTTTCCTCGCCGTGCGTCACGCGGCGGACGCGCAGGATCGTTTCGCCGTTGTCTTTTTCGACGCTGACGCGATCCTCCTTGTTCAGCGTGATGCCTTTGGAGTCAAGAATGGAGGTCGCCGGCAGTTTGCCATTCGGCGATTCGGAGCTTTGCCCGTCTGCGATGACGGTGACCGGCCCGTTTTGGTTGATGATCAGTCCGCCGGTGAGTTTGTTGTACACGTTGTCGATATTGACGGTGACTTTTGCCGCGTCTGCTTCGTTTTGTTCGAAGAATCCGATCAGCTGTTCGGCGCTGGTCGCCACTGTCCAGAAGGGCACTTCCTGCCCGTTGATGGTGATGGTGGTCTGGTAGGCGCTTCGTACCGTCACCACGTCATGGTTGCTCAGCATGCTGGTGGGGCTGGTGGATTCCACGAGATCATGCGTTTTGACCTTCACGCCGCGTTCCTGCAGCAGACGGTCGACGCTCATCGCGTATGTGGTTACGGTGGTGGTTTCGCCATCGATGGTCAGAGCCACGGTTTTGCGCGCGCCTACGCCGAATGCGAGCGTCGAGGCGAGCGTCAACGAGACCACGCATGCCGTCACTCGAACACGCCGAAGCGTCACGAATCTCCGGGGGGTCCACCTTCTTGTCATACGTCCTCTTTCCAGCGACTGCCTACATCGCCGTCATTGTAACGGTCAGATCGGGACGAATGGCATGGTTTCCGCTGGCTTTATCTATACCGCCACATTTTCGAGGAAAAGGAGTAAAGAAAAAAGGGGGCAGGAGAGAAGGGGATGTCCTGCCCCCTGCCCGGACGAGGCAGGTTGGGGGAAGCCTCGTCCGGTCGCCAGAAGCCATAAGTTGGGGGAAGGCTTCTGGATCACTTACCCATGGTAAGAGGTCAAAGCCCGTCAAAACGGGTTTCGAGCCTCCTGTCGGGATCGAACCGACGACCTGCCGCTTACAAGGCGGCCGCTCTGGCCATCTGAGCTAAGGAGGCTTGTGCCGCTTTCTAGCATAATGCATAAAAACGGCAACGATTGAATAGCATAACCAGCGTGCCCGATACCGTCAACTTGGAACTGCGCTTTGGCTGGCACGCTGGCGAGTAGGGGGGTATAATTTTTCGATTATGAGGATTGCGTAGGGCTGATCACTCGCCAGTGGTGTTGGAGATCGGATCCTTGTCGGAGCCGATGGAGGGCATCACGCCTTCCTTGCCGATGTCGTCGGACTTGATTCCGATGGCCTCCAGCAGGCCTTCCTCAATGGTCTCCTGCGCAGTGCTCAACTGGTTCATATCCCAGAACTTGCCGTTGATGGTCACCGTTGGGGTGGTCATGCTGTCTTTGTAGGTTCCGGACGTGTTCCACAGTTCGGAGCGCTTCGGCGTATAGGTGTCGATGGCGTCAAGCCAATCCTGGTAGTCGCGGCCGAACGCCTTGTCCGCCACATCCTCGGAAACTCCCGAGGCGATCATCTGTTCCTTGATCTGATCGTCGCTGACGGACTTGTAATTCGAGCTTTCCTCAGGCTGGAAATCCTCGGCGTACATTTTTTCGAGGAAGGTGATCAGATGGCTCGGATCGCTGTCATGCTCGGCCAGATAGATCGCGGCATTCGCTGCGCGGCTTGAATAATCGTCGGTGGACCACTTGTCCATAAACGCCATGAAATGCAAATCAAGATTGATCTGACCCGCGTCGACCATCTTCTGCAGATCCTCATCAAGCTGACGATGCAGATTGCCGCAGCCCGGGCACAGGAAATCCATGTAGATCGCAACAGTCGGTGCGCCTTCGACGGACTTGCCGTAGCCATCCTTCGAAATCAGCAATCCGCCCTTCTTATCGACGAGCTTAGGGGCGTTTTCGACTTGCTGCAGCTTGTCGTACGCTTCTTCCACGGTCTGGGTGGAAGCCTGCGTTTCGGTGTTCTTGTGCATGTTGTGATACACGGTGAACGCGCCGATCGCCACCAGGATCACCAGCACCGCCATCACGATGGCGCCGATGAGGGTCTGCTGCTTGCGCTCCTTCTCCATCTGTTCGGCGCGAGCCTTCATCTCCGCGGCCTCAGCGGCCCTACGCTCGGCGCGGCTGGCGCGCTTCTGCGCATCCTTACTGTTCTGGGCCATCCACATTCCTTTCGATGTTCACATCACGATGCTGTGCACCATAGTAGTGTGGGCACGCTATTGCTGAATGAAGTATTTCGTAAAAGCTCACGTTGCCATACTACGTGCGATTATCTGATGTTTTTCTGATGATTGCAAACGTTTGCCGATTTTTGATTTTCGCTGCGTATTTCGTGAGATGGCGTCACTACATATCGTACGATTCGGCAGTGGTGCCGGATTTCGGGCGGCCGCGCAATGCGCCGGCACCCAATCGCAGCACCAATGCTCCCGGAGCGAGGGCGCATACCAGCCAGCCGATGGCGCAGCAACCGGCCTGGGCGACGCCGCTTTGCGAAACCGGCCCTTCAATCCAGGTCGGCAGCGGAATCGTGAATCCGAATATCGACGTATCAACCATGGCAAACGGCAGTTGCAGCGTGACTGTGGCAATCGTCAATCCTAATGCGGCGATGACCGCCATGATCAGTGCGCGTGGCACCGCATAACCCAGCCCCTTGAGCACATGCCAAGGCAGCGTGGCGGCGCGGGCGAACCAGTCGGAAGCCCTGCGGCTGCCCCCACGGCGGCCTTCGCGTTCCAGCTGCGCCTCCATATTGAATCCAATGGTGGCGAGCAACCAGGCCAGCAGCGCGCCCGCGATCAGGGCGATCCATGGCGAGAACAGGCCGCATACGGCCACAGGAATCGCCATCAGCACGCAGAGGGGCACGCCTCTGCCTAGCAGTTCGCCGCGTTGCACGTCGGCCGGATTCGGCGGCTGCAGTACACTCTGCGGCACGTTCGGGTTGAGCGGCGCGGCCGGAGTGACCGGTGCGGTTGGCACGGCAGATGTTTGCATGTCTTGTGGCTGCGCACTTTGCGCCATTTCAACCGATGCGTTCGGTATTACGGCAGGAGGCCGCTGGTTGGCGATGCGCTGCAATGCAGGTTTGATGGCCGGGTCGATCTGTGCGGCCTCTTGAGCGGGATTCCAAGCGTCCTGGACCGGCATCACCCGCGTGGATTGCGGTGTATCTTGCGGCAGCACACTGGTATCCCCACTATTGACAGGCAGCACGCGCGTGCCGGTGCCAAGAGGAATGGTTGCGGTATGCGCGTTGATATCCATGACCGAGGTGCCGACATCGGGCGCATCGGCAATAACGGTATCGGTTATGTCAGCAATAACGGTTGCGCCGATTGCCTGCGTGGCCTCAACGAATTGCGGCAAGGTGCGCGTGCCGATGGCGTCTTCTCCCGTCACATGGTCTAACGCCCGCCAAAGCATTCGTGGATTGTCGGGCGATCCATCAAAAGGGAGCATCGCCTCCGACCCGGCACTATCGGCGGCATCCGAAGTATTCCCCGAAATCCAAGCTTGCGGATTCAACGCATCCAACGCAATCGCCTGCAACAACTCGTCTGGAGTGCAACGTTTCGTACGATCCGGATCCAACGCCGAACGGAACGCGGCCATGGTCCCAGCCGGCAATCCCGCCAAATTCGCGCTTCCCGCGGCAGCACGCTCCAATACCGCCATCATCGGTTTCGTACCGAACACCGGCTCGCCAGTGGCGGCAAATGCCAGCACGCTCGCCACCGACCACCAATCGCTCATCTCATCGGATTCGGCACCGTCGATGATTTCCGGCGCGATGAATCCAGGCGTGCCCATCACCAATCCGGTACGAGTCACATGACTTTCGCCCTCGCCCATGGCAATGCCGAAATCCACCAATACCGGTCCGGTATTCGACACCATCACATTCGTCGGTTTGATATCGCGATGCACAATACCGGCCGCATGCACGGCCTTCACCGCCTCGATCAGCTTGCGTCCCAACCGTTCCAAATCATCGCCCACATACCGGCCGTTGGTACGCACATCTTCACGTAGATTCTTGCCCTCGATCAGCTCGGTCACAATGAAGGCCAGAGCATCATCCAATTCCATATCCACAATGCCGCACACGCCCGGATGACGCACTTTCTGCAGCGCCATAGCCTCCCTACGCAGGCGCTCGCGTGCGGTCAGCTGATCGCGGGAGCGTTCGCTGGACGCATCGTCCTCGGCAAGGGAATCGCGCAAAATTTTCATCGCATACTGATGGCCGCCGTCATCTCGCACCCGCCATACCGATCCCATGGCACCCGAACCAAGCCGGGAAATCAACGTGTATCCGCCAACGAGGCTGCCTGCCTCCAGATTCAATGCGCTTAAGTCGCTCATGGCACCCATGGTACTTGCCTTACGTAAGTTGCCGCTGGAACAGCTCGCTGTAGTGTGCCGAAAATATCGCAGGAATTGCGATTATGGAGTTGGAAGCGCAATGAAGATCGATGATTTCCGCAATCAAGGCAAGGATGTTGCAACAATCTGCGGATGAGCGCACATTGTGCCAGATGCATGCGCGCAACGGGATTATATGTGCACGAATGGTAGTTTTACATGCGCAGGTGGTATGCAGATTATGCACGCGAAACGACAGGCTGGGAAAAATCAGGGTGCTTTTTTCGCGGATTTTGGTGAAATCGAAACATCGACATGAAGAAGTGTCTTCACTTCTGGAAATTGCGTGACGCGGGGCAGCGTTGCATGATTTCTGGTTTCGATGAGGAAATCGGAGCCTGCATGTCGTTTGGTTATGAGAATCAAGGAGGAGGCAGACCATGCTGCAAATCAACATGGCTGACGTCATGAACGTTATCGGTTCGTTGACGCCGTACCTGATTGCGATTGGCGTGCTATTTGTGCTCGCGCTGATCATTACTTTTGCCGTCAACAAGAAGACGGTGAAGGAAGTGGCGACCCGTAAGATCATCCACTCCGAGTCTTGGCTTGTGGCTTTGGTCGGCATTGTCGTCGCGGTTTCCATGATGCTGTCCGGTCCGCTGTCGACGCTGCTCAACAACGCGACCATCACCAAGTACATGCTGTCTGACACCACTGTTTCCAAGGCCAACGAGCTGGCCAAGGAAGTGCAGTCGGAAGCCATCACCATGCTGAAGAACGATGATTCCAACCTGCCGCTGGCTAACAAGAAGGTCAACGTGTTCGGTTGGGGCTCCACCAACCCGGTATACGGCGGCACCGGCTCCGGCTCCATGTCTGACCAGTATGACACCGTTTCCCTGCTTGATGGCATGAAGGAAGCCGGCATCGAGACCAACGCCGACTTGACCAAGCTGTACACCGATTACCGTGCAGATCGCCCAGTTGTTGGCATGTGGGCACAGGATTGGACCCTGCCTGAGGTTCCGGCCGACCAGTATTCCGATTCCCTGATCTCCGATGCCAAGAGCTTCTCCGATGAGGCTGTTGTAGTGCTCACCCGCGTCGGTGGCGAGGGCGCTGACCTTCCGATGAACATGAAGGCCGAAGGCATCACCTATGAGAACAACTCCAAGGATTACGAGGACTTCAAGGACGGCGAAAGCTTCCTGCAGCTGAGCCAGACCGAGCGCGATATGCTCGACCTGGTCACCAAGAACTTCAACAAAGTCACGCTCGTCTACAACGGCGCCAACACCTTCCAGTTCGACTTCCTGAACGACTATCCGCAGATCAAATCCGTCGTGTGGTGCCCGCCTGCAGGCCAGACCGGCTTCTCCGCACTCGGTGACGTGCTTGCCGGCGATACCAACCCGTCCGGCAAGACTTCCGACACCTTCCTGAAGGATCTCACCCAGTCGGTGTCTTACAACAACTTCGGCAAGTTCGAATACACCAACATGGAAGACAAGGCCGCCAAGTACACGGGCTTCACTGGTGACGAAGTCACCGCCATCCCGGGCTTTGTGAACTACTCCGAAGGCATCTATGTGGGCTACAAGTTCTATGAGACCGCAGCGGCCGAAGGTGCCATCGATTACGATTCCATGGTTGCATTCCCGTTCGGTTACGGTCTGAGCTACACCACCTTCGAGCAGAAGCTCAACGATGTGACGTACAAGGATGGCAAGGTCACCGTTGATGTGACCGTCACCAACACCGGCGACACCGCTGGCAAGGATGTTGTTGAGGTCTACTACAACCCGCCGTACACCGAAGGTGGCATCGAAAAGGCCAGTGCCAACCTGGTTGGCTTCGAGAAGACCGAGAAGCTTGAGCCGGGCGCTTCCGAGGACGTGACCGTCGAATTCGAAGACGATGACATGGCTTCCTATGATTACAAGAATGCCAAGGCATACGTGCTCGAAAAGGGCGATTACAACATCTCCATCAACTCCGACTCCCACACTGTGATCGGCTCCAAGAAGATCACCGTGGACGACACCATCACCTACGACTCCGATTCGAACACCCACAATGGCGACCAGACCGTGGCCACCAACCAGTTCGATGATGCTGCAGGCGATGTGACCTACCTGAGCCGTGCAGGACATTTCGCAAACTACAAGGAAGCCACCGCCGCTCCGACCAACTTCGAAATGTCTGATAAGGCAAAGGAAACCTTCTACAACAACACCAACTACGATCCGTCTCAGTTCAACGACGATTCCGACGAGATGCCGACCACCGGTGCCAAGAATGGCCTCCGCCTGGCCGACATGTACGGCAAGGATTACGACGATGCTGATTGGGAGAAGCTGCTTGACGAGCTGACCTTCGACGATATGGACAACCTCATTGCCAACGGCGGCTACGGCACTCCGGCCGTCTCCTCCGTCGGCAAGATCCAGCTCACCGACGCTGACGGCCCGGCCTCGTTGAACAACAACTTCACTGGTGTTGGCTCCATCGGCTTCCCGGCTTCCACCGCATTCGCTTGCACTTGGAACAAGGATCTGGCCAAGCAGTTCGGCGAGATGATCGGCGATATGGCTCACGACATGCATGTTGCTGGTTGGTACGCTCCGGCTATGAACATCCACCGCAACGCATTCTCCGGCCGTACTTTCGAGTACTTCTCCGAGGATTCCCTGCTCTCCGGCGTCATGGCATCCAACGAGATCGCCGGCGCCAAGGAGAAGGGCGTGTACTCCTTCATGAAGCACTTCGCACTGAACGATCAGGAAACCAAGCGTACTGAGATGCTCTGCACCTGGACCAACGAGCAGGCCATGCGTGAGATCTACCTCAAGCCGTTCGAGATGAGCGTGAAGGAAGGCGGCGCACAGGCCGTGATGAGCGCCTTCAACTACATCGGCAACACCTATGCCGGTGGCAACAACGTTCTGCTGAACACCGTGCTCCGTGACGAGTGGGGCTTCAAGGGCTTCGTCCTGACCGATTATTTCGGCGGCTACGGCTACCAGAACGGTGATCAGGAGATCCGTAACGGCAACGATTCCATGCTGGCTACCACCTCCATCACCAACCACATCACCGACAAGTCCGCAACCTCCGTGAAGGCCATGCGTACCGCCGCCCACAATATCCTGTACACCGCCGCCAACAGCTGGCAGTATGCAGACGGTGAGCCGAAGGTCGCCACCCCGATCTGGAAGACCGCCATGTACGTGGCTTGGGGCGTGACCGCAATCCTGGTGATCGCACTTGAGGCTCTGGCTATCAAGCGCTACATGGATCGCAAGAAGGCCAAGGCTGAGGTCGCTGCCTGATCTCACTTCCTTCTCACAGGTCAAAACATAACTGAATAACAATTGAAACAGCGAGAGCCGTCGACTTCCCTGAGTCGGCGGCTCTTGTTGTATTTCAGCGTGCGTGCCGTCGCAAGTGCAGCCAGGTTTCATGCTTCTTCGCGTCTCTTTTGTATTTCTGTTCTTTCTGTTCCGCTGGAATCATGATTTGCGATTGCATTTGGGTATTCATCACATGGGAATGAGATGTATATGGGTATGACACGCCGTTTATAGTTTGTTTTTGGTTCATGTGGGCGTTGTCTTCGGGGTCTAGACTGGCTGTACGGCCGTTCGGAGGCCTTTTTCGACACGCCGAGGGATGTGTTTATTTGCAACGATTATAGGGT
>UMJV01013870.1_pt1 | contig 13772 bp, 10 predicted proteins | sample 1966141 | NCBI WGS metagenome assembly UMJV01 (sample SAMEA4836158, study PRJEB28245) | human gut metagenome | biome: gut microbiome; material: fecal sample | place: Denmark | collected 2008
CCTGGGCCCAGGCTTGTTCGAAGGTCAGGGGCTCGACGGGGTCGGAGGCAGCGTCCGAGTCGGCGGCGACGTCGTTGCCGGTCTCGTCCTCGTCGCTCGACACGTCACGCGGCGTGGGCTCGTCCCACTCCTCGTCCGGAGCCTCACCCTCGCTATACCACCATTCAAAGTTATCGATATCCATACGGGGCGCCCCTTAGGCCTCGCAAATAAACACTCGCTAGTCTTATACCCCCAGACGGCACCAAAGCTCACCCGCGCCGGACACGAAAACCGTCACAACATTCGACGTTTTTCCTCGTTTTCGAGATTTTCATCGAATGTTGTGACGGTTTAGGCGGCAGCCACGCCGCGAATGTGACAAAGAGACTGTCCCTTTGTCACATTCTGTTAGAGTTGCAGGGATTGAATCCCGCTTATTCATGCGACATTGGAGTGACAACCTTGACCGCCGCAACCACGCCAAAAAGTAAGTCAACTGCCGCCGCGCTCTCCCCCGCACGCACCAAGCTCTGCCTGGCGCTGCTCGTGTTGTTAGGCTTTTCGCTCGGCTGCTCGGAGTTCGTGGTCATCGGCATCGAGAGCGACCTGGCGACGGAGCTCGGCATCTCGCTTGCCACCGCGGGCCAGCTCATCAGCGTGTTCGCACTGATCTACGCTATCGCGACGCCGGTGCTCGCGCTCAGCACGGGGCGCTTCCGTCGTTACCAACTGCTCGTGTACTATAGCATCGTCTTTGTGCTCGGCAACCTGGTCATGGCGTTGGCGCCCAACTTCCAGGTGCTGTTCATCTCGCGCATCATCCTGGGCTCCGTCTCGGGCGCACTGCTCGCCGTGGGCGTGACGTACATCCCCGAGCTTCTGTCTCCGCAGCAAACTTCGCTTGCCATCTCGGTGGTATATGGTGCGTTTTCCGTGGCAATGGTCTTTGTCACTTCGATCGGCAAGTTTGTGGCCGACACGCTCGATTGGCACGTGGCCATGTACGGCACGCTGGCCTTTGCCGTTCTGATCTGCGGAGCGCTCGTGGCGTTTATGCCGCGCGCTGGGCAAACCGACGAGCCCGCCACTTTTCGCGAGCAGGCGGGTCTGCTACGCGAGCCGAGCATCATCACCGGCATGCTCATCTTTTTGTTTGGCGTGGGGTCGGTCTACGTTTTCTACGGCTACGTGACGCCTTATCTTGAGCAGGTGCTGGGCATGGGCACGGTCGAAGCCAGTACCACGCTCATGGCCTACGGCGTGTTCTGCCTGATCTCGAACATCCTGGGCGGATGGATCGATGCGCGCTTTGGCATGAAGGCGCTACTCGTGACGTTTGTGCTGCAGGCTGCAGCGTTACTCGGACTGTTTGCTGTGGGCGGCACCATGCCGCTCGCGCTGGTCTTTGTCTTTAGCCTGGCGCTGCTCATGTACCTGTTCTCGGTGTCGTGCATCACGCACTTTATGGACGTGGCACGCAGCCGCCATCCCAAGTCGATGGTACTCGCAAGTTCGGTTGAGCCCATGGCGTTTAACGTCGGCATCTCGTTTGGCACCGCAGTGGGCGGCGCCGTGGTAAGCGGCGTTGGCATTGCGTACGTGGGCGCAGTGGGCGCCGCGTTCTCGCTTGTGGCCTGGGCGCTCACGCTGGTGACGATTAAGTTGGCTCGCTGGGAGCGCCGTCGTCAATCAGCACAGCCCCGGATGCAGGCATAGGGGCGAACATAGCCCAAGGTGGCGAGCAACCGGTGAAAACCGTCCCATACGAGTAGTGTTTATCCGCCTGCAAGCTCCAGCAGTGCAATTTCGTGTACTTCAGATACACACTTTTCTACTATTTCGTGTATTCCAAGTACATGAAATCGTACTAAACTATGTATCTGAAGTACACGAAATTGGAAAGGCGGCCCCATGCGCAGATCAATCGAATCCGTTATCGAATCATGGGCGACAAAGGACGCGTCGCGCCCCCTCCTCATCCGTGGTGCGCGACGCGTAGGCAAAACGTACGTTGCCGAGGAAATCGGCAGACGAATCGCCGGCGATGCGTTTGTCAAACTCGACTTTCAGACCGATCTTGAGCTGATCGCTCCGCTGTTCGACTGTCCCACCGACGACGTTGACGCCATCGTGGCGCGAATCTCAGACTATAAACGCACCCCCATTCGCAAAGAAACCGCCTTCATCCTGTTTGACGAGGTGCAGCTCTGCGAACGGGCGCTCAACTCGCTTCGCTTTTTTTCGGGTTCGGGCTGGCGCATATGCGCGACCGGCAGTCAGCTCGGCGTCGCCACGCGCAAGCGCAAGTTGCCTTTTCCCAGCGGCGTTCGTCAAGAGACCATGCATCCTATGTCGTTCGAGGAGTTTCTCTGGGCGCTCGACGAGGAGCAGATGGCCAATGCCATTCGTACCCACGCCGGCACGCTCGAGACCTACGCCGCGCACCAAGCCGCGCTCAGCCTGTTTCATCGATACCAGATCGTGGGCGGCATGCCCGCCGCCGTCAACGCATATCGCAAGACGTTATCCATCGAGGATGCGCGCGTCGAGCAGCGCGAAATCGACGAGACCTATACCGCCGATATGACCGACCCCGAAAACGGGATCAGCGGCGTGGCGGCGCGCAAGGTCTGGCGCTCCATTCCGTCCCAGCTGCTGAGATCGTCCACAAAAAAATTCAAGTACTCCGAGGTCGAACGTGGAGGCCGTCGCGCCAAGCTTATCGAGCCGCTCGACTGGCTCGAAGGCGCCGGCATCATATCGGTCAACAACCTGACCGAAGGCATCGAGCCTCCCCTCGTTCCCTTCGACGACGAAGATGGAAGTTTCTTTAAGGTCTATCTTCTCGATACCGGCCTCATGTTCTACAAACTCGGCATCAACCCGCGGCTCTGGCTCGACCTCAAAGAGGATTCCGCCATAGCGCTATCTTCCGACTTCCGAGGCGCCCTGGCGGAAAACTCGGTCATGCAAGCATTTTCGGGCAATAGCTTGCAGACGTATTACTGGGTGCCGCCGTCGTCTTGGAAGACGACCGGCGAGCTCGATTTTTTACTTCAGACCGACCGTATGGAAATTGTGCCCGTCGAAGTAAAGTCCGCACGTAACGTGCGCGCGAGAACCCTCGGGTCGTTTATGGACAAAGCCCGATCGCCATATGCCTACATTTTGTCCGAGAACAATTTTTCCCGCAGCGAAACCGATGACTGGCGCGAGCTGCGCCACCTCCCCTTGTACGCAGCGGGCTTTATTGGAGCAAACTGCCTCAAGAGCAGTCTGTAAGCCCTGCGCGACCGCCTAGAAAGGAAGCCGCTCATGCAACGCATTCTTTTTATCTGCTATGGGAACATCTGCCGCTCGACGATGTAACCGCTGATTATCAGGCATATTAACCATTCAAATCATCTGACCTACTACCTTTTTACTACTCATAGAGGCTCAGGCACGACAGGTCAGATGGTTCCGCTTTTCACAACAGCCTACTTTTTCGACCGTTCAACAGGTCAGTAGATTAAATAACTTATCAGCATGCTAGAGTTGTACCTGCTACACAGCTCTAGCATTTTTTAATGCTCGCGCTTCACAACTGAAGACACTCAACCAGCGACAAGGAGGGGTATTTGCCCTTTCTCCTTGCTGGTTCGTGCTATTGCGAGGCGCTCGGAGCTGTGTAGCAACTGTGGGTGGATACTCCTCCTTTTCGTGCTACACATTGCGCTCTTCGGATGAGCCTCCTTCCACAACGTTTACCAAGTGTCGGAGGAAGGAACGCACACCATGAAACAATCTGCTCCCCTTGCCGCGGTTGTGGGGCTTACCCTAGCTTTAAGCGTCACTGGATGCACCGACCCTTCGGTGTCTGCAACGATGAAGTCCATTGACTCTATCGGAACCGTATCAATCGAATCAAAGGATGCCATTGACTCGGCGAACAAGCAGTATGACTCCCTTGATAAAGAGCTTAAAAAAGAAGTTGAGAACTACGATGAACTGAAGAGCGCAAACAAACGTTACGACCAACTTCTCTATAGCGAAATCACCAAGGAAATCAGCCATTCTCAAGAAATTCTGAGTTCATATTTTGCCCAGCAGTTCGATACCAAAGAAATCGAAGCTGCAAAATCAGATGCGCAGGCCGCACTGGATGCTTCTGATACCGATGGTTACTACAAAGTCTACAAGGCATTGAAAAAAGCCGACAAGGAACTTGATACCTATATTAAGGATGAAAAGAAGAAATCCTACAGCATGGAAACGTACGGCGGAGATAACCCCTTCAGGCTGGAAGAGTCCGACCTTCCTCAGGAATGGCTCTTCTCTCCGATTAAAATGCAAACTTCAGCACACCCCAGCCTTGTTGCTAGCCGCAAGGAAGCAACCGACCTTCCCACGTACATCTATCTGTACATCAATAACTCTTCCCGCAAATACACATACGAGCTGAATCAAATCCCGACTAAAGAAATCAAAGTTCAGGACGAGAACGGCAAGATAAAGACAGCGCTTGTCAATACTGAGGTAAAGTTTACCGCCGCCTTCAACCAAGCAGCAAATAACGATCTCACCAAAGAATTAAACGAACGTCCCGCTTATTTCTTTGCAAGGGCAAAGGACAACGCAATCGTCCTCGCTCTCCAAAACTACGATGGCGAAGACTATTACGTTCTCTATACATCTGGGAACTGAACAAGGTATCATCGTTACTCTTAAAATGTCACAACCATCCAAAAGACTTATCGGCCCTTTTTGATTTGAGTACTTATTCTCATCCTGTTCCCAATCTGCTCTGCAGAGGAAACCCTCTGCCCACAGAAATTAATTTGCTCCCTAAACACAAGGTAAGAGGGACTGGATATGAAGCCGAAGTGTAGCGGAGGCGTAAATCCAGTCCCTCTTACCTTGTGTTTAGGGGCAGCAAACGCAGTAATGAAACCGAAGGGTTCATTATGAAGTGCGGTAGAGCAAGGCGAAGCCGCGCAGCCCGTAGGGCGGAGCCTTAACTCTCATTAATAAAGCAAATGGACAAATTTGGATATCTTCTATATATAAGAAATCCAAATTTGTCCATATTACTCAATTCCTGTGAACTATGGTTTAACAATCTTCTGGTGCATCTAGCTTTCTTATCAAGCTGTACCGCCCGATGCTATCTTTCTTATTGTCCAATACTAGATAGTTGCGTCTTAGCTCATTTACCACTTGTTTCCACCCAACCAATCTTCCCCGTTCATCTTTAAATCCTAGCCTTTTGCGAAGTTCATCCTTCGTCTTCCCATACAGCTTTACTCCCAGATACGGGTCAATGACGCTTGGGTCGATATACCTTTCCTCCCCCTTATCCTTTGTCGTCTTTTGATACAACGTTTTCAAATCTCCTCGATATCTGCCCCTAGCCTGCGTAATCGTCTCTTCATTCGTATCGTTAACGACCACATAATCGAGTCTTGTTTTTTCTGGCCTGATATTTAAGCCCGTTTCGTAAGCACCATTCACAACAAGTACTTGCAAATCATCTGGATAGCACTCATTCTTCACCAGACAATTCCTCGCGCTAAGCTGTTCATTATTCATCGGATTGTCTTGGCTATTCAATGACCATATCCCAATTGCATTGATGCCCCTCGAACGCAGCAAGTCCACCGCTTTTCGAACTTGCCTAATTTGCTTTGTGTAGACCAAGCCTCTTTCGTCTCTACCAACACGATGCAGCACATTCTCAAAGTCCGTAAAGTCAACTGTATTCTCATTCTGATAGCCTCTAAGTCCTAGAGTCGACTTAATCGCATTTATTTGAGTCTCATTCCAAAAACGGAAATAATCTATTGAGGCACGCGGCGTAGCGCTCAGCGTAAGGACAATGTTACTTTTATCCTTGGCACGCACCACAAGTTCCTTTAACGCCAATGCAGTAGGGTTATTTCCTTTTGAATCGTAAAATGATTGATGGACTGCTTGCGACAGTTCATCCAAGCATATTATCGAATCTTTTGCCCACCAATCATCTGAACAATAGCAGCCTTCCCGCCTCGCTTTTTCGATTCGATATCCAAATTCCGAATAGGTCATTGCGGTAATGCCGTCTTGCGCCCATTCAACGTAATACCCTCCTTTAGAAAGTGGCACCCTCCTCGGACGTCCTCTAAACTTGAGCTGGTCAACTAATGATGTCTGCGGCGCAAGATACAGCAAATCGCCAGCAAACTCGTCCGCATATCGTTTAAGCTCACCTTCTATAAAGGTTGTCTTACCAGTGCCTGGCGGCGAGAAGATTAAGTTTAACTTGCCTGTTTCTAGCTCAGTCATATCGATTACATCTGAAATGTAATACTTCTCTTCAGGGTGAGCCTCACGCTCTTCAACACCAACGGGCGTCGGAGGCTGATAGAACAAGTCGACCACATCAGTCATGGCATCAAACGCATCGCCATCCTGCTCTTGCTTCTCATGATAGACAGCTTGTTTATTTTCGTGTTCAGCCTTTTCCCCTTGCTTTAGCTTTCTCTGTTCTGATTCTGCTAGTTGTCTCTCCGTCTCTTCCCAAATTTCTGCAAGAACAGGGTCCGATTTCAGCCCAACCTCGATACCAGCATTTCGATTTAGAACGGCAGCCATGTACTTTCTGGCAGAACTAATGCCGATCTCGAATTCCAATTCCATATTGACCCGTTTGATTTTGTCTTCGACTGGCCCGATTTGGTTAAGAATTTCAAGGCATCTTCTATTGATATCCATCATCAGACAGCATTCACCCTTCCTCAGTTCAACATCGCTCTCCTTATTCCCCTTTTTTCAGCCTCCCTATATAGGGTGCTTCTGCTAATGCCAGTCTTTTCGCATATCCCTTTGACTGACTTTGTTCTGTCGTTTTCAAATAGATAGAGAGCCATGTTGAGAGCGTCCTCGTCAACATTAGGTCTACCGAACTTCACACCCTGCTTCATGGCCGCTTCCCTTCCCTCAGCGGCGTTCTCAAGGATGATTTGCCTCTGGAACTCAGCAATGGCTGACAGCATATGAAATATCAATTTGCCTGCTGGAGTGGTTGTATCGATAGCTTCTTTCTTGCTATGAACCTCGACATGCATCTGTTCGAAGGTCTCCATAAGGTCAATTAGGTCTTTAGTACTCCTGCCAAGTCGAGACAGTTCAGTGATATAGACTTCATCGCCCTCGCGCAGACGGGAGAGCATATCTTTCAAAGCGGGACGATTAGCGTTCTTGCCCGAAGCCTTATCGATAAATATCTGGTTATCCTTTAAGCCAAGCTCGTGCGCATATTCAAGCTGCCTTGCCTCGTTCTGTTCCTTTGTTGAGCAGCGAGCGTAGAGAAACTTCATCGCGTGTCTCCAATTCCTATATGTCCCAAAAGTCCTATTAGTATTTTATATTGGGACATACATTTTTGGTATATCTTTTAGGACATTATTTGATTCAAAAGACTCACTTGGGGAATGATATTTCTCATGTCTCAAATGTTATGAATTTTGGGATACACCGTAACGCATCTCAACTTTCTTGCACACTCCCAGCTTGCAAAAGATGCGTTACCTCATAAGCCCCTGCCCCCGTCTGTTTTGTAGCATACGGGGTGTTTTACACTTTGGCCTCAACTTCTATTTGGCAGACCCCATCTATGTAGTTGATATCAACATGACAGGAAGAATAAATTCCTCCGACCGTCTACCTTCACTGTAAATAGCGTATTACCAAGGCATAATCGCCAATGCTATCGAGAAGACCGCTAGCTGCCTAAATCGCCTTGAATCTTCGCGCCCTGAGAAATGCCAGCAGGAAGCAGCACCGTTCGCCCTTTTACTCAAAATGAAAGCCCGTGTCCTTGATACAATCTCATCTACCACACCGCAACATCCATATATTTGGATGGAGCTTCACAATGGCATAGCTGCCGCTTTGCGTATGCAAACAGGCGAATTGGAGGGCACCCGCCTTTCAAGGTCTGTTCGCATATGCATGTGAAGCCTTGCGGTGTGGTAACTGTGGTAGGTGTCCTCCACATCGCTTAATTGCAATGATGTGCTTCTCCCCTTCCACGGTTGTCGGGATACCTTTGGAAGGAGAGCGGATGAAGAAGCCAACGAACAAACAACTAGCCCTCTTAATTACGATTGCCCTCGTATTGGTTTGCGCGATTGCTTTAGTGCCTAGCCTTGCCGCAGAACCGAATTCGAGTGCAACACTCAACATTTTCCACACCCATAAATGGAAGAAAGCGACCTGCACCAAACCCAAGACTTGCAAGGAATGTGGAGCAACCGAGGGCAATCCGCTGGGTCACAAACTCGAGGACTGGAAAGACGATGGATTCGACTCCACGTTCTCCGAAAGGGTCTATGTCAAAACATGTTCTCGCTGCGAGAAAACAATTGAGAAAAAGACAGAGAAGGTTACCTCGTTTCTGGAGAACGAAAAGCTGACCATATGCCCAGACACCTACTCGAAGGTTTTCGAAAAAAGACTTCGAGAGCTTAACGACAGCGATTTTACAGTGCACGAAGAATACGACTACAAACTGACTGTCTATTCAATTAATGACTCAAATGACGAGATGGCGGGGCAGCTCTCTTTTTCACTAAAGGACAAGAACCTCGCCCCAACCCTTCTCTATTCAGAACCTCTCAACTACGGCATCGTTGTCATGCTCGACAACAACCAAAGTAGCTATGACAAAAAGATGGCACGCTTCCTTGTGGCGATGATTGAGGCATGCGACCCGTCACTTGACTGGGATTCGGTCGGTGAAATCGTCAAAGAAATCGATGAGCAGGGCACGGCGAGCAGGAACGGCTTTACCTACAGCAGGACAAAAAACGGTGGGTATACCCTTCTGCAGGCATCCATTATCACGACCGTAGCCGCACCCACGGAAACCAAAACGCCGCTTGACCACGACACCGTTAATAAAGAGCTTGACCAAGTACGAGAGCGGTTGAAATATATCGGGCAGACTACTCAATACGTTAAAAAAGCAATTCCAAGCGCAGAAAAGGATGGCGTCAATTTACGCGAGAAGGCCACCTTCCTCGGGATCGATGGAGAATTTCTATACGATATCAATAAAGATTCTGGAAAAGTAATTAATCTCTTTTTCAAATGGTCTTTAAGCGACTATGCCTCCGATAGAGATTACGCCGTCAACACCCTCGCATCCTATTTCGGCAACGAATACAAAACCGACGACTTATCCCAATACAACAATGGCAACGACATGTACAGCTACGATTGGTGGGAAACCACCGATGAGAACTGGAGTGTCCACCTTGTAGTGACGGACGAAGACCGCGAGAACGAGGGCGGCAGCATTCAATTCATGCAATTAGAGAATTAGACTCTCTCTTCTTCGCCCAATTAAAGAAATAGCGGCTGCGCAGCGCCCCAAGCATTGACGCTGCGCAGCCTTTTGTATTCATGCGACCTATAAAGTCATTGAAACTATTAGGACTCAATCAAACTGCGATTTCAATTGATGTCCGCTCAGCCTATAGCAAAAATGCACGCTGAGAGCGAAATTCAGGCTTGGAATTGCGCCGATGGACACTTACTCCAACCCCAGCCCCAACGGGGCAAATAGGCCTCATTTCCTTTGATTTAACCCAATAAACGAACCCTTTTACCATGGCATAGACAACCCCATAGCTACAATCATGTTGTCGTTGCTTGAGTCTCTGGAAGGAGATCCAAGCTATGTCGAATAGGAAAGATAACAAGGGTCGGGTTCTCCATCGCGGAGAAGGCCAGCGCCCAGACGGTCGTTACTCGTTCAAATACACCAATTGGATGGGAAAAACCTGCTTTGTCTATTCGTGGACTTTGACAATTCACGACCAAACGCCACGCGGCAAAAAGAGAGACCTCTGCTTAAGGCAGAAAGAACAGCAGATTCAAAAAGACCTCTTCGACCACATTGCACCTGAGAACATGAACGTCATGACTCTGGTTGAGAACTACCTTGCGACCAAGGTTGCGGTACGAAAGACAACTGTTAGCGCCTATAAAACCGTCACCAATTACCTGAAAACAGACAGCTTCAGCAAGGCCCAAATATCAAACATTACGGTGTTGGATGCAAAGAAATGGCTCATCCACCTTCAGCAAGATGTTGGAAAGGGATATAGCAGCGTCTGTAGCATCCGAGGCGTACTCAGACCAGCTTTCCAACTGGCCGAAGAATGCGGAATTATAAGACGCAACCCTTTTAACTTCGAACTTATCAATGTTCTGGTCAACGATACGGTATCCAGAGAATCGTTAAGCGTTAGACAAGAACGGCTATTCCTTGAGTTCATGCGCTCGGATCATCACTTCTCGCGCTACTTTGAAACTTACTTTATCTTGTTGAACACTGGACTCAGAATTTCTGAATACTGCGGCCTGACCTTTGATGACATTGACTTCGATAGCCACTGTATACGTGTTCAAAAGCAGCTTCATCGCGCAAGAGATATGCAGTATTACATTGAAGAGCCCAAAACAAAATCTGGTATGAGGTATATCCCTATGACAGCTTCTGTCGAAAAGGCCTTCCACAGTCTCATCGGACAGAGGGCGCAGCCAAAAGAAGAGCCTGTTATTGATGGGGTAAGGGGCTTCATCTGCCTAGACAAGAATGAGATGCCATGCGTTGCTCTGCATTGGGAGCATAGGCTCAAACGCGCCATCATTAAGCACAACCACATCTATAAGGAAGAACTGCCTCATATAACTCCGCATCAGCTCAGGCACACTTTCTGTAGCCGAATGGCACGCGCTGGCATGAGTCCAGCAAAGCTCAGATACATTATGGGGCATTCAGATATCAACACCACCTACAACGTTTACACCCATCTTGGGCTTGAAGATATTCAAGACAAGATGCTTGCTATTGAACAAAACCGCAGGTAGACATTGGTAGTAAAAATTTGAGCCGTACTACGTTTTTACTACTTTTGCTTCTACTTTTGACTGATTTCTGGCCTTAATAAAGTGGATTCTCCACCCTATATTGGAAACTAATTTTTAGAGCCATTCAACTCGTTGAATGCAGCAGAAGTGTTGGGGGTAAAGGTCTTATCTTGTTATTATCGCAGGTAGAGATAACTATTTGACCCTGCCCCTTTGTCACGAGGGCGTAGGCGCGGCTGCGATGCTCGAGCTCGATGGTGGTGATCGAAAGGAAACCGCATATGCAACGTGTACTGTTTATCTGCTATGGGAATATCTGTCGCTCGACGATGGCTGAGTCCGTGTTTACCGAGCTAGTGCGGCGCGCCGGGCGCGCGGGCGAGTTTGTCATTGATTCCGCTGCGACCTCGACCGAGGAGATCGGCAACCCGCCACACCACGGCACCATTGCCAAGCTACGCGAGGTCGGGATTCCCGTCGTCGCACATCGCGCACGTCAGGTGCGTCGCGCGGAGTATGGCGACTGGGACCACATTGTCTATATGGACGACGAGAACGCCCGCGCCCTGTACCGAATTTTTGGGAAGGACCCCGATGGCAAGATCTCGCGCCTGCTCGATTGGACCGATCGCCCCGGCGACGTGGCCGACCCCTGGTACACCGGCAATTTCGACGCCACCTACCGCGATGTACTCGCCGGTTGCACCGCCATGCTCGAGCAGCTGTAGGCGCTCGGGCGGCGCGGGCACACGGGCCACGCCATCGGCATAAAACGAGCGTGGGTTTTCTCCCACTTTGAGCGCTCGAGTGCGCTCTAAACGGGAGAAAATCCACGCTCATGAATGTGACAAAGGGACTGCCCCTTTGCCACATCCGGGACTGGCCCTAGACCGGCTTGACCTCCAGCTTTATCCCCTCGGCGCAGGAGTCGCCCAAAACATCCGAAAGGGCCCAGGTCGCATATAGCGGCAAATAGAGAACCGCTCCGTTGCGCTCAACGTTGCCTCTCGAGAAAACAATCCCGAGCCTTACGCCATATTCAGCCGTATCAAGCACATGACCGAGCGCAGCGTGCGCGTGGTAATAGGAGCCCGATTTAACCTCGATCGGAACAGCCGTCCCATCCGGCCCATCGACCACAAAGTCCACTTCACCGCGCTTTTTTGTCTGATAGTAGTAAAGCTGGCGATTTTGGGCAGCCAGCTGCTGGGCCGCCACGTTTTCGTAAATGCCGCCCAGATTGGGCTCCTTGCTATCAAGATACGCCGCTTGGGCGACTCCAACGGGGTAGCGCGCCATCAACATGCCCGTATCCGATTGGTATAGCTTGAACTGCGATGGCCGTGCCGTCTTGAGCAGGGGCGACTTTGGCTCGGTTACGATATCGGCTTTGAGAGCAACGCCGGCATCGACAAGCCAGACAAAATCTCGCTGGTACTTCTCATAATGCGCCTTGGGGTCAATGGAATTGAGCACGAAACGCTTGTGTTCGCCCTCAAGCATAATGGGGAGCTGATCGTAGATGCTCTGCACCTGAAGGGCACGCCCGCTTGCATACTTGGAAATATCCCGTCGGTACTGTTCGTTGAGCTCGGACTGTAGCTGACGAACAGAGGCAAGGTCGCCCTGCGTGTCAAGGAAACGCTGCACGACCTCCGGCATTCCGCCGACAACGGTATAGGTCCTGAAGTTTGCCATCATCGCGTCATGAATGTAATCAGGAATGGGCCTCTCGCTGATACACGCGTCACGTATCGTTTGGCGAGCCCCCTCGCTCACCCCGGTTGCCCAGCAAAACTCCTCAAAATCGAGCGGGAACATCCTAAGCTCGTGGACATACCCCACGGGATAGGACCTGACGCCCTTGAACTGGGTCCCGAGCATTGACCCCGAAAACGCCCAGCGGCACCTCCCGTCCTCTACAAGGAACTTTGCCATCGTCATGATGTCGGGGGCCTCTTGGACCTCATCGATAAACACGAGCGTTTTGCCTGGTGCAATCGACTTTCCCGAAAGAAGCGTCACCCTGCTGATGAAATCATCGGCATTCCGCGCCTCGAGAAGAGCATCTTTTGCCTGGCGATTTTCCATGAGATTGAGCTCGATGTAGGTTGCATGGCTGGCTTTGCCAAATGCGCGAATCGAATAGCTTTTGCCGATCTGGCGAGAACCCGTGATGAATAAGGCCTTTTGCTCGGCAGACTTCAGCCAACGCTCCAGCTCTGCCGCTATTTTCCTGCGCAGCATAGGCTCTCCCCTCAGTGTCATCAAATGAAATGCAAAGTTTTATGCGCTTAATTATCGATGAAATGTAGGATTTTTAGAACCTAAAATCGGATGAAATGCAGAGATTTAGGATTATAAGCAAAAAGAAGGGGCAGCCCCGGCGAATGTGACAAAGGGACTGTCCCTTTGTCACATTGCGCTCGACTACTCGTCGACGATCTCGGCAAGCCAGACGTTCAGCGTATCGACCTCGGGGCAGCAGAACTTTGCCGTGCCGGGCTCGTTGCCAGGCACGGTTCCGCCATAGCGCAGGATATCGATATAGGGAAAGCCCACATGGCAGGCCATAGCGCACATCTTGCCGCGGTCTCGGTCGAAGTCAAAGACGTCGCCCGGCTTGTGACCATGGTGGCAGCGGCACGCACCCAGCTGGTCCACGCAGCTCACGCGGATACGCGGACGCTTGCCACGCGGCGCGCCGAGCGGCTTGTTCTCGCCCGCAGGCTTGACGCCGCCCTCATCAGCATTACTCATGGTCAATCACATCCAGGCAGGCCTCGATGGGAAGGCCGGCGGACTTATCCTCCTGGTCGGCATTGCGCTCGATAAGCTCCGCTACCACGCGCATGGCATCGCTCGTCGCACGCTGCAGGCTCCAACCGGCC
>UMJV01009052.1_pt1 | contig 13769 bp, 7 predicted proteins | sample 1966141 | NCBI WGS metagenome assembly UMJV01 (sample SAMEA4836158, study PRJEB28245) | human gut metagenome | biome: gut microbiome; material: fecal sample | place: Denmark | collected 2008
TCAACATACCTCGCTACAGGTCAACATCCGGGCGTGTCGCAACCACACTATCCGTTTACGGCCCATCCCCCAAGCCAACCCATCCGAGAAAACCTCCCAGCCGAAAGCTGAAATAGGAGAAACAGAAGAAAGCAGATAAACGAAACCACACCGCCGATCGTTGTCCTGAACACATTCAGATCCCAACTGATCGAAAGTGCGGTTTTGCATATGCGCGTGCAAGCGACGGCAGAACAAGGCAGCGCAGCCAAAAATCGATTAATCGGTGCAACCGAAACGGTAGAGGGCCCAACCCTGGCCGTATTGCGAATAATCGGCAACCTTCACCAACGTGCCGCCATCCACATACGTATCAATCAATTCCTCATTGTGGAAGGAATCGTACTGGGCGCGATACGGGAATGACTGCAGACTCTGCGCCTGGTCGCCCATCGTAAGGAAGTATTCCGGAGCGTCGGTCAGCGGACATACCGTGCCGAGCACCTGCTGCGCATCGCCGGAAGCAAACGCGGTCTCCACTTTGCCGAACGGAGCGGATGGCACATCGGTGCGCGCATTGATGATCGGATACAGCATGTTCGCGTTGAACAGCGTCTCCGCATACATCGAACCGTTCAACGGATCGGAAATGATGGTGGCCTGGGTGCCCGTACGTTCCGTGACCTTGCGCAGCACAGCGATCTTTTGCTCGGTGAGCTGCTCGTTGGGGTCGCTTTGGTTCAGACTGGAATGCGCGATGATCGTGTCGCGAGCCGCGGAACGCGATGGGCATACGATCTGCGCGGAAACCGCAAGTATCGCAATCACAAGGAATACGGCGATTAGGACGATCCAATTGGAAGCGAAAGAAGCGTTCTTCACGGAAGAAACAGCAGACGCAGAAGAAAGGGAAGGAACGGAAGAAGCACTATTCTTCGTGGAAAAGGACGATGCAGAAGGAGCGAAAGAAGCGGATGCGGCGCACGCGGAAACGCATTCGGCAAGAGCGTTGATTCCAATGACAAGCAGCGGCAGCGCGACCAGCGGAAGCATGGTCATAATACGGTTTTCATCGCGATACCACGGAGCGCTGATGATATTCGGCAACGCGCCGACCAGCGTGACCGTGCACACATACACCAGCGCGACCAGCAGGAATGCGGCCGTCAACGCAATCACGTCACGCAGGCGATCGTTGCGACGAAGTCGAGATGATTCGGACGACGCGGACGCGGCATCAGTGGCGTTGGAGTGCGACGCAGGTGGCGGACAGGAAACGGAAACCGGGGAATCAGCGGCGGAAACCGCAATATCAGAAGTCGAAGCATCAACATCGACATCAGCAGAAGCCACGGGAACCACAGTGGAAGCAGCCGACGAAAACGAATCCGAAGCACGCGCAGCCGCGCGGCGGGAAGCGCAAACGAAAGCGGCCGCAGTTCCCGCAATCAGCAACAGTGCGAACAGAATCGCAGGAAAACCGTCAAGCCCATCCGTGAGACAGAACGAAATCGACTCCCACAAATTCTTGGACGGCTGATGGCTATGGAACCAGGAATCGGGATTCGCCCAACGGTCCGATTTGAACGACGTCAGCATCAACGCCACAAACGCCACCGCACCGACGCACATGGCAATGAACGCGCCAAGAATCAGCTTCCACGGCAAGCGCAGCACAATGAACGGCACCAGAATCAGAGCATACGTGAATGCGATACGCGGGTGCGCAACGAGGCAAACCACGCCTGCGACAGCAGCGATCGCAAGCCATTTTGCTATATGCTCGCGCGCGGCGATCGCATCGAACAAGCGCAATGTGGCGGCGATGAGGAACGGCAGCAGCGACGTGGCGAAACCGAATGCGATCAGCGGACCGGCATTCAGCAGTCCGTACGGGTGGCACACCGAGCTGACGGCAAGCACGGGCACGAACAGTCCAATCAGATTCTGCAGAACGAAAGTAGCGTCGAAAGTGACGTTATATTGCCGATTCACAGCTGACGATACCTGCTGATTTGAAACATTCGACGATTCAGATACGGACGACGATTCAGGCGTAGACGATGCTTGAGAAATACGTGAAATTGGATTGGAAATTGGATTACCGCGATTCCAACGTTGCAGGAAATACCTGCATAATACCAGCATTCCGGCAGGGAAAATCACGCCCGAAGCAATGATCCACGTGATATTGAATGCCGCGTAGATCGAACATTGCACGCCGAACAGCGCCGCGATCTTAATCACAAGGTAAGCACAGACGTGAAACAACGGCGGATAAAACGAATCATGCGGCCACAAATGCAGAGCCGCCCCCAATCCCTCGTCAAGCAGACGGTGAATGAAATAGTAATGCGCGGGGGCATCGCTGCTGACGATCGGCGTATTCCACACCGTGGAGGGGAACCACGCAATCACCAGGCATAGTGCGGACGCGACGCCGATAATCGACGTAAGCCACGGCAATAACGCGTGACGCGATGCAGGACGCAGCATCGCGTGGCACCGCTGCAGGCCATGTTTCTGCCCGGACGGACCGCCCTTGGCTGAATCATTCCTGGCTGGACCATTCGTAGCCGAACCATCCTTGGCCGAGCCATTCTGCCGAGCCTGAGTCTGCACATAAGCCTGCACATGAGTTCGCGCACGAGCCTGAGCCGAGCCACAATCGCCCGACACGGAACCGGTATTCGTAATCTGTTCGGAAGTCATCGATTCCATCGTAGCGAGTGCCGCAACCATGCTCAACGCTTATTCTCTGGAATCACTTTTCAGGAATCATTCAGACTTCATGCAGGGGTATAACAGTGTTGCGCAAGAAAACAATCACGTTGGAAGCCCAAGATGATTGCACGGGACGCATCATGCGCTACGGGCCTGCCTTGCTGCGGAGCGCGCGTCCCGGCCAACGCTGACGTCGGCATGCGCCGGCGCGCTATAACAGAGAACTGGAGAAGTACCGCATGTTCGTTCTCAAGAACGCATGGGCGGCGCTTGGTCGCGTCAAATGGCGCACCGCGCTGATCGCCCTACTCGCACTACTGGTGTCTTTCTCGGCTGCCGTGGACTTGGCAGTGATTCGAGCCGACGACACCGCCAATAATGAAACATACCAGTCGCAAAAAGCCACGGCGGTGATTCGTCCGAACGCGCAAACACAAGCCAAGCGCGACGGTGCCGATTCCAGCTATACCGACAAGTATTTGACGTGGGAAAAGTACAGCACGTATGCAACGGCCGCACAGAGCAACAACGTGACCTTCAATTACACGTTGGCAACATCGGTGCCGGTGCGCGAAAGCAAGTCGTTGCAGGCGATCGCCGCGAAAAACGACACCAGCGAAGACAAGACCGGCGGCAACCTGACCCTGCAGGCGTTCTACACGTTGGACGCCGCGAAAATCAACGACTACGGCTACTACAAGGTAGTCAAAGGCAAGCATCTGAGCTATAAGACGCAGAGCGACGGCGTACTCATTTCGCAGGCGCTGGCCGATAAGAACAATCTCAAGGTCGGAGACAAGGTGACGGTCGGCAATCCGTCGAAGGCTTCCGACACATACACGTTCACCGTGCGCGGCATTTACGAATACGACAGCGACGTGCCTGAGGGCAACGGTTCCGACGCGAAATACGCAAAGGACAATCGTGAGAACGTGATCTACACGACGTATATCAACTTCGCCAAGAACGGGCTTGACACGACGGAGGCCACGGGATGGGCCATTCCGAATCTGAATATCATCTTCTCGCTGGCGAATCCTTCCACCTACAACACGTTCGTGCGCTTGGTGAAGAAGGCCAAGTTGGACACGAAGACGTACGAGATCACCTCGCCGTCGCTTACCGCTTACAAGAAGTCGATCGAGCCGCTTGATTCCGCCGCTTCGGCAGCGCGCATCATGCTGATTGCCGTGACGATTGTCGGTGGCATCGCTTTGCTGGCATTGATTGCATGTGCTGCGATTGGCGGCCGCCGCGATGAGATCGGCATGGCGATGATCACAGGTGTGACCAAGGGCCGTTTGGGATGGCAGTTCATGCTGGAAACGTTCATGATGACGGTTCCGGGTTGGATTGTCGGTTTGGTTGCGGGCGCGCTGTTGGCGAAGCCGATCGGCACCGCATGGGCCGGCGGGCAGGCTGTGTCGATGACGTCCGCTTCGGTGTGGAACGTGATCTGGTACGGCTTGGGCGCATGCCTGGTGCTTGGCATCGTGGCATTCGCGCGCGTGGCCTGCTTCAACCTGAACCAACTGTTTGAGGAACGCTCGGAGGTGAAGGCATGAGCGACAACATGAATGATAAGAACGAGAACCTCGACGAGACCGTGGTCGACGAGACTGCCGAGACCGCATCAAACGAGACCGTCGATGATGTTGCGACTGACGATATTGCAGCTGACGCATCTTCCGCTGATTCCATTGAATCCATCGATTTTGCGGTGGTATACGACGATGACAATGCAGATATCGAAATTGCCGCAACTGACGGCGCGGAAATTCCCGACGATGTAAACGATGGCGATACTGCAGTAGCTGCCGACGGCGATGCTGTGGTATCTGCAGATAATGCAGATACCACCGAAGTTGCAGATGACGCTGCAACTGCTGCTGATACTGCTGATACTGCGGATGGTTCGGATGTGGTCGCCAACAATGCGAATCAGATGAGGGAAACGCTTGCCTTGCGTTCTTCCGACGAACCGACCGTGCTGGAATCGCATGAAATGGTGAAAGCCGATTCCGCAACCAGCGTCTCCTCACAGCTCGACCGCGAAATCAAGCATCATCGCAAGAAGGATGCGTTTTTCTTCAAAGCGAATCCGACGTTCGCACTCGATCATGTGACCGTGACCAATCGCAAGACCGGCCGCAATATTCTCGACGACCTGTCGCTGTCGTTCCATGCGGGCGCCACGCATGCGGTGCTCGTGGACGCGGAGGATCGCGAACAGCATCAGGCGTTGCTGGCCACCATGGTCGGCATGGTACGCACGGACCGCGGCAACGTGATGCACAAAAGCACCAACCTGAGCGACGTCGAACCGGTCGAAGTGCTGGGACACCGCATCGGATTCATTCCGCAACGTTTCGCTTTCCGCCCCGATCTCGACGCGGAAGGCAATGTGCTCTACGCCATGGATGCATCGAACCGCAACTTCCTCAAGCCGAAGCCTGTGATCGCCCGCGAACTGCTCAAGCGCGTGGGCTTCGACGAGGTGACGTCCGGCCTGGCAGTCGGCGAAGTAAGCGAACTGAACCAGCGTCGCGTGGCCATCGCTCGTGCGCTAAGCTGCGAGGCTGAGGTGATCATCGCCGACGAGCCGACCGCTGGATTGGATGCCGACGATGCGGCCGTGGTGTTGGATCTGTTGAAGAAGTTCAAGCGCGATGCCGATCGCAGGCGCGCCATCATCGTGGTGACCACCAATCCGGAGATCGCCGATGCGATGGAGCACAGCGTGGAACTCGACTAGCCGCCTAGTGCAATGGGCGCACGAACATAGACTCTTTCGTGCGCCCATAGGTAAGCCCTTTGGAATTCTGGTTTTAGCCAAATTCCAAAGGGCTTGCGTGTTCTGGAAACGGTCTGCCCTACTCGACGATACGCATGTGGTACTGCTCGGCGAGCGGCGTGACGTCAAGCACGCCGTATCGTTCGAGCAGCCGCAGCCATTCGCGCCTGTTACTTTCGCCGAAACGGGCCGCCTTGCGCGCATAGGCTTCGGCCGTCAGGAACTTCGGCGGAATCGACTTGCTGTTGTACTTGTCGGCCACCATCACCACTTCCTGCTCAAGATTCATGGGCACATAGTCGGCCGGAGGCAATGGCAATCCTTGCGATTCCACCGCTTCTTTGGTGAGTCCCACACCGGTGTGGTTGCGCGCGAACTGCGCGATAGACTCGTCAACACCCTCATTCAACAAATATTCGTAGCCTTTAAGCCCATGCCGCACGTAATTCGGACCGTCGAATTTCAGCGGTCCACCGTCGGAACCGTCTTGCTTGAGCAGAAAATACGTGCCGATATCATGCAGCAGACCACCGATCACCACCAGATGCTCGTCGATCAGCCTCGGCGGAACGGTCCCACCCGTAAGCCCGTCCGATGATGGAATGGAGGGGATGCGAAGCATACCGAACGATTCGCTTCCATTGCCGTCTTGCGTAAGCCTAAGGCCGAAATCGCCCGCTTTTTCAGGGGCATCGTCCGGTAGTGTGCAGCGGCGGGTGAACAGTGCATTCTGCCTGCGTGCCATGCGACGTGCGATGTCGGCGACGACTACGCAATGTCCGTGAATCAAATCGTATGCGGCTTGCGATTGCGCGATTTTTCGATGCAGTTCGTCAACTTGGGCGAGTGTAGGAATATATCCGGTTGTCATACCGCCTATCTTAGGCGCTGTATGACGATTGCCGCATGCTGAATCCGGTCGAAAAAAACTGGAAATCCCCGATGAAAGTTTCAGCCGAAAAAATCCGAAATACGGATTTCAGATTACGGATTTCAGATGGAACGCACACGAAATGCGCCGGTACGGTTGGAAGCAACGATCATCTGATTGTTTTCCAAACGAGTCCAGCCATCTTCGGCACACTGATCGAAACCGGAGCTGGCCACAACCACGCCCTTCGGCTGGCCTGCAGCCTGATCCGCTTCGGATTCACCGAGCGTACGATAGCGCATCACACGATAGTCATGCGCCTGGTCGCCACGGCCGTACTGGTCATAGATTTCCACAATGCGCTTGGACGTGACCTCACGACCGGCCGCGCACAGAGCGATGAATTGGTCTTGGCTCTGGATCATGCAGTTGTAGCTGGACTTCGGATAGCTTTTGCGCAGTTCGCGCACCGCCTGCGCGACCGCCTCGTCGAGTGCGAAACCAAAACCGATGTACTGCAGGATCACTGCGAAGAAAATGGCGGAATCGGAACGGCCGCCAGTGGACTGCACGATGTTGGGATCGACCGGGAACGCGCGGTTGGTGATGATGTTGCGACCCTGGTCGTCGGAAATATCGCCATTGTGGATGAAGCTCAATCCGTTGGCGTAGAACGGCTGCTGGTTTTCGAGAATCAACGGCAGGTTCGAGCTGGCCAAACGCAGGTGCCACAGGCCTCCACGAGCCGGAGTGTTCGCAAGCTCGTCGAAAATCGGATCATGTCGGGCTGCGATCGTGTTCTTGTAGACGGCGGTGCCGGTTTCCGGGGTGGGAGCGCCACCGTCACGCAGGTACGGCGACTCGCTCGGCACGGTGACCAGCGCGGAGCCCCAGCCATCGTTGTGGATTTCGCTCAGATTCCGGAAATCGCGTACGGCCTGCATGCCGAGCACGCCATTGAGACTGGTGTTGCTTCCGGCTGCCGCGAATCCAAGTAATCTGCACATGGTTGATTACTCTACAGGGCTTGTAATGCAACGCGCGCATATGGCTATCGACATTGCTTATAGCGTGCGAAAAACAGCGTGATTCCAACGATTCTTCGAGATAAGACCATGCAAAAACCTACAAAATGCCCTACGAAAACGGGCTGCGCGACGATGGCAGATACGATCGCCATCATCACGCAGCCCGTTTCACGGCTTGTTTCACACACGCTTTAGCCGCGGAGGACGCTGAGTCGCGAGGAACAGCGGCTGTATCTCAATCAGCGGATTGTAAGGCGCAAGGCCGAACCATTTGACCGGAGATCCCGCAAAATGACGAATCGCATACTTGACTTCCAAAGAAATCGCGCCACGCTGCGACACCTTCGACTCAGGCATAAGCGCCTTGTGTATCAGCACATATCGAATCGGACCGATATTCGGATCAGCATCAAGCTTCGGATAGCGGCTTTCCTGCCTCGGCAGATCCCCCGACTTCGACAAATCGTTCATGATCTGATGAATGTAAGCTGGAATCGACTGAGAAACCTTGAAACCAAGCCGAATGCGAACACGGAACATATAATCCGTACCGAAATTCTCAACCGAATACTCGCGGGTGAACGGCTCATCGGCAGTCTCGACGGAAACAGCCCACCAAGCGCGGGCACGTTTTGGATGGTCGGCGAAAATCGAGAAGAAGATATCGGTATCGATACGCTTCGTCTCCGGATCCGACGTGAGGTAGACGATATTGTCGGCAAAATACGGAATCGTATCGTCATCATGCAACCGCTTCAGCACCGGTAGGCATTCGGCGGGCTGCATATGGCGACGCTGCGCACGTTCCAGCTTCGTGCCTTCGTTCCACGTGTACATAACCAGCAGAATCGCGAAGGTAAGCAGCATCGTGAACCAACCACCATGCAGGAACTTCGCCATGGAAGCGAAGAAGAACATGAATTGGATCGCAAGGAACAGCACGGTGAATACGACCGCTCCGATACGACGCCCCGAATGCCAGATGTAGACGGCAAGCAGAATGGTGGTAGTGATCATGGTGATGGTCAACGCCAGACCATACGCCGCGGAAATATGCTCGGAATCACGGAATAGCGCCAAAACCAACAGCGTGGAAACGCAAAGCACCGCATTGACCACAGGAATGTACAGCTGGCCGCGGGTACGGGCCGGGTAACGGACCTGAAGATGCGGCATCCAGTTCAGATGGGTGGCTTCAGACACCATCGTGAACGCGCCGGTGATCAACGCCTGCGATGCGATAACGCCCGCGACCACGGAAAGCACGACGGCCACGTAACGCACGCTGGGCGTCATCATTTCGAAGAACGGGTTCAAACCGTGCGTGCGGATGTAAGCCGAATCATCCCAATGATTGAGCATCCATGCGCCTTGGCCGAAATAACAGAGCACAAGCGCGATTTTGATGAACGGCCACGTGAAATAGATGTTGCCACGGCCAACATGACCCATGTCGGAATAAAGCGCTTCGGCACCGGTGGTTGACAGGAACACCGTACCCATGATGGCAAGCCCGGCGGCATTATGGCTGCTGAACAGGAATCTGACACCGTACACGGGGTTGAGCGCCGCGAACACGCTCCAATACTGACTGAGGTTCGCCAAGCCGACAACCGCCAGGAACGAGAACCAGACAAGCACGACCGAACCGAACGCCTTGCCGATACGCTCGGTGCCACGCGACTGCACAGAGAACAGCATCAGAATGATGGCCGCGGTGATCATCAGGGTCAGCTGCTTGTTTTCAGTGAAAAGTTTTTCAAAAGCTGGTAGCGTCTCCAAGCCTTCCACTGCCGAGCTGATGGACACAGCCGGGGTGAGTACGGAATCGGCGAGGAACGCGGCGCCGCCGAGCATGGCAGGAATCGCAAGCCATGCACCGTACTTTCGAACCAACGAGTACAGCGCGAAAATGCCGCCTTCGCCCTTGTTGTCGATACGCATGGCAATCAGCACGTATTTGACGGTGGTGATAAGCGTGATTGACCAGAACACCAACGAAAGCACGCCGAGCACGGCTTCGCGGTCGGCATGCGCAAGTCCGCCCTGCCCGTTGAGGAACGTCTGCATGGTGTACAGCGGCGAGGTGCCGATATCGCCATATACCACGCCCAACGCCACGATCGCCATGGCGGGCGTGATTCTGTTTGGACCGGATTGCAGACGGCTCCACCAACGACCGACGGGACCCTTGCTGGCCACCTGGTCAAGTTTGGCGGCCTCCTGCTGTTTCTCCTCGTGCTGCTTGATCAGCACCTGTCGCTCTTCCTTAGTCAGCACCTTGTGCGAAACCTTCGGCGCCTGCGTGTATGTGGCTGCGTGAAACAGCGGCTCATCCTCGTTTGGCTCGTTAGCCATAACGCTACCTCCAAGTGGCGGGCCTTCCAACCCACTCCCCAAAATAAACGCAAAAAGGCACGTTAGGAGCCTTACGAAGTCTTGTCAAATCTTCACATTGTTTCTTGCGATTCTTGATCTCGCACGAAGTAAACTTCCTGTGGGTTTTTTTCTTATTTTACCTCTTGTCTTTCTCTTACTCTCTCTTATTTTCGGATAAATCGTTTCCGTCCTGTCGATTTTCGGAATTTGTTCAGATTCCGTACACTTCGCGCGTAGTCTTTCGCGTTGCCTGCGCGACTTCCGTCAGCGGTTTATCGAGATAATTCGCCAACGACTGCAGGGTGTAGGGGATCATGTATGGCGCGTTGGTGCGGCCCCGATACGGCATCGGACTTAGGTAGGGGGCATCTGTTTCGACCATGACATGGCTCAATCCGACAATGCGCGCCGACTCGCGAATACCATCGTTGCCCTTATAGCTGGATGTGCCCGAAAGGCTGAGATACCAACCGTTTTCACGTGCGATCTCACCCATTTCGGCATCACCGGAATAGCTGTGGAACACGGTCCGTTCGGGAGCGCCGTCCGCCAGCAGCGTTTCGATGACTTCCTTATGTGAATCGCGATCATGGATCTGCATGGGCAGGTTCAGTTCTTTCGCGAGCGCGATGTGCGCGCGGAAGGCTTCTCGCTGCAGTTCTTTGGCGGCTTCTCCGGTGCGGAAGAGGTCCATGCCCGTCTCGCCGATGGCCACAACCTGGTTGGGGTAGGCGGTGGCGAGGCGGTGCACTTCGGCCATGGCGTCTTCGAAGCTGGTGTCGTGCCATGGCTTGTATTTGAGCGGCAACCCGTCTGGGCCCGGCACCCCGCGGTGACCGTGGAGCACGGATTCGTTGGGGTGTATGGCGATGGCCGCATGCACGGTTTGGGGGTGTTCGCGTGCCATGTCGATGGCCGTCATGAGGTTCGGCAGTTCGCATCCGCAGTCGATGACGCCTTCGACTCCGACTTGTTGCGCTTGGTTCAGCAGTTCGTCGACGCTGTATACGGGGACTTCCGGCTGTCCTTTTTCTTGCGCTTCGTGGCTCATGGCCCGCGAGAACGGCACGACGGACGCCACATGCGTGTGGTTGTCGATGACGTGCGCGTTCTCGGGAAGTGGTTGCGGTGCTGGCGCCCAGCTGCGGTCACGATGGTGTTTGCTCATGCCTCCAGCCTACGCTCGATGGCAGTCTTGCTTCGGAAGCCGCGTTATTCATTGATGGCAGTGGGATTAACCAACGCACCTCCATATGTTTTGCGGCGTAGCGCTGAAACGCTTTCCGCGATTAGTCATGGAGGGTGAGGGTGGTGAAGGACCAGGAGGGGGCGGTGTAGGCGCCGCTGGTTAGGTCGATTGCGGTTTCAACCGGAACGGTTGGCGAAGCCTTGCCGATTTCACCGGCGTACGGGTCGGTTCCGGCGAGCACGGTGGCGGTTGCCGAAGCGCGGGATTCCGCGGAAACACCAAGCTCTTCAAGCACTTGGTTCAGATCAATCTCGGCTTCAGCGTCGAGCGCGTTGACGATACGCACGTAGGTGACGCCTTCAGCATCATTGCGAGCCACGGTGACGGTACGGCGGGGCTCTTCCGGCTTCTCAACACCCTGTGCAACAAGCTCTCCATCGATATACAGCTTCATGCTTTCGCCGCGATCGGCCACTTCGATGCGCACCTGCCACACGGTTCCGGGGAACACTTCGTCCATGGACCATTCGGTGCCGTCAAGATTGTAGGCGGTACCGTCGCGCACCACCTTGATTTCGAAAGCACGACCGAAGGAGGTGATGTTGTGGTTCTTGCCGTTGATGTCGCCGTGGACCAGCTGCAAGCCCCAACGACCCTGATAGTAGGTGATGGTGGCGTTGATGGTGTAGGCGTCAGAGTCAATGTTGAGGCTCGTGTTCATCGGACCATTGCCTGCGTAATGGCAGTCCTCAAGATCGACATGGCGGCCATCAGCGGTGTCAACGCTGAAGTTGGTGATGTCGGCGTGAGCGGCACCTTCCAAGCGCAGGCCAACGGTTGGTGGCAGTTCGCGACGTAGCGTGGTCTTGCCTTCCACCGCGACCGGCCATGCGGTATCGGACGTGGTGGTGGCATACATCTGCTGCACCCAGTAGCTGTACGGCAGGTAGGTACGTTCGTTGTCGAAGTAGATCAGATCAGGATTCCAGCTGTGATGCCCGTTCTTGGCAAACAGCGGCGCATACGAAGACATGACCACGGCATCGCCGTTCAATTCCATGCGACCCATGAACGCCGCTTCGGAAAGACCGTTGATCAGCTGCGTGTTCCACGAACCATACTCGCCCAAGTACACCTTCGGGCCCTCACGATCCGTGGTGTCGTAGTGGTCGAGATTGTGGAACCACCAGCTGGAGGACTGATAGGAATGCTCGTCAACGATGGGAACGCCGGCTTCACGCGCATACTGCCAACCAGCCTCGTAGTCGGGACCGCTCGGAGCCGGACCGACCGTGCCAACCACAACAATATCCGGGTAGGTGGCCTTGACCGCGTCGAAGATCTGCTGGAAGCGGTTCCTGAACACGTCATCGATGAGATCTTCGTTGCCGATGCCCAAATATTCAAGGTTGAACGGTTCCGGATGACCCATGGCGGCACGCTTGGCACCCCATTCGGTGGTCGCGGCATCGCCATTGCAGAATTCGACCAAATGCAGCACTTCATCGATGTATGCCGGCATGTCTTTCTGCGCGATCGGCACCGGGCCCTGACTGGTGTTCTGGCAGCTCACGGCGGCGGGCAGCACCGGCAGCGGCTTCGCGCCAATGGTTTCGCACAGGCACAAGTATTCGTAGTAGCCGATACGGAACGACTGGTGGTAGCCCCACAGGTTGAAATTGTGCGGCCGATGCTCAACATCACCGATGGTGCGATCCCAGTGGTACATGTTATCCATGCCAAGACCGTGGGTGATGCAGCCGCCCGGGAAGCGCATGAAGCGCGGCTGCAGGTCGGCGAGCGCCTTGACCAAATCGGGACGGAAATGCTTGAGCCCGTTGTAGGTGGTGCGTGGTTCGAGGGTAACGAAATCAAGATCGACGGTACCTTCCGTGGTGAAGGTGAGTCGCAAAGCGCCTTCATGTACAACGATGGCATTGCTTTCACCGGAAACCGTCAGCGAAACCTCTTGCTTACGCCAATCGTTGGAATCGACGGTGATATCTTGTTCTGCAATCGCATTTCCATCGTCGTCAATCAGAGCGACGGTGACGGGAAGTGCGGAAGCTTCGCAATTGCTGGAAATACGCATCCATGCGGAGAAATCGTAGGTTTCGCCGGCACGGAAGACCATGCCGTCCCAGCCGATATTTTCAAGCGAAGCCGGCGCCTGTTCGACTTCGACGGACGCATAGTGCGGGTTTTCTTCGGCTACCGGATTGTCGGTGAGCACGTCGAAGGCTGCGAAGGAGCCGGCGGGCACGATTTTGCGCCAGAAGCTGTAGTTGCTCCAGTCGGAGGAGTCGGCGCGATTGTATTCGAATGCGCCGTTCTGTACGAGGTCGGCGTTGAGTCCGCCGTCGCCGGAGTAGCTGATGTCTTCGTAGAAGATGCCCCACAGGTCGGTGCTGATGTTGCGCACGCCCGCCTTGTTGAGGGTTGCGATGAGTTTGTCGGTCATGGTGTGTCCTTGGATGGTGTTGGTTGTTTGTTGGGTTGGATGGTGTTGCGGTACGTGCGATTGGTTGCGATTCGACGTCTGTCTGGCACCGTTTCGCCATCGGTCGACCGCCGGCCGCGCTCGGGGAAGCGCCGCTCATCGGGAATCTGGCGACCGTACGCATCGATGCACAGCGGGGTGCCGTCGGAGTAGCCGTGCGCATGGGCGTTGGGATCGAACCAACCCGCATCGATGACTAGGGTGTCTCAGCCGGCGTCCTTGAGGTGGTCGGCCATGAAGCGCGCGTTGGCCAGGACCTCCCGATCGGTGACGGTGGTGCCGTAGGAATCCCAGCTGTTCCAGCC
>UMJV01065627.1_pt1 | contig 13753 bp, 10 predicted proteins | sample 1966141 | NCBI WGS metagenome assembly UMJV01 (sample SAMEA4836158, study PRJEB28245) | human gut metagenome | biome: gut microbiome; material: fecal sample | place: Denmark | collected 2008
GAAGGGCCAGGAGGAGGGTACCTCCATGAAGGAAGTGGCCCAGCGCTTTGAGGCCGAGTACCTCAAGGATGCCGCCGGTCTGAACTGCAAAAAGCCCACCGTCCAGCCCCGTGCAACGGAGCACATCCAGCAGATCCTGGACATCGTCAAGGACCTGATCGATTCCGGCCACGCCTACGTTGCCAAGAACGGGGATGTCTACTTCCGCGTCAAGAGCGACCCGGAGTACGGCAAGCTGAGCCACCTCAAGCTGGACGATCTGGAGAGCGGCAACCGTGAACTGCGCAGCCAGATGGAGGATGACCTGAAGGAAGACCCCGCCGATTTCGCCGTCTGGAAGGCTGCCAAGCCCGGCGAGCCCGCCTGGGAAAGCCCCTATGGCATGGGCCGCCCCGGCTGGCATATCGAGTGCAGTGCCATGAGCCGCACCCATCTGGGCAAGACCATCGACCTGCACTGCGGCGGTCAGGATCTGATCTTCCCCCACCACGAGAACGAGATCGCCCAGAGCGAGTGCGCCAACGGCTGCGAGTTTGCCCACTACTGGATGCACAACGGCTTCATCAACGTGGATAACCAGAAGATGTCCAAGAGCCTGCACAACTTCTTCACCGTCCGCGATGTGGCAGACCTCTACGGCTACGAGCCCATCCGCTACTTCATGCTGACCGCAGGCTACCGGATGCCCCTGAACTACACTGTGGACCTCATCGAGAGCTGCAAGAACAGCCTGGAGCGCCTTTACACCTGCCGCGAGAACCTCGATTTTGCCCTGAGCAAGACCGCGTTCGGCACCGATGAGACCCTGACCGCCAAGGCAGACGAGGCCCGCGCCAAGTTCTGCAAGGCCATGGACGATGACCTGAACACCCCCGATGCGCTGGCTGCCGTGTTCGATCTGGTCAAGGAGATCAACACCCTGTCCGCTGCCTCCTCCAAGGCTGCGCTGGAGGCTGCCGCCAAGGCGTTCGATGAGATCACCGGCGTGCTGGGCCTGATGTACAACCGCAAGAAGGACGAGGTGCCCGCTGAGGTGACGGAGCTGGTGGAAAAGCGCGCCGCCGCCAAGAAGGCCAAGGACTGGGCCGCTGCGGATGCCATCCGTGCGCAGCTCACCGAGATGGGCTGGGCTGTCAAAGATACCGCCCAGGGCCCGCAGCTGAGCAAAATTTAACTTGAATCCCGTTATTGACCTGTACGGTACAATGCGGTAAAATGAGGGTGCGGGAACACTGTGCTGTGTGTTCCACGCACCCTTATTTTTGCATGATACAAGAACCTATATAAAAGGAGGTCTTTGGCTGATGAAAATCAAACGGCTGATCTCATTACTGCTGGCGGCAGTGTTCGCCCTGAGTGCGGCGGCCACCCCGGCGCTGGCGGCTTCGGCGGGCAGCGCACTGCCTGACCTGACCACCGCAGGCGTGGATGAGAACAACAGCGTTGTCTCGATCCGCCTGACCGCAGACGGAGATCTGACCTATGGCTCCCCCTTTACCCTGAGCGTCCAGACCACCCCGGCAGATACCCAGTATATCGGCGTGGTGATGGGTACCAGCGGCGAAGCGCAGGGCTATGTGACCCTGATCCTTTCGGGCAAGATCCGCACCCTGCTCAAGATGATCCCCCTGCCGAAAAAGATGTCGGCGAACCCTGAGCAGGAAGAGGAGTTCAACATCTACGCCTACATCAAGCAGCTGATCGACGGCAACGACGTGAGCGTGCTGCTGCGGGTGGCTGATGAAGTGGTCTCTGTGATGGATGTCCTGAAATTCTACATCCCCACGCTGAAGGATGTCTCCACCGGCATGAAGCTGTCGCTGGAGCTCATCCGCAAATATCTGCCCGAGGGCGTGTTCAGCCGCATCTATCTGGACGAGCAGCCTACGGAAGCCGGCAGCTATGTGGGCGGTGCCGTGGCGCTGGAATCCGGTGATGTGAACACCGCCGGCATGGCGTTCTTCCGCATCAAGCCCAAGAGTGCAGGGGTGCGTGTCTACTGGGCACAGGAGCTCCCCGCCAGCATGACTGCGGCGGAGGCCCAGAACTACAACGTCACCGCCGTGGTCGAAAGCGACGGCCAGGTGGTTGAGGGCGGCAAGGTGACCTACACCTATAAAAAGAAGAGCGGTCTCTTCGATTTCCTGGGCACGACCCAGAGCGGATTCCCCACCGAGCCCGGCGAGTATGTCCAGACGGCCAAAGCCGCCGGAAACTACTCCAGCAGCGAGATCAGCCGGACGATCGTGATCCAATAACTGAATCAGCAAAAAACCTCCCTGCCACGCCGGCAGGGAGGTTTTTGTTTGTTCTTACATCCTTATTGAAGCTTACATCCGGAACCGCCAGCCCCAGCCGCCGCCACAGCAGCAGTTGCACAGCAGGTTGAGCAGGATCATGCTCCAGCACCAGCGCATCAGGCCGCCGGGCTGGGCGTAGGTGGTCTGGGTGCGGTAGGTGCGGCCCGGGTCCTGCAGATTGCGCAGGTTCATCTGGTATTCAGTGTTGCCAGGCTCCATCTGGGCGGCGCGGCGGGCATCCTGCAGGGCATCGATGCTGTTGCCCAGGCCCTGATTGGCCAGCGAGGAGAGATAATACCACCGGGCGGTGCGCACGGTGATGCCGTCCAGCACGCGGCGGGCCTCAGGGTAGCGCTGGTTGACGATGAAGTTGCGGGCGGCCTGCATCTCAGGCGTGTCTGCACCGTTGTAGCCGGGGCCGCGCTGCTGCTGATAATTGCCGCCAAAGCCAAACCCGAACCCGAAGGGGTCGTAGCCGAAGCCGAAGTCTCCGAAATCCCCGTTGGAGTAACCGTTCTGCTGGTACCCCTGCTGATAGCCGCCGTAGGAGGGGCCGCTCTGCTGGCCGTAGGCACTGCCGTAGCCGCCGCCCATCTGGGGGCCGGTCTCGCCCTTGGTGATGGCATCGTATGCCGCCTGCACCTCCTTGAAGTGCTCTTCGGCGGTGGGGTCGTTGGGGTTCAGGTCAGGGTGCCAGCGCTTGCACTTGGCACGGTAAGCCTTTTTGATCTCGTCTTCACTGGCACCGCGCTGGATGCCCAGAACCTCATAGGGGTCTCTCATCGGTCTACTTCCTCACGTCTCTATTACCATCTGTGCGGCCGCTGTGCCGCACAAGCAATCTTTAGTGTACAGGACTGGAACGGAAAAATCAAGGAAAACCGCCGGGATCAGGCGGTTTTGTCCTTCTTTTTTGCATTTTTGCAGTGATATTTGAGCCACACGCCCGAATACAGGATGTTGCGCAGAAGGTCAACGTCCTCCACACAGGGCAGGCGCTCAAAGCTGCGGGCGCAGTTGGCCAGCAGCAGCTCAAAAATCTCCCGCATCTCTTCCTCATACCCGGGCTCTCTGCTCAGGGCGTGCAGGGGATTGTATGCGCCCTTGTGCTCATCCCGGGCTAGGTCGTCGTAGGCATCCAGCAGGTAGATATACTTGCCCAGATGGAAGCCGATGCTGCGCAGCTCCGGCGACCAGTGGTCCTGCCTGTAATCGAACAGCTCGGCCATCAGTTCCCCAAAGCAGCCGGAAACGGCATCCAGATCCTCGCTGCCCTCGGCCTCGTACCGGGCCAGCCGATCCAGACAGGTGCGGATGGCGCTGCACTGGCGGGGCCAGCGGGCGGCGGCCTCCTGCGTGGGGGCAGCAAGCATCTTTTCAAAGCCCAGGCCCAGCAGGCTGTGGTCATCGTTCCACTTGTCCTGCGCGTTGTAGTAGTGCAGGGCAACGCTCAGGTCCGCGCAGTAATCGGTGGGGCCGCTGGAACGCCACTCCACCTTCCGGATGGGGTGGATGGGGCAGTGGTCACAGCCTGTCACACAGGCGCTTTCGCCCTCGTACAGGCTGCACAGCAGCAGATCCAGAAAGGTCAGGTCATAGCTCAGGGTCAGCCGCCCCCGGGTGCCGTGCAGCGCGCCGATACGGCGGCAGAGCCCGCAGTAGGCCGCGCGGTACCGCGCCTGTGCCTCCGGGCTGAGCGCGGCCTGATTCGGGATAACATATCCGAACATGGCTCAGCTCTTCTTGATGAACTGGGTGCCGCAGCGGGGGCAGGAGATCTGGATGCGGCCGCGGCCGCGGGGCACGCGCAGCTTCTGGCGGCACTGGGGGCAGCGGTAGTAGTGATAGACCTTGCGGTTGGCCCACTGCTCCTTCCAGCCCTTGAACTTGTTGTCCACCCGGTCCTTCAGGGTGTAGAACTTGTAGTTCTCCTCGGTGCGCTTGGAGATGTTCCGGCTGAAGGTGCGGTAGTAGCAGAAGATCAGCAGGGCCGCGCCCAGATAGGTGAACAGGTTGACCCGGCTGATGATGGCGATGAGGAGCAGCACCAGCGAGGCAATGCTCAGAAATTGGTTCAGGCCATCAGTGCCATAGCGGCCGATCATAAACTGACGAAGTTTCTCTCTCATAGATTTCCGGTCCTTTGTCCTCAAGAATAACCCTCTCAGCCACGCGGACGCATGGACAGAGAGGGCGTTTGATCGTTTACAACAATAGAATATCAGCCAACCATGATAAAACTTTGAACAGATTGCAAATCTACCATGAAAGGACGAAATTTAATTGGCATTCTCTGCACCGGAGCGCTTGCGCACGGTCAGGGCGGCCTCCACATCCAGCGCGCCCTCCATCCGGCAGTGCAGCACGGCACGGCCTGCTTCACCGGTGGTGGCAAGGTAGGTGCCCGCCATGCCGCCCCGCAGGGGGACGATGGCCGGGCCCAGAATCTTTACCGGGCCTTCCACGCTGAGCTGAACGGCCTCACCGCAGTAGGGCAGCAGGTTGCCGTTCTGGTCAATGGCCCGCAGGCTGACCGCCGCGCAGTCCCAGGTGGGGCCGTCGGTCAGGATGGGGTTGTGCACCACGCATTCCAGCCGCACCGACTGCACCGGCTCCTTGACCACGGTGCGGACGGTGCGCCCGTGCCAGACTGCCTCAAACCGGTAAACGCTGGACGGCCCGCCCAGCACGCCGATGTATTTGTAGTACATCCGGAGCAGGTCGTTTGCGCTCAGCCGCAGGGAGAGCATCCGCGCCCGGGAGAGAGGCGAAAGGTTCAGTGCGTCCCGGCGCATCTCGTTGAGGATGGCCGCCACCTGCGGGGCTGTGCTCTGGTCAAGGCCCTCATACTTTTCCAGCAGGGAGCCGACGAAATCCTGGATCTCGATGGGCGGGTGGGGCAGGACGGCAAAGCGGCCCCGGCGGTCGGGGGTGAACTCGGCAATGAAATCGTTGCCCCGGTAGAGGCGGACGCTCTCGGCGTTGGTGAACACCCAGCAGGCCCCGGCAAAGCCGCCGGGGTGGTCACCCAGCGCCATGCTGGAAGAGACCTCGAACACCACGTCCGAAGGGGAGCGGGGCGTTTTCTGGCTTGCATAGACGGCGGCAGAGAGCTTCGGGTTGCGGAACAGATCCGTCACGCCGTGGTAGCAGATGCGGTCGCCGCTGCCGAACTCGCGGTGGGTGTTGTAATCGGCCATGCACCAGCCAAGGGCACCGGCCACGCCCTGCTGGGCAATGGCATCGTTGAGGACGGCGGCGTGGCGCAGAGCCTGTGCCAGCCGGTGCGGCTCGTCGTCAAAGGCTTTGGCCGGGAACTGCTGGCCCCCGAACTCGCTGATGAGGTAACCCTTGCGGAGGTCAGGCGTAACGGCAGACCGGGGCTCGCAGCCAGGGCCGCGGCCGGAATAGGAGTAATCGTTGTAGGCGTAAACGTCCTCGAGCAGTTGGCTCTTGCGGGCGATCCGCACGCCGCCGGTGGGGCGGGTGGGGTCCAGCCGATGGACGGCTTCGTTGGTGCGCTTGTAAAAGGCCTCGTTATCGGAACTGCCGTTCACCCGCACGCCCCACAGGAACACGCTGGGGTGGTTGCGGCACTGGCAGACCATCTCGCGGCAGTTCTGCAATGCCTGGGCCTGCCAGGCTTCATCCCCGATGTGCTGCCAGCCGGGCATCTCCACGAACACCAGCAGGCCCAGCTCATCGCAGGCATCCAGAAAAGCCGGGCTCTGGGGGTAGTGGCTGGTGCGCACTGCATTGCAGCCCAGCTGCTTTTTCAACAATTGGGCATCCAGCTGTTGAATGCTGTCCGGCATGGCATAGCCCTGATAGGCGTAGCTCTGATGCCGGTTCAGGCCCCGCAGCTCCACCCGCTGGCCGTTCAGATAAAAGCCCCCGGCCACGAACTGGATGGTGCGGAAGCCGAACCGGGTGCTCTTTTCGTCCAGCACCCGGTCGGGCAGGCCGCTGGTGCCGGGCCGGATGAGCCGGACGGTCAGGGTATAGAGGAAGGGGTGCTCCACGCTCCAGGGGTGCACACCGTTCAGGGTGCCCACAATGGGCAGGCTGAGCTCACCGCTGTACAGGGCTCTGCTCCCGGCGGGGCTGCGGATCTCGGCCTGCAGGGTGCAGCCGATGGTCTCGCCCACTGTGGAGGAATAGATGCGGAAATCGCCCTCGGCCTGCGCCTCGATGAAGATGTCGCGCAGGTAGGCGGGCTCCTTCACGTCCAGACTGACGGCCCGGTAGATGCCGCCGTAGGTCAGAAAATCGATCTGCCCGCCGAAGGGAGGAATGTTCAGGTCCTCCCGGCTGTCGCACCGGACAGCCACCACATTTTTTTGGCCCAGCAGCAGCGATTCGGTCAGATCCACAGTAAAGGCGGTGTAGCCGCACCCGTGGTGGAACACCCGCCGCCCGTTGCAGAACACAGTGGCATCGTGGGCCACGGCTCCAAAGGTCAGCAGTACCGTGCGGCCCTGCCACTCTTTGGGCGCAAAAAACTCCCGCCGGTAGCCGGACACCCGCTGGTATTCGTTCTCGTTACAATAGTTGTAGGGCAGCGTTTTGACCGTGTGGGGCAAGCGCACCGGCTCCAGCTCCACCCCGGTGCATTCGGGGCGGACGATGGCGGGATCAAAGGTGGGGGCAAACAGCCAGCCGTCGTTCCAATCGTAGTGTTCCATAGCCTGTCTCCATCGCTCTGCACAAAAAAATTCTTACCCTTATGCTACCACAAAGTTGTGAACGAAAAAAGCACTCCGTCCCTTATTTTTTCCGTTTTTGCAGAAAAAGCTGTTAAAATCAAAAAAGCCCCCGCCGGGCAGGCGGGAGCGAGGGGAAACTCAGCGGATGAAATTGGTCATGGGGCGGCGGGGATTCTCGGGGTGAGTGATGCCGTTTGCTTTGCCCAGTTCGATGCACTTGAGCAGCCAGGCCATGTTCCGGCCCAGCTCCCGCATCACGGCGCAGCCCTCGGCATCCTCCAGCACCTGCTCGGGCTTGGAGCCGTGGACCATGGGCCAGTAGGAACCGCTGACCAGCGGCATGTGGAAGAACTCGGGGTACTTCACCAGCTGGTCCAGCGTGGTGGTGGTGCCGGCGCGGCGGGCCGAAGCGCAGATGGCAGCGGGCTTGTAGGCCAGATACTTGCCGCCCGCGTAGGCCAGACGATCCATGAAGCTGGTCATGTTGCCGGAGGCGGACGCATAGTGGACAGGTGTGCCGAACACAAAAGCATCGGCGGTCTTGGCCTTTTCGATGGCCTCGTTGACCACGCCGCCGAACACGCAGCCCTTACCGGCGGCACAGCCGCCGCAGCCGATGCAGCCGCCCACCGGCTTTGTGCCGACGTTCAGGATCTCGGTCTCGATGCCGCTGGCGTTCAGCTCCCCGGCGATCAGGGACAGGGCGGTATAGGTGCAGCCCTTCTCGTGGGGGCTGCCGTTGATGAGCAGGACTTTCATAAGCAGATACTCTCCTTTTTTGGCAAAACGCGCCGCACATGGGACGCTTTGCCCTGATTTTAGCACAATTGCACCCTGAGTGCAACGCGTGCCCTTGACAAAGAGTTGCGTTTTGACGATAATATGGAGATACGAAAACACGAAACAGCTGCTGGCCGGGCAGGGGGCCCGGACAGCGGGAGAAGGAGGCAGATACATGCGCGTTATTGCAGGAGAAGCACGGGGCCGCAGGCTGGAAGCCCTGCCCGGCACCGAGATCACCCGCCCGACGATGGATCAGGTCAAGGAGGCCATGTTCAGCATCGTCCAGTTCGACCTGCCCGGTGCCCGGGTGCTCGACCTCTACGCAGGCAGCGGCCAGCTGGGCATCGAGGCCCTGAGCCGGGGTGCGGCCCGGTGCGTGTTCCTGGACGAGAACCGGGAGGCCGTGAACATCGTGATGAAGAACTGCAAGAACTGCGGCGTGTTTGACCGCAGCCGGGTCAACATCGGCGAGGCGGCACGGTATCTCTCTGCCTGCCATGAGCAGTTCGACATCGTGCTGCTGGACCCGCCCTTCCACACCGGCACGCTGGAAAAGATCCTGCCCGGCGTGGACAAATGCCTGGCTCCGGGCGGCATCGTGATCTGCGAGAGTGAGACCGGCCTGGTGCTGCCTGCCGAGGTAGGCGGCATGACCCTGAAAAAACAGTATAAATACGGCAAAGTCCTGCTGTGGAAGTATGGTAAGCCCCGGCAGAGCGCCGGAGAGGGAGATGCGGAATGAACGTAAACGAGCTTTTGGATACCATTGAGGATACGCTGGAGGAGAGCGCCGGAATGCCCCTTTCGGGCGGCAAGCGCATCGTGGATGTGGAGCAGATCCGGGACTATCTGGACGAGATCCGCCAGAACCTGCCTGTGGAGCTGCGGCAGGCCCAGTCCATTGTCAGCGACCGTGCCCAGCTCATCGAATCGGCCAACGCACAGGCGCAGGCCATTGTAAAAAAGGCCGAGGAGCGCGCCCGTGTGCTGGTGAGCGAGGCCGAGATCGTCAAGGCGGCCCAGCAGCGCGCCGGGGAGATCGTCTCCGCCGCCCAGACCGAGGCCCGCACTGTCCGCCAGACCGTGACCGACTACTGTGATAATATGCTCAAGACCACGGAAGAGACGATGGCGGAGAACGCCGCACAGGTCAAAAATGTCCGTGCAAACCTGCGCCAGAGCCCCCGGAAACAGCTCTGATGCGGGAATGATGCGGGAATGTGAAATTTCCCAGTGAGAGCTTCCGGCCCCTGCAAGCAAAAACGACGGCTTGCAGGGGCTTTTTTTGGTACATTTTGAGAGAAAAAACAAAAGGGAAACTCTTGCAATCAGGGGCCTGTTTTGTTACAATAAAATTGTATCCTCAAGGCTGACCGGGCCACAAACTCCCGGCAGGCCGCAGGCCGCTTTCCCGGGCAGCAGCTCCGGGCAGAAAAGGGCGGCAGATGCAGGATCTTATCTGAGTTTTGAAAGGAGGCTGGGAACATGGACACAGAAAAAACAACACAGCCCTTTGACCCGGCCTCGTTTGAGCATGTCCCGGTGCTGTTGAACGAGTGCCTGGACGGCCTGAAGATCGACCCGGCGGGCACCTATCTGGACGGCACGGCGGGCGGCGCGGGGCACTCCCGCCAGATCGCCCTGCGGCTGAACGGCGAGCAGGGCGGCAGGCTCATCTCGCTGGATCAGGACCCCGATGCCGTGCAGACGGCCCGGGCCCGGCTGGCGGGCCTGCCTGCCACCGTGGTGCAGATCAACTTCCGCTATGCCGGACAAGCTCTGGAGCAGCTGGGCATTGAAACGATCAACGGCGCGCTGCTGGATCTGGGCGTGTCCAGCCATCAGCTGGATGACGCGGCCCGGGGCTTTTCCTACCGGGCAGATGCCCCGCTGGACATGCGGATGAGCCAGGAGGGTGAGACGGCCGCCGATCTCGTGAACAGCGAGAGCCGGGAGGAGCTGGCCCGCATCCTGCGGGATTACGGCGAGGAGCCCTTCGCCTGGCAGATCGCGGGCAGGATCGTGGAAGCCCGGGAAACTGCCCCCATTGAAACGACATTGCAGCTGGCGGATATCGTGGCCAGCGCCATGCCCCCGGCGGAGCGCCGGAAGAACAAAAACCCCTCCCGCCGCACCTTCCAGGCACTGCGCATTGCGGTAAACCATGAGCTGGACGCACTGGAAGAGGGGCTGGACACCATTTTTGCGCATCTCGCACCGGGTGGAAGACTTTGCGTGATCACCTTCCACTCGCTGGAGGACCGGCTGGTCAAAAACAAGTTCCGCCGCTGGTCCACCGCCTGCACCTGCCCGCCGGAGTTCCCGGTGTGCGTCTGCGGCGGCAAAGCCAAGGCAAAGCTGATCACACGCAAACCCATTGAAGCCAACACGCAGGAGCTGGAAGAGAACCGGCGCAGCCGCTCGGCCCACCTGCGGGTTTTGGAAAAGATCTGAGGGCGGCACAGCCCCGGAGATGTGAGGAGGAGATCACCATGGGTCAGGCAGCATACGATATGACAGAGGTCCGGCGCAGAAGAGCGCCGCAGGCACAGCCCAAAGTCCCGCTGCGGGTAGAAAAGGGCGGCAAAAAGCGGCTGAACCCCGTGCGGGCCGCCATGCAGCACGCGCTGCAGCTGGTGGGCGCGGCTTTGCTGGTGGGCTTTGCGGTGAGCCTGCTGTGGAGCGAGGCACAGCTGGTGGAGCTGAATTCTCAGATCCAGAGCGCCAAGGCAGAGCTTGTGAGCGAGCAGAGCCAGTATACATACTACAACAGTGCCCTGAACAGCCGCACCAACATCACAAGTGTTGAGGAGACCGCCACCCGCCTGGGGCTGATGAAGATCGACCAGAGCCAGATCACCTACATCCGGCTGGATGAGGGCAGCGTTCTGGTGCGCAAGGCATCCGCTGTGCGGCAGTGGTCGGATCTGCTCCACGATGGGGCAATGACCATTCTTGCCTCTGTCAGAACGGCAAAATAAACCAAACAACGAAAAGCGTGCGGCAGCGCACGCTTTTTCGGTTTTCTTCGGGAGTACGCAATGCAAACACCATCCTCCAATCCCAAAAAGAACAGTGCCCGCCGCCGCAGTGCGGACCCGCACGCACGGCTCAGTGCCCGGCTGCGCCATATCAGCTTTGGTGCCGCCGTGCTTCTTGTGGTGGTCGCCGCGCTGACCGTGATCTACAGCCTGTACAAGATCCAGATCCGCGACGGTGCCACCTACCGCCAGTACGCCGCCGAGCAGCAGCTGCTGGACAGCACCATTCAGGCCACCCGCGGTGAGATCTACGACACCAGCGGCATCACGCTGGCTTCCACCAGCGTGGTCTGGACCATCTGGGCCGACCCCTCTTACAGCACGGCCCTGTATACCACCACCACCGATCAAGACACCAAGGCGGAGATCCGCACCATCGATGAAGCCGCCATGAAGGAGGTCTGCACCCAGATCACCCTGCGCCTGCTTTCGGGCGATGGCGAGAGTCTGGACAGCGTGGACACCACTTCGGCAGAGTACCAGACCCAGTATCAGGCGGTCTGCGATGCTCTCTCCCAAAACGAAAGCTCCTATCAGGTGCTGGCCACCAAGGTCAACAACGCCATCAAGCTCTCCATTGAGGAATACGTCAAGACCTACAACAAGGCCCACAGCAAGAGCGGAAAATCCGCCGGTGCGCTGGAAAAGATCCTGGCCAAGCTGGGTCTGGGCCAGCAGGAGAGCGACGACGGCACCCCCACTGTCCGCAAGGGGCGGGTGTCGGTGTCGGCTTCCAAGGGCTTCCAGCGGGATTACCCCTACGGCCGCTTTGCCGCCGCCGTGCTGGGCTTCTGCAATGCGGATGGTCAGGGCGTGTACGGTCTGGAAAACTCCTATGAGTCCACGCTGGCCGGTGTGAACGGCCGCACCATCACCCTGCGCAACGCCTATGGCAATGCCATTGCCGATGAAAACGCCACCACCTACGCCGCCAAGGATGGCTCCAATTTGGTGCTCTCGCTGGACGTGAACATTCAGGAGGTGGTGGAGCGCTACCTGAACGAGGCCGTGGCGGCCAACACCGTTGAGAACCGCGGCTGCGCCATTGTGATGAATGTCAAGACCGGTGCCATCCTTGCCATGGCCTCCAAGCCGGACTTTGACCCCAATGACCCGCAGGATTTCAGTGCCAATCTGGCCTACCTGACGGAGCAGGTGCAGGCTGAGCCGGAGCTGTACACCATCTACAAAAAAGACGAGAACGGCAACTACCTGCGGGACGAGAACGGCCAGAAGATCGCGGATGAGGAAGCCGACTACACCGGCACCTACCGGGATATCCAGTGGAAGAACAAGACCATCACCGAGCTGTACTACCCCGGAAGCGTGTTCAAGGTCATCACCGCCGCCATGGGTGTGGACAGCGGCAAGGCGACCTATTACACCACCCTGAACTGCTCCGGCGCGTACAGCGTGGCAAAGCAGACCTACCACTGCGCCGGCAGAAAGGCGCACGGGGCCCAGAATCTGGCCGAGGCCCTGCGCAACAGCTGCAACATCTACTTTGTCCAGCTGGGCCAGCGCGTGGGTTCCAGCCTGTTCTATGATTACTTTGATGCCTTTGGCTTTACCGAGCGCACCGGTGTGGACCTGCCCAATGAGACCAGCTTCATGCAGTATTACAGCAAGAGCCGTCTGGGCGAGGTGGAGCTGGCCTCCTCCGCTTTTGGTCAGGCCATGGCCGTGACCCCGCTGCAGGTGTGCACTGCCGTCTCGGCGGCAGTCAACGGCGGCTATCTGGTCACCCCCCATGTGGTGGATAAGATCACGGACCAGAACAGCAATGTGGTGCAGGAGATCGGCACCAACATCCGCCGTCAGGTCATCAGCGAGAGCGCCAGCGAGACCATCCGCCAGATCATGGAGTTTGAGGTGGGCGACGGCACCCAGGGCGGCGGCGGCAACGCCTACGTTGCAGGTTACCGCATCGGCGGCAAATCCGGTACTTCCGAGCAGCTGAACATGGACCGCCGCGCCGATGGCGACTACAAGAAGGTGGCATCCTTTGCGGCTGTCCTGCCCGCCAACGACCCGGAGATCCTGGTCTATGTCATGCTGGACGACCCCAACAATGCCCGCACCGACTATTCCTCCATTCTGGCTGCCCCTGTGGTGGGCAACATCATCAGCGAGATCGCGCCCTATCTGGGCATCGCCACCGACGGCGTGGACCGCAGCGGCACCACCGTCAAGGTGCCCAACCTGACGGGCAAGGAGTGGAGCAACGCGCAGGTGCAGCTGAACATCAAGGGCTTGAAGCATCACCTGGCCGAAAGCGAATCCGACCAGACAGCCGCCCTTGTTACCTACCAGTACCCCCGCGCGGGGGCAGAGGTGCCCTACGGCACCACCGTTTATCTGTATACCGATACCTATGAGGGCAAACACGCCGAGGTGCCGGACGTGACCGGCAAGAGCGCGGACTTTGCCCGGCAGATGCTGAACGCCGCAGGGCTCAACTGCACAGTCGAAGGCTCCGGCACGGTCCAGAGCCAGAGTGAGGCACCCGGCTCCAGCGTCCAGCGGGGAACCATCGTACATCTGATCTGTGGATAAAGGGGAATGAGAGTATGGAAGCAATTGCAGCAAATATCCTGTTGAAGGGCCTGGCCGTCAACGCGCTGGCCCAGTGCGAGACCCCGGTCACGCTGGTGACCACCGACAGCCGTGAGGTCTGCCCCGGGTGTATCTTTGTGGCGTTCCCGGGCGAAAAATTCGACGGCCATGATTTTGCCGCCAAGGCGCTGGAAAACGGCGCGCTCTGCGTGGTGCTGAACCACCCCGTGGAAGGCGTGCCGGAGGAGAAGAGCGTGATCTGCCCGGACAGCTACCACGCCATGATGGTGCTGGGGGCCAATTATCGCAGCCAGTTCCACCCCAAAGTGGTGGGCGTGACCGGCAGCGTGGGCAAGACCACCACCAA
>UMJV01076195.1_pt1 | contig 13628 bp, 20 predicted proteins | sample 1966141 | NCBI WGS metagenome assembly UMJV01 (sample SAMEA4836158, study PRJEB28245) | human gut metagenome | biome: gut microbiome; material: fecal sample | place: Denmark | collected 2008
TTATGTTCGGTAACCCCGCTTCGAGCTTTTTCCCGACCTTCGAAACGTCAGTCGTCGCCTGGAGAACGCGTCCGTCAGGATTCGGCAGATTGAACGTCGTCGAGCCGTCGCCCGCGCCGTAGGTCGTGCCGATCGCCGCGAACAGATTTGCGTACGTTGTGCGGCTCACCGCCGCCCCGTTGCAGATCAGCCATCCTTCGGGGATGGTCTTCCCGGCGTAGGCCGCCATCGTACCGGCCGGGACGCCCGCACCTTCCTTCAGCTTCGCTGCGACGTAGTCTGCAATCACCTTGACCGTCACGGCCTTCAAGGTATCCGTCTCAGCCGACATCTCTGAAGCGGTCGCGAGCTGAATGATCCCGCGCTGAGTCGTCGACGCATTCGGGAGGACGAGCGTCACGCCGGTGGCCGGGTTCTGCAGGACCCACTTCTGCAAGGTTGCGTCATAGATGAGCGTGATCCAGTAGCCCGACCCCGCGATGTCGCCGACGGCGAGCGGATCGTTGTCGCCCTTGACGATGGGCTTCGCGCCCAAGCCGTTCGGGTTGAACGTCGGAGTCGTCGAGGTGTTCGAACCGATGGCGCGGACCTTCACGGTCTGACCGCCTTCAAGCGCCACCGGCTTCGAGAACGTCGCCGTGATCGCGTTGACCGTGCCCGAGGCTTCCGCCGCAGGGTCGCCAGAGTATGCGTACACGTCGTTCTTGATGATCTGCTTCAGAGCATTGAATACCTGCGAGTTGCGGGCCGTTTCGACCTGGCCGTTCGGCGTCTGACCGCCGTTCGTCAGGATCGCGCCCAACACGCCGAAGATCTCGTTTGCCCATTCAGCCTTGGCGTACGACCCGTCGCGGTTGCCCTGGCCGGAGCCGTTGATAAACGTGCCTTGGGGATAGTCGACGGTCGCACCGCCCCAACGGGTGCCGGTGGGTTCGAGATTCTTAAGAAGGATGGACATGTGACGTCACCTCAAATCTTGATGTAAAGCGCAAAGGCGAAGTTCTTGCCTCTGAATTCGTTGGCGGTCGGAACCTGACGAGACGCGTCGAAGTAGACCGAGCGGGCCGCACCGTGCCCAGACGCAGATTCGCGACCGACGGAGCCGCGGTTCATTTCAAAGACGCCCGTCGCCGTGTAGGCATTCGCGTCGACCGCGTGGTTGCCCGTCAGGTTGCGCATGGCGTCGCCCTGAGAGCTCGCCAGTGCGCGGCCCGGGTCAACGCCCTTTCCGTTGTCCCAAACGCGAAGGAAGTAGCCTCGCGGGTCCTTCAGCTTGAAGGTCGCGGGCGTCGAGCCGGGCAGGATCATGTCCGGCGCGGCTTCGATCAGGCGCGCGTAGTCGCTGCGGTTGTGTTCGCGGCTGTCGACGTAAAGCCACCCGTCGATGTCGCCGGTTCTGGGGAAGTACGCGAGCATCCCCGGCGGAATCGTTTCGGGCGTGGTGACGCCGGTCGACGGATTCAACAAAATCCACCGGTCGAACGCATCGTCGTATGTGAGGTGCATGACGAAGCCCGCGCCGGTGATGTCGCCAAGAGCGAGCGGTTGGTTGTTGCCCTTCACTATCGCCTTGCGGTTCGTGCCCTCGACCTGGAGCGTCGGCGCAGTCGTCGCGTTGGCGTACTGGGCGCGGACGTAGATCACAAGACCGTCGTCGAGCGTTACGGTGCGCGGAAGCGTCACGGTGAGCGCGTCGCTCGATCCCGTCGCCTTGCCGTAGAGCGAGGACGTGCTAGTCGTGATCCGCGCGTCGATGATCTGCTTCAACGCGTCGAAGACCTGCGAAGAAAGTCCGGTGTCGATTTCCCCGTCGGGTTCAACACCGGCCTCAAGAAGAATCGCGTCCTGAAACGCGCGCTCATCGTTCTTCCAGTCTTTTTCGAGAAAGCTCCCGTCGTCGACGTTCGGAGCGCTTCGGTTCTTGAAGGAGCCGCGCGGGTACTCCTCAGACGGTTCGATGCACCGGTCCGGGTAGCGTTCGGAAAGAATTAGACTCATGCGATGAACTCCAACGCCTCGTTGCCGAACGACGCATCGTCGTCGGAGAGGAATTCGATGATCCCGTAGGAACGAACAAACCCCCGAAGGCGCACGCCCTGGGGGGTCGGAATGAAGTCTTCAAGCTGGATCAGCCACTGCTCCAAAGGGCTCAGCACGCCGATGTACTCGACGGTGAAGCTCATGTCGTGGTGATTGAAGAGCCTGAAGACGTTGCCGTTAGGAAAGAGGAACCGGAACGCCTGAAGCAGCTCGTCCGCCGTCGGGTTCGCGGTGTTCTTGATGATCTTGGCGCGGATGGCGAGCCGGAGCATTTCGTCCGACAAGCTCTGGTCGGTGTAGGTCGACCACGCCGAAAATCCGCGCGATTCGTTGCCGTAATTAGTGCCGTCCGGGTCCGAGAAGATGCCCGGATTGAGCAGCACTTCCTGCCGGATGCGGTCGACGACCACGATGCGCCCGATCATCTCCAACGATTGGCCGGTCGCCTTGTCAAGGTCGAGACACTCGCGCACCGCCTGAATGCCTGCGGCGAGCTCCGCGGCCGCGCTCCTCGTGAGCTCAAGCCACTTCCGCGCCTTCGGCTTGTCGGCGTACTGTGCGTACACCCGGTCGGGAAGCTCCAACGGCTCGGAAATCCTCGCCTCAGCGAGCGTCGCCGCAGTGTTGTCATTCACTGAGCTCATGCTTGACCGTCACCGTGATGTTGGGCGCCTTGAAGCGCGCCAGTTCGTTGAACTCGACTTCGACGTTCGACGTGCCGCCGTTGACCGTGAGGCTCTCGACGTAGGTGCCCGGATAGTCGCCCAGCACCTTGTTGGGCGGCGTGAAGAGCCGCGTGTATGGCACGTCATCGCCGATGTCGAAGCCCGTCGTCATGAAGCCGATGCCGTCCGGCAGAAGGTCGCCCTCGTAGTAGTCGATGTAGGCCTGCCGGATGAGCGTTTGGATCTCATCGTCGTCGGGCAACACGTTGTTCGGGTCCGCCACCGTGAGCGCGATCGTGATCGGCACGTCGGTCGGGCGGCTGAACGTGATCACGTCGTATGAGGCCGGGAAGATCTCCGAGTAGACGGTTTTCTCCACCTTCGTGCCGGCCGCGTGAAGCGCGACGCCAGGACAGAGCTTCCGATAGATCGCCTTCGCTACGGCCATGTCCTCGCCGCCGTCGACGACGATGGCGAGAGAGTGCCCGGGGAGCGAGTGCGGGTTGTGGGTCGCGTCGTAGGCGTCGGAGCCGGTCTTGTTTTCGTAGACCGCCACTTTTCGCACGCCGTCCGTATCGAAGAGCTCTCCGTAGAGGCTTTCCTTTTGGTTCTGCCCGGCGCGGCCGACGGCCTTCGCGGACTTCACGCGGAAGACCGCATCGCTGTCGCGGTCCGTGCCCGGCGAGGCCGGAGAAGGGTTCGTCACCGTCTGCCAGCCGCCGACCGTATCCGCGATGTTCGTGAGCGTCCCCGCCGTCACCTCGATCGCGCCGTTTTCGGTGCAGTGCGCGCCGACGGTCGCCGTGCCGTCAAGGCCGATCACCACCATCTCGTCGGTGACGAAGATCACGCCGTCAGCAGTCTTGACGCGGGATCCTTCAGGGATGACCGTCGACGCGACGCCCGTCACCTTGAGAGTGGCGGTCGAAGGCGTCCCTAGGGATCGCGTCGCCCCCGTGAGCGCGCGCAGTACATCGAGGTCGTAGCCGGTCGCTTTGTTCGGATCCCGGGCGTCGTATGCCTGTTTGACCAGTTCATCCAAAGCCGCAAAGACCTCAGCGTCGTGCGCGGCCTTCAGGCCGTCCGGCGTCGACGGGTCCATGTTCCAGAGCGGGTCGATCTCTTTGTAGAGCGCCACTTCCTCGTCGAAGTAGTCGTTCTGACTCTTGATCTGATAGCCCTTTTCGGTCAGCTTGCCCATTCAATCGTCTCCGCGCCGTAGGTAGTGAGGATTTCGGCGGTGACGGTGAGCCGCCTGGAGGTCTGTTCAAAGTCGAGCGCGAAGGAGAGGATCTTCACCACGCCTTCGGTCCGCGCGATCCTCTGACGAAGAAGGGCTTCAACCTGATTGAGGCTGAAGCCCTTGCCGAGGATCCCTTCGGTGCCGTCTTCCTTTTCAAACCACGGCACACCGTCGGTGATGTCGCGGAAGTATTCGCCGAGGAAGAGTTTCAGTCGCGTCCGGACCGTCTGCGCGACGGCTTCCTTGTCATAAGACCAAATGACGCCGTTCGTCACGATGTCGCCGCTGTCGTCGAGCTTTCGCACCTTCATAGGAACCTCACGAGAAGCCCGATCACCGCCTCATCGGCCTTGACGAGCGCCAGGATGCCGAGCCCGTAACCGATCATGTAAAGCGGCAGGGCCGCGGACCACGGAAGTTCGGTCGCCATTCGAAGCGCCTCCGCCAGTTGCGTTAAAATTTTTCCCATTGAGCACCTGTAGTAGAGGTGGTCAAGAAAAACCCCGCAAGGTAGCCGCCCTGCGGGGTTTGCTTTTACTGGGGCCCGCCGGTTGAGAACGGGCCGGATTCGACGCCGGTGTGCGTGTGAGAGTTGACCGAGATCCCGCCGCCGTAGACGTTCGTCGTGCCGGTCACCGTCGCGGCCTTCATCGTGGTCGGCGTCGTGACGTTCGAAGACGTGTCGATGACGACGCCGTTGATCGTCACCGTGCCGTCGGCGGCCATGCGGATGTGCCCGTTGCCGTTCTCGACGACGATCGAGCCGTCCGACTTGATCCACACGTAGTGCGTGCCCGCGTTGTTGCGGAGCCGAATGCCGTTGTTCTGGAATGCGGGGAGCGCTCTGGGCATCGGGCGAAAGCCCGGGATGAAGAACGCATCCTGCATGTCGAAGAAGCGGCGCAGAGGATTGACCGCCACGCCGCCGGTGTTCACCCAGCCGTCGATGCACCGCTGAGAGAAGACCGCGAGGCCTTCGCACCCAGGATCGATCTGCGTCTCGACCGCCCAGGCGTCGCCCATGAAGAGCACGGGGCACTCCAGTATCGCCGGAGGCGTCACCGTTGCGCCGTCGATGTCGACGCGCTGGATGCCGAGCTCTAGCTGAGCCAACTGGGTCGCCGGGTCGAAGGCCGCGACGTGCGCGGGAATCGCCGTGTAGACCGCCTTCATGCGCTCGTCGAAGAAGCCGTCGAGGACCTCACGGATGCTCGTTCGCGTCGTCATGTCTTCTGTACCCTCATGGCCGTCTGCCAGCGGTTGCCCCACGAATCGCCTTGGTGACTGATCTCGATCACCTTGTAGCGGCCCGAGAGCTTCCCGCCGTTCTCAGGCGGCACGATGTAGTAGTTCCCGGTCGAGTACGTCGCATACTCGCTTTTGAGGTCGATGTTCGAGCCGATGCCGATGCGTGGCTTCAGCTTCGTCGTGACGTTCACGAACACAAGCCCCACGTCGCCCTCGGCCTCTGGCACACCGATCATGCCGGTGAAGAGACTGACTTCCTGCGCTGTCCCCTTGATCGCCTTGTTGCGGCGGTCGACGTGCAGCGCATCTCCGGCGATCACGTAGCCGAAGTCGAACTGCGAAGCGAGCTTGTCCAGAGCGTCGACGGCGTTCCCTTCAAGGACGTATCCCCGTACCAAGACCGGACAATCTGCAAACTGCGATTCGTCGATCCGTACCGGGAGCGGCGTTCCGCCGGGGCCGAGCACCTGGGCGCACTTCTTGATGCACTCAAGAACCGTGCCGTTCTTCCCAACCGCATCGCGCACGCTCTTTCGAACGTCGTTCGCGCCGGACCGGCAGAGAAGGCGGGTGATGATGTCCGGCCCCTGGCGCTCTTTGAGCACCGTCGTGATTGTGCCTTGGAAAATGACGTCGATGTCGTCGTCATACCCGGCTCGCAGGAGCACCTTCGAGCCTTGGCGCACGTCTGTGTCGCGGCTCAGGTTGTAGATCGCGAGGTCGAGAAACGCGAGCTTGTCCGTATAGGCCATGCGGGTCGTGAAGACCGCACGGAAGTGCCTGCCCTCGCGGCCGTCGATGAAGGGCTTGTCGTCGATGTCGATCTCAAACTGCCTCATCTTCTGCCACCCACACGAGCTGATTCGTCGTCCCCAGGTTGTCGAGCGTCGGCTCCTCGCCGATCATGACGAGCTTTCCGAGACCCAACTGATACGGGCCGAGAATGTCGCACCCGCATCGGAGGAGCAGGCCTTCGACCAGCACTTCCTCATCCTCTTCGAGCGTCAGGTTCCACGAGGGCACGTCGATGTAGCCCATGAAGTCGAGCCGGAAGGTCAATTCATGGTCGCCCAGAAGCACCGAGAAGCTCTGGTGTGCGTTCTTCGCGCCGCCGGTGAGAGGAATGACTTTCATGAGAACACCCCCGTCACCATGTCGACGGTGCCGTCGATCACGCTCTTGACCTTCGTCACCACGGTATCCGCCGCGTCCTTCACGGTCGAAAGGCCCTTCTCAACGGCCTTCGCGCAGGCCGACTGCTCAACGCTTCCGGACTTCAGCTGTTCGTGCGACGGCTGACCCGCGGCGGTGAGCCGGTCGAGTTCGATGAACTCTTGAAGTTCGAGCACGAACTCGAGGCCGCCTTCGTTCGTCGGGTTCTTCCTGCGCGTCAGGCGCACGGCCACCATGTTCTTCAGCGTGATGTCGCCCGCCACAACGTCGAAGGGCTTCGCGCCTTCGAGGATCGCGATCAGGTTTGAGAGTGCTGCGCTCGCGCGTGTGCCGTCGGACGATGCCAGGAACCCCGCCGACATGCCCGCCACGGCGGCCACAAGCGGATTGGAGGTCAGGTTCGACACCAACCCGCCGACCATGCTCCCCGCGAAGCCCATGAGGTTTTGCTGAACCGGCGTGTTCGTCATGACGCCCACGATCCTGTACCGGCAGGGATTGATGATCCGATGGTCCGAGATCTCCGCGCCGGATTCGACCGGATAGGTCGGGACCGACACGGAAAACTCGAGTTCGTCTTCGAGGACGGCATCAAACGAGTAGCCCGCGATCGTCGGCGGTTCGCGCGTAAAGAGCGTGACGAGTGAATCCATCATCTGTCTACCGTCCCATAGGTGCCGTCAATCGCCTCGCGCATCGCGGTAGAGACTTCCGTTTGAACCGTCTCGCGGATCGTCTCGTTGCCGATGTGGATGTTCGCGACGATCACGGGCGTTTGTCCGCCGACGGTAGCGCCGCCGGCAGGGGCTTCGGCTACCGGCTTAGCCGTAGTGCCGAGCACGTCGGTTCCGATGGTCGGATCAACGTAACCTGGCGTGAACACGTCGGATCGGATGCCGTTTCCGTCCGTCGTGTCGACTGGCACGGCTTCGAGCATCCCGCCGGTCGCCGTCCGGGCTTCGTCCACGCGCTCCTGAATGCCTCCGCCGATCAACGCGAGGAAGTCGGTGACGGGCTTCAGAAGCTCGTCGACCTTCGCACCCATCGCGCTGAAGAGCTCGCCGAGTCCCTCGACCATCTCGCCGGTCACGGCGCTGATCTGCGAGAGCTTTTCGCCCAGAGGATCGAACGTCGCAAGGAAGGCCTCTAGGCCGTCCGCCGCGTCGTCGATGGCCGATCCGATGGTCGTGAAGATCGAACCGATGTTCTGATCGAGCACGTCGCGGTTCGCGGAGAACCATTCGTTCGTTGCCTTTGTGACGCGGTTGATGGCGTTCACGAGCGGAACCGACAGAGCATCAGCCCGGCCTCCGATGTTTGCGGTCAGAAGGTTCCACTGCGCGATGAACTCGGCGCTGGTCGTCGCCATCTCGTCCGTGTGCTTTCGGGCATCGGCGTACTCGGCGGAGAGCCTCTGCATCTCCTGCCGACCGTTGCGCATCAAGACGAGCTGTTCGGGCGAGAGCCCCAACATCGTCGCGGCCTGCGCGGCGCGCTTCGAATCAAGCCGGGCGAGTTCGTCCGAAAGGGCGTACATCGCCTCAATTTCGGTTCGCGCGCCGGTGATGGCGTCGATGTTGACGCCGAGTTTCGCGAGCTCTCCGAACGGGCCAATTTCGCCGAGGCTGTTGAAGGCGGAGCGTGCGAGCGCGAGGCTCTTCAGGCTCTCCGTCATCGCCCCTGCGGACGCGCCGAACGCCTGCCCGGCCTCTTCGAGGCCGTAGAGTTCGTCCTTCGTCGCTCCGATGAGCTTCCCCATCGCGGCGATCGAGTTGTTCTGCTCGGCGAAGTCGAAGGTGAGCGCCTTGAAGGTGAAGGCCGATGCGAGCGTCGCGCCGAGCTGCAGGATCTGGCTCTTGAAGCCGTCGAGCGAACTCGCGGCCGTCTTCATGCCCTTCTCGAAGCCCGCCGAATCCAAGCCGAGGCCGATGGTGAATGCGGAAAGTTGCATGGTTCAGTCTCAGTTTTTGGATGCGTCGGCCTTCTCGATCAGGTAGGCCATCGCCTGGTGAAAGCGTTCAACGTCCGCGAGCGTGTAGGTGCCGTCGGTCAATTCCGCCCATCGGCAGAACGGCCCGATGCCCAGCCTCGGGATTCCGATGCAGGGCATCATGAGGTACCAGTTCACGCCGCCAGGGTCTGCGTCTGACCGGCCGCCCCGCCGAGGTCGACGGAGCGAAGCAAGTCGAAAAAATCGCCGAGGTTCCAGAGGACGAGCTTCGCCAAAAAGCGGTTCCACTCCACCATCTGACCGGCGAAGTCTTCGACGCTCACCGGTATCGTCGTGCCGACGACGGCGGACTTCTCGGTGAGGATCGCGACCACTCGGGCCTTCGTCTCCGCCGGGAGGCCGACCATCATCATCAAAACGATGTCTTCGTTGAGATCGAGCCCGGTCTTCTTCGCCTGCGCGGCCCCGATGAAGAGGCGCTGAGCGAGAAGGCCGAGAAGCTCATCCTGTTTGACCGCTGAGGGCATCGCAACGTCGATGCGCTTACCGGCCACGTCAAAGACCTTCGTCTGCATCAGTTTTCACCCCCGCGCAGGCTTTCCCACACGTTGAACTCGATCGTGTAGGTGTCGCCGCCCATATTGTCCGTGACGACGCGGCCGACCGCGTTCTCCTGAATGATCACGCCTTCGGTGGCGACCACGTTTTCAAGCGACCCGACCTGGGTGCGCGTGTAGGTGATGACCGCGCCGGTCGTGTAGAGGCCGTGGAGGTACGCAGAATCCGCGCCGCCCGGGTTGACCGCGAGCGTCACGCGGTGGCCCGGATTCTTGCGGTCGAGCATGACGGCGTTGCCGCCCTGGCCGCGCACGAGAAGGCGCTTCGGGTCGATCGGCTCTTCCTGAATCGCGGGAGAATCGGACGCCCAGTCGTTGATCTGACGCCCGTTGACGGTGACGACGGTGTTGGCAGTCGTCAGAGAAATGTTCATAGCCATGAGGTTCGGCTCCTATCAGTACACGTCGATGTCGATGTCGACCGCGTGGATCGCACCGGCGCGGAAGACGCGGATTTGGAGCGGCGCGCAGAGGCGCTGCGCACGTTCTTCCGTCGAGAGCGTGAGGATGTCTTCGGGCTTCGTTAGGATCTCGTAGCCGCGCGTCGTTTTTTCCTGCGCGTCGTCCGGGTCCGTATAGGTGCGCTCGCCCAGGAAGCGGTTCACGATGTACTTTTCGCACACCGCGCGGGCGGCGTCGATCACCATCGCCTGGCCGACCGTCGTCTGCGGAAGCTTCGTCGTCTGATTCGCGATCAGGTTGTAGACGCCGACCTTTACCGCGTTCACGAACGCGTCGAGGTTGACCACATCGTCGATCCACTCGCCGTAGGTCGAGTGCGTCCACGTGTTCTTCCAACGCCCGGAATCGTTCGAACCCTGCAAGTCGATCACGGTGTAGAACGCGGCCTTCTTGTTGTCCTTCTCCATCGCGGAGTATTCGGACGCCGTGAGCGTCTCAGCGGCGAGGCCCGAAGACTTCTTGAATTCGCCGGTGATGGTCGAATTCCGCGCGTTGTAGTTGACGCGGGCGAAGTGCTTGGCGAGGTAGACGCCGGAGTAGGCGTCGGACGCGTGGCAGGCCGTGAAGACGTGGCGGATGCCCTTCGTCGTCAGCTGAGAAGCGATGTCGTCGCTCTTGAGCTGATTGCGGATGTTCTTCGCGGATTCGCCCGTCTGGCAGTTGATGAACATGCTCTCGTTCGTCTCGCACCACTGCGCGATTTCGAGCACATCGTCCGACTGTTCGTAGGCGGCGGTGGTGACGATCGTCCAGTACCACCACACTTCGTTGCGAATCTTGTTGAGCGTCTCGGACCACGAAGAGTCTTCGGCGTTGCGGCGCCAAATCATGAGATTCGTGACCGTCGGGGTGCCGCCCAGCCAAACGGACGCGGCCTTGTACGCCTCCGTCGATTCGGCGAAGTCGGCGGCGACCTCTTGGACGTTGCCGTAGGTCTTGTAGGTGTCCTCTTCGACCAGCGTGGTGTCGGTCGACGGGACGATCAACATGGCGGAGCCGAAGTTGGCCGCCGCAAGCCCCTGAGGCGTAATCCGCGTATTGATGCGGATGATGTTCGAAGCCGAGTAGGCCATTCGATTACTCCTGGTTGATGGAAATGGTGGTCAGGGTGCGCTTCATGTCGTCTTCGACGCGCACGCTGACGTGCTCGATCGGGTTCACCACCTCGGAGACTTCCTCGTAGGTCGTGAGGGTGATCGCGGTGACGGCCCTCTGTTCCTGAGAAGCGGACTGAAGTGCCGTGAGATTCGTGACCGGCGAGACGCCGACAAGGCCGATGCCCTGCGCGAGAAGCCCGTCGTGAGCGCTCGGCATGTACTGAATGCGCTGAAGCATCGCGGCTGATTCGAGCGCTTTGCCGCGCCAAAAGTTCACCGTCACCTCCCAGGTGACCGGGTATCGCGTGACGTAGTTGATCCGGCCGTCGTCAAGGATCTGCTGCCGGACGTTGCCGGAGGAGCGCCCCTGAACGGACTGCGCGATCAGGACCGACGCGTACGCGCCGGAAGGAGCCTTCTCGTTTTGGTTCGCCTCGATCACCATGTCGACGCCGGTGAACTGCCGGACGAGAGCCGCCACAATCGGGAACATGTCTCTCATGGGTCTTTCCTCGCGACGGTGATCTTGAGGTAGTGCCGGGAGGGCCGGTTGTCCATCTTGACGGGCTTCCACCGGCTCCCCAGGAACTCCCATTCGCCACTCAGGTCCACGTCTTCGACGTTCTCGTTGATGTAGAGCTTCCTGGCGTCGACGATGCGCTCGCCGCCGGAGGAGAGAAAGTCGAGTTCGTGGTCCGAAACGGGCTGCACGTTCGCCGTGTAGGCCTTCCGTGTTTCGGTGCCGGGCACCCACCTGCCGTCGACGTACGCGCCGCCGGTCTCGATGATGCGCACGACGCTGAGCTTCGAATCGAAGTCGCCCTTGATGAGGCCTCGGACGGTGAGCGGCATTTAGTGGACCTCGTAGGTGATGGACTGCCGGAGCGCGCCGGTGTTGATGAGCGGATTGCTCGAACCCTTCTGCCGGATCGTGCTCGGCGCGTTGGGAGGTGTGTCGAGTTCTGTGACGTACTTCTGCACCTCGCCGACCGCCATCGCGCCCAGTTGCTCAAGCATCCGGGCGGGTTCCATGCCCTGCTTCATGCAGTAGACCGCGTGCGCCGTGATGCGTGCCGCGCCGGCCTCGACGCCCTTGTCCAACCACGGTCGGGCCGGGATCGTTTCCGTCCCGAAATGGTTGATCGCGCCGATGGTCGGGTTGTTGGGTTCGCCGCCCTTGCGGCCGTCCAGCGCGTGCGCCTGATGGATGCCGACGGTGACCTTGCCCGCGCCCGTCACCTTGTCGACGGCCTTCTGAAGGTCATGGATGACGCGCGGCATACTGCGCACCGAAAGCTTCACGCTCATACGGCAACGATCCCGCACGTAACCGACCTGCGGAGTTCGAGGAATCGAACGCCGTAGATCGTCGTGCTGATGAAGTCGGTTACGGTCGGCTCCATCTCCGTCACGCGGTAGGTCACCGATTCGTCGCCGACCTGCTGCGATGAGATGTTGAGACGGGCTTCGGACGACACGTTGGAGCGGTCCGCGCCGTCCGAGCCGTAGTAGGACGCGAGAAGGTGAGCGGCGTAGAAGTACATCCCCCTGCGCTTGGAGGAGCGGTATGAACGCAGGACGAATTCGCCCCAACACCGCCCACCCGTCTTCACGTCACCCTCTTCGAGCGCCGAAAGAACGCTCTCTTCCGGCCACTTCGTCGGGTCCGAGAATGCCGGGAGGAACCGGCGGAAGTCCTCGATCACTTCGGCAGTGATGTCTACGTAGGACATGCGTCCTCCCGTGCGGAAAATTGAGGGGGCCCGAAGGCCCCCGGGGTGGTTTTAAGCTTCGGCGGTCTTCTTTCGTGCCGTGCGCTTCGGGGATTCGGGCTTCGGTTCTTCAACCTTGACCAGAGCGCCATCCGAAACGAGAGCCTGAACGAAACCGAGCTTCTCCGCTTCGTCGGGAAGATCCACCGCATCGCCGAAGGCGACCAAGAGGAAGCGCTTCCCGTCGACGTTGATGCGGACGTTGCACTTGCCGATGTTCTTAAAACGCATGGTCGTCACCTCAGCTCATGGCGACCGAGAAGTCGCAGTACGCGGCGCAACCCGGATAGCGGAATTCCGTGCCCGAAATTTTGTATTCCATCGGCGTCACGACCGTGAGGCCCTCATACTGAGGAGCGACGAAGCGCGGCGCGATGGGCATGTACGCGACCAGGTTTTCCGGGTTCTTTTCGTAGGCGACCATGCGGTCGTAGGCGTTCGTCTGACCGCCGAGGGCCTTCATCTGAGCGCCCATAAGCTGCGGGAGCGCACGGATGTCGAGGTCGATGCCTCCCTGGAGCTTCGCGATGTTGTTTTCCTTGATGAACTCAAGGATCGTCTGCGAGGTCACGTCGTTGAGGCGGGTCGTCGCGATCTTCGTGAAGCGCTTCGTGTCGATCAGAAGCGTGTTCGGCATGAACGCCTGGTTGGAATCCACCCAGATGTCCGAGAGGAAGTTGTTCACGTCCTCAAGGATCTTGTCGGCAGTGGCCGTGTTCCAGTCCGTCGAGGAGGTCGTCTTCGTCACGTTTTCATGGTTCAGCAGGCCGCCCATGCCTCGGTCGGCGTCACCGTAGAGGACGATCTTCTGCTGATGTTCCTTTGCGCCGCGGAAGGCGAGACGAGCCTGCGTCTGGTCGATCGGCTGACCCAGGAACGCGGACGTTCGCAGTTCGTCGAGCGAATAGCGCGTCGCGGCACCGGCGTAGCCGAGCTGCACGGTGTGGAGCTGCATGTTCTGCGCGACCGTCGGAAGGTCGTCGGCGTTGGCGCCGATGAACTTGCCCATCGTCACGCCGTCGAACGAGCGGTAGTTGACCGTCTGCGCGGCTTCGTTGATCGACGTGTCGATCGGAACGAGCTCTTCGAACACGATGTTCGCGTACTTGACCTCGTAGAGCTTCGGCTCAAGGTGAGCGAGCTGAGAGACCATGAACGCAATCGCGTCGTCGGCGTCGTTGAGCGACATGTCGACCTGCGACTTGTGCACGTTGAAGCGGTCAGCGTAGGCGTCGCTGATCGCGATGTCGATCATCTTCTTCTGCATGTTTGATTAGCCCCCGATGTTGAGAGAGAGTCGGACGAGTTCGTCCTTGGCTGCGTCGCCGAGGAACACCGCGCCCGGCACCGCGATGGCGGC
>UMJV01065538.1_pt1 | contig 13530 bp, 8 predicted proteins | sample 1966141 | NCBI WGS metagenome assembly UMJV01 (sample SAMEA4836158, study PRJEB28245) | human gut metagenome | biome: gut microbiome; material: fecal sample | place: Denmark | collected 2008
ATGCAAAATAGTATAGCATATTTTCCGCTGTTCCACAAGAGGTGCGCCGCATTTTTGCAGCTTTTTTCCGTGCGCTGTCTGCCGCATTTGCGGCGGTTTGGGTCGGTTTTTGGGCTTTGCGGCCGGGCCCCTGCGTTTTCCATATCCTTCCATGTTTTTACGAAAGGCAAGTTTTGCGGGATGCGTTTTTCAAAAAACACAGTCCGCAGGGGGCACAAGATTCATATTGCAAAGGTGAAATTTATTTTTTTCCTGATTTTTCTTATTATTTTCTCAAAAGACTGTATTTTTTGTTGCGGTTCTGGTACACTGGATGTGATAAAAATAAGTTGAAGAAACTACGCCGATGTCCGGGCTGTCCCCGGGCGGGGCAGTGTCTCCATCTTTGTGAAGGAAAGCGAGGGATCTCATGAAAAAATTCCTGAAAACGCTGGTGGTCGGGCTTTGCCTGTTCACGCTGCTGTGCTGCGCACTGCCGGCTGCATTTGCCGCCGACAAAACTTCAGGGAGCAAAAAGGAAGAGAACGTGTACGCCATTGGTATGGATGCCCAAGGCGGCATCTGCTCCACCGTGGTAACCTACACGAACCTGTCCGGCAAACTGGAGAGCACGCCCGAGCAGCCTACCATGACGGGCTACACCTTTGACGGCTGGTACACCGAGCCGGTGGGCGGCAGCAAGGTGACCACCTCCACCGTGTTCACCTCCGACGCCACCATCTACGCCCACTGGACTGCCAAGGTCGGTACTTCTACCGTGCCGCAGCCCACCACCCAGCCTGCCGCCCAGTGGCAGAAGTATGTAGGCCCTGCCCTTGTGGCCGGTGCCCTGCTTACCACCCTGCTGGTCGCCACCATGTTCTGAACACTGCTGTAAACGCAATGACACCATTGAAGAAAGGGATCTTACCATGACTACTTCTACCATGAAAATGCCCGCCAGCTATTCCGCTATCGAAGCCGAGGAGATGACCTATCTGGACGGCGGCGCCAGCAACGCTTATCAGTCCTTCCTGGACATCGGCAAGGTGTTCAACTACATTGCCCGCATCTTCTCCGGTGCAAGCTCCATCATCAACAACGTTAACGTTATCTACCAGTCCTTTGTATCGCTGAACAGCCTGCTGGGCAGCTTCGGCAAGTAAAAGCATCACCCCAAAGTTCAGATCCGGGAGCCGCGCTTTTTTTCGAAAAGTGCGGCTCCCGTTTTTCGTACACGCTGTAATTCAGTGCATTACTGCGCAGAACTTCACGTTCCAGAATTGTGAACACCCTTTTTAAGTTTTTTGGGGGTCAGTGGCCGTTTTTTGGGCTTTTTCTATATAAAAAGCAAAAAAATGCGATATTTTTTTGGCTTTATCTCTTGATTTTGTGTCTGATTTGTTATATTGTTGTTACATGGAATGTGCTAAAATAAGATAGTTTATAAAAGGTCTCTCCAGCTGCGCAAGTTGCGTGGCAACAAGTGAGTTTTCAGGCATTTCCGTTAAGTTGTTTCGATATTTTCGAAAAAAATTTCGTTATCTTTACATTCGGGAGTTTGTACGCAAATGGCAGATCGTGAACTGCGGCGGATGCACCGCGCTGAACTGATAGAGATCATCTATGCGCTGAAGCAGAGCGAGGACCAGCTCAAGGCGCAGAACGCCGCGCTTACCGCGCAGCTGCAGGACCGGCAGCTGCGGCTGGAAAGTGCCGGTTCCATCGCGCAGGCCGCGCTGGAGCTGAACAACGTGTTCGCCGCCGCGCAGGCCGCCGCCGATGACTATCTGCACTCAGTGCAGGCCAGTCTTGCGGACACCAACGCCACCGCCGCCAATACCCTTTCGCAGGCGCGCAGCGAGGCCAAGCGCATTCTGGAGCAGGCACAGGCAGATGCCGACAGCCTGAAAGCGCAGGCGCAGCAGGAATGCGACGCCATGACCGCCGCCGCCGCGCAAAAACGCACCCAGACCGAGGCCGACTGCAAGGCCATGGTAGAGCGCGCCGAGCAGGAGGTGCAGCAGCGCTGGCAGGCATTTGACCACAAGGCCAACGAGCTGCTGGACCAGTATCGCAGCACAGACGGCCTGCCTTCGGAGGAAACATGAAAAAACGCGATATCCGGTTCGCTTCCATCCCTTCCACCGAGGAAGTGGCCGCAGAACGTGAGCGTCTTGCGTACCAGAGCCGCTACCAGCGGGTGCTGCGCAGTACGATCTATATTCTGGTGGTGGTGGCCGCAGCAGCCGTGCTGCTGGCTACGCTGTTTCTGCCGGTGCTTCAGGTCTCCGGCGACAGCATGAACCCTACGTTGAATGATAAAGACATTATCCTGCTGGTAAAATCCAACCACATTGAAAACGGCGAGTTGTGCGGGTTTTACTGGCAGAACAAGCTGCTGCTCAAGCGCATCATCGGGCAGCCCGGTGATGTGATCGATATGGACGTGAACGGCGTAGTCTCGGTAAACGGCGTGGCGCTGGACGAACCCTATGTGGACGCGCTGACCGTGGGCGAATGCGACATCCGGTTCCCCTATCAGGTGCCGGAAAACCGCTACTTCGTGCTGGGCGACCACCGTGCCACCTCCATCGACAGCCGCAGCAGCGTGATAGGCTGCGTTGAAAAAAGCCAGATCGTGGGCAGGGTTTTCCTGAGGATATGGCCCTTGTCCAGCTTCTCGTTGATCCATTGACCCCGGGAGGAGGTATTTCGTTATGAACGACATTCTTAAAACGTACATGGAGCGGTTCCGCGAGAACCGGCACACCCTGCGGCGCTACACCGCATTTGTGCTGGCACTTGCCATGATCACCACCCTGTTCGTCAACTGGCAGTTGCATGGCGTGGGCATCTCGATGACCGCGCAGTACCAGTGCGGCGAGGAGGAGCACACCCACACCGCAGATTGCTACACCAAGGTGCTCATCTGCGGTTACGAGGAAGGCGAGCTTGAAAATGCGGACGAGGTGGCCGCCGCTGCTGCGACCAGCCAGCCCACCGTTGAGGCTGAGCCCGCGCCGCTGGCACTGGAGCCGCAGATCGAGTTTGTGCCCCACGAGCACACCGAGGACTGCTACACCGAGGTGCAGACCCTGACCTGCATGGAAGAAGAGCACGTCCACGGTGACGACTGCTTCGACCCCGAGGACGGCACCCTGATCTGCGAGAAATTTGAGCATACCCACGATGAAAACTGCTATACCACCGAGTACGAGCTGACCTGTGGACTGGAAGAGGGCGAGCTTGTGGAGCAGGTGGTGGAGCCCACCCAGAGCGCCGAGCTGGCGGCTATGGCCGTGGCCGAGCCTGTGGCACTGGAGCCGACGGTGGACACCGTGGAGCCCATCTACCACCACCACACCGACGCCTGCTACGAGGAAGTGCTTACCTGCCCCCTGCCGGAGCATCACCACACCGTAGCCTGCCTGAGCGACACCTCCGCCGACGTTGAGACCCCCGAGGAGTGGCAGGCCGCCAACGACGAGGCCGTGATGACCGGCAACTGGGACGAGGACCTGCTCAGCGTGGCAAAGACCCAGCTGGGCTACGAGCAGAGCGAGAAAAACTTCGAGATCGACCCCGCGGACGGCGTGACCCTGCGCTACTACTCCCGCTACGGCCAGTCCTACGGCAACCCCTACGGCGAGTGGGACGTGATGTTCCTCTCCTACTGCCTGAAGTACGCCGGTATCCCCCAGAGCGCCATCCCGCAGGAGGCCAGCGTGCTTTCCCTGCGCAGCTCCATGAGCGACATGGACTGGCTGCTGGACGGCGAGGATGGCAGCGCCGCCAATGTGGGCGACATCGTTATTTATAATAAGTACGTCACCCGCACCGTGGCTGTGGACAGCAGCGCCGATGGCGCAGCGGACGGTCTGGACGACCAGTTCAGCATGGACGCTGAGGGTGAGAACGGCGCAGAGCTTGAAGCTTCCGGCGCTTCTGCGCTGGATGCAGCCCCCGCTGCCGACAGCGTGATCACCCCCGATCTCCCCGACACCGCCAACCCGGAGCAGCCCGCCGCAAAGCCGGCGGACAGCACCAGCACCTCTGCATCCGGCGCGGACACCCTTATCCCCAGCGTGGTGTCCCCCGCTGCCGAGCCGCAGACCACCACCGTGACTGACGCTCAGCCCGTGGAGACCGTGGGCATCGTGAGCGAGACGGACGATGACACCCTGACCGTTATTTCCGGCGACGTGGACGGCAAGGTTGCCGAGGTCACCATTTCCAGCGCCGAGGTACTGGCCGTGGTGGATGTTGCCTATGCCCAGTACGCAGACGAGATGCTCTCCTCTGCTGTTGACGGCGCACTGAAAGCCCCCGGTATGCTTACGATGGCGGGTGAGGGCTCCGCCACCCTTACATCCGTTAATTATGTTGACTTCTTTAATGAAACCAAGGATAAGAAAAATGGCGGTATTACAAACTTGACCTTTAAAGTCGACAACATTGAACAGACGGGTGATTTCAATCTGGAATTCGGTAAGGCGGTCAACGCCCAGTTTGATTACCATGTCGATGCCGGCGTGCTGAGCAAAGACAACCACACCCTGACCTATAAGCTGCCAACTGGACTTGAGCCGCCCGAGGATAAACCAGTTACCATCTATAACAACGAAAAACCTGCGCGTAGGATCGGTACGCAGATCTTTCGCAAAGATGGCACTACGACCCTTACCTTTGATACTGATCTTCCTTACTTCGATCTTACCAAGGGTTTTGACGGCTCGTTCTACTACGACTGGGAATACACAAAAGCATCGACCGGCGGCAATAAGCCGATCGAATTCCCCGGCGGTACGACTGTAACCCTGAAGGATCCGCAGGATATCAATATTACCAAGAGCCAGCCCGCGGAAAACTATGGCACCATCACGGAGGATCCCGATGGCAAAACCCGCCTCCACTATGAGGTCGTTGTATCCTCGAAGTACGGCTGGAACAAGCCGATCTGGATCCTAGACGGTTTGCAGGCGAGTGGCGACCTCTTAACCGAAAAAACCTCCTATGATACGAGTAAGTTCAAGCTGGTAAAGATAGGTGCTGATGGGCATGAGACCAAGATGGATAACTCGCCCAATTTTGACCGCCGTAGCTTTAAAAATAACCTTGATAGCAAATACTTCAAGGGCTTTGAGTACACTGGTCTTCCCCCGCTTGAAGCCGGAGAAAAATATGTGCTGAGCTACGATGTTCTTACTGCCTATACCGACTGGGCTAAGCTTGAAAACAAAGTAAAAACGCAGGGTCATTCGGCTGACAGCGAGGTCACGCTGCACTCCAAGGTCGAAAAGCAAGGCAAATACAATGAAAGAACCGGTCTGATCGACTGGACTATTACTGTAAAGAACCCTTCCAAAGCTGATCTGGAGGGCTATACCGTAACGGATACCCTTGATAATGGAGCTACGATCAGTGGCAATATAGAGCTATTTGTAACGAAGAAAAATGACGGAGACTGGGATAATTCGCTCAAAAAAACCATTTCTTACGAGAATGGAAAGTCTGGCTTTACCTACACCTTCGAAAAGGGCGATAACGCTCAGCAGTATGAGTTCAGGTATTCGAGCACGGTTCCTGATACCGCTGAATCGGTGAAGAACACGGTCAAATACGGTAAGGGAGACAGCCAATTCGATGCCGATAAGGAAGTCCCGATCCCCGGCCAGAAATTTGAACCGAAGAAGACCGCCCCCGGTCCGCTTACCCAAAATAAGAACAACGCCAACACGCTTAACGCCCCTTGGACGATCACTGTAAATATACCGCATAAGGCTGCGGTATATACCATTCAGGATTATTTCGGTAGCGATTTTTACGCAGTTCAGAGTGGTAACGCCCCGGCCATGCAGAAGGCTATTGAAGACAGCCTGACGCTCACCTACCTTGATGGTACAGAGACAAAAACGCTTTCCTACCGTGACCTTGGCAACTACAATATCAGCCTTAACGTCAAGTACTATTATAATACGAATTATACGTCCGAGGTCCAATTGGAAAATGATCCCCGCGATGTGCAGTCCTTTATTGTCACGCTTGACACTACAAATTGTACCCTCGACCTCAAGGATTTGAGCTTCACCTACAGCACAACGGTAGATGTAAGCGAACTTGCTGTCGGCAGCAGTGTTACCTTCTATAACTACATTAAAGACGGAGGCAATGCAAGCTACACCTACAGAAAGCCCCGTACTGAGGTAAGCATGACAAAGGGCTGGCGGATCTACCATCGCTCCGACAATTATGCCGTAGAAAGTTATTGGTCTTATGGTAACTTCAACAACTACGGAGATCGTGTTCTGGACTATGATGATGACAAAAATGTTCGCGAAAATCAGATCGAGTATCAGGTCACGCTGGATTTCTCTGCACTGAACGACCTGCCAGCAACGATCACGCTTACCGACACCTTGCCCAAGGGTGTTACCTACCTCCGCAATGACGATGTGCAGTCAGCCTCTATCATATTCGCTGCAAATAAACAGACTACGTGGTATACGAGTCTCCCCTCCAAGGAAGCGTACAAAGCGATCAGCCTTAACGGATATTTCCGAGAAGAGGGCCGTCTTGAGGTGACCGACGCGACCGAGGACAAAGGGCAGACCCTCAAGTTCAACATCACCGGGCTGGACCAGATCAACTTTGCAGAGCTTAAGGAGAAGGGCTACACCGAGCTTGTGCTGCGCTACCGCGTCAAGATGACGGATGAACGTTGGCAGAACCTTAAATTCAACCAAAACACCTATACAAACAACGTTCACTGGGAAGAGCAGAACAAGGATGCCTCGGTCTCCATCCCCATGAAGCGCGAGGTTTCTCCCATTAATAAAGTGGGCGTGCAGGTAGATAAGAAAAGACAGGTCAAGTACACCCTGACGATCAACCCTGCCGCAGCCAACCTGAACGCAGCCGGCACAACGATCACGCTTACCGATGTGCTGCACGTAAAATCCTCGGGTGTCCATGCAACGCTTGATCTTTCCAGCGTGAAGCTGACCAACACCGATACCGGTGAGGAGGTGCCCAAGGCCGAGTATGGCTTTATCCCGCCGGAGTTAACGTATAATAAAGATAACCACCCCATTTACACCACCGTCTTTACCCTGCCGGATCAGACCCCGCTCAAGCTGGAGTATGTGTACGAGACCGATGCAACCGCTGAGGTTGATCTGAAAAACACAGCCACCATTACAGGCTACGAGGGCGACGATGCGAACGTAACACAAAAAAAGGTGGAAGGCGGTTCCACAGCCTCTCAGGCAAGTGTGACCATCCACAAGGTGGATAAGCGCAACAACCTGTATGGGCTGGCAGGTGCGGAATTCTCGCTGGAGTATTACGATAAATCCAGCGGTGGTTGGATAAACTTCAACTCTGATGGAACGTCGTACAAGGTCGATGAAAACGGCAATCTCACCTTTAATTTTTCAAGCACAGCCGGTACAGCAGACCTCCAGCAAAACGTTTTGTACCGCATTATCGAGGTGAAGGCACCTGATGGTTACAGCGCGGAGACCGATGCAACCTATGGTGGCAACAAGCGCTACTACTTTATCTATCAGGGTACAGGCTCCGATGCAGCGACTGCCTATAATTCTGCCGTTGGCAACAGCGGAGAAGCAAGCGAGGTTCCGCAGCGGAGCGAGGTCAACTTCTTCGCCAGCAGACAGTCCAACGACCTGTATGTGCCCAACACCGCCAACAGCCTGACCATCATCAAGAACTGGAAGGATAAGGACGGCAAATTCCTGACGGCAAATCAGGTGAAAATGGACACGGTGGAGGTACAGCTGTACTGCTACAGTCAAAATTCGAACAAAGACACCGCAGAACCGTACGGAGACGTGATCCAGCTGACCAAAGTTGGCGGCTGGACTACCACTGTCCCCATTGACGAAACCCACCGCGAGGGCTATACCTTCTTTATCAAGGAGCTCAACGTCAACGAATCCCGCTTTACTGTAGCTTACAACCAGCCGGAGGGCGTACAGGTGGGCGGAACCCTTACCTTTACCAACAAGGACACCGGTTTCTCTGACTACGAGCTCCCCTCTACCGGCGGCACCGGTACACTCCCGTATACAGCCGTGGGCGGCACAATGATGCTGACCGCGCTGGCATATAGTATTATCCATCGCAAGCGCAGACGTGAAAGGAGGGCAGATGACTAAACTGCACTTCCCTGCCGGACGCCCGGGGTTGAGCCCCCGCCCGCCCAGCGCAAAGTTTACGCGATAGACCGAACAAAAACGACACCCCTACCCCCCCCCCCTGTGCAAAATGCAGGGGGCGGCAAGGGGCAGAAAAGAAAGGGGCTTTTTCCATGAAGAAAGCAATGAAAAAACTCATGGCTGCGCTGCTGGCAGTTGCTATGGTTTGCGCCATGGCGATTCCGGCGTTTGCGGCTGGTGGTGCTGGTGCTACCACTGGCGAGGGTAAGATCACCATTGATAACGCTGTTATAGGTCATACCTATAAGATCTACCGTATTCTGAATCTTCAGTACAATGATACTGCTAAGTCCTTCCGCTATGAAAAAAATGATAAGTGGGGAGCTTTTGTTGAGGAGCAGACGGCCTATTTAGCTGTTGATTCCAAGACCGGTGTTGTTACTTGGGCAAACTCTGATAACGCAGATAATGGCACTGCTATCAAGGCACTTGCAGTAGCTGCCGGTCAGTATGTTAAGGATCAGGGTACTGCCTTCGCTGCTGACGACTCTAAAGTAGCAGCCTCGAGTACTGTAATCTTCGATAACCTGCCCCTCGGCTGGTATCTGGTGGTTTCTGACCTGACCAGCGATGCGATCTGCTCCATTGATACCACTGCAAAACAAGTGACCATCAAGGAAAAGAACGGTGTCCCCACTGTGACAAAGGAAGTTGAGTACGCTTCCGGCTCTTGGGGTCAGGGCAACGACGGCAACGTTGGCGATACCGTAAACTTCCAGACCACCATCAACGTGACCGATGGTGACCCCACCAACTACGTTCTGCACGATCAGATGTCCAAGGGTCTGACCTTTAAGGAGAATTCCATTGCCGTAAAGGTAAATGACACTCTCATTACTAACTACACGGTAGAGTACACCAATACCGATAAGTGCACTTTTGAGATTTCTTTCCCCAATGGTACTCTGCATACCAACGATACAGTGGTTGTAACCTACTCCGCTACCATTAATAACGATGCTGTGGTTGGTACTACCGGCAACGAGAACGAGACTTGGCTGAAGTACGGCGATAATGGCGAGACAACCCACGGAAAAACCAAGACCTATACTTGGAGCTTCAATATTTTCAAGTACTTCACCGATAGTAACAATGACATGCAGTATCTGGCTGATGTTGAGTTCGTGCTGTACCGTAAGAATGCCGACGATAAGGCTGAGTACGCAAAGTTCGATTCCAACAACAAACTGACCGGTTGGACTGAAGCTGAGAATGAAGCCACTAAGCTTAAGACTAACGCAACCTCCACTGTTGCCGTTGAAGGTCTGGACGCAGGCACCTACTTCCTGAAGGAAATCACAACTCCCGGCGGCTTCAACGGCTTGACCTCTGATGTGGAAGTTAAGATCACCAGCAGCTGCAACATCCTCACTGGCGCTACTTACGCTGTCGAGTATAAGATGGTCAATGAGGAAGGTTTTACGGATACCGATGAGCAAGAAAAGGTTGTTCCCATTGAGAACAAACGCGGCACTACCCTGCCCGGCACCGGCGGCATCGGCACCACCATCTTCTATGTGATCGGCGGCGGCCTGATGGCTGCTGCAGCCATCCTGCTCATTACCAAAAAGCGCATGGAGAACCACTAAGCTCTCCTTTCCCCCGGCACAGAGCGGGGCCGCAAGGCCCCCTGCTCTGATCCTGAAACTATAACGTTAGGGAGTAGCCCATGAAAAAGAACAAAAGCACCATTATATTGATCCTCGTCTTTTTCGTGGGTCTATCCGTGATGTTATACCCCACTATCAGCGATTACGTCAACCAGCGCAACCAGTCCCGCGCGGTGGCAAGCTACGCGCAGGACGTGGACAAAATGACCGATGCGGATTACAGCGCCTACTTTGACGCCGCCGATGCCTTTAACGCACAGGTGGCCGCCAACGAAAACGCCCTCTACCGCCCGGATCAGCTAACCGGCTACAACGACACGCTGGATATTACCGGCACCGGCATTATGGGTTACATCACCATTTCCAAAATCGGCGTGGAGCTGCCCATCTACCACGGCACCAGCGACAGCGTGCTGCAGATCGCCGCAGGCCATTTGGAGGGCACCAGCCTGCCGGTAGGCGGCGCGTCCACCCACGCGGTCATCTCGGCGCACCGCGGCCTGCCCAGCGCAAAGCTGTTTACCAACCTCGACCAGCTGGAAGTGGGCGATACCTTTACCATCACCGTGCTGGACCGGGTGCTCACCTACGAGGTGGACAAAATCTCCATCGTGCTGCCCACCGAGACCGATGAGCTGAAGATCGCCGAAGGCAAGGACTACGTCACCCTGATGACCTGCACCCCCTATGGCATCAACACCCACCGCCTGCTGGTACGCGGCCGCCGCGTAGAGACCCCGGATCAGTACAAGCACCTCCGCGTTACCGCCGAAGCGCTTAAAATTGAACCCATTATTGTTGCGCCCATTATGGCGCTGCCCATGCTGCTGATCTTGCTGATCGGTATGCTGCTTTCCACACGCAAACCTAAGAAAACGAGAGGTGAAGAACATGAAAAGCATTGATCTGCGTCATCGTCTGGCGGCTGTGCTGCTGGCTATGTGCCTTGTGGTATGCTGCGCCCTGCCGGCGTTTGCCACCAGTGCCAACATTGTGCTGGGGCGTCTGGGCTCGCTCCACGTCCGTCTGTACGACACCCACAACGATGTGCCCCTGCGCGGCGGCGAGCTTACCCTGTATCAGGTGGCCTCCGTCAAGCGCACCAACGGCAACCTGTACTTTGACTATACCGGCGATTTTACGGGCTGCGGTGTCGTGCTGGGCGATCTTTCTGACAGCACGCTGGCAGACCAGCTGGTAAAGTATCTGCCCGCTGTGCCCGCCATTGCCGCCCAGCAGGACGTGAACGAAGAGGGCTATGCCAACATTACCAAGCTGCCGCAGGGTCTGTACTTGGTCGTGCAGACCGAGGCATCCCACGGCTACGAGGCCATCAAACCCTTCCTTGTGTCCATCCCCATGCCCGATGGCGACAACTGGATCTACGATGTGGACGCCACCCCCAAGGTAGGCGCTACCATCCCGGAAACGCCGGACACCCCCGACACCCCGGATGTGCCTGACACGCCGCCCGACACACCGGACACCCCCGATCTCCCGGAGCAGCCGGATAACCCGGATACGCCGGTGAGCCCCGGCACACCGGATAACCCGGTAAGTCCCGGCACACCGGACAACCCGGTAAGCCCCGAGAATCCGGATAACCCGGTCTCCCCTTCCAACCCCGATAAGCCTGTTCTGCCCCAGACCGGCCAGTTGAACTGGCCCGTGCCGGTGCTGGCCTGCAGCGGCGTGCTGCTGTTTGCCGCAGGCTGGGTGCTGAACCGTCAGGGCAAAAAGGAAAACTGACTTTGCGCTCCTTTCTTTTCGGCACAGCGTGGCGTTGTGTACCGAATTTGCTCCCCCGCAAGGGGGAGCATTTTTTGTGCCCTTCCCCTGCCGGGCGCAGCACGATTTTGAATGCGCTCCGCGTTGCTCTGCGCATAATCAGCGGAAAATATATTTTTAAATTTGCAATTCTGGAAAATCTGCGGATTTTCCAGAATTGCCTTTTCACGGGTGGGGTTTAGGCACGAACCCTCTCAGGCATCTCGCTTTGCTCGATGCCAGCTCCCCCGAAGGGGGAGCTTTTTGGGTGGAGTTGGCGAACGCAGTGAGCCTGAGGGGGTACACGCAAAAGAGCCGCTGTACTTTTTGTACAGCGGCTCCTATTTTATGCAATCTGTATTAGGTTTTTACTGCTGCTGGGCGGCCCTTTTGGCTTCCAGAGCCAGAATGGCGTCGCGGCGGCTCAGGTTGATGCGGCCCTGCTGGTCGATGTCCGTGACCTTGACCACGATGGCATCGCCCACGGCAACCACGTCCTCTACCCGCTCCACGCGCTTGGTGTCCAGCTTGGAGATATGCACAAGGCCTTCCTTGCCCGGGGCGATCTCCACAAAGGCACCAAAGTTCATCAGGCGGGTCACCTTGCCCTTGTAGATGGCACCGATCTCGGGGTCCTCCACAATGGTCTTGATGGTAAAGATGGCGCGCTTTGCGTCTTCCTGATCCACGGCGGAGACGAACACATGGCCGTCCTCCTGCACGTCGATCTTGCAGTTGCAGGTAGCGCAGATATCCTGGATGACCTTGCCGCCCTTGCCGATGACGTCCTTGATCTTGTCGGTGGGGATCATCATGCTGAACATCTTGGGTGCCCAGCGGCTCAGCTCCTGACGGGGCTCGGCGATCACCGGCTTGATGATCTCGTCCAGAATATACAGCCGGCCCTTGCGGCACTTCTCGAAGGCCTCGGCAATGATGTCGTAGGTCAGGCCGTCGATCTTGATGTCCATCTGGATGGCGGTGATGCCCTTGCGGGTGCCGCCAACCTTAAAGTCCATATCGCCGTGGAAGTCCTCCACGCCCTGAATGTCCAGCATGGTCATCCAGCGCTCGCCCTCGGTGATCAGGCCGCAGGAGATACCGGCAACCGGAGCCTTGATGGGCACGCCAGCGTCCATCAGTGCCAGCGTAGAGCCGCAGATGGAAGCCTGAGAGGTGGAGCCGTTAGAGCTGAGCACCTCGGACACGCAGCGGATGGTGTAGGGGAACTCCTCCAAGGAGGGCAGCACCGGCACCAGAGCACGCTCAGCCAATGCGCCGTGGCCGATCTCGCGGCGGCCGGGGCTGCGCGGTGCGCGTGCCTCGCCCACAGAGTACGGCGGGAAGTTATAGTGGTGGATATAGCGCTTGGTCTGCTCGTCGGTCAGGTCGTCCATCAGCTGGTTGTCCTTGGTGCCGCCCAGCGTGCAGGTGGTAAGCACCTGCGTCTGGCCACGGGTGAACATACCGGAGCCGTGCACGCGGGGCAGAATGCCCACCTCAGCGGCCAGCGGGCGGATCTCGTTGATGCCGCGGCCGTCCACGCGCTTGCCCTCATCCAGCAGCCAGCGGCGCACCACGAACTTCTGCATCTTGTAGCTTACCAGATCCAGATCGGCGGCAGACAGGTCGGGGTATTCCTCGGCGATCTTGTCCATGATGGGCAGCAGGGCTGCGTCACGCACGTTCTTGTCGTCGGTGTCCATGGCAGCCTTGAAGTCGTCCAGGTACTTGTTCTGGATGGCGTGGAACACATCCATGTCCAGACCCACCACCTGGAAGTCGATCTTCGGCTTGCCGCGCTCGGCCACGATCTTGTTGATGAACTCGATGATCTTCTTGATCTCAACGTGTGCGGTCTTGATGGCGGTCAGCATTGTGTCTTCGTCCACCTCGTTGGCGCCGGCCTCGATCATCACGATCTTGTCCATGGT
>UMJV01071693.1_pt1 | contig 13474 bp, 8 predicted proteins | sample 1966141 | NCBI WGS metagenome assembly UMJV01 (sample SAMEA4836158, study PRJEB28245) | human gut metagenome | biome: gut microbiome; material: fecal sample | place: Denmark | collected 2008
TTGAAGCTCCCGTGTCGGCATTATGACGAGTTGATGAGGAGAGGGGCTCGTTTTTTGCACAAAAGCGGCGCGGATGACGAAACGATGACGTTTTTACGGCCGGACGGGGTTCGGTCGGGCGGGGGCCGCGGGTGTTGGGTTCATCCGTGCGTGATTCGCGTAAACCCGGAGAAGGTGCTCAAGGGTGCTCAAGGCTGGTCGAAAGCCGTCGGAAAGGCTGCGGGAGAGCCGTCGGGCGGGCGTTTCCCCGCCGGGGACGACGTGAAGTGATTGATCTTCGTGGAAACCATTCCGCAGCGATTTCTCAATCCAGATCGTGCCCAGGGCTGCCGGCAACGCCGGCGGAAACGTTAAGCGGGGGTCGGCATCTTGATCTGGCTCAATCCGCTGACCGGATGCGACAAAGCTCCGTCGGAGCGCTGTTAGGTTTTTTGAGCCCCCGAAGGAGGGGCGCAGACCCAAAACGAAAGCATCCAACCCCCATTGTCCCCTCGATGATCATGCCTCTTGTCCAATCCCGACGTCCGTCCCGGCCCTTCTCCCTCAGACCTTCCGTCCTCGGCATCCTGACGACGTCGATCCTCACCGCTTCGATGAATGCCGTCTGGGCGGCGCCCTACCAACCCGTCTTTCAATCGGAACCCGGAACGGAGCCCGACGATCCTCCCGAGGTCGTCTTCTCGCAGAGCGTCTCGGGCGACGCGGCGGACGTGTTCAAACCCTGGTACGGCACGACCTGGGACGGGGGGTGGCTCATAACGACGAGCTTGAAGGTGAAGGACGGCGCGTCGGTGGTGATCGGCCGAGCCGACGAGATCTTCGTGATCGGCGCCGACCGGGTCGAGATCGACGACGGCGCATCAATTACGTTCATGGGTGCCCCGTCCGTCGGCGGGGTGAACGGACCGCTCTCCCTGAAGCTCGAGAACGCGAGCCTCATTCTCTCCGCACGTCAGGCCGACCCGGAAGTGCCTCTCGGGGGAGCCCTCACCGTCGACGGTAGGACCGAAGTTTCGGGCTCGAGCAGCATCCGTTTGAAGGGGTTGATGGTGGAGGACCCCGACGCCAACCATCAGGCGACGGTCATTTTGGAATGGCGACCCAAGGAGTTGGTCTTCGCGGACGAAGCCTCGCGGCTCGTGATCGAAATTGGGGACAACTCCGCCATGCTTTGGAACACGAAGAATCAGGTGAACGTTCCCGAAGGGGTGCCTTTGAAGGGCATGCTCGTGGTGGGCGGCGACGTGACCCTACACCGGCAGGTCCGGCTTTTGTTCGGCGACCTCACGGACGCGCGCCCCGACGTCAATCTCTACTTCGGGCGGGGTTCGGTGCTCTGCTTTGAAGCGGCGGATCCCCTCGGACGAACGTCCTCCGGGTCGCGACTCACCGCGCCCGAAGGGACGGCCGTTCAGTTTGCACCCGGTTCGATGCTGTGGGTGGGCGATGTGGTTGACTCCGCCGACATGTCCAACGTCCTTAAGAAGCTCGACCTCGAGGGGGCCAAAGTCTATGGGCTCGAAGTCCTCACGGTGAGAGGCGGGTTGGACGGACGGGAGGAGGGGCACTTCATCCAAAACCCGGACGGCTCGATCGGGCTCGTCATGGGGAAGAGAACCTTTTCGGGGAACTTCGCCGGCACGTTGGAGAACATCGACCTCCAAAGCGCGAGCCGATGGCTCCGGAACTACTACATCACTGCGGCGTCCGCCGACATCTCGTCCGGGCTCGAACAGCTGGCGCTCGTGCCCGCGACGGCGGGCGGCGCCGAATCGATGCTGAAGTCGACCGCTCTGCCCGTCGACGTGTTGGCGCGTTGGCTCGATCCCGCCCGCATTCCCGAGGTCGCCCCGGGTGGGGATGGGGTGGTGATCGAGTTCCCTCCGGTCCTTCGCCGGATCCCGGTGGAGGTGACGGTGGGGACGGTGGAGGGGGACGGCAAGGTCTCCGGAGGAAGCATCTGCGGGGGCGAATCCACCGACATCACGGGCGGGTTCGTGAGGTTCGACGCCGTCTCCCGCGCGGGCGACTGGCTCATCGGGTTTCGGTTCGAAGGCAGGAGCGAAGAGGAAAAGCCTCGCGGGCGCGTGGGCGCCAAAACGGAGCGTTCGACCCTGGGGGCTCAAGTTTGGGCGGCGAAGCCCTTCGATCTCGGGACGGTTCAGGCGGCCTTCGGTTGGGCCGGGACCGACGAGAAAACGGACATCGTCGTGGGGGACGCCCTCGTTCGCGCGAAGGGGTCGGAATCCATGTGGACGGCGGGGGTCACCCTGCTCAGCAACCCCGTCGCCGGAACCTCGGCCTATGCGGGCTTCCGGGCGGTGTGGCTGGGAGGCGGCGACATCGACTGCAGCACGCAGGGCGAGACCGTCATGAAGACGACCACGGAAGAGAAGATCATCGGGGCCCTCTCGGCGGGGTTCACGTGGAGCGCCGAGTTTGCGTTCGGCTCCTGGTCGTCATCCTGGCTGCCGGAGGCGGCGGGGCTCTCCTGGAGCCTCTCGGGCGAAGTGCGCTCGGGGACGAAGCGCACGGTCACGAGCAGCGTCACGGGGTCGCCGGTCTCGGCCGACATACGGGCGGACTACTTGGACGCACACGCCTTCGGGGCGGAGGTGGGCGCGACCCTCCGGTGGCGTACGAGCGAAGTGTCGATGACGGCCTCGACCCGGAGGGGCGACCGCACGCAGAGCACCTCGTTGGGTGCGCGCCTCACCTGGTTTCCTTTCTCTTGACGCGCCGGGCGTCAAAAGCCGGGGAAGGCCGTCCGGTGGGCGGTTCCGTGCTCTCGGGGTTCTCACGGGGGTCTCCACGAAGGGCGTTTTCCTTCCTTAGAATAACCTGACCTGTTCGGGTCTCCCGCAGGCCCCCGGACGCGCGTCCGGGGGGCCGACGGACGGTCGAGACCCTCCAAGAGAAAGAGCAACCGGGCGGCGGACCGACGCCGCCCCGAGGAGATGGTGGTGGAAGGAAACGTTCAGGCGGATCCGGCTCTCGCGAGGAGTCTGATCGAGCCGCTCTACCGCGATATGAAGCTGCCCACGGGGGAACCCGTGATCACGCATGCCGACGGCATCGCCGGGATTCTGCGCGGCATCCGGGACGACCCGGAACTGCTCGCTGCGGCCTATCTCTTCTGCGTGCCGGAAGTCGTGGAGAGCCCCTACGACTGGATTGAAAAGAGCTTCGGTCCTTCGGTGACCGGGCTCGTGCAGGAGCTCGTGCGCATCAACGATCTTTCCGTGCGCGCGCGCTCGGAAGACCAGGAGGCGAACGCGAGCCGTCAGGCGGAGTCGCTCCGACGCATGCTCCTTGCGATGTGCAAGGACCTGCGCGTGGTGCTTCTGAAATTGGCGAGCCGCCTGCAGACGCTCCGCTGGTTCGCGAGCTCGAAGATGGCGGGCGCCGACAAGTTCGGGCAGGAAACGCTCGCGCTCTACGCGCCGCTCGCCAACCGTCTCGGTATTTGGCAGATGAAGTGGGAGTTGGAAGACTTGTCGCTTCGCTTCACCCGCCCGGACGAATACCGCGCGATCGCCGAGGAGCTCGACGAAAACCGCGAGGCGCGCCTTGAATTCATGCGCCATGCGGTGCGCCGCATCAAGCAACTGATGGCCGAAAACGGCATCACCGACGCGGACATCTCGGGCCGTCCGAAGCACATCTATTCGATCTGGAAGAAGATGCAGCGTAAGCACCTGCGCTTCGACCAGCTCTTCGACGTGCGGGCGCTCCGAATCATCGTGAAGACGGTCGAGGAGTGCTACCAGGTGCTCTCGATCGTGCACGAGCACTTCCCGGTCATCTCGAAGGAATACGACGACTACATCGCGAAGCCTAAGCCCAACGGCTACCAGTCGCTTCACACCGTCGTCACCGACCCGGCCGGGCGTCCGATTGAAATTCAGATCCGCACCCGCGCGATGCACGACTTCGCCGAACTCGGCGTCGCCGCGCACTGGCGCTACAAGGAGGCGGGGAATTCCGAAGGGGCGACGAGCGCCGAAGAGCAGCGCGTCGCGTGGCTCCGTCAGCTGCTCGCGTGGAGGAGCGACGTGGGTCAGCCCGCGCCCGACGCCGCGAAGGCGGTGGCGGACGACCTCATCTACTGCCTCACGCCCCAGGGCCGCGTCGTGGAACTCCCGGCGGGGGCCACTCCGGTCGACTTCGCCTACCACGTGCACACCGAGCTCGGTCACCGCACGAAGGGCGCGAAGGTGAACGGCGTGATGGTTCCCCTGAACGCGAAGCTCTCGACGGGCGACACCGTCGAGATCATCGCGGGGAAGACGGGGCAGCCTTCGCGCGACTGGCTGAACCCTGAGTTGGGCTACGCCGCGAGCGCGCGTACCCGGAACAAGGTCCGTCAGTGGTTCAACGCGCAGCAGACGCAGGCGCTTTTGGTCGAAGGGCGCGACCGCCTCGATAAGGAGTTGGCGCGCCTCGGCAAGACCGCGATGAAGTTGGACGACCTCGCGAAGCGCCTCGGGTTTGAAAACGTCGACGACCTCTGCATCGCGTTCGCGAAGGAAGAGGTGACGTTGACGGCTCTGGCCGCCGCCGTGCAGCCGCCGAAGACCGAACCCGAGCCCGAACCCGAAGTGGTGGTGCGCGAGTCGAGCAAGAAGCCGCAGGGGCGCGTCCTCGTCGTGGGGATGGATTCGCTCTTGACCCAGCTCGCCCGCTGCTGCCATCCGGTGCCGCCCGACGAGATCGTCGGCTACGTCACCCGCGGCCGCGGCGTCACGATCCACCGCGCGGACTGCCCGAACGTGAGGAACATGATCGAGCAGGACCACGAGCGCATGATCGACGTGAGCTGGGGCCGGAACGCCGACGCGGTGTTCCCGGTGGAGGTGCTCGTCATCGCGCAGGACCGCATGGGTCTTCTGAAGGACATTTCGGAACTCTTCATGAGGGAGAAGATCCGCATCACCGGGATGTCGACGCAGTCGGTCAAGGGCGACCAGCACATGACCTTCCGCATCGAAATCCACTCGGCCGAGAGCCTCCGGAAGACCTTGGCGGGGCTCCGTGAAGTGAAGGGAGTGCTCGCTGCGCGCCGCGCGTAGGATGAAAATTCTTCGAAATCAAAGGGTTTCGCAAGACGACCAGGGCGTCGTCCGAAGTTTTTAAAAAATTTCGGCCGACGCCCTTGCTTTTTCCTTGGTGCTCCGTATAATTCGTCTTCTCGCTTCTGCGAGGCTTTGAAAAGAACAGGCACGTAGCTCAGTTGGTTAGAGCATCACCTTGACATGGTGGGGGTCGTTGGTTCGAATCCAATCGTGCCTACCAGTTCTTCTCAAAACACAGACCCAGGCGCGTAGCTCAGTTGGTTAGAGCATCACCTTGACATGGTGGGGGTCGTTGGTTCGAATCCAATCGCGCCTACCAGAATTCTTCAGAAAAGCCGCAGGACACGTCCCGCGGCTTTTTTGTCGTCCGGGGCTCGCGTCCCGCGTCCCGGGGGCGTCCGGTCTTTTGCCGCAGAGCGTTGATTTTTCGAAGGATTTTCCCGGCGTTTTTGCCGTGTTGCCGATGCGGAACGGGGGAGGGGATCCTTCCCGATCAGGGTGTCCTCCCGGGTTTTCGCCCCGGTTCGCTAGGGTTTCTGAGGATCGAATCCGAGCTTCGGCCGCCGTCGGGTGCGGAAAGTGCGTGATAAAATCCGCTCATTCGTTTCACCGGAAACCTTCCGCAAGATGATCCTTTCGACCACGATCCGCACAACAACGTCCGCAGCTCATTGCTGAGGACGGCGCGCGACCTTGTCGACAGGTTTCCGATAAGAAGAGTGCGGCTCCTCAGCCGCACTTTTTTTATATGCACTTCTGAGGTTGAATCATGATTGCGATTACCCTTCCCGACGGATCCAAGCGCGAATTCGAAGCGCCCGTCACCGTCGCCGACGTCGCCGCTTCGATCGGCGCGGGTTTGGCCAAGGCCGCGCTCGCCGGCCGCGTGGACGGCAAGCTCGTCGACACGTCGTTCCTCATTGAAAAGGACGCGTCGCTTGCGATCATCACGGCGAAGGACGCGGAAGCGCTTGAGCTCATCCGCCACTCGACCGCGCACCTGATGGCGCAGGCCGTGAAGCAGCTCTACCCGGAAGCGCAGGTCACGATCGGGCCGGCGATCGACAACGGCTTCTACTACGACTTCTCCTACAAGCGCCCCTTCACGCCCGAAGACCTCGAAGCGATCGAAGCGCGCATGCACGAAATCGTCAAGCAGGACCTCAAGGTCGAGCGCAGCGAAATGAAGCGCGAAGACGCCGTCGAATTCTTCCGCGGCATGGGCGAAGCCTACAAGGCCGAACTCGTCGAAGCGATCCCTGAGGGCGAAGTGATCTCGCTCTACCGCCAGGGCGACTTCATCGACCTCTGCCGCGGGCCTCACGTCCCGTCGACCGGCAAGCTCAAGGTCTTCAAGCTGATGAAGGTCGCGGGCGCCTACTGGCGCGGCGACTCGAACAACGAGATGCTCCAGCGCATCTACGGGACGGCCTTTGCCTCGAAGGAAGACTTGGCCGCCTACCTCCACATGCTCGAAGAAGCCGAAAAGCGCGACCACCGCCGCCTGGGCCGTGAGCTCGACCTCTTCCACCTCCAGGACGAAGCCCCGGGCCTCATCTTCTGGCACGCGAAGGGCTGGGCCATCTGGCAGGTCGTCGAACAGTACATGCGCAAGATCTACCGCGACAACGGCTACGAAGAAGTGAAGGCGCCGCAGCTCCTCGACCGCTCGCTCTGGGAGCGCTCCGGCCACTGGGCGAAGTACCGCGAAAACATGTTCACGACCGAATCGGAGAACCGCTACTACGCCCTGAAGCCCATGAACTGCCCGGGCCACATCCAGATCTTCAACTCGCAGCTTCGCAGCTACCGCGACCTGCCCCTTCGCATCGGTGAATTCGGTCAGTGCCACCGCAACGAACCCTCCGGTTCGCTCCACGGCCTCATGCGCGTTCGCGGCTTCACGCAGGACGACGGCCACATCTTCTGCACGGAAGACCAGATCCTCGGAGAGTGCGAAAACTACACCCGCCTCGTGCAGCAGGTCTACGCCGACTTCGGCTTCAAGGAAATCGCCTACAAGGTGGCGACCCGTCCGGAAATGCGCATCGGTGAGGACGACGCCTGGGACAAGGCCGAACACGCCCTGATGAAGAGCTTCGACGATCTCGGCATCGAGTACGAGATTCTCGAAGGTGAAGGCGCCTTCTACGGTCCGAAGATCGAGTACCATCTGAAGGATTGCCTCGGGCGCTCCTGGCAGTGCGGCACGATTCAGGTCGACTTCCAGATGCCCGCGCGTCTCGGCGCCGAGTACGTCGCCGAAGACAACACCCGCAAGGTCCCCGTGATGCTGCACCGCGCGATGCTCGGTTCGCTCGAACGCTGGATCGGCATGCTGATCGAAGAGTTCGCCGGCGCCTTCCCGCTCTGGCTCGCTCCGGTTCAGGTGGCCGTCTGCTCGATCACCGACGCGCAGGTCGACGCCGTCAAGGACGTCGCCAAGAAGCTTCACGAGGCCGGAATCCGCGTGCATTCCGATTTGCGCGGCGAAAAAATCAACTATAAAATTCGCGAGCTCAGCCTGCAAAAGATTCCGTACATTCTCGTCATCGGCGAGAAGGAAAAGCAGAACGGCACGGTTTCCGTGCGCGCCCGCGGCGGCCGCGATCTCGGCGTGATGAAGTTCGAAGACTTCCTCGCCATGGCGCAGGCCGAGGTGGCGTCCCGTGCGCTTGAAGTGCACCAGGAAGCCTGATACCAGCAACTTTTGGGAGAAGTGTCATAGCACAAGATCGCAAGCATCGGATCAATGGTGAGATCCGTGTACCTGAGGTCCGACTGACCGGCGTCGACGGCGCCCAGATCGGTATTGTCCGCACGTCGGAAGCCCTTCGCATGGCGGAGGAAGCCGACGTCGACCTGGTCGAGGTTGCCCCCAACGCGACCCCGCCCGTCTGCCGCCTGATGGACTACGGCAAGTTCCGCTATCAGGAGCAGAAGAAGGCGCAGGAAGCGAAGGCCAAGCAGAAGATCGTCCAGGTGAAGGAAGTGAAGTTCCGCCCGGCGACGGACGAGAACGACTTCCAGACGAAGCTTCGCAGCCTCGAGCGGTTCCTCAATGACGGCGACAAGGCTAAGATCACGCTGCGCTTCCGCGGGCGCGAAATGGCTCACCAGCAGTTCGGCATGCAGCTCATGGACCGCGTCCGTGAGGAGCTCGCCGAAATCGCTCAGGTCGAGCACGCGCCCAAGCTCGAAGGCCGCCAGATGATCATGGTGCTCGCTCCCAAGAAGAAGCGCTGAAAAAGAAGCGCCGATTCCGCCCCACGGCATTTTGTTTTGGGATAGAATCGCGGCTTCCGGTTTCGACGACCGGTCTTCCTCGGGAAGGCCGGTCGTTTTCACCGGCGACAACAAGTGCCCCCTAGGCCCGACAAGTTCTCCTCAACTTCGGAGGAGGCGCCCCGGGGACATACAAGAAATGAGGTAACGGCAAATGCCGAAGATGAAGACGAAGCGCGCCGCCGCCAAGCGGTTCAAGCCGCGTGCCAGCGGCTCGATCAAGCGCGCCCACGCCACGAAGCGTCACATTCTCACGAAGCGTACGACCAAGAACAAGCGCCAGCTGCGCGGCATGGTCAGCATTCATGAGTCGGATATGGCCAGCGTGCGCCGCATGCTGCCGTACGCCTAATCGTTTGGAGGTTTAGAGATGCCCCGAGTTAAGCGTGGTGTTACGGCTCGTGCCCGTCATAAGAAGATTTTCGCCCTCTCGAAGGGTTTCCGTCTGCGCCGCAACAACGTCTACCGCGTTGCCAAGCAGGCCGTCATGCGCGCGGGCCAGTACGCCTACCGCGACCGCCGCAACAAGAAGCGCGTGTTCCGCCGTCTGTGGATTGCGCGTATCAACGCCGGCACCCGTGCCAACGGCATGACGTACTCCGTGTTCATGAACGGCCTCAAGAAGGCCGGCATCGCCCTCGACCGCAAGGTCCTCGCCGACATGGCCGTGTTCGACAAGGAAGGCTTCGCCGCCCTCGTCGCCCAGGTCAAGGCTGCCTGATCGGTCCGCGACACGGATTGAGAAGACCCGGATGGTTTCGGCCTCCGGGTCTTTTTTCGTCCGCGCTCGGTGAAAACACCGCAGGCGGATGGCCTTCGCGGCAAAAGCGGATGCTCCGCTTTCGATACAATTAAAAAATTCGCGCGGAAAAACTTTGAACCGCGCGCACCGGTGGGACCACGGCTCCGGAGGGGCCGACCGCCGGATCGACCAGAACGAGCCCGCGCCGATGCCGCGCGGGCGCACCGGAATTCACTATGCAAGATCTTTCGGAACTCATTGCGTCCGCGCGCAGGGACTTCGCCGACGCGGCGCAGCCCGCGGCCCTCGAGGACGCCAAGGCCCGCTACATCGGTAAGACCGGGCAGATCACGATGCTCATGAAGGCGCTGGGCGGGCTTCCCCCCGAAGAGCGCCGTGCCCGCGGTCAGGAAATCAACCGCGCCAAGGCTGAAATCGAAGCGGCGCTGAACGAACGCCGCAACGCCTTTGCCGAAGCCGAACTCGCGAAGAAGTTGGCCGACGAAGCGATCGACGTGACACTCCCGGGCCGCTACCGTTCCGAGGGCGGCATCCACCCGGTGATGCGCACCTGGATGCGCGTTGAAGAGATCTTCCGCTCGATCGGCTTCGACGTCGCGGACGGTCCGGAAATCGAAAGCGACTGGTTCAGCTTCACGGCGCTGAACAACCCGCCCAACCATCCGGCCCGCTCGATGCAGGACACGTTCTACGTCGACCGCGAGGACGAAGAGGGCCGCGCGCTGCCGCTGCGCCCGCACACCTCGCCGATGCAGGTCCGCTACGCCCGCACGCACGGGGCCCCGATCAAGGTGATCGCCCCGGGGCGCACCTACCGCGTCGACAGCGACGCCACGCACTCGCCGATGTTCCACCAGGTCGAAGGCCTCTGGATCGGCGACGACGTGAGCTTCACGGACTTGAAGGGCGTCTACAGCAACTTCCTGCGCGCCTTCTTCGAAACGGATGATCTCGTCGTCCGCTTCCGTCCCTCCTACTTCCCCTTCACGGAACCCTCGGTTGAAGTCGACATGATGTTCACGAGCGGTCCGCGCAAGGGCCGCTGGCTCGAAATCTCGGGCGCGGGCGAAGTGCACCCCAACGTCGTGCGCAACTTCGGGCTCGACCCCGAAAAGCACATCGGCTTCGCGTTCGGCTCCGGCCTCGAGCGCCTGACGATGCTCCGCTACGGCATCGACGACCTGCGCCTCTTCTTCGAAGGCGACCTGCGCTTCCTCCGCCAGTTCAACTAATCAGCCCGAAGGTACCTGAACATGCTGTTTTCCGAATCCTGGCTGCGGGCTTACTGCAACCCGCAGATGAATACCGAGGCGCTCGCCGAAGCGCTGACGATGGCGGGCCTCGAAGTCGAAGAGGTGACGACGATCGCGCCGCCCTTCGAAGGGGTCGTCGTCGCGCAGGTCGTCACCTGCCGCGACCATGAGAATTCCGACCACCTGCACGTCTGCGAAGTCGACGCGGGCACGGGCGAACTCCTGCAGATCGTCTGCGGCGCCCCGAACGTCGCCGCCGGCGTCAAGGTCCCCTGCGCGATGATCGGCGCGGTCCTCCCCGGCAACTTCCAGATCAAGAAGTCGAAGCTGCGCGGCGAAGTCTCGATGGGGATGCTCTGCTCGGCGCGCGAACTCGGGATCACCGAAGACCATTCCGGCCTTTGGCTCCTCCCCGAAGACGCCCCCGTCGGCATGAACATCCGCGAGTACGCGCACCTCGACGACGCGAAGATCGAGATCAAGCTCACGCCCAACCGCGGCGACGCGCTCTCGGTCGTGGGCGTCGCGCGCGACCTCCACGCCGTCACCAGCGCGCCCTTGACGCTCCCCGAAATGCCCGTCGTCGCACCCACGTGCGAGTGCGTGCTGCCGGTGAAGGTTGAGGCGCCGGACCTCTGCGGCCGCTTCGCGGGCCGCGTGATCCGCGGGTTGAACCCCAAGGCGAAGACGCCGCAGTGGATGCGCGACCGCCTGGAGCGCGCCGGTCAGCGTTCGATCTCGGCCCTGGTCGACATCTCGAACTACGTCATGCTCGAGCTCGGTCGCCCGACGCACTTCTTCGACCTCGAGCGCATCACCTCGAAGTCGATCACCGTCCGCTGGGGCCGTGAAGGCGAAAGCGTGACGCTTCTGAACGGCCAGACGAAGGCGATCGACGGTTGGTACGGCGTCGTCTGCGACGGCGACAAGCCCTCGTGCCTCGCCGGCATCATGGGCGGCGACGACACCGCCTGCACGGACGAGACGACCTCGATCTTCATCGAGGCCGCCTTCTGGCACCAGGCCGCCATTCAGGGTCGCTGCAGGAAGCTCAACTTCTCGACCGACGCGGCGCACCGCTTCGAGCGCGGCGTCGACTTTTCGACCAACGCCGAGCACATCGAATACGTGACGAAGCTCGTCCTCGACATCTGCGGCACGGAAGAAACGCGCGTGGGCCCGGTCGACGACCAGATCATCAACCTCCCCGAACGCCGTCCCGTCACGATGCGGATCGAACGCTGCCGCAAGGTGATCGGCATGCCGATCCCGGCGGACGTGATGGAGGAAACCTTCCGCCGTCTCGGCTTCGTCTACACGCGCACCGAAGAAGCCTTCACGGTGACGCCCCCCGCGTACCGCTTCGACATCGAAATCGAAGAGGACCTCATCGAAGAAGTGGCCCGTCTCTACGGCTACGAAAAGATGCCGGACCGTCCCCCGATGCAGCGCATCGAAATGCGCGCCGAGAAGGAAGCGACGAGGAGCCCCCACGACCTTCGTCGCGAAATGGCGGTGCTGGGCTATCAGGAGCTCATCAACTTCTCGTTCGTGCCGGAAGCCTGGGAAAAGGACTTCGCCGGGAACGACGCGCCGATCCGGTTGCTCAACCCGATCGCCTCGCACCTCTCGGTCATGCGCACGCAGCTGATCGGCGGCTTGGTCGACATCCTCAAGTACAACCTCAACCGCCGCGCCGAACGCGTGCGCGTCTTTGAGTTGGGCCGCGTCTTCTGCCCGGACGCCGCCGTGGGCGACGGCCCCTGGACGGTGAAGGGCGTGCGTCAGCCGCGTCACGTCGCGGGTCTGGCGTACGGCGACGCCGCCGACCCCCAGTGGGGCATCGCCGCGCGTCCGGTCGACTTCTTCGACGTGAAGGGCGACGTGGAGCGCCTCTGCGCGCCCCTGAAGCCCCGCTTCGTGCGCGAAACGTTCCCGGGCCTGCATCCGGGCCGCTCGGCCGCCGTCTACATCGGCGAAAAGAAAGTCGGCATGATCGGCGAACTTCATCCGCGCACCGTTCAGGCGTACGAACTCCCGAAGGCCCCGGTGGTCTTCGAACTCGACGTCGACGCGCTCTTGACGACCTCGGTTCCGGTCTACGCCGCCGTCTCCAAGCACCAGTCGGTGCGCCGCGACATCGCGGTCGTGACGGCGCCGGAAACGGAAACGGGCCGCCTCGTCGACGCCGTCTACGAAGCGCACGGCGCCGACCCGCGCCTCTCGTCGATGACGGACTTCCGTCTCTTCGACCTCTACCGTCCGAAGGACGCCGCGCAGAAGTCGCTCGCCTTCACGCTGGAGCTCACGGCGAAGGGTGAGGAACCGGTGTCCGACCTCGAAGCCGACGCGGCCGTCCGCGCCGTCCTCGACGTGCTCGAACGCGAAGGCGCCACGCTGCGCGCCTAAACGGAAAGGACGCCCCCGCCCGTCCCTTCGGGGACGGGTGTAGGTTCCCGCATCCGCACGAAGCCCTTCTCCGGAAAACGGGGAGGGGCTTTTTGCCGGAGGAGGGGTGTACGGATGACTTTCGTGCCGTTCGTGCGCGTTTGGCGTGAGATCGTGCGAGATCGCGCGAGAAGAGGGTGCGTTGACGCGGGATCCGTGTGCGGGCTCCCGGCCGGGGGTACGCCGTTGAGGTCCGCGTTTCTTGAAAAAGTGGCGAAAGTCCCTGAAAAGGCTATAGAATGGCGAACTTTCGTTTACCACCTCCCGAGAATTTCTCCGCCAGGTCATGACCCAGAACGACAACAACGAAGCCCTCATGGGCTCGACCCTCAACAAGGCGATGCTCGCCGATGCGATCGCCGAAGAGTTTTCGATCGACCGCGTGCAGGCGAAGACCTATGTCGAGAGCTTCTTCCGCATCCTCGTCGAACAGCTCGCGCAGGGCGGCTCGATCAAGTTGGCCGGCCTCGGGAAGTTCTGCGTGCGTGAGAAGAACGCCCGCCCGGGCCGCAACATGCAGACGGGCGAGCAGATGATGATCGCCGCGCGCCGCGTCGTGCTCTTCCGCCCGTCGGGGACGCTGAACGCCCGCGTGACGGAAAACCTCATGAACCGCCGCGCCGCCGAAGCCGAAGGCGCCGCCGCGGCCG
>UMJV01035897.1_pt1 | contig 13211 bp, 7 predicted proteins | sample 1966141 | NCBI WGS metagenome assembly UMJV01 (sample SAMEA4836158, study PRJEB28245) | human gut metagenome | biome: gut microbiome; material: fecal sample | place: Denmark | collected 2008
GCCAACAGCACGCCGGCGGCCAAAATCGCCAGGGCATAGATGGGGTTGCGCGTAATACCCGTAGGCACCGCGACCTGTCGGGAATTGGTGGCCTTAGCTTCAACGGCAACGGTCACACGCGGACCGTTGAGCGTGCCGCTCGCACCCGCAAGCTCGGCGTGGTACCCCAACGACGAATAATCGTCTTCGCTCACGGTATAGACCGCGTTGTAATCCAGCGCCTTAATCGAAACGGTCAGGCCGTCCTTAACGGCAAACGGCACGGTCGCCTTGCCCTGGCCATCGGCCGTAAAGGCCGTCTTGTTTTCCACGGTCTCGGCCCGATCATTCGGTCGCGCCACGAGCGCATGGCTGCCTTGGGCAGACGCATCCGAATACTCGATGGCGTAGGTCTGACCAGCCTTGAGGCCCGTAAAGGTCGCCGTCATCTTAAAGTAGGCACGCTTGTCGCCCATATTGCCCGTAACGCTCTTGGAAACCTTGAGTGTGTAGGTGCGCGGGGTGAATCGTGCGTATACGCATCCCGTATGGCGGTCCTTCACGTTGTACGTATAGGTGGGTGAAGACGACAGCAGCTCCGGGGCGTCCGGATTCGATAGGTCGTACCAACCCTCAAAGTGATAGCCCTCCTTGGGAGCGGCCACCGCCTCCACAAACGTGCCGTCATCCACAAAGTAGGCAACGCCCGATTTTTTGTACGCGTCCTCGTCCTTGCCCGAGCCATCCCCGGCATCGATGGAGCCCTTTGCCCCCTTAAGCTTGGAGCTGACCGTGCCGCCCGTCGTTACGTTGCTCCACGTGCCATCGGCATTTTTAAGCTGGGCAACAAAGGCCTGACGATACTTCCATTGCGCCACGAACGTCGCGCCCTGGCTCTCGGGAATGTTTTCGACGGTTACCGCATCGCCCACAGCACCGGTATCCGGATTGACCTTCTTGCCCTTAATGGTAAGAGTGCCGGAATCCGTGGTGCCCTCGGGAGCTGTATGGGTCACCGTGTGTTTGGCATCGAAGCGAACGGCTTTTCCCGAGCCCGCGTACTCCCAGCCCATAAACTTCCAGTCGTCGTTTTGTCCAACGGCAGCATGGGAGGTATAGCTCGCTCCAGCGCCAGAAAGCTGTACGAAATCGCCCGTGGACTCATTGTGCGGATCGTAGTGATACGCTTTGCCGCCGTTCACATCGTATTGAACGCCTGCCTTGGAAAACACGAGGTGCACTTTGTAGTGCTTTGTGACCTTGTCGGCCTCAAAGCGATAGGTACCATCTTCCAATCTGGTCCAATGTGCGTCGTCGTCTGCGGAATAGAACTCGCCGTTGACAAAAGCACCGATAAAGACTGCCCCGTCATCGCATTTGGCATCGACCATAAAGTAGGAGTTCTTCTCCTGTTTACCTACGTAGTTTTTGGCATAGGTAAAGTCCGCCGTCTTGGTATTGGCGTTATAAAAATACGTTCCGCTTCCGTTGGGCGTCATGTATGTCTCGATGCGATAGAACTCCCTAAACGAGATATTGTCGAGGAAGTTGCCGGTCGAATTGCTCCCGTTGGCCGTGTTGTAGGCCACAAAAGCAAAGACGCTCTGGTTTTGGCCATCCGGAATGGTGTAGGTATAGTCGTAGTCAACCTTTTTGCTCTGCTCGAGCGCGTTGGAACCGTAGGAAGCCCACGCGTCGTTTTCGGACGCCATGATCCATACGCACCATTTTTCGGTATGCTCCGCATCGGCCGTCCATGAGAACGCGCTTCCGCTGGACGCATTGGCAAATCCGCCCACTTTGTCAAACTTGGTTGAATACAGGATGATCTTTTTGCTGCAGCCCGATTGGGAAAAATTGACCACATCCAAGCCGACATAGTTGTCGACGCTCATTTGAATCCATTGAACAATTTGCTGGTACTGATCGAGTGCCTTTTGATTGTCCTTGTACGGCTCGTTTTCTTGTCGCGGACCGATGATAAGGGCCATGGCGTCTCGACCCGAGCGGCCGCGGTGGTCGAGCCCCCACTCATACTGTTTTCCCGGCTCGGTCGTCACATATTGGTAGAGCGAACTCGCCTCGTGTGCGTTGAGCTCGGCGGCGTACTCGCCATCCGAGGGTGCAAATGGAACAGAATGTCCAACTGGGTCGATATAGTAGTCGTTCTGGGCAACGATCTCGATACGATGGTCCGTCTCGGTCGTGCGCCAATGGGGCGAGCACAGCGTAAACTTGCTGGTGCTCTTGTTCCCTAGATGTATATCGTCTTCAAAACTGCCGTTAGCAATGTTCGTATTTTCGTTCTTAAGATTCGAGGTCGAGAACGCATAGTTATTTAACGTTGTCATGGTCTCGGACGAATTTTCTTGATATACCTTGCCAAAGTCAGTATAAATGTCACGCGTGCCCTGCTTTTCCACGTGAACGTCATTGACCAGATTGCCAAACCACTCCCGGTATTGTTCGTTTGCCCCCGTAAGATTTGAATCGTAGCAAGTTAGTGCAAGCATCGTATTTTCGGACGCTGCGGTATAGACTGCCCGATAGGCAAACTCATCGTCTTGCTCGGGAAGCGCTCGATAATAGCGTGTACTGTTGGTGCCAAATGAGAACCAACCCTGTCCGTTAGAGCTTACGAGCCACACAGAAAGCGCAATGCGACCGTCGCCCTGCTCAAACGAGAAGTGGGATCCGTCGGCGCTGCTACCAGCAAAGCCGCCATTTGCAGCAAAGGAATCGCTGTAAACGGTGTACTGCTCAACGGTATTTCCCTGGGGCATCTTGCCCTGCGCCTTAAGCCAAGTCCGCAGCTGCATGAGCTGGTCTTGGCCTGCGTTGTTAACCGACAGATTCGCCTGTTGAGGACCCATCGTGAGCATCAGCACGTCATGTTCGGTTGCGGCGCGATGGTTGAGGCCCCACTCGTACGTGGAGCCGCTCTGGGTGGAAAAGGTGGTGTAGGTTGATCCGGGTTCAAAATAAGCATCGGTATCCTGTGGCTTAAGATTCCACGCAAGCGCAAAGTGATTACCGTTAGCTTGTTTGAGGTTTCTTTGACCGTTGAGGAGCTTCGTGGGGAGGTCGAGGTGCGACGCCTCGCCGATTCTCTTTCTCGGAGAGGTCGTCGACCAACCAGAAGCTTGGTTGGTAAAGGTTGGGTTCGCTATAAGGTTGCCATCGTCACCGTACGCACGCGAGGGCAACCCCCCCCCGACCATAACGAACGCACATAAGACCGCTAGCAACATCACAAAGCTGCGGCGCATCGACGCAATATGACCGAAAGGACCCTGCACGGGCGCACCCCCCCCAGCCGCAGCCCGAGCATTCGAGCAAGCTGCACAAGTAGTTCGTTTAGGCCTTGTCATTCTACAACCAGCTCAGGGCAAAAGCAAAATTATACGTGACCGATTTGGAGTCATTTTTCGCACCTCATTTTTCGCATTGCGCAGGCAGGACGGCAAAAGTAGCCAAAAGAGCCCCGTCCCAGGTGAGCTAGGTGAGAAGCTGGGCCATGGCGTTGACGAATTTTTGGACTTGGAGGGTGGGCTCGAGCGGATAGTGCAGAAAGACCGGTACCTCACGGCCGCACAGGAACGGCACGCCCACAAAGGCCGGGTGTACCCCCGACCATGCGCCGCAGGTGAGCACCGCGTCGCCCTTTTCCTCCGCCTCGTTAAAGAGCGCAAAGTCGAAGCTATCCACGTCGATCACATCCACGCCGCCGTCGGCCAACAGATCGATACGCAGGCTGTCCATAGCGTCGTTGCCGTGACGGAGCACGCGCAGGCGCATGCCTTCCAAGTCGGCGACTGTGATGCGCGTCTTGCGCGCCAGCGGACTCGTGCGCGGTAGGTCGATATAAAACGGCACGTTGACAATGCGGAGCTTTTGGCAGGCATCACCCCAGCGTGGGGTAGAAAAACTCGACTGCACCACATCGACCTCGCGTCCCAAGCTGCGCATGACTGTCTCGCGCTCGTCGTAGAGGTCGCTTACCGGCACGATCTCAATTCGCAGCGACGGCTCCAGATCGTGGATGCCCGTCCACATCGACAGCGTTTGGCGCCCCGGGCACATAATCGACACGCCCAGGCGTACGGCACCGCCATCGCCCGCCGCACGTCGGGCACGGCGCAGGGCGTCCTCGGACTGGCGCATGATCGAGCGCGCGTCGTCCACCAGCAGAGCACCCGCCGGCGTCACCTTGACGCCCGAATGCGAGCGCTCGAACAGCGTAATACCGAACTCCGCCTCAAAACCCGATACCTGCTTGACGAGCGCCGGCGTCGACACGCGCAGCTTTGCCGCCGCACGCGAGAAGCTTCCCAGCTCCGCGGCGGCCGATATGGCCTCAAGTCGTCGATCGTACACGTCAATCTCCCGTTTTCGCGCCCGTGACCGCATGGTGCCACAGGGGGTTGTTTTCGCAGGTCACGCGCTCAATTGAGAATAAACTGCATCGCACGGTGTAAACCTACGGTTAACGACATTCTAACAAATATGCAATTCACCTGCGCAAATGCAAAGCATACGATAACCAGCGAAAACCACGTGGGTCGGTTAATGGGAGCGACCCACCGGGAGGCACAAGAAGGGAAGTTCCTATGAGCAATTGGCTTAAGCTCGAGGGCGATGTCTGCGCCGTGACTGGCGCGCTCGGCGGTATGGGCGCCGAGATCTGCCGCGAGTTCGCCCGCAATGGCGCCAACGTCGTCATGCTCGACCTGGACGAGGAGAAGGTCAAGGCCGCTGCCGCCGACCTCGCTGCCGAGTTTGGCATCCACGCCGAGGGCTACAAGATGAACGCCACCGACGAGGCCGAGGTTCAGGCTGCTGTCGACGCCACCATCGCCAACTTCGGCCGCGTCGACGTCCTCGTCAACACCGCCGGCATCCTGCGCTTTGCCGCTATGGAGGACCTGCCGCTGAGCGACTGGGAGCAGGTGCTCAACGTCAACCTCACCGGCTACTTCATCACCTCGCAGCGCTTTGGTCGCGAGATGATCAAGGCCGGCCAGGGTCGCCTGGTGCACATCTCGACCGTCGCCAGCCACTCCCCCGAGACGTTCTCGGGCGTGTACAGCTCCACCAAGGCCGGCGTCAACATGATGTCCAAGATGCTCGCCGCCGAGTGGGGCCCCTACGGCGTCCGCTCCAACTGCGTCGAGCCTTGCTTCGTTAAGACCCCGATGTCGGCCAACTTCTACGCCGACCCCGAGGTCGAAAAGAGCCGCAGCCGTCTGATCGCCACGCGCCGCATCGGCGAGGTCAGCGATATCGCCAACGCCGTCATGTTCCTGGCGTCCACGCGCTCGGACTTTACCACCGGCGACGCCATCAAGGTCGACGGCGGCTTCTCCAACATGATGGGCGACCTCACCGCCAAGCCCGGCGGCCGTCGCGCCTATGCCGACAACTACCTTAAGAACAAGGGTGTCGAGCTTTGGTCCGATGAGTCCGGTGTCGCCAAGCCGACCGACCAGTAAACCAACCTGGCAGGGAGGTCCCGCGGACACGCCCGCTCCTCCCCCGTATCGATTAGAAAGAGTCCAATGGCTTCCACCAACTCCAACAAGGGTCGCGCCGTCGTGCTTTCCGCCGCGTGCGTCACCATGTTCTTCATCAGCTCCATCGCGCTGTATTCCGTCGTGAGCAAGAACCTGCTCGCCGTCTACCCCGAGTGGTCGAGCGCCCTTACCTGGGCGTTCCCGGTCTTTCAGACCATCATGGCCGTGACGGGCATCTTCGCCGGCCGCATCTCCGATAAGATCGGCCCGCGCAACGTCGTGATCGCCGCCGCCGCGTGCTACGGCGTGGGCTGGTTCATGTCCGGCACCGTCACCGAGCCGTGGCAGTTCTACCTGTGGTTCTCGCTCGTCGCCGCCATCGGCAACGGCCTGGGCTACAACCCGGCGCTCACCACCGGCCAAAAGTGGTTCATCGACAAGAAGGGCCTTGCCTCCGGCATCACCCTGGCCGCTTCGACCGCCGGCCCCGCCGTGCTGTCCCCGGTGCTCGCCTCGCTGCTCATCCCGAGCCTGGGCATCTTTGGCGCCCTCAAGGCACTCGGCGTCATCTTCTTTGTGACGATCGCCGCCTCCGCCCTGTTCCTGAAGGCCCCCGAGGCCGGCTGGCTGCCCGAGGGCTTCGAGGCCCCCAAGGGTGGCGCGCATGCCGGCACCTTCGGTGACCTCACTCCGGGCGAGATGGTCAAGACCCCGCGCTTCTGGGTTCTCATCGTCACCTTCGCCTTTGCCGCCACCGCGGGCACCCTGCTCGTCGGCAAGGTTGCCTCCATCGCCGCCGTCCAGCTCTTCGCCGACCCCACGAGCGCCGCGGCCGTCGCCCTCGGCGGTGTGGTCGTCTCCGTCAACACCTGCGCCAACCTGGTCGGTCGTCTGTCCTTTGGCCAGATCATCGACAAGCTCGGCGCCTATAAGTCGCTGCTCATCAGCCTTGTCGTCACCATCGTCGCGCTCGTCATCATGTCGATGAGCTTTACGCAGAGCATGTTCTTTGTGGCGCTCGCCCTGCTCGGCTTTAGCTTTGGCGCCCTGCTCGTCATCTACCCGCCGCTCACCGGTGGCGCCTTCGGCACCAGCAACATCGGCGTCAACTACGGCATCATGTTTTTGGGTTACGCCGCCTCCACCTGGATCAGCCAGCCCATCACCGCCGTGCTGTATCACGCCGAGGCCGGCAGCGCCGCCTACCAGCAGTCCTTCTACGGTGCCATCGTAATCGCCGCAATCGCCGTCGTGCTCACCGTCTACATGATGGTCTCCGACAGCAAGAAGAAGTCCGCCTAGTTTTGCTTGATGCGGCAAGGACCGCCCCCTTGCCGCATTCCACCGCCACCAGTATTAAGGAGTCGAAATGTCTGAGCTCAACCCCGTCCGCATTGCCGTTATCGGCGCCGGCGCCATGGGCCGCAACCACATCCGCTTTGTCACCGAGGAGCCCGAGGCCGAGCTCGTCGCCATCGCCGACGCCTTTGAGGGCGCCCGCGCCACGGCCGAGGCCGCCGGCGTGCCGTTTTATACCGATCCCGCCCAGATGATGGACGAGGTCAAGCCCGAGGCCGTCATCATCGCCACGCCCAACGACCTACACCTGGGCGTTGCCCGCGAGGCTGTGAAACGCAACATCGTGCCGTTGGTCGAAAAGCCGATCTCCAACGACCTGGAGGATGCCCAGGCCTTCGCCGCCGAGGCCGAGACCGCTGGCGTGCCCGTGCTCGTGGGTCAGCACCGTCGCCACAATCCCTTCGTCAACAAGGCCAAGGAGATCATCGAGGCCGGCGAGCTGGGCAAGCTCACCGTGTCGAGCTTCCACTACATGATCTATAAGAATGACGAGTACTTCGATGTCGAGTGGCGCCGCAAGAAGGGTGCCGGCCCGATCCTGGTCAACCTGGTGCACGACGTCGACCTGCTCCGCTACCTGCTGGGCGAGCCCGTTGCCGTCCAGGGCATGCAGTCCAGCGCCGCCCGCGGTTTTGAGACCGAGGACTCCGCCGTGGTCAACGTCCGTTTTGCCGATGGCGCGCTTGCGAGCATGACCATCTCCGACGCCACCGCCAGCCCCTGGAACTGGGAGGCCACCGCTCGCGAGGATCCGCAGTACCGCCCCTTCGACGCCGACGCCTACTTTATTGGCGGAACCTTGGGTGCCCTTTCGCTGCCCCGCCTGCACCAGTTCTCCTACGACGGAGCCTCCAACTGGCACAAGCCGCTGCAGATGGAGATTCCGGCCGTCGACCCGGCGCTGCCGCACAAGATACAGCTCAAGCACTTTGTGAAGGTCGTTCGCCGCGAGGTCGAGCCCGTCGTGACCCCCGCCGACAACGTTAAGACGCTCACGCTGCTTAACGCCATCAAGGAGGCCGCCGAGACCGGCCAGCTCGTCGAGCTGTAATGCCTTAAGAGCGGCCGCGGCAGAAACCCCATGCCGAACCCCTCGGTCCGCCACAAATATGCCCCTCTTCTTTGCCCCGCGAGCAGCCTCCTGCCCGCGGGGCTTTTTGCTACCTTAACGACGATTTTTCTGGGGCGGGGGCTATTTTGCACCTCGGCTTGATTCGTTCGCCACCAAATGGGCCTATCTACTACGTTTAACCGATTACCCTCAACCATGCCGAATTTCGCGAAATTAAAACCGCAGGTAGACGGCTTGCCGATTTTCGGAAAACCGGGGGATGGTCGACCCATACGGTTCAAACGTAGTAGATAGGCCCCTTTCGTGGCGCAACCCCAAAACAGTCTTTTGGGACGGGTGGTATCCTTGGTAGCCCTGTGCTGCAAACGCACCTTAAACGCAAGGAGTCCCATGGATCTTATCGCCCAGCTCGCCCACGAGCTCAACCTTAAGGCCGCCAACATCGAGGCGGCCGTCAAGCTCATCGACGAGGGCAACACCATCCCCTTTATCTCGCGCTACCGCAAGGAAGCCACAGGCGGAATGGACGACGTCGCCCTGCGCGCACTCGACGAGCGCCTGTCCTACCTGCGCAATCTTGAACAGCGCAAAGAGGACGTCATTCTGCTCATCGACGCCCAGGGCAAACTTACGCCCGAGCTCGAACAGCAGATTCGCGAGGCCACGCAGCTCCAGCGTGTCGAGGACCTCTACAAGCCCTACCGCAAAAAGCGCATGACCCGCGCGCAGAAGGCCCGCGAGGCAGGTCTGGAGCCGCTTGCCAACATGATCATCATGCAGGCATCCGCCAAGGGCAGCGCGCTCGACGCCGCCGCGGCCTACGTCAACGAGGAAGCCGGCTTCGACACGCCCGAGAAGGCGCTCGCCGGCGCGGCGGACATCGTGGCCGAGACGGTGGCCGAAGACCCCGAGAACGTCGCCGACCTGCGCGCCTTTACGCAAAACACCGCCGACATCGTCGTCGAGGCGACCGACCCCGCCGAGAAGACTCCCTACGAGCCGTACTACAGCTATGATGAGCCGCTACGCCGCATCCCCAACCACCGTGTGCTGGCTATCGACCGCGGTGAGCGCGAGGGCAAGCTCCGCGTGCGCGTGAACGTCGACGGCGCCGCTGCCACGGCACGCCTCGGCAGCCGTTGGCCCCGTCGCCAGGGCGTCTTCGCGCCCGTCTTTGACGCCGCCATCGCCGACGGCTACAAGCGCCTGATGGCCCCCTCGCTGGAGCGCGAGGCCCGCGCCAAACTCACCGTTCGCGCCCAGACCGAGGCTATCAACGTCTTTGCCAAGAATCTCGAGGGCCTGCTCTCTGCACGCCCCGTGCGCGGTGCCCGCGTGCTCGCGCTCGATCCGGGCTACCGCACCGGCTGCAAGGTCGCCGTCATGGACGAGACCGGCAAGCTGCTCGACCACGGCGTGGTCTACCCCACCAAGCCGCGCCACGACGTCGCCGGCACCAAGCGCGAGCTCGCTCGCCTCGTCAAGAAGGACGGCGTCAACACCATCGTCATCGGCAACGGCACCGCCAGCCGCGAGACCGAGGAAGTCGTCTCGGAGTTCATTGCCGAGCAGGCGCCCAGCCTTCGCTACACCATCGTTAACGAAGCCGGCGCGTCGGTGTACTCCGCCTCCGAGCTCGCCAGCCAGGAATATCCCGACCTGGACGTCACCGTGCGTGGCGCCATGAGCCTGGGCCGTCGCCTGCAAGACCCGCTGGCAGAGCTCGTCAAGATCCCGCCCCAGTCCATCGGCGTTGGCCAGTACCAGCACGACCTTGACCAGGCCGAGCTTTCGCGCACGTTGGGCCATGTGGTGGAGGACGTCGTCAACCGCGTGGGCGTCGACGTCAACACCGCGAGCGCAAGCCTGCTGGGATACGTATCGGGCATCACACCGAGCGTAGCCAAGAATATCGTGGCCTACCGCGAGGAAAACGGAGCCTTTACCGATCGCCGCCAGCTCAAGAAAGTCCCCAAGCTGGGACCCAAGGCATATCTGAACGCCGCGGGCTTTTTGCGCATCAGCGGCGGCAAGAACCCGCTCGACGCGACAAGCGTCCACCCCGAGAGCTACGAGGTGGCAACGGCCGTCCTGGAGCGCGCCGGCGTTGCGGCAAGCGAGCTCAGCCGCGGCGGCGCGCCCGACATCGAGCGCCGTCTGGGCAGTATCTCGGCGCTGGCAAGCGACCTGAACTGCGGCACCCTCACGCTCATCGACATTGTCAACGAGCTCAAGAAGCCCGGTCGCGACCCGCGCGACGACGCGCCCGAGGTGGTCTTTAGCCGCTCGGCACTTTCCATCGACGACCTGGAGCCCGGCATGGAGCTCAAGGGGACGGTGCGCAACGTTGTGGACTTTGGTGCCTTCGTCGACGTGGGCGTGCACCAGGACGGCCTCGTGCACATCTCCAAGCTGGCCAACCACTTTGTCAAGCACCCGAGCGACGTCGTGCGCGTCGGCGACACGGTGAAGGTGTGGGTCGAAAAAGTCGATCGCGACCGCAAGAAGATCTCGCTCACCATGGTGCAGGGGAAGTAAACCGCCAATGCAAGGGTACCCCCTGTAGCGACGTGCAAAATCGCGAGTATTCTGCAAATTCCGCCGTTCCGGATGCCCCTCAGAGGCAATAAAGTCACAAACAGCCCCCGTTTTAGCGTCGTCAGAGCCAAAACGGGGGCTGTTCCGTGCTTTATCTAGCTGGTAAAAGCCTTTACCTTGCTGAATACTCTCAATTTTGCACGTCGCAGGCGGGGGTACCTTTGCTCACGGCAGGATTGGAGGCCGATCACCAACCTACCGGCAAGTTCGTGTCGGCAGCCCCGGCCTTTCCTTTGCCCAGCGCGACCCTTGCGAAGCGCGTGAGCGATAGGGAAAGGAAAGGCCGGGCGAACAACTCGCAGCGCAGCCAGTGTTCGCGTTACGGCAGAATGTGGAAGCCGAGCGAGGCGATATCCTTGGCAAAGCCGCGGACGGTGTCGAGCGAGACCTCGTACGGATCACGGCCGATGTTCTTGCGCTTGGCCAGGATGCTGTTAGGCACCGTGATGATCTGGCAACCGCAGGCTTCTGCCTGGTAAATGTTAATGAGCTCGCGCGTGGACGCCCACAGGACCTCGCAGTTGGGCTTTGCGGCGGCCTTCTTGACCGACTCCGTCATAAACGGAATGGGGTCGACGCCGGTATCGGCGATGCGGCCGGCAAAGAGCGAGATGATGGACGGCGTCTCGGCGTCAACGGCCTCGACCATCTCATCGACCTGCGTAGGCGTAAAGATGGTAGTGACGTTGACCTTGATGCCGTCGGCGGAAAGCTTGCGGACCAGCTCGGCGGTGGACTCGCCCTTGGTGGTCACGCACGGAATCTTGACGTAGACGTTCTCGGCCCAGGTAGCGATCTCGCGGGCCTCGACCTCCATGGTCTCGACGTCGTCGGCAAAGACCTCAAACGAGACGGACACATCGGTGATGTGGGCCAGGACCTCCTTGGCAAACGCGCGGTAATCCGTCACGCCGCCCTTCTTCATAAGGGACGGGTTGGTCGTGAAACCCTGAACGTTGCCGTTCTCGTACATGTCGAGCATGCCCTCGAGGTTTGCACCGTCAGCGAACACCTTGATTGCCATCTGCCTGATTCCTTTCGCTTGCACACGGGCGTTAAACTGCTAAACACTTTACCTACGTTTATCAAGGCGTGAGCTGCGGTTTTTTATCTTGTCGGCGAACGGTATAAACACCTCAGTGTTTGGATTGATAAATCGATTGAGCATGCAAAAGCAAAGAGTCGCAGTTTGAGCAAACGTCAGAACGCGGGATTCATTAGATGAGGCCGAAATGCTGCATCGCTGTGACGGTACCGTCGTGTGCGACATCGTCGGTCACGTAGTCGGCGACCGCCTTGACCTCGGGCATGGCATTACCCATGGCCACGGCCGTCTCGACGGCGGCGAGCATGCCCAGGTCGTTGCCCGAATCGCCAAAGCCAAAGGTGCGCGCATTTCCCTCGCGGCCCAGATACGTCAGCGCTCGCGCCACGCCCACGCCCTTGTTGATGCCCTTGGGGCTCAGCTCGCGATTCTGGCCACCGGTGTTGCACAGCTCAAACTCGCGATCGATAAAGCCGTCATCATTGGCTACGCGAGCCAAACTGGGCACATTGAGGCATACCTTGCCCACGCGCAGACTGCCGTCGACGCGCATCTCCTCGGCGCTGTGCACCACAGAAGTGCCGATCAGAGACGACTGCTCAACACCCGCAGGTTCCAAGGCAAAAGTAGCCACGTTGGTCTCGAAAAAGGCCTCAATCCCTGCCGCGGCCATACGGCGTGCAAGCTCCTCGATAACGTGCTCGTCAAAGCAGTCCTCATGCACCACGCGGCCCTCGACCTCGAGCGTCGCTCCCGCCATGGCAACGACGCCCGCGGGGTCGAGCGCGCGCAAGCTATCGGCGATGAGCCACAGGGGGCGACCCGTGCAGATAAACGCCTTGTGTCCCGCGTCGCGCAGACGATGAAACGCCTCGACGACCGCCTGCGAGGGGCGAACCGCCGAAAAGTCCTTGTCGGTCATGTTGTCGGGATCGAACGACGTCAGCGTGCCGTCCACGTCAAAAAAGAGCACAGCGGGTTCGGGACACGCATCAATCATATGGGTTCCTTTCGAGGATAAGGGCAAACGAAGCATCCATCATATAATGGAGCGACGCAACCAGAGAGGTCACCCATGGAATTTTACGCAAGCTGCCCCGAAGGCTTTGAGTCCGCACTCGCCGATGAGCTTAAACGCCTCGGGCTTTCGCATGTTCGCCGGCTGAAGGGCCGCGCCACGTTTGAGGGCGAGCTCGAAGAAGGCTACCGCGCCTGTCTGTGGTCGCGCCTAGCGAGCCGCGTGTTTGCGGTGCTCGGGCGCTTTGAGGCGCAGGATGCCGATGAGCTGTACGATAGCGTTTACGACATCGCCTGGGAGAACATCGTCCGCCCCGGCGCCACCATTGCCATCACCGCCCGCGGCGTGACCGAGCAGCTGCACAACACGCGCTTCTCGGCCCTGCGCGCCAAGGACGCGCTGTGCGACCGTCTGGCCGAGACCACGGGCCGTCGCGCCGATGTCGACGCTGCCGATCCCGACGTTCACCTGTTGCTTTCGCTGCGCCAGCGCCGCGCGAGCATCAGCCTGGACCTTTCGGGCGACCCACTGTTCAAGCGCCTGCCGCCCGCGGCGACCCGTGCCGGCGAGGGTGCGCACGTGTTGCGCCCCGACTACGCCGCCCTGGTGCTGGCGCAGGTCGGCTGG
>UMJV01059182.1_pt1 | contig 13124 bp, 10 predicted proteins | sample 1966141 | NCBI WGS metagenome assembly UMJV01 (sample SAMEA4836158, study PRJEB28245) | human gut metagenome | biome: gut microbiome; material: fecal sample | place: Denmark | collected 2008
CATTCCTTTGATAAATGTAAATGGCATATTAAACCAGATCAATGCATCCCATAATGTCTTTACATTCTTGTTGATCGCCTGATATGCTCCAAGAATTGCCTGCATTGGCATGAAGTTTGTGTATACTGGATATACAACAAAGTAGTTTGAAAATACACTGACTACTGACATCAGGACTGCTCCTGCTAATGCTCCGATCATTGCACTCTTCTGTGTTTTCTTTCTCTTATAAATAAGTCCTGCTGGTAATACAAAGCATACACCTAAGATAAAGTTAGATAGTTCTCCGACTCCACCTGTCTGTGTATGAAGAAGGTTGATCGCATTCTTGATAAAACATACTGCAATTCCAGATACCGGTCCCATCGCATATGCTGCTAGTAATGCTGGAAGTTCGGAAAAGTCAAACTTGATAAATGGTGGTATCAACATTGGAATTGGAAATTCCAAAAACATCAGCACAGTTGCTAATGCTCCTAACATACCTGTCACTGCGATCGTTCTGATATTGAACTTCGTTCTCTTCATTGTCATTGTGTCTCCTGCCATGATAATTCTCCCTTTCTGATTTAAAATCTTAGATTTATAGGGTCTCCCTATAAATTAAAAAATCCTGTCCATTTATCTACATAAACGACAGGGCTTCTGACTTGATCACATATCTTCTATCTGCATAACATCTTAAGATATGTCATCCAACTACTTCTTTCATCCAGACTATACTGTTGGTTCAGGATTCTAACCTGATCGGCCAAACGCTCGCGGACTTGCCTCTCTTGGAGTATCACCGCCAGTCGAGAATTGATACTTTCGTATCTCACTCTGCCCTGAAGTTGGAGAATCAATCTTCTCTACTTCAATATTCAATTACCAGAAAATGAAAGTGTTTCCTGTTTATAAATTTTATTATAATAACTCCTGTCTGTTTTGTAAAGTCCCATTTCACATTTCCTTATCTTTACACAAAGATTATTATTTGTTAAAATATACACAAGCAAACTTGCTTTATTGTATGAATTGTTAAGGAGAAAACAACTATGGGAATGCACAAAATCGCTAAAATGCCTTCTCCAGAGGAACTAAAAGAAGAGATGCCTCTGAGTGAAGAAGCAAAACAAATCAAAGCTGCAAGAGACAAAGAAATCCGTGATGTATTCACAGGCGCATCTGATAAATTCTTAGTTATCATCGGGCCATGTTCTGCAGATAATGAAACTGCTGTTATGGATTATCTCGGACGTTTGGCAAGAGTTCAGAAAGATCTTGCTGATAAGTTACTGATCATCCCTCGTATTTATACAAACAAACCTCGTACAACAGGTGACGGATACAAAGGTATGGTTCATCAGCCAGACCCTGAGAAAGCACCAGATATGGCTAGTGGACTTCGTTCTGTCCGCAAACTTCATATGGAAGCATTAGAAGAATTCCATATGCCTGCTGCAGACGAAATGCTTTATCCAGGAAACTGGCCATATATGGAAGATCTTTTATCTTATGTTGCCGTTGGAGCTCGTTCTGTAGAGAACCAGCAGCATCGTTTAACAGTTAGTGGATTTGATATTCCTGCCGGAATGAAGAACCCAACTGGTGGTGACTTAACTGTTATGATGAACTCTATCACAGCTGGACAGCACCAGCATGATTTCATTGCAAATGGATATGAAGTCAAGACAGATGGTAACCCTCTGACACATGCCATCTTACGTGGATCTGTCAACCGTCATGGAAACAATATTCCAAACTACCATTATGAAGATCTGACTCGTGTTGCTTATATGTACGAGAAATTCCAGTTAAAGAACCCTGCTGTTATCGTTGATGCAAACCACTCTAACTCTGGGAAACAATGGGATCAGCAGCCTCGTATCGTACAGGAAGTTCTTCACAGCAGAAGTTTCTTACCTGAGATCAAATCTCTTGTTAAGGGTATCATGATCGAAAGTTATATCGAAGATGGCAACCAGTCCATCGGTAACGGTGTATATGGACAGTCTATCACTGATCCTTGTCTTGGATGGGACAAATCTGCTGCTCTGCTTTACCGCATGGCAGATTATATATAGAAACGTATAAGATCCTAGATATATCACTTCCAAAGGTTCAGGATTCCTGACATGATCGACGGATTGATGAAACTTTCCAGGATGCATCCCAGTATTATAAATGTTATTTCAAACCAAATACTGAAACGAAATAAGAAGGAATGTCTCTGTTCATAGAGCATTTCTTCTTTTTTTTGGGCATAAAAGTTTCGCTTGATCAGCAGCAGCAAGGTGATCACATAACAGATAAAATGTGGAAATAAACTCATAAATACAAGAACCAGTCCTTTGATGCCCATTTGCACGATCTGCAAAGATAACATTGATCCAAAGAAAAATGCCATACAAAATGCAAAACTGTATAAAAAAATCCAAGGTTGCAAAAGATATGCCCCCAGATAAATAAATGCATATTGTTTTCCCCTTTTAAACAAAATATAAAAAAACAGACTAATACTTGCTTTATATAGATCCGTATTATTTAAAACCAGTGATCTTACGGTACCTCCATATGCGAGATAATCCTGGTATACAAAATTCGTAAATACACTCCCAAAGATTAACCCAATGATGATCCATAATCCTGAAAAGAATTTCTCTTTTTCCACAATTTTTTCCTCCTGTCATATCTTATGCAGTGCCTGTCTTTTATATTCTGTTTTCCTGATCTTGTCTTTTATTTCTCCATGTTCAGATATCCAAGAACTCCTGAAATTGTTTTTGCATCAATGATCTTTCCAGAAAAGATCATATCTTTGATCTCATCGATTGTATATTCTTCTACATCGATAAATTCATCCTCATCCAAATGCTGTTTAGACAGCTTTAGATCAGTTGCAACATAAATCGGAATCTTTTCATCACAGAAACCGATGGCTGTGATCACGGTCATTAGGTGGGTCATTTTTCCAGCAATAAAACCTGTTTCTTCTTCAATCTCTCTTGTGACACACTCCAGAGGTGTTTCCCCAGGTTCAATTCCACCTGCCGGGATTTCCAGTGTTTCCTGATCAAGGGCATTACGGTATTGTCTTACAAGTAAGATCGTTCCTTTATCTGTAACAGGAACAACAGCTGCTGCCCCTTTATGTTTGACCAGATCCCATGTGACAACTTTGCCGCTTGGAAGTTTTACAATATCCTCATAAAATCCAACAACTTTTCCCTGATGTATCAGATGTTGTTCTAGTTTCTCGTATCCTTTCATAAAAAATCTCCTTTATTTATACTTTTGACACTCACGTTATAAATTGGAAAAAGCGATAGATTTCTCTATCGCTTCTTGTTATTTCGCATAGTCAACAACTCGTGACTCTCTGATCACATTGACCTTGATCTGTCCTGGATAATCCAGATTCTCTTCGATCTGGTTTGAGATATCTCTCGCCAGTAAGATCATATCATCGTCACTGATTTGTTCAGGAACTACCATAACTCGAATTTCTCGACCTGCCTGAATTGCAAAAGTTTTATCAACACCCTGGAAGGAGTCTGCGATCTCTTCCAGCTGTTTTAATCTTGTTGTATAACTTTCCAGTGTCTCGCTTCTTGCACCTGGACGTGCTGCTGAGATTGCATCAGCTGCCTGTACCAGACATGCGATCAATGATTCTGGCTCTTCATCCCCATGATGAGATGCCACTGCATTGATGACAATTGGATTCTCCTTATACTTCTTACACAGATTCACACCAAGTTCTACGTGAGAACCTTCTACTTCGTGGTCGATGGATTTACCAATGTCATGAAGCAGACCTGCTCTCTTGGCCATTCTCACATCGACACCGATCTCTGCTGCTAAAAGTCCGGATAACTGAGCAACTTCCATGGAATGCTTTAACGCATTCTGTCCATAGCTTGTACGGAACTTCATTCTTCCAAGAAGTCTGACAAGTTCTGGATGGATTCCATGAACCCCAAGTTCTAATGTTGCTGCTTCCCCTTCTTCGCGCATCATAGTTTCGACTTCTTTTGTAGCTTTCTCAACCATCTCCTCGATGCGTGCCGGATGGATTCTTCCATCCACGATCAATTTCTCTAAAGCGATTCTTGCGATCTCGCGTCGAACCGGATTAAAGCTTGACAGTACAACAGCTTCCGGTGTATCATCGATGATCAATTCAACTCCCGTAGCGTTCTCAATGGAACGGATATTACGTCCTTCACGACCGATGATCCTTCCTTTCATCTCATCGTTTGGAAGCTGTACCAGCGAAATCGTTGTCTCTGCCACATGATCAACTGCACACTTCTGAATTGCAGTTACCACATATTCCTTGGCTTTCTTTCGGGCATCTTCTTTCGCTCTTGTCTCCATTTCTTTGACATACATTGCTGTCTCGTGTTTCACATCTTCTTTTACTGCTGATAATAATTGCTCTTTTGCCTGATCAGAGGTCAACCCAGAAATTCTTTCCAGTTCCTGTAGATGTTTTGCCTGCAGTTCCTGCAACTGAGCTTTCTCTGTATCGATGTTCTTTTCTTTGGCTGTTAATGACTGTTCTTTGCGTTCCAGCACGGTTGCTTTCTTCTCGACAGTCTCTTCCTTAGAAAGAACTCTCTGCTCATACTTCTGCAGTTCTGCCCTGCGTTCTTTTGTCTCTTTTTCGAAGTCATGTCTCGCTTTTATAGTTTCTTCTTTTACTTCCAAAGAAGCTTCACGTTTCTTCGCATCTGCTGCTTTGATTGCTTCATCTATAATCTCTCTTGCTTTATCTTCTGCATTCCCGATCGTAATTTCCATTGCCTTCTTGCTTCTTGTATTCGCTACATAGGCAGATACCGGAACTGCGATAACCAGAGTTGCGATAATGGCTATAATAATACCAACCACAGGTTTCCTCCTTATTCAATTTTTTGTGTATTCACACTCATTTAATTTTATATGTTTTTAACATAAAAGTCAAGGAAGGGATACCTCTTCTGTTCGAATTATCATTGCTGTTTTTCCTTGGATCGTAAGTCCCCCGCCAAAATCAACGGAATCTCCTGTGATCAGATCAATCCCGCATCCTGCCTGAGCATCAAAATGTGCTGTAAATTCGCCATCACCACAGTTCATTGCAAAAATGATGCGGTCTTCATTCGTTCTTCTCTGGAATACAAGAACATCTGGTGCAATCGCTAATTGTAAGTAATCACCGTATTTTAAAGCTGGTGATCCAGCTCTTACTTTTGCCAATTGTGCGATATAGTTTGTTAATTCATTTTCTACTAAATCTTCTTTATGGATTCTTGGACGCAGGCTGTCATCACTTCCCTGTTCTTTCTTTCCTTCCATTCCCCATTCACTTCCATAGTAAACACCCGGAACTCCTGGCATCGCAAATTCCATTGCATAGATCAATGGTAAATGCTCTTTATCCTCTAACTGACTTGCGATTCTCTCCACATCATGGTTATCTACAAAATTATATAATGGAAGTCCTTTGTACAACGTCCATTCTTCTGGTCCAAACTGACGGTTTAGGGAATATCCGATCTCATGCATATTGTGTGTATTGAAACTTGAATACAAACCTTTATAACATTCATAATTTGTCACAGAATCCAACAGCTCTGGATTCACAAGCTGTGTGTAATCACCATGAAGCATTTCTCCGATCATCAAAAATTCTGGTTTCTTGCTGTGAACAAAGTCAACCAACACTTTCATGAAATTGCGGTTTAACATATAAGCAACATCCAGTCTTAATCCATCAATCCCTAATTTATCGATCCATATTCCGACAGATTCTAATAAATAATTTCTAACCTGTTCGTTGTCAAGATTTAATTTGACCAGTTCAAAATGTCCTTCCCATCCTTCGTACCAGAATCCATCATCATAGCAGCTATTCCCATCAAAATTAATATAGAACCAATCTTTATATGGAGAATCCCATTTCTTTTCTCTCACATCTTCAAATGCAAAGAACTCTCTTCCGACATGATTAAATACCCCGTCTAAGATCACCTGGATTCCTTCTTCATGCATGGCATCACACATCTTTTTAAAGTCTTCATTGGTTCCAAGTCTCTCATCGATCTTCTGATAATCTTTTGTATCATATCCATGATCACTGGATGAAAATACAGGTGAAAAATATACTGCATTCATTCCTAATTTTTTAATATGTGGAATCCAGTCTATCATCTCGAGAATTCCATGAGATGGCTGCCCATCTGTTAATGCTCTTAGTGGAAACACTTGATAAATCATTAATTCGTTCATTTTCATAGTCTCTTTTCCTTTCTGTCACTCTGTGCTTTTTAACGATTCAACCATGTCGATCTTCTTCAATTGGAAATACACGAAGGCATTTACAAGAATCGAAAAAGCGATTGTTAGTAAAATACTGTAAATATAGCTTTGCACATAAATCTGCCTTCCAAACATGATCAAGTCAACTTCTGTTGTGAAGATTACGTATTTGTGTAAAATAATTCCTAAAATAATTCCTGCGATCGTTCCAAGGATCGTTAAAAGGATATTCTCTCGATACACATACGCTCCGACTTCACCGTCATAGAATCCAAGAACTTTGATCGTTGCAAGTTCCATTCTACGCTCGGAAATGTTAATGTTATTTAAGTTATATAATACCACAAATGCAAGAAGTCCTGCAGATACGATCAGAACAACCACCACAATATTTAAGTTATTGACCATATCTGACATTGTCTTCTCATCGTCGGCACAAAAATGCAGTGTTGAGGCTTCATCTCTTGCAAGAATCTGTTTTCCATTTTCCTGCATCTTTTTCTTAGATATATTCTTTTCAATACAATATATACCTGTCGTTTGTGCTTTTTTATGATACAGTTTCTCATAAAGTTTTGGTGTCATGTAGACTTTATGCTGCATGTAATTTTCTGTGATCTGACTTATTTTTGCTGTGATCTGTTTATCTCCAGACCGTTGGATCTTGATCGAATCTCCTTTTTTCACACCAAGCAGGGACGCTGCCTTTTCTGTTAAGATGATCCCATCATCATCTAACTGATACTTTGTTTTACTCTTTCGATCCTGAAGGCTGATATAGCCATTCAGATCTTTTTTGGACATTGGCTGGATCATCGTTGCATCCTGTTTTTTCCCATTAGCACGGATCGTCACTGCAGATTCGCTTACTTCTATCAAATCTGTCATATGTTCTTGTTTCTTTGCATACTGGATCAGATCTTCTTTCTTTGTCTCGCTGATCCCGTCTTTGTGTGTGATCGAAAAATCATAAATAATGATCTCCCCATACTGCTTTTCTGAGATTGCTGAAATCGAATCTTTGATTCCAAATCCTAAGAGTAATAATGCCATACATCCACCGATTCCAAAGATCGTCATAAAGAATCTCTTCTTGTAGCGGAAGAGGTTTCGCATCGTTGCTTTCCAGATAAAACTTAATCGTTTCCAGATAAATGGAATCCGTTCTAACAAAATCCTTTTTCCTTCTTTTGGAGCAACTGGACGCATCAGCTGTGCAGGTTTTTCTCTTAATTCTTTATAACATGCAGATAATACTGCTAAAACAACAACTCCAACCGCCAGTCCACCTGCCATCACAGAATATTCGATCTCTAATGGCGTATAGACATCTCCCAGTCCTGTATACATCATTTTATAAGCGTTAATGATGATCCATGGAAGCAGTTTTTCACCGATCACTGCCCCTAGAATACTTCCACTAAGCGTTGCTGCGAGGGCATAGGTCACATATTTCATTGCAATATGAACTCCACTGTATCCCAATGCTTTCATCATACCGATCTGTGTTCTCTGCTCTTCGACCATACGTGTCATCGCTGTTAAGCTTACCAGTGCTGCAACTAAGAAAAAGATGACCGGTACCACTCGTCCTAACGCTGCAATTCTGTCTGCTTCCTGTCCGTATTCCACATAAGACTGCATCTTCTCACGGTTTAAGACATACCATTTCCCTTTCTTGATATCCTTAACATCCTGTCTGGCATCTGCAATCTTCTGCTCGGCTTCCTTGAATTTCTTTTCTGCTTTCTTTCTTGATCTCTTTAATTTTTTCTCCCCGGATGAAAGTTTTGATTCTGCTTTTGCAATCTTTTTTTCTCCGGAGGTGATCTGTTTTCTTGCTGATACTAATTTTGCTTCATTTGTTTTGATCGTTTGCTTTGCTTTCTTTAGCTGGCTGCTTTTTTGATCCAAGGTTGTTTCAGCCTTTGCAATCTTTGTCTTTGCCCTGCTGATCTGTTTTTTCCCTACATTGATCTTGCTTCTTGCTGTCTTGATCTGTTCTTTTCCTGCATTAATCTGTGCTAAGGAAGCTTTCGCTTCTTCCTGTGAGATCATTCCAGCCTGCATGGCACCCTGAATCTGCTGTTCTTTTGTCTGTAAGTTCTTCTCCTGTGTCTTTAGCTTTGCCTCCTGTGTTTTTAATTCTTTGCTTTTTGACCGAATTGTTTGTTTCTGTGTCTTTAACTGCTTTCTGGCATTCTGAATCTGTCTGATCCCTGACTGATACTGAGCTTTTGCATTCTTGATCTGCTGCTCTCCATCAGAGATCTCTTTCTTGCTTTTCGCTAATTTTGCTTTGGAATCTTTGATCTTTTGTCTGGACTTCTTTAGCTTTTTCTCGGCCTGATCTAGTTTCTTATATGCTTTTTTTCGTTCTTTTTTGAATTTCTTTTCTTTCTTGTCGATCTTCTCTTCGGCTTCTTTCTGAACAGATCTTAACCGTTTCTCATTTTCTATTTTGGAAATATCTTTGATCTCTTCTTCCAGCTGTTTTACTTTGTTTTTGTAAGCATCACTGTAGGCTCTCTCTTGCTTCGCTCCCTTCGCAGTCAGATAAACTTCTGTATAGATATCTGAGGAAAATTCTGATGGTTGCACCACAATAAAGCCTGACAACGTTCCCGTTCCAATGCCAGTGCTTCCTCTGGATCTTGAAAGATATTCTGATGAACTTCCGATTCCTGTGATCTTATAGGTTGTATCTTTCAGAGTATCCTTAAGATCATCTTCATTTCCAGAAGATAAATTTAAAACATCCCCTGTTTTCAGATCATTTTGCTGGGCATACCATTCATCTACCAGACATTCTCCCGATGCTTGTGGAAGTTTTCCATCTATGATCGTTATCTGGTTTAATTTATCAGTCTTCCCCATAACTTTGATTGCATGTTCTTCGTCACTTCCCTGCTTCCTTGCGATCACATCTACAGAATGTCCTCCTTCGACCGACTGCACATTTTTTAACTTCCGAATGGCTGTCAGATTCTCTTCTGAAATCCCAAGTGTTCCCATGACTTTGACATCCATCAGCCGACTTCCATCAAACTGGTGGTCTGCTGTGATATGCATATCTTTTTGTGTCACACGGATTCCTGAATAGAATGCAACGCCCAGTACAACGATAAAAAAGATTGATAAAAATCTCGGAAGGGTTCCTGTGATCGTTCTGTATATATCTTTATGTAATGCCGTTTTCTTCATACGCATTTCCTACCATTCAATCGTCTCCACCGGCTGAGGGTGTTCGTTTATCGTAATATTGCTGATCTTTCCGTTCTTCATCTCGATCACACGGTCTGCCATCGGTGCGATCGCAAGGTTATGTGTGATCACAACCACTGTTTTTCCTTTCTTGTGACAGGTATCCTGCAATAATTTTAAAATAGATTTTCCTGTCTGATAATCCAAGGCACCAGTTGGCTCATCACAGAGCAAGATCTTTGGATTCTTTGCCAATGCACGTGCAATAGAAACTCTCTGCTGTTCCCCACCAGATAACTGCGCAGGAAAATTATTCAGACGGTGTCCAAGTCCCACATCTTTTAATACTTCTTCTGCTTTCAGAGGATTCTTACTGATCTGAAGTGCCAATTCTACATTCTCTGTTGCAGTAAGATTGGGCACCAGATTGTAAAACTGAAATACAAATCCTATGTCATCTCTTCGATATCCTGTCAGTTGTTTTTTATTCCATTTGGAGATATCTTCTCCATCAATATAAACAGCGCCACTGGTCGCAGTATCCATACCTCCTAAAATGTTCAAAACGGTAGTTTTTCCTGCACCACTGGCGCCAATGATCAAGGCGAACTCACCCTGATCCACCGTAAAATCGATCCCATCTACGGCTTTGGTGATCACCTCTCCTGTCTGATATATTTTCTTTACATTTTCTAACCGAATCAACTCCATAAATATGTTCTCCTTTACGTACAATTTTAACATATTTTCATTGATTCGACTAGTCTGCTACTTAAACTGATTTAATGATTCATCATATTCGTATCCGATCATGGAAAGCTTTTGTTTTACTTCATTTTGATCGAGATCGAGTGACTTACAAAGGTCTTCATATGAATCATAAAAATCTCGTAATTGTGTATTGATGTAGCTTAATAACATCACTGGGTCTTTTGGTATCATATCTGTCTCCTAATGTCTTTGTCTTTATAAAATGTTATTTAAAAAATTGGTTGTAGACCCGCCATTGTTGATCAGTGATGATAAAACAAACTCTTTCAAAACAAAATATGATATGAATGTTGCGACCAATATAGTGATCAACACAACATACGCGATCATATCTTTCTTCGTATTCGGATAGCTCATCATTGCAACGATCATATAGATCATCCCAAGGACTCCTCCAACTACAATAATCAGAATCGCGAACTGATACATTCCTAAAAACAATCCTAAAATTCCAAGGATCCATCCAAGACTTAATCCCAAAGATCTCATTCCTGCGATCTGACAGCTTTGAAACCAATTGATATCCGCTTCTGCCATCGCTTTCATTAATCCCATGACAAGTGCTGCGATCACAAGTGATACGATGATCGCAATAATGATCCCATATCCAAAGAATCCTCCAAGTGGAGGTGTCTGTGCTGCCGTTCTTGATGTTCCGAAAACACTGTTGATCCCGCTCATTGTTGCGGATACGATCTTATGTAACAGAACATATAGATATAAACCTGTTAAGACTGCTTCGATTCCCATCAGGATCAATCCGTTTTTACTGTCCTTGTCTGATACAGCTTCCACAAATCCTGTACTTGGATGTTTGATCATCTCTAGTGCCTGTGTAAAGAAATTCTTTGCTTTATCTTTTACTTCTTTCTGTACAGATCCCTGCATATCATTCACTGGCTGCTGTGTCTGTGTACAACTGCATGGCTGACCATCGATCAGTCTTCTTCCACATTTGGTACAAAACTTTGCCATAAATATATTCTCCTTTTCTTCTCTCATCATAGCATCTAATAATAATAGTATGAAACGCTGTCGATCACCCATTTTCCATTCTTCTTGAGCATCTTGGCCACACCGTTGATCGTACAGGTTTGTTTCTCATAGGACCCTGTCCATCCATTTTTATATTTGTAGTCTCTTGTTCCCTGAACTGCTACTGGGATTCCATCTGCGACTGTATAGTAAGATGATGTTGCATCAACAGCCTGACATTTTGTTAATTTTACATTACCTAACGCTTTCGCATCCTGTCCATAATAATAAATATATCTGCACAGACTTGTTCCATAAGAGTTTGCTTTCTGATCCGATGTAAAATAAGATGTCAATTCTGAATTTCCAAGATTTCTGATCTTTGCTTCTGTGATCTTTGGAAGATAATTTTTTAGTTCTTTCGCTGCCTCTGCTTTGGCTGAATCAGAATATTTGATCTTGCTTAATGGATTTTCTTCTCCTGTTTTAAATGTGTAACTTGTCTGATCAAACAAGCCGTCTGCTCCATGAAATGTGATCTTATGTGTTCCTTCAAACATCCTTGTATAATATGTATTTCCCGAAGTGTTTTCTGGAACTTTCGCTGCGATCCCATCAACTTTCACTGTCACTCCTGGCATTGTAAATAATTTCACAGTCTTGATCGTTGCTGAAGTATCTGTGATACTTGTTACCTCATATTTATCAAAGAATAAGAAATTCTTCTTTGCTGATTTTGCTACATGGATCGTTATCGTGTCTGAACCTTTTTTCGTCTGGTAGATGTACTGTCCTGCATAAGTTCCATATTCCGTATATCCTCCAGTTGGTGCAGATAATGTCTTTGTCTCACTTTGTTCCATAGTCTGCTCATAGGCTTCTTGATTGATAAATGTATCTTCTTCAAAATTATATAGATCATAGATCTTTGACCATCTTTGGCTGTTATAATCTTTGATAAATTGATTCGCTGCTGATTCTGGACTGCTTTTTTTATTTCCAAGATAGAAAAATGCTGCGATCAATACAACCAGAACTGCAATTTCTGCTATGATGATCTTCTTTGCTTTATCACTAAATCCTGCTGCTATTCTTACTGATTCTGACTGTGGAGCCGCTTCTTTTTTTACAGGCTCTGATTCTGGTACCTCCGTGTGCTCAATCTTAGCTCCACATTCTCCACAAAACAGATCGTCGTCTTTTACTTCACTTCCACAATTTGGGCAAAACATGCTTCTTCATCTCCCTTCTTTATCTAAGTCCGCGTTTCTTTAATTCTGCTGCCATGGTATCAACATTCTTTTTCTCATATTTGTTCAAAGAAATATCATTCTGATCGTCCACGGTTCCAACATACCATTCTTTTTTCTCAAAACGCTCTTTATTCTTCTTCTTAGTGAATTTTAACCCATGTCTTGCATAAACCTCATTCACTGCATATTGAAGTTCTTCATCAGATAATTTCTTTACGGAAGATTTGCTTACGTAAGAAGTGTCTGCATCTGGGAAAATATATCCATCATCCGCATCCATTACATTGCTTGCTGTATTATTTTTTGCAGCTGTTGTTGCTTCTTCTGTAACTTCTTCTGTTGTTGTTTCCTGTGTCGTTGGCTGCTCTGTTGTCATATTGTCTCCTGATTCCCCTGCATCTTCTTCAGATACAGATTCACCCGCATCAGATTCACCGACATCATCACTTCCATTACCGTTTGATTCTTGTTGTACGGCATTTTTTAAAGATGATGATTGCCCATTATCACTGTTTCCACTCGTGATCATCATAGCGATCAGTGCTATGGCTACGACTGCGATCACCACTCCTAAAGAAATGATGATCTGTTTTTCATTTTTCTTCATTCTTTTCTCCTCTTCTCTCGTAATAC
>UMJV01012429.1_pt1 | contig 13049 bp, 10 predicted proteins | sample 1966141 | NCBI WGS metagenome assembly UMJV01 (sample SAMEA4836158, study PRJEB28245) | human gut metagenome | biome: gut microbiome; material: fecal sample | place: Denmark | collected 2008
TGGCTGCTCATTGCGCTGGACAGCTCGATCTTTGCCTTCTCAGCAGCTTCCTTCAGGCGCTGTGCGGCCATCTTATCCTTGCGCAGGTCGATGCCGTTCTCGTTCTGGAACGCATCTGCCATCCAGTCGATGATGCGCTGGTCGAAGTCATCGCCGCCCAGGTGGGTATCACCGTTGGTGGCCAGAACCTCGGTCACGCCGTCGCCCATCTCGATGATGGAGACATCGAAGGTGCCGCCGCCCAGATCGTAGACCATGATCTTCTGGTCCTCTTCCTTATCGATGCCGTATGCCAGAGATGCGGCAGTGGGCTCGTTGATGATACGCTTGACGTTCAGGCCGGCAATGGTGCCTGCGTCCTTGGTTGCCTGACGCTGGCTGTCGTTGAAGTATGCAGGAACGGTGATGACTGCATCGGTGACAGTCTCGCCCAGATAAGCCTCAGCATCTGCCTTCAGCTTCTGCAGGATCATAGCGCTGACCTGCTGGGGAGTGTACTCCTTGCCGTTCAGGGTCACCTTGTGGTCGGTGCCCATATAACGCTTGATGGAAGCCACCGTGTTCTCAGGGTTGGTGATGGCCTGGCGCTTTGCGACCTGACCCACCAGACGGTCGCCGGTCTTGGTGAAGCCGACAACAGACGGGGTGGTGCGTGCACCCTCAGAGTTAGCGATAACAACGGGCTCGCCGCCCTCCATAACAGCCACGCAGCTGTTGGTAGTACCAAGGTCGATACCAATGATCTTACTCATAATGAAAGCTCCTCTCAAATTCAGAACGTTTTTTGTTTATGTGATGCTCAAATGTTACCAAGCGGATGTTATATTTGAAAACCCTTGCGGGGTCTTGCAAAATCACTCTGCCACAACAACAGTGGCATGGCGGACGATCTTATCGCCCAGCTTGTAGCCCTTCTGGTAAACCGTGATCACGGTGCCGCTCTCCTGCCCATCGGGGGCGGGGATCTGCTGCACGGCATTCATAAAGTTGGGGTCAAAGGGCTTGCCCAGCGCCTCGATCTCCTCCACATGGAGGGCGCTCAGCGCCTTGGCGGCTTTGTCCAGCGTCATGGTCACGCCCTTCTTGTAATTCTCGTCGGTGGTGGGGGCGTTGGCCGCCATCTCCAGCGTATCCAGAATGGGGATGATCTGGTTCACGGCAAAGGACACGCCGTCGTTGAACTTCTGGTCAGCCTCACGGGTGGAGCGCTTGCGGTAGTTCTCATACTCGGCGGCCATCCGCAGCAGCTGATCCTTGGCCTGATTGGCATTCTTCTCAGCCGCGTCCAGCTTTGCCTTCACGGCCTCCAGCTCCCGGGCCTTCTTGTTGAAGAAGCCATCCTTTTTCTTGGGGTCTGCCGCTTCAGCGTTCGTCTCGGGAGCCGCTGCCTGCTCAGGTGCAGTTTCCGGGGCGGCCTGCTCGGCGGTGTTGGGCTCCACGGCAGGTTCTTCTGCCTGCGGGGTCTTTTTTGTTTCTTCGCTCATTCCAGGTCCTCCTTATAGATCACAGTCCGCCGGGGTGCGGCTGCCTGCGGGGTATCTTTTCGTTTGCCGCTCATTCCTTCGCCAAGCTGATCGGCAAAGGTGTGGAGCAGCGGCATCAGCTTCTGGAAGGGCATCCGGGTGGGGCCGATGAGGGCCACGGAGCCCCAGAGGCCTCCGCCCACCAGATACCGGTCACTCACGATGCACAGGCCGGGGATCTGAGGTTCCAGATCCTCGCCCAGCAGGACGCTTTCGCTCTGCTCTGCCGGGGGTGCAATGAGGGTGGCGGCCTGCTCTTCGTCGTTCAGCAGGCTCAGGATGCTGCCCACCTTGCCGTCCAGCTGGGGCCAGTCCAGCAGGTACTGCTCACCACCCAGATACACATGGGGCTGGGTGGAATCCTGCAGGATGGCGGCGGCGGCGCTGATCACCGGCACCAGCTCCGGGCTGATCTGGCTGCACAGCTCTGCAAGGAGCCGGGGCGACAGATCAACAGGAGCCACAAAGGTCAGGTTCCGGTTGAGCAGGGCGGCAAGCGCCGCTGCATTTTCCCGGGAAAGACCGGTGCGGACCCGCGCCACACGGGTGCGGACATAACCGGCAGTGGTCACAGCCAGCACCGCTGCGGCGCTGCGGCCCACCTGCACCACCTCGTAGTGGGCGATGCAGAGATCCTCAGCACAGGGGGTGCTGACGGCGGCGGTGCAGCCGCTGATGGCGGCCAGCGCCTTGGCGGCACCCTGTGCCAGCTTTTCCGGCTCGTGGTCAAGGCTTGCGAACACCGCGTCCACACGGGCGCGGGTCACACGGTCCAGCGGCTGGTCATCGGTGAGAAGATGATCCAGATAATAACGGTAGCCCTTGGCACTGGGGACACGGCCTGCGCTGGTGTGGGGCTGCTCCAGCAGACCCAGCTTGGTCAGCGCGGCCATCTCGTTGCGCAGCGTGGCACTGGAAACTGCCATATCAAAGTAGTTTGCCAGCACACTGCTGCCCACGGGCTCGCCCTCGAGGCCATACAGCGCAACGATCGCCTGCAAGACACGCTGTTTGCGTGCATCCATCGTCATAGCGCCTGCCTCCTTCGTTCGCTTTTTGTTCTTTAGCACTCCTTCTTCCTGAGTGCTAAGACCATTATATCCAATTTTGCGGCGCTGTCAATAGCTTCTCAGAAAAGTTTTGAAAGATTCATAATTCTGTCATAAAGGCCACACAAAAAAGAGCCGCCCTGCGGCGGCTCTCCTATATAATAGATCATTCCTCCATCTGCTTTGCCAGAAATGCCGCCGCCACGTTCACCGCCTTGAGCTGGGCGGCATCGGGCTGGGCAGTGCGGTCCTCCGTAAGCAGGCCCACACTGCCGGTGACATCCCCCGCCGCAATGATGGGCACAGCGCACAGCAGCGCCCGGGGTGAGCCCTCACAGGGCAGCAATGCCTTTTCGGGGCTGCCATCGCTCTGGTAGGGCTTGCGGCTGTCCATCAGCTTTTCCAGCGGCTGGCTCACGCTGCGGTCTGCCAGATCCCGCCTGCCCGCACCGGATGCCGCCAGAATGCGGTCCCGGTCTGAGACAAAGGCCGTCAGGGCAAAGCACTTGCTCAGCACATCCACATACTGGGCCGTCACCCCGCTCAGTTCCCCCATGGGCGAATACTTTTTGAAGATGACCTCGCCGTCCCCTGTTGTGAAGATCTCCAGCGGGTCTCCCCTGCGGATGCGCTGGGTGCGGCGGATCTCCTTGGGGATGACCACCCGCCCCAGCTCATCGATGCGGCGCACGATGCCGGTTGCTTTCATAAGGTTCCCTTCCTTTCCATGTTCCGGTTTTGCTTCCAGATTTCTGTGAAGTATGGTTATTCTGTGGAAACAGGAAGGGAATTATTCATTCAGCTTCGGCCGGAGCCTTACCTGCGCACATACTGCGTCTTTCTGCCCGCGCCGATCCTCTCCAGAACGCCCTCCTCTGTCAGTTTTTTCAGCGCACTTTCAATCGAGCTTGTACCAAAGCCCGGGCAGGCCTCTGCGGCCTCCTGTTTTGTAAAGGCTCCCAGCTTTTCCATCGCATAACTGCGCACTCGTTCGTACGCCGTCACGCGCTTCTGTTCCCCGCCAACCAGATCGACCCGCTGCTCAAAATCCTGATAACAGGAGCAAATCACCGCCAGCATATATTTGATAAACGGTGTCGGGTCATTTTCCTCCTCATGCCAGTGCTGATCAGCCTGCGCCAATGCTGCATAGTACTCATCCTTAGTCTCTGCAATTGCTTTTTCAATGCTGATGTACTGCCCCACAACATATCCATTCTGATACAGCATCAAAAGGGTCAGCAGCCGGCTCATTCTGCCGTTACCATCATTGAAAGGGTGGATACAGAGAAAATCCAGGATAAAACAGGGGATCAAAAGCAGGGGATCAACGAGTTCTCTGTGCAGTACATCCTGATAAGTGCAGCAAAGTGCCTCCACAGCACCCGGTGTCTCGTATGGTTCCAGCGGGCGGAACAGCACATGGCGTTCCCCACTAGGAAGGGTCATATCGATCTCATTGGGTGTAGTCTTAAAATGTCCTCGATAGGTCAAATTCGTATATTTCAGCAGATCACGGTGCAGTTGCAGGATGTACCCCGGCTCTACCGGAATATAGGCATAGTTCTCGTGGATGAGATTTAAAACATTCCGATATCCCAATATCTCCATTTCGTCCCGATTACGTGGAGTCGTTTTATCTTCAACCAGCTGTTTCAGGCGTGCATTGGTCGTGATGATCCCTTCGATCCGATTAGAGGACTCTGTACTTTGGATCTTTGCGATCTCCACCAGCCGCTCCAATTCAGCGGGCCTTTGTTTCAGATATAGTTCCTGCCGCCCCTTGCATTCATGGATCTTCGCAACATAAGACAAGACCTCATTATCCCAGGAGTATTCTGCAATCTTTTTATAATCAAATGTACGCATGATTCACCCATTCCTTCTCCCAGCACGTTCTTCCTTCTCCCAATTATACGCTCATTTTGGGAGAAAACACAAGAAACTGGGAGAAAGCTTTTATCGTTCTCGTCACTCGCAGCTCCGGCCGGAGCGCTGCTTATCCTCATACATCCGGTGGTCGGCCAGGATGCGGATGGCACGCACATCGTCGCTGTCGCAGGGGTAGACCGCACAGCCGCAGCTGGTGCCGACCTGCACCTCTGCATCCTTCAGGCGGTAAGGCTCCCGGATGGCTGCCTTGATCTTTTCCACCCGGCTCTTGCAGAACCCCTCCGTTATGGCTCCGTTGACGATGAGGGCGAACTCATCCCCGCCGATGCGGAACACCGCATCGCTCTCCCGCACGCAGCCCCGCAGGCGGCTGGCCACCTCCTTGAGCAGCTGGTCGCCCACATCGTGGCCGTAACGGTCGTTCACAGGCTTGAAACGGTCAAGGTCGAGGTAGAACAGGACAAACGGTGTCCTGTTCAGCTCGTTTTCTTTCAACAATGCGTCAAAATAGCGTTCATTATACAGTCCGGTCAGGCCGTCGGTGTTGGCCAGGTCCTCCATCTGCTGGCGGGCCTCCCCTTCCTGCCGGAGGGCGCGCTCCTTTTCCTCCACGCGCAGGCGGGCATCGATGCGGACACCGTGCACCAGCACGATGCCTGCGCAGAAGAACAGCCCAGCCAGCAGCAGGATGGTGGCGTTCTGGATCTTCCGCATTCCACTGTCCACCACGTCACGGCCGACAATGCCCACAATGGACAGATCCTGAAAGCCCACAGGCTGGTAGACCAGATAATAGCTCTTGCCCTCAAGCCAGCAGGAAAGGCTGCCGCTGCGGCCCTCCGCCACGTCCTGCCGGGCCCGGGTCAGTGTGCCCGCATCCACCTGCGCATGCTTCTGCAGGTAGTCGAACAGGTTGTCCATCCAGTCCTCGATCTCGCTCTTGGGCTCCTCCGAGAGCATCACATCGCCATCGGGATGGATGATGTAGCAGTCGCTCTGGCCGCCGTAAGCACTGCCGCCGATCAATTCCTCTATGGTCTTATTCCGATAGCTCACGGCAAGGCTGGTGTAGGTGGTGCCGTCGATCTCCACCGGCGCAATGGGCGCAGAGTATACCACCCGGCGCTCCCCGCTCCGCATGATGTAGCTGGACACCGTAGGCTTTCCGGTGCGGTACATCTCCTCAAAGGCCGTCCAGAGGTGATCCACTTTTTCATGCTTGCCCCGGATGCTCCAATATTCGCAGTTTTCATTGAACAGATACACGCTGCTGTACCGCCAGATCTCCCGCTCGGCCTCATAGCTGCGCAGGCGTTCCTCCGCCAGGCCCTCCTCATTGGCAGCCTGCAGGCTCTTGCCCCACTCGTTCAGCATGTTCCAGTTGCTCCGGCTGAAGATGGTAAACGCCTTATCCACCTGCTCATAGGTCTCCAGCAGGTTGCGGGTGCCTTCGTCATAGAACTGCTGCCGGATGTACAGGATGTACCAGCACAGACCTGTCACCACGACCATCGCCAGCAGCAGCGCAGCTGCCGTCCATCTTTCTTTTTTCTTCCACATATTCAGCTTCTCCTCAGCAGAGTCCCAACTCTCTGCCCTTTTCCGGCCGCATTTCCACAGCCTGCGAAACCACGCAATTTCGTCGAATCAACACTACCAAATTTTGCTTTTTCTGTCAAGGCTTTCGCCAAAGATTATTCGCTGCAAATTTGGGGCATTCTTCTATCCTTTTGCTGCTGTGTATGTTATAATAAAATGTATGGATTTCTGAGGGGGTACTCTTATGCAGCAGATCGTGATATTGGGCGGCGGTGCAGCGGGCCTTGCCGCCGCATTGGCCGCTGCCCAGTCTGCCCCGGCAGGGGCAGTGCGGGTGACGGTGCTGGACCGCAACCCCAGGTGCGGCAAAAAGCTGTTGGCCACCGGCAATGGCCGCTGCAATTTGGACAACACCGGCATTGCACCGAAGCAGTATTTCACCGCTGACCCCGCCGCCCTGCGGCCCCTGCTGGCCGCGGTGGATGCCGCCGCACCGCTGGAATGGTTCGCGGCGCTGGGCCTGTACACCCGCACCGATGAGGCCGGGCGGGTGTACCCCTACTCCAACCAGGCCGCAGACGTGCTGGCCCTGCTGGAAGGCCACCTTGCCCGGCTGGGCGTGGAGGTGCGTACCGGCTGCACTGTGCAGACCCTGAGCCAGAACCGCAGCGGCTACACCATCCTGTACGAGGATGCCGAGGGTCAGGACCAGACCCTGCGGGCCGATGCCGTCATCTGCGCCATGGGCGGCAATGCCGGGCCGCAGTTCGGCACCGACGGCTTCGGCACCCGATTCGCCGCCCAGTGCGGCGGAAAACTGGAGCCGCTGTACCCCTGCCTGACCGCTCTGCAGACAGCAAAGCCCAACCGATCTCTGGCCGGCATCCGGGCCAAGGCCGCTGCCACCCTGCTGGACCTCGACCGCCACTGCACCGTGGCCGTGGAAAACGGCGAGGTGCAGTTCACGGACTATGGGCTTTCGGGCATCTGCATCATGCAGCTGTCCGGCCATCTGGCCCCGGGGCGGGGGCCAAAGCGCCCGGCCGTTGAGCTGGACCTCTTCCCCATGCTGGACGAGACTGCCCTGACCGCCCTGTTTGCGGCCCGGGTGCCCCTGCTGCCGGGCAAGGCACCTGCGGATTTCTGGACAGGTCTGCTCAATCCCAAGCTGGGCCGCGCCCTGTGGGCAGCGGCAAAGCTGCCTGAAAAACCGGTGGACACCCTGCCGGATGCCGCCTGGCAGGTGCTGGCCAACGCGGCCAAGCACTGGCTGTTCGAGGGCCTGACCCCCTGCGGCTGGAAGCAGGCCCAGACCACCGGCGGCGGCCTGAGCCTGACCGAAGTGACCCCCAGCTTCCAGTTCAAGGGCTGCCCCGGCCTTTACTTTGTGGGTGAAACGCTGGACTGCGCCGGCAGCTGCGGCGGCTTCAACCTGCACTGGGCCTTTGGCAGCGGCATCGCCGCCGGGCGTGACGCAGTGCGGAGCCTGAAGCGGCCTGCCCCGAAGCCGAATAAAAAGAAGCGATAAAGAATGACCCTCTCCATCCCGCATCTGACAGACAGACTGCAGGGACGGAGAGGGTCATTTTCGTTTCAGGTACGCTTGTGTCTCCCGGACCACCACTCCCGAAAGCCCCACTACGCCCACAAGATTGGGCAGCATCATCAGGCCGTTGAAGGTATCGGAGAGCGCCCAGGCCAGGTCCAGCTTCATCACAGCACCCACCAGCACCATGGCCGCAAACACCAGTTTATATCCTGCAGCGGCACGCTCCCCCAGCAGATACACCACTGCCCGGGTGCCGTAATGGCTCCACCCCAGCGTAGTGGAATAGGCAAACAGCAGGACCGACACCGCGATGAACTGCGGCCCGAACGCCCCAAACACCGTGGAAAAGGCCTGCCCCACCAGTGCGGAGCCCTCCACGCCGGTCAGGGCCGCACCGGTGTCCAGATCCACAAGGCCGCTGGTGAGTACCACAAGGGCCGTGAGGGTGCAGACCACCATGGTATCTGCAAACACCTCGAACATGCCCCACATTCCCTGCTGGACAGGCTCCTCCACGTTGGCCGCGCAGTGCACCAGCACCGACGCGCCCAGCCCTGCTTCGTTGGAAAAGGCTCCCCGCTTGAATCCCCAGCTGATGGCCCGGGCCATGCCGTAGCCCAGCACCCCGCCCCCGGCGGCCTGCAAGCCAAACGCCCCCCGGAAGATGGCCGCGAATGCCGCCGGGACAGCCGCCCAATGGACACAGACCACGGTCAGCGCCCCGAACAGGTAGAACAGGGCCATGAGCGGGACGATGGCCTCCGTGACTGCGGCCACCCGCTTCAGCCCGCCCAGTATGACCCGCCCGGTGAGCAGGGCCAGCACGATGCCCGTTGCCACCGGCGGCACCCGGAACACCGCCTGCAGATTGCCCGCAATGGAGTTGATCTGGCTCATATTCCCCATGCCGAAGCTGGCCAGCACGCAAAAGCAGGCAAACAGCACCGCCAGTGCCCGGCCAAAGCCGCCGCCCAGCCCCTCGGCCAGATAGTACATGGGCCCGCCGCACCATCTTCCGGCGGCATCCCGGCGGCGGTAGCAGATGCCCAGCACGTTCTCGGCATAGCTGGTCATCATCCCCAGCAGGGCCATGACCCACATCCAGAACACAGCCCCCGGCCCGCCTGCCAGAATGGCCGCCGCCACGCCCACGATGTTGCCGGTGCCGATGGTTGCCGCCAGCGCCGTGCAAAGGCTCTGGAACTGGCTGATGGCTTCATCGTCCGTGTGGGCAGTCACATTCCGGTCCAGGAAGATGGCCCCGATGGTGTGCCGCATCCAGTACCCGAAATACCGCAGCTGGAAAAAACCGGTGCGCACTGTCAGCAGGCAGCCGGTGCCAAACAGCAGCGCCAGCCCCACCGGCCCCCATACCACACCGCCGACCACCGCGTTCACCCGCGCCAAGCTTTCCCACATACACAAACGCCCCCTGTGCTCTACTGTATGGCACAGGGGGCGTTTTCATGCCCGGGCAGCTGTTTCTGTATAAAAAAGCGCATCCCGGCCCACCCTGTTCCAAAACGGAACGGAGGAACACGGGATGCACAAGAACGGTTGGAGGCCCTTCTGGGCGGCTTTGGGGGCGGCACTTCTGGTGCTGCTGCCGCTGGTGGGCGGCACAGTCCTGCTCACCCGGCAGATGGTGCGCACCCGCATCCAGACCGCCCAGCCCCAGAGCGGGGTGCCCATCCAGCTGCCCCGGGCCGAGCACCGGATGACCCTGCTTCTCTGCACCGCCGGGGAACAGCCGGGCTTTTTGCTGGTCTACCTGAACGCCGCCCAGAACAGTCTGAACCTGCTGGCCGTGCCGGGGGAGCTGACGGTTCCCTTCAACGGAGAGACTGCCAGCCTTGCCCACTGCTACGGAGCGGCGGGGCCCGCCCGGTGCCGTCAGGCGCTTCTGGAGGTGCTGGGCCTGCCGGAGGATATGTTTTATCTGGCGCTGTCCCCCGCCGTACTGGAAAAGACCGCTTCCCGTTACGGGCCGGTGCGGGTGGGGTTTTCGGGGGCACTGACTGCCGATGAGCTGACCGAAACCGGGCTTTCCGCCGCCGTGCAGAGCATTTCGGCCAAGGAGGCCCACGCTCTGCTCTCCGGCTGGGATGCGGACGGCACCCTGCCGCCTGCCCGCCGGGCCGCTGCCCGGGCGGCAGTGTGGGAATCCTTTTTCCGGCAGGACCTCGCCCTGCTGCCCGCCACCCTGCCGGATGCCCTGCGGGCCAGCAGCGCGGCCCTGCTCACCGACTTTGCAGCACAGGATTACACCCTGCTGGGCACGGTCCTGGAGTTTCTGGCCAACAACAGCGCCCTCCCCCACGCCGAGGCCCTGCCCGGGGCGTGGGATGCAAAAGCGGGCACTTACACGGTCACAGACGCTTCCCGGGCGGCGGTGCAGACCTTCCTCAGCGTTTCGCCCGCCTCGGGGAATGATGCCTCGCTCAGGGAGCCATAACCCAGCACAAACGTACCGGAAAAATCCTGTTCCCCGCCGGTCAGGTCATAATCGCTCAGCAGGCTCAGGGCCACGCCCTGCGCCTTTGCGGCGGCGTGAAGGGCGGCATCCGGCGGGGCATTTTTCAGACTTGCCAACAGATGCAGGCCGGTATGTAGGCCAGTCAGGGTCAGCTCGTCCGGCGCAAAAGCAGCGCGCAGAGAGGCAGCCAGAGCATCCCGCCGGGCCTTGTAGGCCACGCGCTCCCGGGCAAGATGCCGGGTAAAGTAGCCCTCGCGGATGAAGCGGGCCAGGGTCTGCTGCTCAAACCGGCTGACGGTGCCGGAATAGATCCGGTACTTTGCCCGCCAGGCGGGCAGCAGCTGCCGGGGCAGCACCATGTAAGCGATGCGGATGCCGGGGGCCAGACTGCGGGAGCAGGTGGAAAGGTAGACCACCGGACCGTCGGCCCCGGCCATGCCCTGCAGGCTGGGCAGGGGGCGGGTATCAAAGCGGAACTCCGAATCGTAATCGTCCTCTATGATATACCGCTGGCCCGGGCAGCGGGAGGCCCAGTGGAGCAGCTCCGTTCGGCGGCCCGCCGGCATGGTCACGCCCGTGGGGAACTGGTGGCTGGGCGTGACATAGCACACCGCCGCGCCCGAGCCGGACAATGCCTCAACAGAAAGGCCGTCCGCATCCACAGGCAGGCAGCAGCACGCCACGCCGTTGTTTTCCAGCACCTGCTTCGCGCGCTGGTAGCCGGGATTCTCCACCGCCGTTTTGCCGGGCAGGAGCGGGGCCAGCAGGCTCAGCAGATACTCCATACCGGCACCCACCACCACCTGCTCGGCGGTGCACCGCACGCCCCGGTATTCCTCCAGATAGTCCGCCAGCGCCTGCCGCAGCTCCACGTCCCCCTGTGCATCGCCATGGGTCAGCAGCTGGGGCGAGGAATAGAGCAGCTCTTTCTGCAGCCGGGCCCAGGTGCGGAACGGGAACAGCCCCGGGTCCACACCCCGGGTGGACAGATCGAACCGGACGGGCGGCTCGGCTGCTTCCGGCGGAGCGGCAGATACCGGGGGCGGCACTTCCTCGGGCCGGGTGGGCAGGGCAAGATATTCCTGTACATAAAAGCCGCTGCGCTCCCGCGGCTCCATGTAGCCCTCGGTCGCCAGGATCTGATATGCCGCGTCCACCGTGTTGACAGACACCGACAGCTCTGCCGCCAGCCGCCGCTTGCCGGGCATCCGGGTGCCCGCCGGAATGGCCCCGCTGCGCATCTCGGCGGCAAGGCTCTCATAGAGCTGCTCGTACAGCGGCACCCCGCTGGCGGCATCCAGTGCAGTTGTCAGATGAAACATAAGACCTCTCCCCTTTTTGGGTGCTTTGCCGAACTGACCCCATAAAAAAACTTTATTCTGGGTATTTTCATGGTGCCAGTTTTGCGTATAATAGGAGCATACCAACCACACACCCAAATGTCAAGTAGTTTTATGGGTAAGTGGCTTTGAAACGGGCGAAGGATCCTGCAGAGCAGGATGGAGGGGATTCGCCCCGAAAAAAATCGGAGGGAAAAATCATGTCTACAACTGCAATGTGGCTGCTGCTGGCTGTGGTGATCGTTGTCATCCTGTTCGGCAGTGTGCTGTACAAGCGCACCTTTACCACCAAGGAGCTGGCCCTGACCGGCGTTATGGCCGCGCTGAGCCTGGTGGCATACCTGTTCTTCCGTGTGCCGTTCTACGGCGGCTCCTCGTTCCATCTGGGCAACACCTTCACCGCCCTGACCGCCCTGCTGCTGGACGGTGTTTCCGGCGGCCTGGCCGGTGCGATCGGTCTGGCTCTGGCCGATATCCTGGCCGGTGACCCGGGCTATGCCGTGACCACCTTTGTGCTGAAGTTCATCATCGGCATCACCTGCGGTGCCGTGGCCCACAAGGTGTTCAAGCTGCGCGATCTCGACCGCCACAGCAAGGGCTACCTGCTCAAGGTCATCGTGGCAGGCGGCTCCGGCCTGCTGCTGAACGTCATCACCGACCCGTTCCTGGGCTATTTCCGCAACATTTACATCTTTGGCCAGGAGTACACCGTGGCACAGGCCCTGTCCAAGATCGCCGGTGGTGTCACCTTTGTCAACAGCGTAGCCTCCACCATCTGCGTGGTCATCCTGTATCTGGCCCTGCGCCCGGCTCTGGAGCGCGCCGGTCTGCTGCCCAAGGGCGAAAAAAAGTAAGCCTCTCTCCTCTTTCTGACGCATATATGGAAAGCCCCCGGCCTGTATCCTCAACATGATATGCTACCCCTAGAGTAGACAGAGTAAAAAGAAAACTCTGCGTACTCTGGGGGTATTTTCATGTCAAGCAAGAATAATCACGATACAGCGGAAGTAAAATATCAAAAAATGTCCCGTGTTGGACGCTGCAAGCTCACGTCCGTGCCATGAATCGAGCATCCTAACGCCGATTTGCACAAAAAATTCGCCGTTCCCTTGTGGAAACGGCGAACAAAAATCTTATATTATTTTTTTGTCTACTTGACGGGGCACTTCACGGGCAGGCAATGCGGGACAGAAGCGCAGAAGATCAGCCCTCGATGAGCTCAACGGTCTTCATCTTGACGGGGGTAGTGGGCTTATCGTTCCAGTCGGTGCGGACGGAAGCGATCTTATCCACGACCTCCATTCCGGCAACGACCTTGCCGAAAGCAGCATACTGGCCGTCCAGATGGGGAGCGTCCTTGTGCATGATGAAGAACTGGCTGCCGGCGCTGTTGGGGTTCATGCTACGGGCCATGCTGATCACGCCGCGGGTATGCTTGATGGGGTTGTTCACGCCGTTTGCAGCGAACTCGCCCTTGATGTTCCAGCCCGGGCCGCCGGTGCCGTTGCCCAGCGGGCAGCCGCCCTGGATCATAAAGCCGGGGATGACACGGTGGAAGGTCAGGCCGTTATAGAAGCCCTCGCTGACCAGCTTCTTGAAATTCTCACAGGTGATGGGGGCGACTTCCTCATTCAGCTCAATGTCGATGATGCCGCCGTCTTCCATAGTAATGCGAACCAT
>UMJV01044071.1_pt1 | contig 12964 bp, 8 predicted proteins | sample 1966141 | NCBI WGS metagenome assembly UMJV01 (sample SAMEA4836158, study PRJEB28245) | human gut metagenome | biome: gut microbiome; material: fecal sample | place: Denmark | collected 2008
TTCCTATTCAGCAGAAGGGAAAGGTGAATACAATTATTCCGTCCAATGAAGTCATCAACTGGCAGGCAGGCGGTGTGCTGACCATTTCGATGGATTATGCCCGCCAGTTGAATTCGGTACTTATTGATTTGGGAGATGCGGAGGTGGCTAATTCTAAGTTTAAACTGGAAGTAACTTCGGATGGTACAAACTGGCAGGCGGTGGATTTGAAACCGGGATACAGAACGCAGGTGAAGGCATCTCTCAAGGAGTTGAGTGTTGCGAAGATGAGGTTGGTGAATGTATCCGACACAGAGCAGAAGGTGTATTTCAAAATGTTTCGTTTTACGGAGAATTGATATGGTTCCTGATTCTTAAAATAGAGTTACGCGCGTGGGACGATGCTCCCCGTTGTTCTTAAGATCGGAATGACGGGGAGCACTTTTTTAGGAAGTTATTCAAGGCATTTGTCCAAGTCGCGGATGATTTGCTCTTTATCCATATTTTGTCCGATGAATACTATCTTCAGCATGCGGTCGCCGTATTGTTCGTCCCAGTCTCTTAGCAATCCCGGTTCTTGGCGCATCAGTTCTATCATGTCTTCTTCGGGAGCGGTGGCATACCATTGTCCGGCTTCAGTTATTTTCTTCTGTATACCTGCTTGTTCAAAGAGGAAGGACATGTCGCGGTTGTGGCTGAAGTAGCAGACACCCTTGGCGCGGATAACGCTGCGGGGCCATTTGGTAGCGACATAGTGGTCGAACTTATGAATGTCGAATGCAGGACGGCGGTAGTAGACAAATGTGCCAATACCGTATTCTTCTACTTCACCTCCTTCGTGATGGTGGTGATGACATTTCTCGTGATGATGTTCGCTTTCATGATGATGTTCATCTTCGTGATGGTGATGATGACCCTTTTCATGATGGTAATGCGCCTCTTTTTCCTCCTCTTCGCTTACTTGTTGCTCTATGCCACGAATCCATCCGGCAGAAGTTGCGGCACGCTCAAAGTTAAAGAGGTGGGTATGGATAATCTTATCCAGGTCTACATCTGCATAGTTGCACTCTATAATTTGGGCACCGGGTTGCAAGGTGCGGATAATCTGTTTGATACGTTTTAATTCCTCGGGCTGTACTTCTGCTGCTTTGTTCAGCAGGATAATATTACAGAACTCAATTTGCTGAATGATGAGGTTCTCTATATCTTCCTCATCAATGCCTTTGCGTGTCAAATCATCTCCGCAAGAAAATTCACTTTGCAGACGTAAGGCGTCCACCACGGTGGTAATGCAGTCTAAGCGGCAAATACCGTATTTAGTATACGCTCCTCCCATATGAGGAATGGAGCAGAGTGTTTGGGCAATAGGCTCCGGTTCACAGATGCCACTCGCCTCAATCACGATGTAGTCGAAGCGTTGCATCTTCATGATTTCGAACATCTGCTCTATCAGGTCTGTCTTCAGCGTACAGCAGATACAACCATTCTGTAGAGCTACCAGACTTTCCTCTTTCTTTCCCACCACGCCACCTTTCTGTATAAGGTCTGCATCAATGTTCACTTCGCCTATGTCATTGACGATAACGGCAAACTTAATGCCACGTTTATTAGAAAGGATGTGATTTACCAACGTCGTTTTGCCACTACCCAGATAACCGGTCAACAGCAGTACGGGGATTTCTGTTGTATTCATAATCGTTTGATTTTATTCAATGATGATGGTCTTCTTTCATTAACTTCTGCAAAAGTATCTGATTTATGTGACAATGGATTGGAAAAGAGATAATTTTTTGTTTCTTCTATATTATCTAAACAGAAAAAAGGTGAAAAGCTTTGAGCTCCTCACCTTTCTTCTGTTATAGTTGTACTATGGCTTTAGTCCTTACACAATCCCTTGTGCCATCATAGCCTTTGCCACCTTCATAAATCCGGCCACATTGGCACCCTTCACGTAATTTACATAACCGTCGGCTTCCGTACCATATTGCACGCAAGCTTCGTGAATGTTCTTCATGATGCTCTTCAATTTCTCGTCCACTTCCTCTGCACTCCAGCTCAACTTGATGGAGTTCTGAGTCATTTCGAGACCAGATACTGATACACCGCCAGCATTGGCTGCCTTACCCGGAGCATACAGAATCTTTGCATCCTGAAATACCTTGATGGCTTCCGGTGTAGAGGGCATGTTGGCACCTTCGGATACTGCCATTACCCCATTAGCTATCAACTGACGGGCATGGTCGCCATTCAATTCATTCTGAGTGGCAGAAGGCAAAGCGATATCAGCCTTTTCGCCCCAAGGCTTGGCTCCTTCCACATATTTCACACCCGGATATTGTTCAGCATATTCGCGGATACGTCCACGGTAGAGGTTTTTCAGCTCCATGATGTAATCCAACTTTTCGCGGTCAATGCCGTCCGGATCGTATACATAACCGTCAGAATCAGACATGGTCAATACCTTACCACCCAATTCCAATACTTTCTCGGCCGTATATTGAGCTACGTTACCGGAACCGGAAATCAGACAAGTTTTGCCTTTCAAGTCAGTACCCTTAGTCTTCAACATTTCCATCAAGAAGTAGATGTTACCGTAGCCGGTAGCTTCCGGACGAATCAGCGAACCGCCGAACTCACGGCCCTTACCGGTGAAAGTACCCGTAAATTCATGAGCCAGCTTCTTATACATACCGAACATGAAACCTACTTCGCGACCACCTACACCGATATCACCGGCAGGTACGTCTGTTTCAGGACCGATATGACGCCACAACTCCAGCATGAAAGCCTGAACGAAACGCATAACCTCAGCATTCGACTTGCCGCGCGGAGAGAAGTCCGAACCGCCTTTACCGCCACCCATAGGCAGAGTTGTCAATGAGTTTTTAAATGTCTGCTCGAAAGCAAGGAATTTCAGGATGCTCAGGTTTACAGAAGAGTGGAAACGAACACCGCCTTTATATGGGCCGATAGCGTTGTTGTGCTGCACACGATAGCCCATGTTGGTTTGTACGTTACCTTTATCGTCTACCCAAGTAACACGGAATTGGTAAACGCGATCGGGGATGCAAAGACGTTCAATCAGATTGGCTTTGTCAAACTCCGGATGCTTGTTATACTCTTCTTCAATCGTAGAAAGAACTTCTTCTACTGCTTGATGATACTCCGGTTCGTTGGGGAACCGTCTTTTCAGGTCTTCTAATACCTTAGCTGCATTCATAATCTATTTCTTTTATTGGTTGCTACTATATGTTACCTAAAACAATTCGATTTTCGGTTTGTTTCCTTTTCCTCTCATTGCGGTTGCAAAAGTACACATAAAAATGAAACGAGCAAACATTTTATAAAGAAAATGCGGTATAAAACAACAATTTTATTGTTTTATACCGCAAAATGGAATAAAAAGATATTATTTATCCTCTTTTTAGAGACTTTATGACGGGAATAAACACTAAAGCCGCCGAAATGGCAAGCGTTAGGATAATTGGACCGTCAATTCGTTCGACAGATATCAAAACAATGTAGCAAAGTGCTGCCCAAAGCAGCATAATGCAAACTATTTGGAATTTTGATAACGGTCGTCTCATTTGGCAGCCTTCTTTTTGTCTACGATAGCATCGATAACTGCTACTGCAGTGATGTTAACGATATCGCGCACGGAGCTCTCAAAATCGGTAAAGTGGATAGGCTTGTTCAATCCCATTTGGATAGGACCAATCAGTTCGGAGTCCGTATCCATCGCCTGCAACAGCTTGTAAGCAGAGTTTGCAGAACTCAAGTTCGGGAAAATCAGTGTGTTTACGTCTTTTCCTTTCAGGCGTGTAAACGGGTACTTGGCATCACGCATTTCGCGGTTCATGGCGAAATTCACCTGCATTTCTCCGTCAATGGCAAGGTCAGGATAGTTTTGTTGCATATAATCCACTGCTTCGTGTACACTTACCGGGCTACCTTCCTTATCCGCACCGAAGTTGGAGTAACTCAACATGGCCATTACCGGTGTATGATTGAAGAAGCGGACGGTATATTCCGACAGCTTGGCAATATCGATTAGCGTTTCGGCATTGGGATGACGGTTAATCAGCGTATCGGCCAGGAAGTATGTACCTTTTTTGGAGTTCAGGATATGCATGGTGCCGAAATGCTTGTATTCCGGACGGATGCCGATGACTTCCTTGGCAACCTTGATGGTATTGCTGTATTTGGTGTAAAGACCTGTGATGAAAGCGTCTGCTTCACCCGTTTCCACCATCATCATACCAAAGTAGTTACGTTCGAACATTTTGTCATTGGCTTCTTCGTAAGTGACGCCTTCGCGGGCACGTTTTTCAGATAGAATGCGGGCATAGCGTTCACGGCGCGGCGCTTCATCCGGATGACGCAGATTTACTATCTCAATACCTTCAAGGCTAAGGTCTAGTTCTTTTGCCAGCTTCTCGATAGCTTCGTCGTTGCCCAATATAATAGGATGACAGATACCTTCAGCCTTGGCTTCCACAGCAGCTTTCAGCATATTGGGGTGGATGCCTTCGGCAAATACCACACGTTGCGGGTTGCGGCGGGCGGTGTCGTAGAGTTGGCGGGTCAGTTTGCTTTCGTAACCCATCAGCTCGCGCAGTTGCAGGCGGTAGGCATCCCAGTCTTCGATGTCTTTGCGGGCTACACCGCTTTCCATGGCGGCTTTGGCCACAGCGCAGGACACTTCGGTGATGAGGCGCGGGTCAACCGGTTTCGGGATGAAGTATTCGGGACCGAAGGTGAAGTTGTTTACGTGGTATGCCTCGTTCACCACATCGGGCACGGGCTGCTTGGCAAGGTTGGCAATGGCGTGTACGGCAGCAATTTTCATTGCTTCGTTGATGGCTTTTGCCTGCGTGTCGAGGGCACCGCGGAAGATGTAGGGGAAACCGATTACATTATTAATCTGGTTAGGATAGTCGGAACGACCGGTGGACATCAGTACGTCCGGACGTGCTGCCATGGCGTCTTCGTAAGAGATTTCCGGAGTAGGGTTGGCAAGGGCAAACACGATGGGATGGTCTGCCATGCTGCGAACCATGTCCTGGGTCAACACATTACCTTTTGACAGTCCAAGGAATACATCGGCACCTTTGATGGCTTCTGCCAGTGTATGTACGTCGCGACGGTCGGTGGCAAAGTAACGTTTCTGCTCGGTCAGATTCTCGCGATCGCTGGTAATGACTCCCTTACTGTCCAGCATCAGGATATTCTCACGGCGTGCGCCGAGCGCTTCATACAGTTTGGTGCATGAGGTGGCGGAAGCCCCGGCACCGTTTACGACGATTTTCACTTCCTCTATCTTCTTGCCTGCCACTTCCAGGGCGTTCAGCAATCCTGCGCTGGAGATGATGGCGGTGCCGTGCTGGTCGTCGTGCATCACGGGGATGTCCAATTCCTCTTTCAGGCGGCGTTCTATTTCGAAACATTCGGGTGCTTTGATGTCTTCCAAGTTGATACCTCCGAATGTTGGGGCAATAGCCTTGACAGCTTCGATGAACTTGTCGGGGTCTTTTTCATTTACTTCGATGTCGAATACGTCGATACCGGCATAAATTTTGAACAACAGACCTTTACCCTCCATGACGGGTTTGCCGCTGAGGGCGCCAATATCGCCCAGGCCGAGCACGGCGGTTCCGTTGGAGATGACAGCTACCAGATTGCCTTTTGCTGTATATTTATATGCATCTTGCGGGTTTTTCTCAATTTCGAGGCACGGTTCTGCAACGCCCGGAGAGTAGGCGAGAGAAAGATCGGTTTGTGTACTGTAAGGCTTGGTGGGTACTACTTCAATCTTACCCGGTTTGCCTTGCGAATGGTAGAGCAAGGCTGCTTCTTTGGTTATTTTAGCCATGGTAGAATAGTTAAATTGGTTATAATTTGGCTGCAAATGTAGGTATAAAAGTTCTAAATTGTAGCTCGCTGTCAATAAAATCTATTACTTTTATCAGTTAATTAGCTTAAAATGCTTATTTTTGGCATCAGATTTTAGAGATTACCCCCATTTATTAATTTAACATATGAGTTGCATGAGAATTTTGAAACTTCCTCTGGCAGGATTATTATTTTGTGTAATGGCACTATTTGCTGGATGTAAAACGAGTAATGAACCTAAGGCACCGGTTGCTCTGACCTGGGAAATGGGTGCAAGTGACATCGAACCCGGATATTATGAGAATACCTTTATTCTCAAGAATATCTCTCAAAAACCTCTAAAAAAGAACTGGACGATTTACTATTCACAGCTTCCCCGAGGGGTGAAGCAGGAAGGAGCCTCTGAAGTGAAGGTAGAGGTAGTGAACGGTAATTTTTTCAAAATGTATCCGACAGACGAATTTGCTTCGCTGGCTCCCGGTGATTCCATGCGGATTACTTTCCTTTGCACTTACAAGCTGGACCGGAACTCCCATGTACCGGAAGGAATTTATTGGGTGGAGACTGTGGATGGTAAAGAGGGCAGTCCGTTGCCCGTGGCTTTGAAGGCGCTGCCGCTTCCTTTTCCCGAGTCAATGAGCGGCTATCCGGATGCGACTAAGATTTATGAATCCAATCTTCGCTTGGGTGGTGCTCCTGCTTTGGTGCAGTCAGACATTCTTCCGTCTGTAAAGAAAGCGGTAGCCATTGAAGGCGATAATGTCGTATTGGAAGGTAAGGTAGCTTTGGCATTTCCGGAGAACTTTGCCGGTGAAGCCAAGTTGTTGAAAGAGAAACTGACAGGTTTGTATGGTTTGGAAGTTGTCGGAAATGCTTTCGTGAAGATTGTGCTGGAAGAACTGCTTGATAGGAAGGAGGCCGTAAATGATGAATATTATACTATCAATATAGGTGACAACCTGATAAAAATCAGTGCTGCCACTCCTCATGGCATCTTTAATGGTACACAGACACTTTTGTCAATGTTGAAGGACAAGCAGACACCTTATTTGCTGGAGGCAGTCTCCATCCGGGATTATCCGGACTTGGCATATCGTGGACAAATGATAGATATTGCCCGTAATTTCACCGCTCCGGAGAACTTGAAGAAACTGGTGGATATTTTTGCATCTTATAAATTGAATGTCCTGCATTTCCATTTTTGTGATGATGAAGCCTGGCGTTTGGAGATTCCCGGTTTGGAGGAACTGACTGCTGTGGGTAGCCGTCGCGGACATACCACTGACGAAAGCCAGTGCCTCTACCCATGTTATGACGGTGGCTATGACCCTGATGCAAAGACTGTAGGCAATGGATATTATAGCCGCGAGGAATTTATTGATTTGCTGAAGTATGCTGCCGAAAGACATGTCCGCATTGTTCCGGAAATAGAATCTCCGGGGCATGCCCGCGCTGCCATTGTCTCCATGAAGGCACGCTATAACAAATATTTTGAAACTGATCCGGGAAAAGCTACAGAATATATGTTGAGTGAACCGGAAGATACTTCACGTTATGTTTCTGTACAATATTATACGGACAATGTGATGAATGTCGCCTTGCCTTCTACTTACCGTTTTATGGAGAAGGTGATTCAGGAACTTAATGCGATGTATCAGGAAGCTGGTCTTTCACTGTACACAGTGCATTTGGGTGGTGACGAAGTGCCTCGCGGTGTGTGGATGGGCTCCCCGAAATGTCAGGAACTGATGAAGAAAAAAGGCATGACGAAAGCTCATGATTTGTCGGAGTATTTCATTACGCAAATGGCGGATGTGATGCAGAAGAACGGACTGAAATTCAGTGGTTGGCAGGAAGTTGCTTTGGGGCATACCGAAGAGGCTCATCAACAGTTGAGGGGCCAGGCTGCCGGTGTGTATTGCTGGAATACTGTACCGGGCTCTGATGAAGTGGTTTATCAGACAGCCAATAACGGTTACCCGGTCATCCTTTGCAACGTGGGCAATTTCTATATGGATATGGCTTACAATGGTCATCCGGACGAGCGTGGACTCGATTGGGGAGGTTATGTGGATGAGTCTGTCTCTTTCTCTATGCTTCCTTTCAGCATTTATCGTTCGCTGCGTGTGGATATGGCAGGCAATCCCATTGATTTGGGTAATGCGGAAAAGGGGAAGACTGCTTTGACAGAGATAGGCAAGAAACATATTATGGGTGTACAAGGGCAATTATTCGCCGAAACTATCCGTAGTTTTGATGGCGTGGAATATCTTCTCTTCCCGAAAATCTTAGGGCTGGCAGAACGTGGCTGGAATGCTCATCCGGTATGGGAAAATCTGTCCGGCGTGCGGGAGCAGCAGGCTTTCAATCAGGCTTTGGCACTTTATTATGAGAAAATCAGCAAGAGTGAAATGCCTTATTGGGCAAAGAATGGGATTAACTTCCGCTTGCCTCAGCCGGGATTATTGGTAAAAGATGGAAATCTGTATGCTAATGTGGCCATTGATGGTGCTGAAGTACGTTACACAACTGATGGTTCGGAACCTACTGCCCAGTCAACCTTATGGAAAGAACCGGTGAAGTGTGGTTCCCTGGTCGTGAAAGCAAAGACCTTCTACCAAGGCAAGGAAAGTTTGACGATTATATTGAATGTTGAGTAATAGAGAATATTGAAATGAAAAGGGAGTGCATTGTCCGAAAATGCACTCCCTTTTGTTTATTCCTTTAGGCGTTCAGCGCTTGTTCTATATCCGCAATAATATCCTCTGCATTCTCTATACCTACCGAGAAGCGAATTAGGTCGGGGCGTACACCTGCCTCCATCAGTTGCTCGTCTGTCAACTGGCGGTGTGTATGACTGGCTGGGTGCAGCACACAAGTACGTGCATCGGCCACATGAGTCACGATGGCCGCTAGTTTCAGTGAATCCATAAACTTGATAGACTCTTCCCGTCCGCCCTTCAAGCCGAAGGTGACAACGCCGCAAGAGCCGTTCGGCATGTACTTCTGTGCCTGCTCGTAGTATTTGTCGCCCGGCAGACCACAATAATTCACCCAAGCCACTTTATCGTTCTGGGCAAGATACTCGGCTACCGCTTGTGCATTCTTGCAATGTTGGGGCATACGCAGGTGCAGTGTTTCCAGACCCAGGTTCAGCAGGAATGCGTTTTGTGGAGACTGGATGCTGCCCAGGTCGCGCATCAGTTGGGCTGTAGCCTTGGTGATGTAAGCCATTTTGCCGAAGGCTTTCGTATAAGTCAGTCCGTGGTAAGACTCGTCCGGTGTGCACAGTCCGGGGAATTTATCGGCGTGTGCATCCCAATCGAAGTTACCGCTGTCTACAATGGCTCCACCTACGCTGGTGGCATGTCCGTCCATGTATTTGGTGGTAGAGTGTACTACGATGTCGGCACCCCACTCAAACGGACGGCAGTTGATGGGGGTAGGGAAGGTGTTGTCCACAATCAAGGGCACGCCGTGGCTGTGGGCAATGCGGGCAAACTTCTCTATATCGAGCACTTCGAGCGTAGGGTTGGAGATGGTTTCGCCGAATAGGGCCTTGGTATTGGGGCGGAAAGCAGCGGAAATTTCTTCCTCGCTGGCATCCGGGTTGACGAAAGTGACGTCGATGCCCAATTTCTTCAAAGTTACTCCGAAGAGGTTGAATGTTCCGCCATAGATGGTAGAGGAGCAAACAAAGTGGTCTCCTGCCTGGCAGATATTGAAAATGGCATAGAAGTTGGCTGCTTGTCCGCTGGATGTCAGCATAGCGGCCACACCACCTTCGAGGGCGGCAATCTTGGCGGCTACTGCATCGTTCGTAGGGTTCTGCAGGCGGGTATAGAAATAGCCGCTGTCTTCAAGGTCGAACAAGCGTGCCATCTGTTCGCTGGTATCATATTTGAAAGTTGTACTTTGATAGATGGGGAGTACACGGGGCTCGCCCTTTTTAGGAGTCCATCCGGCTTGTACGCACAGCGTCTCCGGCTTGAATTGCTTTGCCATAATGTTATCTGTTTTAAAAGTTTCTTATCTATTATCGCGTAAGTTGTCGCAAAAGTAGGGAAAAAATTATAATTTTGTGCTTAAGTATGGTAAAATGCTATAAATTAGCGGCTGGAAATTTGTAGCGAACCGAATAAATGATGAATAATTGGAATATGAAACGCATATTTTGTTTACTGACCATCCTCTTTTGTACTTCGTTTGCTTTTAATGCTTCGGCTCAGGAAGAGCGGGATAGTCCGAGACGTGGAGAAGGAATCTCTGTTTTCCTGGAACGTAACAAGCGCCCGGGGAGAGCCTATTATAAGGAGTTTTTGGAGCTGAACAAGAAACTTCTTAAAGGGAAGGAGGAATTGCGGCTGGGAGTGAAGTATGTACTGCCCCCATTATCAAAGCCGGTTGGCAATGGGAAGAAGACAATCAATGAACCTTTGTTCGGGAAAGCGCTTGCCAGTGTAAAAGTGACATCCAACCGTTTGCAGGGCGCTTGTTTTTATGTAGTGAGCGGGCATGGAGGCCCCGACCCCGGAGCTATCGGCAGAATCGGCAAAATAGAACTGCATGAAGATGAGTATGCGTATGATGTGGCTTTGCGCCTTGCCCGTAACTTGATGCAAGAGGGGGCGGAAGTCCGTATCATTATCCAGGATGCTAAAGACGGAATCCGTGATGACAAGTACCTTTCCAACAGCAAACGTGAGACGTGCATGGGAGCTCCCATACCCTTGAACCAAGTGGCACGTCTCCGGCAACGTTGCGCCAAAATCAATGAGTTTTACAAGAAGGACCGCAAGAACTATAAATATTGCCGTGCCATTTTTCTTCATGTGGACAGTCGCAGTAAGAGCCATCAGACCGATGTGTTCTTTTACCACTCTAAAAGCAAGCCCGACAGCAAGCGTCTGGCTAAGACCATGAAGAAAACTTTCGAATCGAAATATGACAAGCACCAGCCCAACCGTGGGTTTACCGGAACTGTCAGCGCACGCAATCTTTATGTGTTAGCCAATACTTCTCCCGCTTCCGTATTCGTGGAATTGGGAAATATCCAGAACACTTTTGACCAGCGCCGTTTTGTAATCAGTTCGAACCGCCAGGCCTTGGCCAAGTGGATGATGGAGGGTTTCATCACGGATTATAAAAAGGCGAAATAAGGACAATCAACTCTCACTCTCCTTTTTCTTTTCGTGTACCACCACTTTATGGAAACATTTTGCATTTTTTATCTTGATTTTAATGGAGATTTTAAAATTATCTGTTTGCGTCAATTGCTTGATTCGCATTGCGTCGTGCAAAATTAATGAATAAAAACAAGCATACAGACAAGGGAGTGTCCTTTTTTTACAATACAGTATAGATATGGGTATCTAATATAGTATCGACCGGCTTGCCTGATATTTATTCGTTCCATCATGAGGTAAAAATCATTCCACCATGGTAGAACGATTTTTACTCCATGGAGGAACGAATACTTGTTCGCTGTCCGGCTCCTAAACTCTTCCGGGGAGAAAGTCTGATAGCTCCGGCAGAACAGTTTGCCTACTCTACCGGAATATAAATCTCTGTCAACAGTTCCTCCGGCGCCGTATCTGCGGGGTTGTTCAGGTAACGTTCCGCACTGGACTCATCCCGTAAGCTACATTCCATTTCGGGGATATACTTCCCGTAGATGGTATCGTATACGGCCTGCAGATGTTCGTATGGACCTTTGTATAGGAATATGGCATAGCGGCCTGCAGCGAGCTGTTTAAATCCTATGTCTCCTTTGGCCGTTGCAAATGAGGGTAGGACCATACATACATCGGTACGCAGCTTTTCAGGGGGTGTCACTTTGGGGTCATCGTGATAGATGCAGTAGGGCATCACTTCTCCCATAGGCAGTTTTTCTTCCTGGATGAACTGGCAAAGGCGCGTCCATGCGCTGCAATAGTCGTTCAGTTTATAGTCGCCAAAGAGGCGGATGTAAATCACATTGCGGGCAGGAACTTCTTTGATTTCGTGTTTCAGTTCCAGTTCCGGACGAATAATGGCTGGTTTCATAATTACAAAGTTTTTATTGTTACGATACTCTAATGGTGAAATGCCGTATAATTGCTTGAATACTTTTGACAGTGACGAGGGCGAAGAGTAGCCTATACGGTAGGCTATGTCCGCTATCGGCATGTCCGAGTAACGAAGCAACCGGGCAGCGGCTTCGGTACGCGTCCGGACAATGAACGTACCGACGGGTTCACCCAGAAAAGCTTTCATGATGCGGTGGAAGTAGAAGGGAGAGAAATGGGAAATCCTGGCCAAAGATTTCAGGTCAATTTCTTCTCCGAGGTGCAGATTTATATAATCCACTACTGCGTTCACACACTTTTGGTATTCCTCCTGGGTTGTCTTTTTCTGCTGCACGGCTCTATTGGGCTTTTTCATGTTGCAAAAATAGGAGGAAAAGAAATAGGTTACTTGTCCGATGTTGCTATAAATGCAATATCTTTAAATAAGATAAGCTATATCCCGGCACAACTTTTTCGTGCAAGCATGAAAGTTTTGCATTCGATTTGCAATATCTTTGCATTTCAGATGAAAAAACAAATGCTTGCAGATGACCGAGGAGATTAAAAGACAACTTTGGGAGTGGGCGGCGGCCTATCATTGCGCTGGCTTCATTCAGAACGATCCCATACAGTTTCCACATCGCTATGAACGGAAGCAGGATATTGAAATCAGTGGGCTGCTGACTGCCATCATGAGTTTCGGCAACCGTAAACAGATATTGAAAAAGGCTGAAGAGTTGCATAGGTTGATGGGGGCATCACCTCATCAATACGTGTTGTCCTGCCGATGGAAGAATGACTTTCCTGCTGCGGACAGAAGCAGTTTTTACCGGATGCTTTCTTATGCTGACTTTCATTCCTATTTCAGACGTTTGCATGCAGCTTATTCTGCTTTTGACAGTCTGGAGGATGCCTTATGTACGTATGCCGGTAATCCGATGGAAAGGTTATGTGCATTTTTGGAAGTCTCGGCGAAGAGTCCTCAAAAGAAACTGAACATGTTTTTGCGCTGGATGATAAGGAAAGGTCCGGAAGTGGATTTTGGT
>UMJV01051972.1_pt1 | contig 12843 bp, 11 predicted proteins | sample 1966141 | NCBI WGS metagenome assembly UMJV01 (sample SAMEA4836158, study PRJEB28245) | human gut metagenome | biome: gut microbiome; material: fecal sample | place: Denmark | collected 2008
TGCCCATGTCCGAGCTGTGCTCCGTGCCGCGCGTCTCGGAGCGCTTTGCCCAGAGCAATGCGCTCGACGAGGATATCGCGCGACTCAAATATGTTTCGGGTAAACGTGAGGAGGCCCTTCGCCGTCTGGGAATTCGGACGGTGGGGGACCTCCTTCTCCATATCCCTCATCGATACCTCGACTTTACCCGTTCTTGGTCTATCGAGATGGCGCCCATCGGTACCGTGTGCACCATCGTCGCCACGGTCGACCGTATCGTCCAAAAGCAGCCGCGTCCGCGCATGCAGGTGACTGAGGTCTCACTTGTTGACGAGACGGGCGTGCTGCAGGTCGCCTTTTTCCGCCAGCCCTGGATTGCTCAGCAGCTTAAGCGGGGCGACCGCCTGGCCGTGATGGGCAAGGTCGAGTTTGCCTACGGCTTTAAACAGATGGCCTCGCCCCACTTTGAAAAGCTCGAGGACAGGCGCGCCGCAGGCACCATTCTGCCGGTCCATTACGTGAGCGATGGCGTGAGCCAGGCGTGGATGCGCCGCATCGTAAGCGGCGCGCTCGAGGTCGTCGGCAATCCGTTCGATCCGATTCCCGCGCCGCTGCGCGCAAAGCGGAAGCTCATGAGCAATGCCCGCGCGTTGCGTTCGATCCACTTTCCCTCGAGCATGGCTGAGCGCGACATCGCACGCCGGCGTCTTGCCTACGAGGAGTGCCTCTACCTGCAGCTGGCGCTGCGTCTGCGCAACGACGGTGGCCTGGTCGATGTGGTGCCCTATGCCCACACCGCGGGCGAGCATCTGGGCGCGCTTAAACAGGCCCTTCCGTTTTCGCTGAGCGACGAGCAGGAGGCCGCATTCCAAGACATCCTGCATGACATGTGCGATGGCGGGCGCGTGATGAACCGTCTGCTGCTGGGCGATGTCGGTACCGGTAAGACCGCCGTTGCCGCCTGCGCGCTAGCTGTGGCTGCTGATAGCGGCACGCAGGCCTGCGTTATGGCGCCCACGGGCGTGCTGGCGCGCCAATATGCCGATAAGACCGGCCCTCTGCTCTCGCAGGCCGGCATGTCCTGGGCGCTTCTGACGGGTGCCACGCCGGCCGCAGAGCGCGAGCGCATCCATGCACAGCTGGAATCAGGCGAGCTCGACGTCCTCTTTGGAACCCACGCGGTCCTTTCGGATAACGTTGCGTTCAAGCATCTGTCGCTCGTGGTCATCGATGAGCAGCACCGGTTTGGCGTCGGCCAACGCAACGCCCTGCGCGCGAAGGGCCCCGGTGCCGATCTGCTCGTTATGACGGCAACGCCCATCCCGCGTACGCTGGCGCTTTCGGTCTACGGCGATCTGGACACGAGTATCATCCGTCATCGGCCTGTCCCCGGCGCTGGCGTGACGACACGCGTGCTCACCGAGTCGAGCCGTGACCTCGCCTATGGCGTCATCCGCGAGGCGCATGAAAAGGGTCAGCAGGCCTACGTGATTTGCCCACTCGTGGAGCCGAGTGACTCGGCCGATGAGCTGGAAGACGTGCCCGGTATTGCCCGCGACGATGAGGGCCGCGTAACCGTACCCGTGCCGCTGCACGATACGGCGACCGAGCTCGATCGCCTGCGTCTGGCGTTGCCGGGGCTTACCGTCGAGCGCCTTCACGGCCGCATGCCGGCGGGGGAGAAGGACCAGGTTATCGATGCCTTCAAGCGTGGCGAGATTGACGTGCTCGTCTCGACTACGGTGGTCGAGGTGGGCGTCGATGTGCCTAACGCCACCGTCATGGTCATCGAGAACGGCGAGCGCTTTGGATTGGCTGCCCTGCACCAGCTGCGCGGCCGCGTGGGCCGTGGCAGTGTGTCGGGCACGTGCCTGGTCATGACGCACTCCAAGGGCAACGGCGGCGCGTCCGCAGCACAAGATCGCCTGCAATCGCTCGAAAAAACCGCGGATGGCTTTACGCTCGCCCAGATGGACCTGCGTCTGCGTCACGAGGGCGAAATCCTGGGTTATCGCCAGCATGGCGGTGTGACTCTGCGCTTTGTCGACCTGGATGCCGACGAGGAACTAATCGAGTGGGCCCATTTGGACGCGGTCGAGCTCTTGCGGTATGCTTGCACCCTTGACTCCGTGGCGACGCGCCCCCTGCGCGATGCGGTCGCCATGCGATATCGACAAATTTTTAAGGAGGTCAGCGGAGGATGAGAATCATCGGCGGCGAATGGCGCGGTCGTAAGATCGAGGAGCCCCGTGGTCGCGATGTCACCCGCCCCACGACTGATCGCGTGCGTGAGGCGTGCGCATCTATGGTCATGTCGGCATTCGACTTCGATCTGGACGAGGTCCGCGTGCTGGACGCCTTTGGCGGCTCCGGCGCCTTAGGGTTAGAGATGCTCTCTCGTGGGGCCCGCTCGCTCACGACGTTTGAGATCGATCGCAACGCCGCGCGGCTCATTAGCAAGAATATCGAGTCGCTCTGCCGTGACCGTGCGCGTTGGCGCGTGGTCACGGGCGACATGCTGGTGAGTGCCTCGCGCGGTCGTGTACCAGGCGGCCCCTTTGATCTGGTCCTGCTCGACCCGCCCTATGCTTTTGGTGCCGAGCCGGTCGAGGAGCTGCTGCAGGACCTGGCTCAGCAGGGTATGCTTGCGTCTGGTGCTTACGCCCTGTTTGAGCATGCCGCCGCCGATGCGGGCGCGCATCCGGCAGGCTTTGAGACTGTACGTGAGAAGCGCTACGGCATTACCTCGGTCGACCTGCTCCGTTGGGTCGGCGATAGCAAGGACGGCGGCACTGATGCTAACGAAAATGACGAGGCAGTATCCCCGGAGGACGCCCATGAGTGACACTATTAATCGCGTGATCGTCCCGGGCACCTTCGATCCCATCACGTTTGGCCATATCGATGTGATCCGCCGCGCCCGCCGCATCTTTCCCAGCGTGATCGTCGCCGTGGCCGAGTCGCAGGGTAAAAACGGTGTGGGCACCACGTTTATGCTCGATGAGCGCGTGGCGCTGGCCCGCGAGGCGCTCGGTGATATTGATGGCGTCGAGGTCCTGCCCTTTACCGGACTGCTCGTCGACTTTGCTCGCGAGCAGGGCGCTGGTGCCGTGGTCAAGGGCCTGCGCGCCATGACCGACTTTGAGTATGAGCTTCAGAAAGCCGACCTCAACTAGCGCTTGGATAGCGAGCTGGAGTCCATTTTTGTCATGAGTGCGCCGCAGTACGGCTATATCTCGAGCTCGGTCGTTCGCCAGATCGCCTCGCTCGGTAGTGATGTTTCGACGTTTGTGCCGGCTAATGTGGTCGAGGCGCTTAAACATCGCTTTTCGTGACGTTTTTTATTGCCAGGTGGCATGTGGTAAACTAGCACGATGATATGTTACCTATGAAAGGAGACCGGATGCCGGGCGAGAATTTTCCTGGCGACAGGATTGTGAGCCTTGTCGACGAGCTCGAGGGGCTCATCCAAGAGGCTAAGACGCCGTTCGGCAAGAACGCCCAGATGAAGGTCATCGATGCCGACGTCTTCTTTAACATCCTCGATGAGATCCGCATGAGCTATCCCGAGGAATGGCAGAAGTCTCGCCGTATCCTCAAAGAGCGCGAGGAGCTTATGGCTTCCCCCGCCGCTCAGGCCGATTCCATCATCGCCGACGCTCAGCAGCAGGCCCTCACTATTGCCGGTGAGCAGGAAATTGTTCGCCTTGCGCAGCAGCAGGCCGACGATATCCGCGACCGTGCCCAGCAGTATGAGCGCGAGACGCGCTATGCTGCCGAGGATTACGCCGAGCAGGTCTTTACGCACCTGGAGGAGAACCTCAAGAGTCTGACCGGCACCGTCACCCGTTGCCGCCAGCAGCTCAATGAGGGCGCCGCCCAGCAGAATGGTCAGTGGTAATGGCTGAGTTCCCGAGCGTTACCGTCGATCTTTCCGAGCAGCTCGAGTTTCCCGGAGACTCGTATCCGCTGACCGGCAAGGTCGATGTCGCCGCCTACACGGTGGGCGAGAAGGAGTACCAGCTGCAGGACGGTATCGACTATGACGTGGTCTTTACCAATGCCGGCACCGGTGTTCTGCTTACCGGCATGGTTCGCGCGCACGCCACCGGCGAGTGCGACCGTTGCTTGGAGCCTGCCTCGTTTGACATTGCCGGCGAGATCGAGGAGTTCTATCTCTTCCATGAGCCCGAGGACCCCGAGGCCTACGAAGATGGCTACGAGCTTCTGGGTGAGGACCGCATCGTCGATCTGGGTGAGCCCATCAATGACGCGGTCGTTATGGACACGCCGTTTGTGGTGCTCTGCAAGCCCGATTGCCGTGGTCTGTGCCCCACATGCGGTTGCAATCTCAACGTCGAGCAATGCGATTGCGCCGCCCAGGCAGAGGCAGAATGGGCCGCTGCCACGGAAAATCCATTTGCAGCATTGAAGAATCTCAAGCTTGATGAGTAAAACTGTGGTAGTATCGCTACTTGCGCGTAATCGCCACACTGGATAGTTCATAAGGAAGGTCACTATGCCCGTACCTAAACAAAAGCAGGGTCGTATCCGCACTCACACCCGTCGTTCCGCCAACATGAAGATCTCGGCTGCGGCTCAGTCCACGTGCCCCCGTTGCGGCGCTGTCAAGCTTCCGCACCACGTGTGCCCCAGCTGCGGTTTCTACAAGGACCGCGAGGTTATCGTTACCGAGTAACGGTATACTCTGGATGTGATGCCGTTCCAAATGGAACCACAATGGCCGGCTCAGTGAGTCGGCCATTTTTGTATAAGGAGCATGTATATGAGTAACGTTCGCGTTTGTGTAGACGTTGTGGGTGGAGACGAGAAACCTCAGGTCGTTCTCGATGGTATCGAGGCTGCACTTGCCGCCGATCCCGATATCGAGGTCTTGGCAGCTGGCCCCGCCGAAATCGTCAATCCCTTTGCTGCTTCCCACGCACGTGTTGAGGCCCTTGAGGCACCCGACGTTATCGCCATGGATGACGATCCCATTCGCGCCGTGATGACCAAACGCAAGTCTTCGATCGTGCTTTCTTGCCGCGCCATCAAGAAGGGAAATGCGGACGCGTTTTTCTCCGCCGGCTCCACCGGCGCCATGACCGCCGCTGCGACCGCCTACGTCACGCCGTTTAGATATATGGCCGAAGGTAAGAAGCAGCCGGTGCGTCCCTGTCTGACCAATGCGCTGCCCAATCGCGCCGGCGGTCTGACGGTGCTGTGCGATATGGGCGCCAACCCCGATGTCGAGGTCGATGACATGGTGCGTTTTGCTCAGATGGGTAGCGCCTATGCTCGCGTCGTCCTGGGCATCGAGCATCCCCGCGTGGGCCTGCTTGCTAACGGCACCGAGGACGAGAAGGGCTCCAACTTTACCAAGGCCTGCTTCCCGGCCATGAAAGCCGCCGTTCCCGGCTTTGTTGGTAACTGCGAGGGAACGGACATCACCTCCGGTAACTTCGATGTCGTCGTTGCCGATGGCATGTCGGGCAATATTGCGCTCAAGGCCACTGAGGGCGCTGCCAAGTTTTTGCTGCAGGAGCTCAAGGGCGTCTTTATGTCTTCGCTTGGCACCAAGATCGCCGCGCTGCTCATTAAAAAGCAGATGCGCGGGATAAAGGCCAAGCTTTCGGGCGACGCCAAGGGCGGCGCGATTCTTTTGGGCCTGCGCGGCGTTGTCCTGATCGGCCATGGCGCCACCTCGGTCGAGGCTGTTAAAAACGGTACGCTCGCGGCGGCCGAAGCCGTGCGCGCCGGGCTGGTCGAGAACGTCGCCAACTCCATGGACGGCATCGTTTTATAACAGCGGCGTTATGCGTCTCGGGGCGTGCGTCGTGGGGTAGAATCAGAACCGTGTCTTGGTACCGCCCGGGCGGTACCATTCTTTTGGTATTCATGCACTATGAGAGGAAGCGCTATGGATCGCTCCGAAATCTTCGACAAGATCGCCGAGGTCGCTGCTGACGTTCTGGGCGTCGATGTTGCCGAAATTAGCGATGAGACCACCTTTGACGACCTCGATGCCAACTCGCTCGAGCGCCTGCAGCTGGTTACGGCTATCGAGGACGAGTTCAACCTCGAGATCGATGATGAAACCCTGCTCTCGCTCAACTCTGTCGCCGACGCCGTCGACGCTATCGAAAACGCCAGGGAGGCCTAGGTCTTGGCTTTGTCTGAACGACTTACGCGCGCCCAGGAAATTCTGGGCCACGAGTTCAATAATAAGGTGCTGCTGCGCGCGGCCCTTACGCATCCCTCGGCAGTCGAGGGCCAGCCGGTTTCTGCCAGCTATGAGCGCCTTGAGTTCTTGGGCGATTCCATTTTGGGCGCTGTGGTCGCACGCTCCCTGTTTGAGTCCTATCCGGAGTTTGACGAGGGCAAGCTCACGCGCCTGAAGGTGTCGCTTGTCTCGGGCGCTACGCTGTCCGAGGTTTCTCACGAGCTGGGCATCGACGACATCATCATCTTTGGTGCCTCCGAGACCGGTACCGGTGCGCGCGGCCTGCATTCGGCGCTCGAGAACGTCTACGAGTCGCTCGTGGGCGCACTGTACCTGGATGCCGGCTGGGATGCCGCAGCGGAGTTTATCCATCGTACGCTTAAGCCGCATTTGGCTTCCGAGCGTGCCGAGCATCCTGCGAACCCCAAGTCGTTTTTGCAGGAGTGCGTGCAAGCCGACGGTCACGAACCCCCGGCTTACAAGCTTGTTGGCTCCGAGGGCCCGGCGCATGCGCCCACCTTTACCGCCGTGGTGTTGATCGATGGTATTCGCCAGGGTCGCGGCTCCGGCTCTTCAAAGAAGGAAGCCGAGGGAGCCGCCGCGCTCGAAGCGCTCGACCGCATGGGTTACACCACCAACGGCGTGATTCTGAACAAGAAGCACGTGTAAGCGAGGAACCGTGTATCTCAAGTCCCTCACGCTCAAAGGGTTCAAGTCGTTTGCCGACCGCGCCCATATGACGTTTGAGCCGGGCCTGACCGTCATCGTCGGTCCCAACGGCTCGGGAAAATCGAACATCTCCGACTCGATTCTGTGGGTCCTGGGCGAGCAGAGCGCCAAGCAGCTGCGCGGCCAGGCCATGGAGGATGTTATCTTCTCGGGCTCGTCGGCGCGCAAGCCGGTGGGTGTTGCCGAGGTCACGCTGGTGCTCGATAACTCGGACCATATGCTGCCTGTCGATTTTGACGAAGTCGCCATCACCCGTCGCATGTACCGCTCGGGCGAAAGCGAGTACCTCATCAACTCGAGTCCGTGCCGCCTGATGGACATTCAGGACATCCTGCACGATTCGGGCCTGGGCAAGGATACGCATTCCATCATCAGCCAGGGCAAGCTCGACGCCATTTTGCAGAGCCGCCCGGAGGAGCGCCGCGCCCTTATCGAGGAGGCCGCCGGCATCTCCAAGCACAAGCGCCGCAAGGAGCGTGCGCTCAAAAAAATTAAGTCGATGGACGAGCACCTGATGCGTGCCCGCGACATCAATAAGGAGATCGCCCGTCAGCTGCGACCGCTGGAGCGTCAGGTCGATCGCGCGCGCAAGTACAAAGAGCTGTCCTCGCGCGCGAACGAGCTTACGCAGATGCTGGCCGTCGACGAGCTGCGTTCGCTGCAGTCGCAGTGGAACGACCTGGAGAGCCGCTCCAAGGAAGGTGCCGCCGAGCTTGAGCTTGCGCAGTACCGCTTGGGCGAAAAGGAGCGCGAGCTCGAGAAGCTCCAGGTCATGCTCGAGGAAAAGGGCCTGTTTGTGGGCGACCTGGGCGAGCAGCGCCGTCATATGCAAGATGTGGTCGGCCGCATTAACTCCGACATGCGCCTGCTCGAGGAAAAGGGCCACAACATGGTGTCGCGCCTGTCCGACATGCGCGGCCAGATCTCGAGCTCCGAGCATCAGCGTCGTCGCGTGGTCGAGGAGCTCGAGGACGCGCGCGCCCAGCTTGAGGAAGTGACCGGCGCGCACATGCAGGCCCAGGAGGACGTTGACGCCGCCGGTCCTGCCGCTGCTGAGCTCCACGAGCGTCGCGTGGCGCTCGACAATCAGATTTCGCAGCTTACGCGTGAACAGCGTGATGTGCAGCGCGTGGCCGATAACGCCGCGCTCGAGCTCGCTAAGGTGAAGGATTCCTTGAGCAATGCCGAGGTCGAGGACAACATGTATGCCTCGCGCCTGGAGCAGATTGACGAGCAGCTCGAGGAGGTCACGGCCTCGCTCGAGAGCCGTCGCGACCGCGCCGAGGAGCTTGAGGGCGCTCTTGAGGAAGCGCGCCAGGCTCAGGTCGATGCGCGTGAGGCCACCGAGGCGGCACGCGCGGCCCTGAAGGACCTGCGTGCCCGCGAGAGCGAGGCGCGCAACAAGTTATCCGAGGTGCGCTCGGAGCTTGCCAGCCAAAAGAAACTCGATGCCCGCATGGCCGACAGCTCGCCGCTCGTGAGCCGTCTGGTGGGCGCGCTCGGCGACGATGTCTTGGGTCGTCTGGGTGACGTGCTCGAGGCCCCGCGTGAGCTTGAGGGCCTGGTTGAGCAATTGCTCGCCGGCGATATCGATGCGCTGCTGTTTGACGATACGTCCTCGCTTGAGCGTGCCGGTCGTGCCGCTCTGGACCAGAAGAAGGCCTCGGGTGAGGCGCTGCTGGTGGCGCGCGGCGTGAGCGGCTCTGCTGCCGCCGAGGGCGCTGCCGGTTCGCGTCTGGTCGATCGCCTTTCCGTGCGTGCCGGTTATGGCCCGATTGTCGAGGCGCTGCTTGGCGGCTATTACGTGGTCGATGACTTGGCTGCCGCGTTGGCCGCGCCGGTCGTTGACGGCGTGACTTACGTGACCCCCGATGGCGCCCGCGTCGCCTGCGGCGGCCTGGTGCGCGTGGGCCTCGATGCCGGCGAGGCGTCGGGTGCCTTGGAGCGCAAGCGCCGTATCCGCGAGCTGGAGGGGCTTGAGCCCGATTTGGCCGCTGTGTTTGAACACGTGTCAGGCCAGGTCGTTGAGGCTAATGCGGCCGTTGAGGAAGCGCGTGCCGCCGAGGGCGATGCCGCCGGCGAGATTGCCCGTCTTGAGGGCGAGCGCCGCTCGCTGCTTTCCGAGATCGGCCGCCTGGAGCAAAGCGCCAACAATGCCGAGGTCGAGCGCGTGCGTATCTCCAAGCGCCGCGAGCAGGCCGCCGAGGCCGTTCGCGCTGCGCGTCCGCGCGTTGACGAGCTCACCCGTTCGCGGGACGAGGCCCGTGCGCAGACAAGCGACCTGGGTCTCCAGATTGCCGAAGCCAACGACGAACTCGATCGCGTGCGCCGTGACGATTCCGAGGCTGCCGGCAAGCTCGCCGATGCCAAGGTGCGCCTGGCCCAGACGAGCGAGCGCCTGCGTTCGCTGAAGGGCCGTGTGCCCGATCTGGAGCATCGCCTGGAGGGCATCGACCGCCGTATCCGCGGAACACGCCAGGCCTCGCGCTCGCTCGAGCTGCTGCGCCTGCGCGTCGATCCCATGCACGAGCGCTATTCGGCCCTGCTGGAGCGCGCGTCGGATTGGGCCGTGCGTCTGCGTGACCAGGCAACGCTTGAGGAGGCGGATTCGGCCTCGCTCAAGAAGACCATCGAAGATGCCAAGGCCGAGGTCTCCCGCGCCAGGGAGCGGGTCGATGCCGCCACGGCGACGCAAAACGAGTTCAAGGTCGCACGCGGCAAGCTCGAGGTGCAGGTAGAGGCGGCCATCAAGGCCATTACCGCCGATGGCACCACGGTGCTCGAGGAAGCGCTCATGCTTCCTACTCCCACCGACCGCGATGCCGCCGAGCGCGAGCTCAACCAGCTCGTGCGCCAGATCAACAACCTGGGCCCTGTGAACCAGGTTGCCATGGAGGAGTACGAGCAGCTCAAGCGCCGCGCCGATTATATCGAGGAGCAGCTGGCCGATCTGGAGAGCGCGCGCAAGGCGCTCACCAAGATCACCGTGGCCATCGACCGCAAGATGCGTAAGGCCTTCCTGGTGACCTTTGAGAAGGTCGATGCGAACTTCCGCGAGATCTTCGCCATGCTGTTCCCGGGAGGCCAGGCACATCTGGAGATGACCGATCCCGAGCATCCGGCCGAGACGGGCATCGAGGTCGTGGCGCAGCCGCGCGGCAAGCGCATCACTAAGATGATGCTCATGTCAGGCGGCGAGAAGAGCCTGACGGCGCTCGCCCTGCTCTTTGCCGTGTATCGCACGCGCACGGTGCCGTTCTATGTGCTGGACGAGGTCGAGGCGGCGCTCGATGACGCCAACCTGTCCAAGCTCATCGGCGCGCTCGATGTGTTGCGTTCCGATACGCAGCTCTTGGTTATCTCGCATCAGCGCCGTACTATGGAGGACGCTGACGTCCTCTACGGCGTCTCGATGCAAGCCGACGGCGTCAGTCGCGTCGTCTCGCAAAAACTCGATCGCGAAACCGGAAAGGTCGTGAATGCATAATGGGATTCTTCGATGCTCTCTCGCGCGGACTTGAGCGCAGCCGTGAGGCCCTCAACGAGGTCTTTTACTTTGGCGGCGAGGTCGACGAGGATTTTTGGGAGGACCTGGAGGACACTCTCGTCATGGGTGACATGGGTGCCGAGGTCGCGATCAAGGTGTCCGATGACCTGCGCGATGCCGCGGCCAAGAAGAACCTCAAGACCGCCCCGCAACTTCGTCGCGCCCTGGCCGAGCAGCTCGAGCAACATTTTGTGCCCGCCGAGCGCGATCCGTTCGCCGACACGCCGAGTTGCGTGCTTTTTGTGGGCATTAACGGTGCCGGCAAGACCACGACGGTCGGCAAGATTGCGAGCGCCATGGCTGCCCGCGGCAAGAATGTCGTGATCGGCTCAGCCGATACCTTCCGCGCCGCCGCCATCGAGCAGCTCGATGTGTGGGGCCAGCGCGCCGGTGTCCCCGTTATCAAGCGTGACCGCGGCTCCGACCCGGCAAGCGTTTGCTACGACGTGCTCGACGAGGCTGACAAGCGCGGCAGCGACTTGGTGCTTATCGATACCGCCGGCCGTCTGCACACGAGCCCCGAGCTCATGCGCGAGCTTGCCAAGGTGGTCAACGTGACGCGTAAGCGCGCCGCTAATATGGCCGCCGGTCCCATGCCCGTCCATGTCGTGCTCGTGATCGATGCCGCCACCGGCCAAAACGGTCTGAACCAGGCGCTCGAGTTTAATGAGGCGCTGGGCCTGGACGGTATTATTATGACAAAGCTCGACGGCACGGCTAAGGGCGGTATCGCCATGGCCGTTGCCGAGAAGCTCGGGCTCCCGATCCTGCGCGTGGGCGTGGGCGAGCAGGTCGATGACCTGCAGGAGTTCAATGCCAAAGATTTCTGCCGCGCCCTGGTGGGCGAGTCCAATTAAGGAGTGACTAGTGTTTGATTCCCTGAGCGATCGCCTCAACGACACATTTGACCGCCTGCGCGGCAAGGGCAAGCTGACCGAGGCCGATATCACCTCGGCCATGCGCGACATTCGCATGGCGCTGCTCGAGGCCGACGTCAACTTCAAGGTCGTCAAGGAGTTCGTCGCCAAGACCAAGGAGCGCTGCATGACCGCCGAGGTCATGGAGTCGCTGTCGCCGGCGCAAAACGTCGTCAAGATCGTGCTCGACGAGCTCACCGAGATGCTCGGCTCCACCGAGAGCAAGCTCGTCTTTAGTAACCGCATTCCCAATGTCATTATGCTCGTGGGCCTGCAGGGCTCCGGTAAGACCACGGCGGCCGTAAAGCTGGCCTACCTGCTCAAGAAGCAGGGCCGCTCGCCGCTGCTCGCCGCGTGCGACGTCTACCGTCCCGCCGCTGCCGACCAGCTGGCCACGCTTGGCGGAGAGATCGGCGTGCCGGTCTTCCGTGGCGATGGCGAGCACCCGGTTGACATCGCCAAGGGCGCCATCCAGGAGGCCGTTGACCACCTGCGTGACGTGGTCATCGTCGATACCGCCGGTCGTTTGCAGATCGACGAGCAGATGATGCAGGAGGCCGTGGACATCAAGAAGGCCGTTAAGCCCGATCAGGTGCTGATGGTCGTCGATGCCATGACCGGCCAGGATATCGTCAACGTCGTCTCGACCTTTGCCGAGCGCACCGACTTTGACGGCGTGATCATCTCCAAGCTCGACGGCGACGCTCGTGGCGGCGGCGCGCTTTCCGTGCGCCAGGTGACCGGCAAGCCCATCAAGTTCGTGAGCATGGGCGAGAAGCCCGATTCGCTTGAGCCGTTCTACCCCGACCGCATGGCCAAGCGCATTTTAGGCATGGGCGATGTCGTCGGCATTATCGAGAAGGCCCAGGAGGCGGCCGACGCCGAGCAGCTCGAGGCTGCCGAGCGTATGCTGCGCGAGGGCTTCACCATGAACGACATGCTCGACCAGATGAAGGCCGTCAAGAAGATGGGCGGCATGAAGGGCATCCTGGGCATGCTCCCCGGCGGCCAGCGTGCGCTTAACCAGATGGGCGGCAACCTGGACGAGGGCATCTTCGACAAGAACGAGGCCATTATCATGTCGATGACCAAGGAGGAGCGCCTTCGCCCCTCCATCATCAACGGCCAGCGCCGTGCCCGCATTGCCAAGGGCGCCGGTGTGACCCCCACCGAGGTCAATAGCCTTATGAAGCAGTGGGGCGAGATGAATAAGATGATGGGCCGCATGCGCACAATGGCCAATCAGGCGCAGGCCGGCGGCAAGAAGGGCAAGAAGGGTAAGAAGGGCAAAAAGATGCGCATGCCCAATATCCCCGGCCTGGACGCTATGGGCCTGGGCGGCATGGGCGGCCTGGGTACGGGCGGCCCCAAGTCCGATATGGACCTGCTGCGCCAGATGGAAGCGCAGATGCGTAATAAGAAGTAACGGCTGGTTGAGTCGAGTATGG
>UMJV01048773.1_pt1 | contig 12670 bp, 10 predicted proteins | sample 1966141 | NCBI WGS metagenome assembly UMJV01 (sample SAMEA4836158, study PRJEB28245) | human gut metagenome | biome: gut microbiome; material: fecal sample | place: Denmark | collected 2008
TAGGTGGAGAAGCGGAAGCCGCGGTCGCAGTCGAACTTCTCGGCGGCCTTGATCAGGCCGATGTTGCCCTCCTGAATGAGATCAAGGAAGGCCAGATTATGGCCGACATGCTTCTTGGCGATGGACACCACCAGACGCAGGTTTGCCTCGCTCAGGCTGCGGCGGGCGTTCAGGCCGTCGCGGCGGGTCTTGAGCAGCTCCTGACGGCGCTCCTCGCTCAGGGGGCCGTTCTCCACGGCCTCCATGGCCTTTTCCTCGTCTGCCTTTTCCTCGGCATCCTCGGCAGACTTTTCGCCGTCCTCGTCCAGATCCTCGGTGTAGCTGCGGCTGTTCTCGTCCTCCTCAAAGGAGAAGCGGGCGCTGTTCTTCTTGATGTACTCCGGTGCGCCGTACTTCTGGCGGTCTGCCTGCAAAATGTGTGCAGCCTCGGCACCGGCATGGATGCGGCGGCTCAGCTCCACCTCCTGCTCGGCGCTCAGCAGCGGGATCTGACCGATCTGCTTGAGGTAGTTCTTCACCGGGTCGTCCAGCAACTCGTCCATGGCAGCCTTCAGGTCTGCCGGGTTCTCCTCGGCATCCTCTTCGTTTTCATCGGCAAGGCCCATGTCATCGTTGTTGTTCTCGGCGTTCTCCACCTCAGCAATGATGCTGTCCACGTCCAGACTCGGCTCGTTCTCTTCCTCCAGGACCTTAATGCCGCGCTCCTCCAGCAGGGTGTAGAGGGTGTCTACATCCATGCGGCATTGTGCCGCCAACGCCTTGGCCTCCTGTGCAGAGAGGGTGCCCTCGCCCTTAGTCAACAGTTCCTTCAAAGTCATGCCCATTTTTTCTCTCCTTCCCACTCCGGGGAATTTCCTGTAATATTGCCCTGTGCATCAGATCACAAGGCCGCCGTTCACCCCGAACACCTGTCCGGTGATGTATCCGGCATCCTCGCCGGCCAAAAAGACCAGCAGCTTTGCAACTTCTTCCGGGGTGCCCAGCCGCCCCACAGGGGTCTCCTCGGCCAGCGCCGCCTTGTCCTCGGCGGTAAAAGCCGCCATCATGTCAGTCTCGATGACCCCGGGCGCTACGCAGTTCACCGTAATGCCGCTGGGGCCCTCTTCCTTCGCCAGTGCCTTGGTCAGGCCGATGAGCCCGGCCTTCGCGGCGGAATAGTGCACCTCACAGCTGCCGCCGGTCTGGCCCCACATACTGCTCACGGTCAGAATGCGGCCCTGCTTGCGGCGGATCATGCCGGGCAATGCCAGCTGGCACAAATGGAACGCACCGCTCAGGTTCACGTCCAGCATCCGCTGCCACTCCTCCGGGGTGATGTCGGTAAACAGCTTCTGCTGCGCGATGCCGGCGTTGCACACCAACACATCCACCCTGCCCATGGCCTGCTCCACCGCGTGGAACGCCAGCTCACAGCTGGCGCGGCTGGCTACATCGCACTGGATGGCGATGCACCCGGGCAGCTGCTGTTCCAGCGCAGCGGCAGCGGCGGCGTTCTGATGGTAGAGCACCGCCACCTGATACCCTGCTGCCGCAAAGGCGCAGGCAGCGGCAGCACCGATGCCCCGGTCGCCGCCGGAGATCAGTACCCGGCGCGCCGTAGCGGGTGCGGCAGGGGCAGGCCGCTCTTTTACAGGCTCCGGCGCAGGCGCTTCGGGCAGCTCCACCGCAGGCGGCTGCGGCTCTGCAGGCTTTTCCAGCGTGATCACCCGGGTGGGCTCGTCCACCACAGGCGCTGCCGTTTTTCCCAGCGTCATGATGCGGGTAGGCTCGTCCGCGACCGGCTCCACCGGCGCAGCCGGCTTTGCAGCCGGTGCGGCAAGGGGCTCCGGTGCACTCTCTTCCTCCGGCACCTGAAAGGTCAGTTCAAACTCGTCCTCGTACAAGAGTATATCCCTCCTGTTCGGTATTCTCGGCCGGGCGCAGTGCCCCAGCCGGAAAAACCCTGTGCCCATCCCCAGACAGTGCAGCGTTCCGTTTATGTGTCCGGCAAAGGTCCGGTGCTTTGGCGTGCCTGCCTGCAGTTGCGATGGGTTTCGACAAGATTCCATTGAATAATATACCACAATCCAGCCCAAAAAGAAAGTGGGAACTGCAATTTTTTACGCAGTTCCCACTATTTTTCCTTATTTTCCCCTGTTTTCGGGCACCGGGGGCTTCCAGCGGGGTCTGCCCGCCCGCTTTTCCCGCAGAGAAACAAAAAACGCCTGCAAAAGCTGCTGCGCCTCGGCCTCCCGCAGCCCCTTTTCCACCACCGGATGGTGGTTGAAGGGCAGCGCGAACAGGTCGGTCACCGAGCCGCAGCACCCGGCCTTGGTGTCGGCAGCACCGTACACCACCCGGCGCAGACGGCTGTTGATGATGCCGCCCGCACACATAGGGCAGGGCTCTAAGGTAACAAACAGCTCGCACTCCCACAGCCGCCAGCCGCCCAGCGCCTTGCAGGCAGCGTCAATGGCCAGCAGCTCCGCGTGGTGCAAGGCGTTTTTCTCGGTCTCCCGGGTGTTGTGCGCCGTGGCGATCACCTCGCCGTGCCGCGCCACCACCGCGCCCACCGGCACCTCGCCTAAGGCAGCGGCTTTAGCGGCTTCTTCCAGCGCAAGACCCATCAGTTCAAAATCGGTCATGTATTCCATCCTCTCATCCCATCGCCAGCACCAGCAGGTTGTTTGCACTGTGCAGCAGCATCCCCGGCCAGAGATGCCCGGTGCGGTCAGCCAGCCATCCCAGACCCAGCCCGCACACCAGCGCATAGGCCATGGCGGCAGCGCTGCCGTGCTGCAAGGCGAACAGCACCGCCTGCAAAAGAATAGCCTGTCCCCTGCCCAGCGGCTGCGCCCGGCGCTGCACTGCGCCCCGGAACACCCCTTCCTCCGCCAGCGGAGCCAGCAGGCAGACCCGGAAAAACCGCGCCGCACCGCCGGGCGGCATGGGCAGCAGCACCGCCAGCACCTTGCCCGCCAGCAGATACCCCACCGCCCAGCCAAAGGCCGAAAGCAGCGCGGCGGTGCGGGGATTCAGCTTGTGCATGATCGGTCTCCTCCTGCTATGGTTCGTTCCCGGTTATAGTACCATATCTGCCGCCGGGTGCGCAAGGTTTGGGCGTTCTGTCGCGGCAAATTTATGCAAATCATTGACACATCGCCCTAAATGGTGGTATAATAATTTCCAACCTTTTTAACAAAAACGTTGCGTATACTGTATTTTACCGGTAGACCGGAGGTATTATTATGATCCGTATCCTCACCGATTCCGCGTGCGACATCCTGCCCGCCGAGGCGCAGCAGCTGGGCGTGACCGTGATCCCCCTGAACGTGACGCTGGAGGACGGCACCGTCCTGCGGGACGGCATCGACATGACCCCCAGCGAATACTATACCCATCTGGCAGCCTGCCGCAAGCTGCCCACCACCAGCCAGCCCAGCCCGGAGCAGTTCGAGCGGCTGTATCTGGACGCCGCTGCCGCCGGAGACGAGGTGCTGGGCATCTTTTTGTCCGATGCGCTGTCCGGCACCGGTCAGTGCGCCAGACTTGCTGCCGACCTTGCCAACGTGGATAATGTGGTGTTCGTGAACACCGAGAACGTCTGTCTGGGGCAGTCCTTGCTGGTGCGGCTGGCTGTGCAGCTGCGGGACGCCGGTAAGACGATCACCCAGATCGCCGCCGATCTGGAAAAGGCCAAGCAGCACCTGCATCTGGTAGCTGCCGTGGACGATCTGAAGTACCTGCGCAAGGGCGGCAGACTGTCCGCCGCCGCAGCTGTGGCGGGCGGTATGCTGGGCATCAAGCCCATCCTCGCCGTCATAGAGGGCAAGGTGGCGCTGGCCGGTAAGGCGCGCGGTCTGCCCGGCGTGTATGTGGCGCTGTTCAAAAAGATCGACGAGATGGGCGGCATCCACCCGGGCTACACCCCGCTGCTGGGCTACACCGTCAACCACCGGGAGCTGCAGCCGCTGCTGACCTACCTGCAGGACAACCTGCATCTGGACGCACCGCTGGTGCGCCAGATCGGTTGCGTCATCGGCACCCACACCGGCCCCGGCGCGTTCGGCATCGCGTTCTTTGATAAAGAGCTGACGCTGGAATAAAACCTATTCGCAAAAACAAGTCGGGCAGCCCGCGGGCTGCCCGACTTTGTTTTTACCCGTGAAAAAGTAGTTCCGAAACGCCCGCAGGCGTTTCGGAACTACAAATAAAATATTCTTTCCGCTGATTATGGCCAGAGCGCAAGCGGAGGCCATTCCAAATCGTCCCGCCTTGCCCTTACAGCACCGCGTCCGAGATCAGCTTGCCCAGCAGCAGCACCAGCACCACCAGCATCATGGGGCGGATGAAGCGGGCACCCTTTTTCAGGGCAAAATGGGAGCCCAGCAGGTTGCCCAGAATGTTGCTGATGGCGCAGGGGATGCCGATGTGGAACACCACCAGACCGTTCATCAGATAGGTGAACAGGCTGGCGTAGTTGCTGGCCAGATTGAGTACCTTGCCGTTGCCGTTGGCGGTGCGCAGATCAAAGCCCATCAGGGTGGTAAAGGCAATGATGGCAAAGGTGCCGGTGCCCGGGCCCATGACGCCATCGTACAGGCCGATGCCAAAGCCGATGGCCAGCGCCAGCAAAATCTTTTTCAGATCCAGCGTGCCGTCGTCCCGGTTCTCGTCCGGCAGGTTGCGCTGCCACAGAATGATGACCGCCGCCACCGGCAGGATGATGAACATCATGGTGCGCAGCATCTCATCGCTGAGCAGCAGCACGATGTGCGCGCCCAGCGCACTGCCCGCAAAGCTGCCGATGGCTGCAAGAACGCCCACCTTCACGTTTATGGCACCGCTTTTGAAAAAGTTTGCCGTGGCAAAGGTGGTGCCGCAGGCGGCGCTGAACTTGTTGGTGGCATAGGTGTAGTGGGGCGGCAGCCCGGCAAACAGATAGGCCGGCAGACTGATCAGCCCACCGCCGCCGGCTGCCGAATCCACAAAGCCTGCAAAGCCGGTCATCAGCATGAGAAACGCCATCATCCACGGCGAGATCGTGATACCCATTGTTATAATTCCTCTTATCTTTCCAAGTCGTTTGTTCTTTTTCAGGGGACGCGCGCCTCAGACCATATAAAACCTCCTCTCGCAGGGCAATACACAGCCCGGGATACCCGCGCACAGCAGGGCATCTCCGGGCATTTTTGCAATTTTTCGACTTGATATTACAGATTGTTTTTAAAGAAGCGGTATGCGTTGCGCCAGTAGATGGCCTCTACCTCGTCCTCGGTAAAGCCCTCGCGGCGCAGTGCCTCGGCCAGCAGCGGCATATCTGCCGCCGTTTCCAGCTCGTGCTGGCCGCCAATGCCGTCAAAGTCGCTGCCAAGGCTGATGACCTCAATGCCGCCCACCTGCTTGAAGTGAGCCGCGTGCTTTGCCAGCCGTTCCACCGTGCTGCGGCAGAGCTTCGGGTGTGCCGAGTCTGCGTCCACAAAGGAAGCGCAGTAGTTCAGCCCTGCAATGCCGCCCTTTTCTGCCAGTGCGCGGATCATCTCATCGGTCAGGTTGCGGTTGTGGGGCGACAGGGCACGGCAGTTGGAGTGGCTTGCCGCAAAGGGACGGGTGCTGTGGTTTGCGATGTCCCAGAAGCCCTTATCGGAAAGGTGGCTCACGTCTGCGGTGATGTGCAGCTTTTCCATCTCCTCCAAAAAGGCAAAGCCCCGCTCGGTCAGGCCGGTCTCGGTGTTGGCCACCAGCGGCCCGCCGGGGTTTGCGTTGGGGGCTGCCAGCTCGTTGGGGTAGTTCCATGTCAGGGTCATCATGCGCACGCCCAGTTCCTGCAGCCGCCGCAGCACGCCCAGACTGCCCTTGCAGCAGCCGCCCTCTTCCACCGTCAGCATGGCGCTGAACTTGCCCTCGGCGCGGTTGCGCTCAAGGTCGGCGGCGGTGTACACCGGGGCGATCTTTTCCGGGTAAGCTGCCATGAGCCGCTTGAAGATGTCGATCTCTTCCAGCACGCTTACCAGCGGGTCGGCCCCGGGAGCGGGGTCGGCCAGATCCACATAGGCCGCAAAGCATTGCAGCAGATAATCCCCCTGCTGCAATTTTTCAAGGTCGATATGCAGATCGTTGTGCAAAAAGCTTTTGGGTGCGCCCGCCTTTTCGGCGCGGCGCAGTTCGTACAGGGTATCGCAATGCAGATCCCAAACCTTCATGATGGATACACTCCTTTATGCTTCTTCTCCCAGCAGCTGCAGCAGCTGTTCGGGGTTCATGGACAAAATCGCGCCGTCTGCCCCGCCGGTAACGGTGTCGGCCAGCGACTGCTTGGCCTGTTGCAGCTCCACGATCTTTTCCTCAATAGTGTCCTGCGCGATCAGCCGGTACACCTGCACCGGGTTGCGCTGACCGATGCGGTAGGCGCGGTCGGTGGCCTGATTCTGCGCGGCAAGGTTCCACCACGGGTCGTAGTGGATGACGATATCAGCGGCGGTCAGGTTGAGGCCCGTGCCGCCCGCCCGCAGCGAGATCAGAAAGACGTCCGCCTCGCCCTGATTGAACCGGCGCACCTGCTCCGCACGCACCGGCTTCGGGGTAGAGCCTTGCAGGGTGAAGTGGCTCACCCCGGCCTCGTCCAGCCGCTTTGCCAGCAGTTCCAGCATGGAGGTAAACTGGCTGAACAGCAGAATGCGGTGCCCGCCCGCCACCGCCTCGGTGACAAGTTCCAGACAGGCTTCCAGCTTGGCGCTGCTGCCGGTCCAGTTGTCCACCACAAGGCGTGGGTCGCAGCAGATCTCCCGCAGCCGCATCAGCACGGCAAACACGGTCATCTTGTCCTCTGGCTTTGCCGCCCGCAGCTTTTCGCGGGCGTCCACCACCGCTGCCAGATACAGCTTGCGCTGCTCGGTCTCCAACTCAACGCGGCGCACATTCTCGGTTTTGGGCGGCAGCTCCCGCAGCACCTCGGACTTCATGCGCCGCAGGATGAAGGGGCCGGTGAACTGGTTCAGCCGCCGCACGGCGTTGGCATCCTCGTCCTGCACGATGGGCTTTTCAAACCGGGCGCAGAAGGTCTTGTAGGGGGGCAGATACCCCGGCATCAAAAAGGAGAAGATGCTCCACAGTTCGCCCAGGCGGTTCTCCACCGGGGTGCCGGTCAGCGCAAAGCGCACCCGGCTGTTCACCCGGCACACCGCCTTGTATTTCTGGGTGGTGTGGTTTTTGATGGCCTGCGCTTCGTCCAGTATGCAGGCGTAAAAGCTTTGTCCGGCATACAGTTTTTCGTCCCGGCGCAGCAGATCGTAGCTGGTGATGACGAGATCCGCCTGTGCCCACCCATCGACCAGCGCGGCGCGGTGGGCGGCATCGCCGTCCATGGCAACACTTTGCAGCTGCGGGGTGAACTTCTGGCATTCCTCCTGCCAGTTCAGCACCAGCGACGCCGGGCAGACGATAAGGCTGGGCAGGCACTGCCCGCCCTCCTTCATGGCCAGCAGGTAGCTGAGCACCTGCACGGTCTTGCCCAGACCCATATCGTCGGCCAGAATACCGCCCATGCCGTAGCCGTCCAGTGTGCGCAGCCAGCGGTAGCCGTCCCGCTGGTATTTACGCAGGGTCTTTTGCAGGGAGAGCGGCGGGGTATACTCGCTGTCCCGCACGGCGTGGAAGCTGCGGCTGATGCGCCGGAAAGCATCGTCCCGGTCGAACCGCAGACCGTTCTGCCCCGAAAGCGCCCAGTCCAGCGTGGGGGCGCGGTAGAGCGGCAGAGCGGCGTGGCCGTCCTTCAGCTTTGCGCCGGAAAGTTCCAGTGTGTCGTTCAGTTCGTCCAGCCCTTCCAGACTGTCATCCAGCCGCAGCAGACTGCCGTCCCGCAGGCGGTGGTAGCGTTTTTTCTGGTGCAGGGACTGCAAAAGCTCCCGCAGCTCCTCCACCGGGAAGGCGCCGGTGTCCACTTCCAAGTCCAGCACGCTGCCGTGCACCGATACCCCTACCGAAATTTTGGGCGGGGCGGCTTGTAAGTTGCGGAAGGCATCGGTCTGGTACACCTCGCCCATGGCCAGCAGGGCGGGAATGCCCTCTTCCAGCAGTTGGAAAAGCGCCTCCTCCCCGGAAATGCTGTAATGCCCCGGCTCGCCGCTCTCGGGTTCCAGATAGGTTTCCAGCAGCCGCTTTGCCCGGTTCTCGGTGCGGGCATCCCGCAAAAGGTCGGGCGGCACCGGCTCGCCGGGGGCTACCCGGTCCTCTCCGTACAGAAAGACCGGGTAGGCCGTGACGGTAAGCCCCCGGTCGGCGTCCAGATAAAACTGCACCACCGGTTCCAGCGGGATCTGGTTCAGCAGCAGCCGGTCGGGGTCCACGATGTTGACCCGGTTGCCCAGTTCCGGCAGCACATAGCTGCAAAAAGCGGCGGCGTCTGCGCTGGTAAAGAACAAACTGCGCCCGCCAAAGGTGTCCAGTACCGGCAAAATCCGGCGGCATTCCTCCCGCTGCATCCGCCAGAGGGTACTTTCGCCCAGCAGATAGGCATAGTCCAGCCCCTGCACTCCGCTGAGCACCGGGGTGCAGCTCAGCTGCACCCCGCCCTTGCGGCGTTCCACCTTCAGGCTGATGACCGGCAGACCCTCTTTAAGGGTATAGCCGCCCACAACGCCCTCGGCGGCGTAAAGCTCCACAAGAGCATCCAGCCCTTCGCCGGTCAACGGCAGACCGCCCGCCGGGCCTTTCTCCCAGCCAGAGCGCACCGTGCCCTCGGCTTCAAACGCCTGCCGGGCGCTCACCTGACGGCGCAGCAGCCGCAGCAGCTGCTGTGCATCCGGAGCAAAGGCGTCCCACCGGTGCACAAAGGCCAGCGATTTCCCGTAGCTGACGCTTTCGCCCCGCTCGATCGCATCCAGAAACTGCGGGATGCTTTTTACCAGATACTGCCGTCCGCCGATGCCGTCCGAGACCCGCAGCCGCAGCCAGATACGGCCATTGTGCGGCGTAAGCTCCGGTTCCAGTAGGGCAAAGCCGGTGCGCTGGGCAGCGTTCTGGGGTTGGGGCTGCGCATCCTCCCGCTGGTAGCGCTTCAGCAGCAGCTGGGCCTCATAGTCGGTCTCCGGCTCCTCGCCTCGCCACTTGCGGCCGAACAGCATATCCAGCCCGGCGCTGTAACTGTCCTTGCGGGGTTCGGTGCTCAAGCCTGCCACGCCCCGCTGCACCCCGGGGATGCTCTCCGGCTTTTTTTCCGGGGCAGGCGGGTTCTTTTCCGCGTCCTGCAGCAGCAGCGCGCCAATGTGCTTACAGTAGGTGCCGTCGCCGTTCTGGTTATAGGGGCAGTCGCAGGAGGCGCTGACAAAGCTGCCGTTTTCCCTCAGCCAGACCTGCGTATAATAGCAGTCCGGCCCGCTGCCCTGCACCAGCGCCGTCAGGTGCCGCACCCCGTCCTCGTTGGTGGTGCAGCTGCTTTGCAGGATACGCTTGCGGTACTTCTGCGCCCGCTCAAAGATAGACTTGCCCAGCAATGTGCGGATCTCCTGTGCGTCCATGTGGTCTCCCTCCCCTGTGCTGTCGCGGTTCCGGTCTATTCTATAAGAATACCGCGTTCCACCCCGGGATGCAAGGGCAGAAGGGTAAAAAACGTTTAGAAAGCGCGGGCGGGACGATTTTGAATGGCCTCCGCTACGCTCTAGCCATTTTCAGCGGAAGAATTATTTTGATTTGCAGTTTCGAAACGCCTGCGGGCGTTTCGAAACTACTTTTTCACAGGAGGGGTCGTAGAGGGAAACGGCATTTGCAGTGCCTGTTTCCTGCGGAAACATCCGCACTGCGGGGTTGCTTCTTGGCTCTCAACAGGCCAAAGAAAAAGCACCCGCAAACGCCTTCGGGTGCCAATGCACAGACAGGAAGGGTTGCAGGTGCCTTCTTTGTTTTAGGAAACTCCGCGCTTGCGGGTCTTGAGGTGGTACATTTCCTGATCGGCTTTATCGATCAGGTCGTGCACGGTGGCAATGTCCGGCTCAAGACGGGCGCAGCCGATGCTGATCTCGATCTGGTAGGGCTTGCCGGAGGCGGCGTTGGCGGCATCCAGCTCCCGCTGGATGGAGGTGATCAGGGTGCGCACCTCCACACTGTTGCAGCCGCAGGCGATGCAGAATTCATCGCCGCCGTAGCGCGCCAGCACGCCGTTATAGTTGGCGCACACCTTTTTCAAAATGCCCGCCAGCAGCACCAGCGCAGCGTCCCCCTCCAGGTGGCCGTATTCATCGTTGATGTGCTTGAAGTGATCCATGTCCATCATGAGGAAGTGCAGCGAGCGGTTGGGGTGACGGCGGTAATAGGGCAGTTCGCTTTCCAGATACCGCAGCGCCACGATGCGGTTGCTGACGCCGGTCAGGGTGTCCACCGTGAACTTGGTCTGCAGCACCAGCACATATACGCACACCAGCCCCAGCGTAATGCCGCAGCACAGCAGCCCGCGCCCGGGCAGCCAGCCTTGCAGCAAAAAGCCTGCCGCCGGCGCAAGCGCGAGCAGCAGCAGAGTTTTCAGTTCCTCTTTGGGTGTTTCCTGCTTCCAGTGGCTCAGCGTCCAGCTGCAGCGGAGAAAGGCCGCCGCCAGATAGGCAAGCCCCACCAGCTTCGCCCCCCAGAACAGGGTGCTGCCCCGCAGCCCCTCTGCATCCAGATAGCAGAAGCCGTTTTCGTCCCGCGTTGTCAGCAGTGCCAGCAAAAGCAGCGCCACCGGTGCGGCGCTGAGCGCCAGCCTGCGGCCGTCCTCCATCCATGTACGCCCCAGCTCTGCCTCCACATACAAAAACACCAGCAAGCAGCAGCACGCCGCCAGCAGATAAAACAGAATACTGCCCCCGGCGTTCAGCCGGTAGGTCAGGGGGATGCCCAGATCCTGCCACGCGCCCAGCTGCGCCAGCGCACTGCCATGATCTACGATCGTCAGCGCCCCGGCAGACCACAGCAGCGCCGTGAACAGCCGCCCGGGCAGGCTTTTATCCCGCATTTTCTGCTGCGCCCGCAGCAAGACCGCCAGCGTGACCAGACAGACCGCACTGACCTGAGTATGGGCAATCGCATCCATGCCGCAACGCTCTCCTTTACCCTAGGGCGGCTTTGCGCCGTCCCGACCCTTTTTCGCTCTTCCAACGTTCCTTTTTCGCACAGACCCATTGTACCAAATCCATAACAAATATGCAACACAAACTGAAAATTTCATACAAAAAAAGACACCGGAACGTCTTTCGGCGTTCCGGTGTCTCTTGGAATCATATCACTTTGCCTGCGGATGGGCGGCGTCGTTGCGCAGGGCGCTTTCGCGGATCTTTTCCAGCGTCTGCTCGCTGAGGATGTGCTCTGCCTTGCAGGCGTCCTCGGCGGCGGTCTGCTCGTCCACGCCCAGCTGCACAAAGAAGTGGGTCAGCAGCTGGTGGCGGCTGTAAATGCGCTGAGCGATCTCCAGCCCGGGCTCCAGCAGGGTCAGGTTGCCTTCGCCGTCCACCGCGATATAGCCGTTCTCCCGCAGCTTTTTCATGGCGATGCTCACGCTGGCTTTGGTAAAGCCCAGCTCATTGACAACGTCAATGGAGCGCACTTTGCCCATACGCTGGCTCAGCATCAGGATCGTTTCAAGATAATCTTCTGCGGACTGGTGGATCTGCATGGTTTGTCCGGCCTCCTGCCTTATTCCCTCTGGGGGATTTTTCCGACAGGGGATGTGTACCCTCTGTCGTATGTTAAAGGATATCACACTTTTGCGGTTGATGCAAGTAATTCGCAGCAAGTTTTGTTAAACTAACCATATTTTTCTGCACAGAACTGCTGTTTTGCCGGTTTTACGCCACCCCTGTTTTGTGCAAAGGGTGCAATTTAGAGCGCAGCCAGATAGGCGGCAGGGCCTTCCTCGTACAGGTCGCCGCCGTGGGCATCCAGCACAACGGTCAGGGGCATATCCTGCACGGTCAGGCGGCGCACCGCCTCACAGCCCAAGTCCGGCCATGCGATCACTTCCAGCGTCTGCACGCTTTTGGCCATCAGTGCACCGGCACCGCCCAGCGCAGCCAGATATACCGCGCCGTTGCGCACCACAGCCGCCTTGACGGCGGCGTCCCGCTTGCCCTTGCCGATCATGATCTTGTTGCCAAGATCCAGCAGCCGGGGACTCATAGCGTCCATGCGCCCGCTTGTGGTAGGCCCTGCCGAGCCGATGATCTCGCCCGGACGCTCCGGGGTGGGACCTACATAATAGATGGCGCTGCCTTCCAGATCAAAAGGCAGGGTCTCGCCCTTGTCCAGTGCTTCCATCATCCGCTTGTGTGCCTGATCCCGGGCGGTGTACACCACGCCGGAAAGCAGCACGGTATCCCCCGCCTTCAGCGGGGCAAGATCCTGCGCAGTGCAGGGGGTAGTCAGTCTGTATTCCATCGTTCTCCCCTCCTTACAGCTCCGCGCTGGCGCGGCGGGTCACATGGCAGGAAACGTTCACCGCCACCGGCAGACCCGCCACATGGGTGGGCATCTGCTCAATGGCAAGGCCAAGACAGGTGGTCTTGCCGCCAAAGCCCTGCGGGCCGATGCCCAGTGCATTGATGGCGGTAAGCAGCTCCTGCTCCAGCTGGGCGTAGTAGGGGTCGGGGTTGGGGACATCCAGCGGGCGCAGCAGCGCCTTTTTGGCAAGATACGCCACCTTGTCAAAGCTGCCGCCCACGCCGATGCC
>UMJV01015652.1_pt1 | contig 12595 bp, 9 predicted proteins | sample 1966141 | NCBI WGS metagenome assembly UMJV01 (sample SAMEA4836158, study PRJEB28245) | human gut metagenome | biome: gut microbiome; material: fecal sample | place: Denmark | collected 2008
GAGGTGCGGCAGAGCACGAACATGCCCTTGCCCTGCTTTTCAGCATAGGGCAGGTAGGGGCTGATGGAGTCCAGACCCATGTAGGGTGCCAGCGTGACGAAATCGCTCTCAAAATCGCCGGTAAAGTGACCCATGGCGTACATCTCGGCGGTCTTGGCAATATCGCCGCGCTTGATGTCCGCGATCACCGGCACACCGGCCTCGCGCACGGCCTTCAGGGTGTCGGCGTAGGCTTTCATGCCCTCCATGCCCAGAGACTCATAATAAGCGATCTGCACCTTGTAGCAGCCCGCCACAGCCTTGGTGGCATCAATGAGCTTCTTGTTGAAGCGCACGATGTTCTCGCCCTTGGTCAGGGTGCTGTCCACAAAATCGGCAGGCAGGTAGCTGAAATCGGTGTCCAGACCCACGCACACCGGGCCGCGGGCTTCCACAGCTTCGTACAGTTTGTCCATGTTCGTCATTTGGGTGTCCTCCTGTTTGTTCTCTGTTATATTAGGTATCGTTATGTCGCATCTCGTAAGCGTCCTCGCCCTCTCAGCCTCACTTCGTTCGGCAGCTCTCCCAAAGGGAGAGCCAAGCCCCTTACCGTAAGGCTTTGTCTGAGAGGGTTTCGTTCTTTTTACTCCTCGGCCTGATAGGTGATCTTACCGGCCTTGATGGTGGCAAACACCTTGCCGTAGAGCTGTACGCCGTCAAAGGGAGTGTTGTGGCTCTTGGAGTGCAGCTTTTCCTTTTCCACCGTGTAGGGGGTGTCCAGATCCACCAGCACAAAGTCGGCATCGAAGCCCGGCTCCAACTGACCCTTGGCAAGGCCCAGAATCTCGGCGGGGCGGGTGCTCATCAGGTGCACCAGCAGCTCCAGCGGCAGACCCTCCTGCTTGCAGAGCTTGGTGTAGCACACGCCGAAGGCGGTCTCACTGCCCACCATACCGGCCATGCCCTTCAGCTTATCTTCCTCAGAGTGAGGTGCATGGTCGGTGGCAATGGCGTCCACGATGCCGGTGCGGATGCCCTCCACCAGTGCCTCCACGTCGTCTGCGGTGCGGATGGGCGGGTTGACCCGGTAGTCGCAGGTATCGTTGGTGAACCACAGGTGGTGGGGGGTCACCTCACAGGTGACGGGTGCACCCCGCAGCTTTGCCATGCGGATGGCATCCAGCGCACCCCGGGTGGACACATGGCACATGTGCAGCCGGGTCTGGTAGTACTCGCTCAGCCAGCAGTTGCGCACCGTCTCGATGTCCTCGGCCAGACGGTAATCCCACGGGCTGATCTCCATATCCTCGGCGTGGCTCATGACCGTGATGTCCTTCTGGGTGCAGATGGCAAAAGCCCGTGCCATGGTGGCGTTATCCTGCACGCCGTGGCCATCCTCGGTGATGAACTTCACGCTGGCGGGCAGGGTCTTGAGGTGGTCGATGCTCACACCGTCAAAGTTCTCGGTGATGGAGACGGTCTGGTTTGCATCGCACAGCCCCACCTCGGCAGCCTTCTGCTCCACCATCATGGCCTGTGCGGCAGAGGAGCAGACGGGCTTGGTGTTGGGCATCAGGTTTACAAAGGTGTAGCCACCGGCGGCAGCGGCGCGGCTGCCGGTCTCGATATCCTCCTTGTACTCAAAGCCCGGGGTGCGCCAGTGGCAGTGCAGGTCCACAAATGCGGGCAGCACAGTCAGCCCACCGGCATCCACCACCGTCTCGTTCTCGGCGGCAAGGGCGGAAAGATTCTGCCCTACGGCAGCGATTTTGCCATCCTTTACATAGATCTCCAGCGGCCGTCCCTCGGTGTTCACAGCGTTTGTCAGCAGCATCGCGGTTCCCTCCTGTAATGATATTTTTGTGTGTCAGGCGCCCGAAAACGGGCAAAAAAAAACTTTTCCCCGCAAAGGGAAAAGCTCATTGCGCAAAAAAAGGAAACAACGAAGCCACGGCAAAACCGGACGCGAACTGCTTGTTCAGTTTCGGGTTCTGGGCGCTGCACAGCATGGTGTTTCTCCTTTTCTTGATGGTTGCGTTTTCATTCGTATTATTTTATCATAGAACCGCAAAATATGTCAATGGCTGTACGCAAAAACAGGTGCTAAAAGGTTTCTGGTATCTCTCGCCGAATTTTGGATACTCTACCCAAAACCCGGGTCACGCGGCAAAATAAATGCCATTTTGTTCCACAATCCCTAGTACAGCACTGTACTTTCGTCTCCTGCTGTGCTATTATAATACGGTAAAGGGAGAGCCCCGCCGCGTGGGCGGGTGTTTATGGGAAAGAGAGGTTTTCCGCATGGGTTTACTTGAGGACGCGCGGAACATCCAGCGCAAGGACCCCGCTGCACGCAGCGTGCTGGAGGTAATGCTGCTGTACCCGGGATTCCACATTCTGGTATATCACCGCATTGCGCACTGGCTGTACGAGCACAAGCACTTTTTTCTGGCACGGTGGGTCAGCCAGCATGGCCGCCACCGCACCGGCATTGAGATCCACCCGGGTGCCACCATCGGCAAGTGTCTGTTTATCGACCACGGCATGGGCATCGTGTTCGGTGAGACCTGCGAGATCGGGGATAACTGCACCATCTACCACGGGGTAACGCTGGGCGGTACCGGCAAGGATACCGGAAAACGCCACCCCACCTTGGGCAACAACGTGCTTATCGGCGCGGGCACCAAGGTGCTGGGCCCGGTGTTCATCGGGGATAACGCCCGCATCGGTGCGGGCAGCGTGGTGCTGCGCAACCTGCCCGCCAACTGCACCGCCGTGGGCGTGCCCGCCGAGGTGGTGCGTATCAACAACAAGGCGGTGAACCCCGCCGACGATCTGGACCAGCAGGATCTGCCAGACATCGTCTCGCAGCGGCTCACCGATCTGGATCGCCGCCTGAGCCAGCTGGAAAAAGCGGCGCAGGGCGATATCCCACCCACTGCCGCGCAGATCGCCGCCCGGCAGCGGAAATAAAAGATTTCTTTGAAAAAAAGAGGAGACAGGCTTTCCGGAAAGGGTCGCCTGTCTCTTTTTTGTTGTCAGCTGCAGTTATAACACCGGCTCACCGTTTTCTTTATTGCAGTACATCCGGGCATCGGCCTGCCGGATAGCCTCGGTCAAGGGCTGCACATTGCACACGCCGCCAATGCTTACCGAAAGCCGGAGCTCCGGGTGGCTGGGCACCCGCGCTGCCTGCACAGCGTTCTGCACTCGTCGGATGACGCTTTCTACGCCGTCAGGGCAGTTCTGGGGCATCAGCAGCAGAAATTCATCGCCGCCATAGCGGATCAGGATATCAGTCTGACGCAGACAGCTCTGCATGGCTGCGGCCACGGTCTGCAATGCTTCGTCTCCCACCAGATGTCCAAAGCTGTCGTTGACCGACTTGAACTGGTTCACATCGATCATCGCCACACCGCCGTGCATCTCGCCCCCGGCAAGGAACTTATCAAAATAGCGGCGGGTGTAGGCCCCGGTCAGGGGGTCTACGAAGGCGCTGCGCTCCATGCCGTTGCATCGGTCCAGCAGCAGCCGGTGGCCGCCCATATCCAGCCAGCGGCCATCCGTCAGCCGGGTGACCATTTCCAGCATACAACCCCTGCCGCCTACCTCGATATACTTGGAAATGACAAAATAGGCTTCCTCGTCCTTGAACTCGATCTTATTCAGGATGGTCTTGCGGGCGTAGGCTTTGGCGGAGATGCAGTTTTCGCACCGGGTATCCTTGTTCCATACCATGTGGCAGTTGCCGGGCTTTTCGGTCAGGATGCCGTCACTGTCCAGCGCAAGCACCTTGCGGTGCTCCGGGTCTACCAGACGCACCACATCAAAGATGCCCTGCAGCCGCCGTAGGAACCGGGCGGGATCTTCCTCCGGGTCGATGGCGGTCAGCAGCTCTGCCTGATGCTCCACGCGGTGCTGTTCATCGGTGAGGTGCCCCAGCACGTTCACGCAGCGGCGCACCCCGGCACCGCTCCAGATGGTATGCAGCGCCATCCGGTGCAGGTGCGGCTTCCCATCTCGCTGCACCATGACCGGCAGCACCACGTCCGTCGCTTCCGGCGTGGCTCGGCTGATGGCCTTGGAAAGCTTGCGCCGATCCTGTTCGTTCAAAAAGCTGAGCCCCTTGCCCTGCGCAAAATCGGTCACCGTTTTTTGCTGCAAAGGCTCGGCATGGTAGTCATACACGGTCACGCTGCCTGCCAGCAGGTCGTAGTCGAACCGGATGCCGCCGCACTGGGCGGCGTAGAAATCCGTGCGTTCCTTTTCCTGTTCCAGCAGCAGCTGGGAGCGGTTCTCCCGGGGCAGCGCCTCTCGGTGCAAAATCTCCTCGGAAAGGCGGTGGGTCTCCTGCCGGAAGCCCCGGTCCCACTCCGAGCGGGTCAGCTCGGTGCGCAGCTGCTCCGAGGACTCTCGCAGGCAGCCCAGCAGCAGCGGGTTGAACGCGCCGCACTCGCCGTTCAGGATCATGCGCAGCGCGGTGTCGTGGTCGTAGGCGTGCTTATAGCAGCGCTCGCTGGTCAAAGCGTCGTATACGTCTGCCAGTGCCACCACCTGCGCCGCAATGGGGATCTCATCCCCTTTCAGCCGGTCGGGGTAGCCATTGCCGTCCCAGCGCTCGTGGTGCCAGCGACAGATGGCGTGCGCCACCTGCAAAAGCGGCTCGTCCCGCGCAATCGCCTGTCCCAGATCCTGCAACATCTGTGCGCCCGCCACGGTATGGTTCTTGATAATGGCAAACTCCTCGGCAGTCAGGCGGCCGGGCTTGTTCAGGATCTCCTCCGGGATGACGATCTTGCCGATATCATGCAGCGCCGAAGCGGTGCTGATGAGGGCGATATCGCTTTCATCCAGCTGATAACGGTCGGTCTTTTGCACCAGCTGATGCAAAAGCAGGTCGGTCAGGGTGCGGATGTGCAGGACATGCAGCCCGCTTTCGCTGTTGCGGAACTCCACCACATGGCTCAGGATGCTGATCATCAGCACGCTGTTATGCTCTTTTTCGTACACCTGATCGGTGACAAGGCGGGTGAGCCGCTTTTGCTTGGCGTACAGCATGAGGATATTCTTCACCCGGCGCAGGATCATGATCCGCTCGAAGGGGCGGCGGATATAGTCTGCCACACCCAGATCATAGGCACGCTCAATGTTGGCGGTATCCTCTGCCGCCGAGATGACGATGACCGGGATCTCGTCCAGCCATGCGTGATACTTCATCACTCGCAGCACGTCAAAGCCATCCATGCCCGGCATCATCAGGTCCAGCAGCAGCAGGGAGATATCCGTGCGCTGCCGCATCAGTTCCACTGCCGCTGCGCCATCCTCCGCCTCCAGATAGTCATAGCCATCGCCCAGTATCTCCTTGAGCAGGGCACGGTTGATCTCGGAATCATCCGCGATCAGAATCTTCGGTTTCTCGTTCATGGCCATGTTTCTCCTTTTGCGGCGCATCCTTCTGCCCCGGCTTTGTTCCGGGTACGCTGCTTGCACTGACCGGATACAGCGGGCTTTCCCCGGCATCCGCTTTTTTTACATTCATTTATACTTTACTGGATTTTACAGCAAAATGCAAGGCTGCGTGCAGCATTTTCTGCCATTTTCCGGTATTTTCTGCAAACGTTTTCATTCCCGGTTGTATAAATGCAATCCAATTTTTACAGTACCCTTTGCAAACGTTGTTCGAAAGCAAGCCGTTTGTCGTTACAGCCCTTCCTGTGAAAATGCGGTTGCCGCGCTCCGCAGAGCGCGGCAACCGCGAAATATAAACCTTATTTCCGCTGACGATGCGCAGAGCAAAGCGGAGCGCATTTCAAATCGTCCCACGCAGAAAGAAAAAGGACTGCTGCGCAAAACACGCAGCAGTCCTTTTAAGATTCATTCTTGGGGCATCATGGCATCGAACCAGCCCATCAGCTCCGCAGCCATCTGTTCCAGCCGGGTCTCCGGCCGCCATGCAGGCTGTACCGGCTCCGGAGGCAGTGCCTGTTCCGGGGCGCAGAGGCTTTCTTCCGTTTCCGGTGCAGGCTGTTCCGGTGCAGCCTCGCACTGCGGCACAGCCTCGGGGGCAGTGTCCGGCTGCGCAGGTGTTTCCGGGGCGGTCTGCTGCATGGCGGCAAGAGCAGCCTCGGCTCTGCGGCAGGCGGCTTCGGCCTTTTCTGCCCGGGCATTGGCCTGTTCCAGCTGCTCCCACGCCTGCTCACAGGCGGCTTCCAGCTCTGCATTATCGTGCTTGAGGGCAAGCAGGGTGCGCTCAAAGGCGAACATCCGGGTCTGATACCGGCGCACCTCGGCGCGTGCCGCAGCCAGCTTGCGGCTCAGCTGCTCTGCCTGTGCCCGGGCGCTTTCCGCCTGTGCTGCGGCAGATGCCTGTACAGCGGCCTGCCGGGCAAATTGTCCGCGCAGGGCACCGGTCTCCCGCTCTGTCTGCACCATAATGCCCTCCCATGCACACCTTGCACGGGGCTTTCGCTGACCGCATGGGCGCAGCTGCCAGCCCCATTGTAGCCTGTAATTACTTCCGCTTGTTCAGGATGGCCAGCAGCTCGTCGTAGTAACGATTGTCGCTACTTTCCTCTTCCACGGCCTTCTTTTCAGCCGGAGCAGCAGCCGGGGCGGCATTGGATGCCGGGGCTGCGCTTGCGCCGGTATCGCTGCTGAACACCGCAGACGGCACAGACTGTGCACCGCCCATGGCGTTGTTAATGCTGTTGCGCAGGTCGCTGGCGCTCTTGTTGTCGAAGCCGGTGGCCACAACGGTCACGCGCATCTCGTCGGACAGGTTCTCATCAAAGGCAGTACCCCAGATGATGTTTGCATCGGGATGTGCGCTCTGGGTGATGAGGCCTGCGGCGGTCTCCACATCCTCCAGACCGATGTCCGGGCTGGAAGTGATGTTGATGATAACGCCGTGCGCACCGGCAATGCTGGTCTCCAGCAGCGGGCTGGAGATAGCAGCCTTGGCGGCGTTCTCGGCCTTGCCTGCACCCTTGGCGCTGCCCACGCCCATGTGGGCGTAGCCGGCATCCTTCATGATGGAGCGCACGTCGGCGAAGTCCAGGTTGATGAAGGCGGGCACGTTGATCAGGGCAGAAATGGACTCAACGCCCTGACGCAGCACGTTATCGGCGGCCTGGAAGGCGTTCATCAGGGTGATCTTTTCCTGACTGATCATCTTCAGGCGCTCGTTGGGGATGACGATCAGGCTGTCAACGTGCATCAGCAGGTTGGCAATGCCCTGCTCGGCCAGACCCATCTTGCGCTTGCCCTCAAAGGAGAAGGGCTTGGTAACGATGCCGACGGTCAGGATGCCCAAGTCGTGTGCCACCTCGGCCACAACGGGTGCCGCACCGGTGCCGGTGCCGCCGCCCATACCGGCGGTGATAAAGACCATCTGGGAGCCCTTGAGGGCATTGGCGATCTCGTCCTTGCTTTCTTCAGCGGCACGCTGGCCGATCTCCGGGTCTGCACCCGCACCGCGACCCTTGGTCAGCTTGGAACCCAGCTGCACCTTGACCGAGGCATGGTTCTTAGCCAGTGCCTGCTGGTCAGTATTCATTGCGATGAACTCCACGCCCTGCAGGCCATCGCTCACCATGCGGTTCACGGCGTTGCCGCCGCCGCCGCCCACACCGATCACCTTGATCGTCGTAACGTTTTCGTCCAGTTCTTCATCGAGCATCAATGCCATAACTTTGTCCTCCATCGGATTTTTATGTGGAACTGCGCAAATGCCGCACAGAAATTATCATACGATATTTATATAACTGTATCGTATCATTTTTTTGCTCCGATTGCAAGACAAAATTGCTTTTTCGTGGGTGTTTTTTTCACAACCCCACTCCGGGCGGGTATTTCCTGCCAAATCTGTGCGCCCAGCCCCGCCAAAAGCCGGTCAAGGTCTGCATATCCGCGCCGGACAAACTCCACCCCGCCAAGGCGGCTGCTGCCCCGGGCAGCCAGTGCCGCAAGCGCCAGCGCCGCCCCGCCCCGCAGGTCCGGTGCGGTCAGCGTTGCCCCGCGCAGCGCCCCGCCCGGCTGCACATACAACGTGCGCTCTGCCACCCGGACATTCGCACCCAGCGCCGCAAAGCCCTCGGCACAGGCAAAACGATTTTCAAACACCCTGTCCTGCAGGCAGCTTTCCCCCTGTGCGCAGAGCATCACCGCCGCCAGCAGCGGGGCGGCGTCCGTGGCAAGGCCCGGGTAGGGTGCTGTGTGCACGTTTCCCGCGCCGCGCAGTGCCCCGAACCGCGAAATGGCGGCAGCATCGCGTGCCCGCTCTACGGTGCAGCCCATTTGTTCCAGAATTTCCAGCAGCGGGGCATACAGCCCGGGTGCGCAGCCCGCCAGTTCTACCCTGCCGCCCGCCGCTGCTGCCGCGCAAGCCAGCGTAGAGGCAATGATGCGGTCTGCCACCGGCATGAAGGTGCAGCCCGCAAGGCAGCGCCTTCCCTGCACCCGGATGGTGTCGGTGCCCGCCCCCTCCACGCAGCCGCCGCAGGCGTTGAGAAAGGCGGCAAGATCCGTGATCTCCGGCTCTTTTGCAGCGCCATGCAGCACGGTCTGTCCCTGCGCCGTGGCGGCGGCCAGCAGCAGCGTCTCGGTAGCGCCCACGCTGGGGAAACTAAGACAAATTTCTGCGCCCCGCAGCCCCGCCGGGGCGTACAGCGTAAGCTGTCCGGGTGCAGCGGGCAGCTGCCGCACGCCCATCTGCGCCAGCCCCTGCAAATGCAGGTCGATGGGTCTTGCCCCGATGCGGCACCCCCCGGGCAGCACGGTGCTTACCCGCCCCAGCCGCGCCAGCAGCGGCGCACAGAACAGGATGGATGCCCGCATCCGGCCTGCGGCCTCCGGTGCAAGGTCGGTGCGTATGGGCTGCCCCTGCACCGCCAGTTCTGCGCCCTGCCAGCCCGCCGTGCAGCCCACGCCCCGCAGCAGGGCAAGACAGTCCTCTACATCCGTCAGGCGTGGCACATTTTGCAGCCGCACCGGCCCGCTGCATAGCAGCGCAGCTGCCAGCAGCGGCAGCACACTGTTTTTGGCCGCAGGCACTTCCACCCTGCCCTGCAAAGGCCGCCCGCCTGTAATGATCCAATCCCCAGCCATGCCAAGACCCCCGTTCTGCAAAAGATACCCCATGGTATGCAAAACGAGGGTCTTTGGTCAACAAAATGCGCCGGAAACGGCTTTCCCGCCCTCTGCGGGATTTGTCCGGTCATTTGTCCGCTTTTTTCCGCATTTCCGCACCGCTCCTGCCCTGCCGCGGCAGGAAATGCAGCCTTTCATCAGCTTTCGCCCCGGGACACCGAAAGCACGATGCCCATCTCGCCCAAAAGCATCATCAGGCTGGTGCCGCCGGAGGAGAAAAAGGGCAGGCTGATGCCGGTGTTGGGGATGGTGTTGGTGACCACCGCGATGTTCAACACTGCCTGCAGCGCCACCTGCACCACAAAGCCCACCACCAGCAGTGCGCCAAAGCGGTCCGGCGCGTGCGCCGCCAGTGTGATGCCCCGCCACAGCAGCGCGCTGAACAGCAATATCACCGCACACGCGCCCAGAAAGCCCAGTTCCTCGCAGAGGATGGAAAAAATGAAGTCGTTCTGGGGCTCGGGCACGAACAGATGCTTCTGGCGGCTGTTGCCCAGCCCCAACCCCGCCGCCCCGCCGGAACCGATGGCATACAGGCTCTGGATGGTCTGGTGGCCGTCGCCCAGCGGGTCGGCAAAGGGGTCGAGCCATGAATTGAGCCGGTCGGCAGCGTAGGGCACCAGCTCCGGCATGAGCACGATAGCCGTGCCGATGGCGGCAGCGCCGCCCGCTCCTGCCAGCATGAACCACCGCAGCCCGGTACCACCCACGAACATGAGCACCGCGCCAATGCTCAAAATCAGCACCGTGCCGGAAAGGTGGGGTTCCAGCAGCATAAGCACCGCCACCACCCCCAGCACTAGCGCAAAGGGCACTACCCCTACTGCAAAGCTGTCCATGCGGTCGTGGTTCAAAGCGATGATGTGGGCAAACACCAGCACCACCGCAAATTTGGCGATCTCGCTGGGCTGTAATGTGCCCAGCCCCGGCAGCACAAGCCAGCGCTTACAGCCGTTATATTCCGGCATGAACAGCACCGCCGTCAGCAGCACCAGCGAGAGCGCCAACAGCGGCCACGCAAGCTTGTGATAGATATGGTAGTCCACCCGGCTGGCCATCCACATGGCCCCCAGCCCCATGGCGGCATACAGCAGCTGCGGCCGCACATAGGCAAAGGCGTCCTGCCGCCGGTACAGCGCCACCGCGCTGCTGGCGCTGCACAGCATCACCAGCCCAAAGGCTACCAGTGTGAGCACCAGCACCAGAAAGGGCAGGTCCATGGGCGGCAGCGGCCGCAGCATCCCTTTGCGGGCAGCAGTTCTGTGCAATCCCGGTCACCTCCGTTTCTGTTATTGTACGCGGATGCGGGGGCGGTTAGTCATACGCACCGCCCCCGGGTGCATAAACTGCCCGCAAAGGGGGTGCTGCCATGCGCGGTTCAAAACCCATGGACGCCCTGCGCACCCTGCCGGAGCGGGCGTTCCGTCTGCGGGCACGGCTCATTGCAGTGGGCCTGTGCGCCGTCTGCTTTGCAGGGCTCATCGGGCGGCTGTTCTGGCTGCAATTATGCACCGGCGGCTGGTACACCCAGCGAGCGCTGGGGCAGCAGCTGCGGGACACCGTTGTGCCCGCTGACCGGGGCAAAATATACAGCGCCGACGGTGCGCTGCTTGCCGCCAACAGCAGCTGCTGGACCCTGCGCGCCAGCCCCCGGGAGATGCCGGAGGATAAGCTTGCCCTTGCCGCCAAGGGGCTTGCGGAGATTCTGGAACTGGACGAGGCCAAGCTGCTGGAAAAGTTCAGCGACCGGCGCTCCAACGACTGCCTTTTGCGTTACCGGGTGGAGCGGGAAACTGCCGATGCCGTGCGGGATTTCTGCGCAGAGAACGGCATTACCGGCGTGCGCATCAATCAGGACTCCAAGCGCTGGTACCCACAGGGGGAGTTTTTGGCCTCGGTGCTGGGGTTCACCAACGTAGACAACGCCGGGGTCAGCGGGCTGGAACTGAAATACAACGACACCCTTACCGGGCAGAACGGCGTGGTACTGACCGCCGTGAACGCTTGGGGCTACACGCTGGCGCAGAGCTACGAGACCGAGCTTGCCCCCGTGGAGGGCTGCGGGCTGCGGCTGACCATCGATGCAAATATTCAACATTATCTTGAAAATGCGTTGAATTATGCGGTGCAGGAGCACCATGTAGCTGCCCGCAGCGTGGGCATCGTGCTGGAGGTGAACACCGGGGCAGTGCTGGCCATGGCCACTACCCCGGCCTACGACCCCAACCAGCCCCGGGTCATCGCCGACAAGGCCGCGCGCGCCGCCGTAGATGCCCTTTCCGGTAAAGAGCGCGCTGCCGCCTTGCAGCTGGCGCAGCAGACCCAGTGGCGCAACAAGGCAGTGAGTGACTTATACGAGCCGGGCAGCGTGTTTAAGCTCATCACCTGCGCGGCGGCGCTGGATGCCGGAGCCATTACCCGGCACTCCACCTTTTACTGCGGAGACTCCATCTCAGTGGCAGGCCCCCGCTTCCACTGCGCCAACCACAAACGTCACGGCAGCCAGACCGTGACGCAAGCGCTGGAAAACTCCTGCAACCAGAGCTTTATCCAGATCGGGGCGCGGCTGGGCAAGCAGGCTTTCTGCGATTATTTTGCCGCCTTTGGCCTGCGGGAGCCCACCGGCATCGACCTGCCCGCCGAGCCGAAAAAGAGCCTGTACTACACCGCCGACCGCATGGGGCCGGTAGAGCTGGCCTCCTGCGCCTTCGGGCAGAGCAGTAAGATTTCCTATCTGGAAATGGCCTCCGCCGTCTGCGCGGTGGTGAACGGCGGCAAGCTGATGCAGCCGTATCTGGTCTCGGATATTCTTGCGCCGGACGGCAGCGTTTTGCAGCACAACCAACCGGTCTGCAGGCGGCAGGTGATCCAGCCCGCCACCTCTGCCACCATGCGGGAGATGATGGAGGCAGTGGTGCTGTACGGCGGCGGGCGCAACGCGCAGATCGCGGGCTACCGGGTGGGCGGCAAAAGCGGCACCAGCCAGAAGCTGGACAGCGCCGACGAGAAGGCGCGCATTGCCAGCTTTGTGGCAGTGGCCCCCATCGATGACCCGCAGTTTTTGTGTCTGGTCTGTCTGGATGAGCCCCACAGCTGGACCACCGCCGGCGGCAGTCTTTCAGCACCGGTCTGTGCCGAGGTGCTGGAGCAGACGCTGGTGTACAAGGGCGTCCCCCGGGCAGCAGACACCGGCAGCGCTGACGCGCAAGCCGCTGCCCTGCCCGCTGATGGGGATAGCTTTGATGGGGCATGACGATTTTGAATGGCCTCCGCTTGCGCTCTGGCCATAGTCAGCGGAAAATTTATTTTAAATAGAGCAATGCCGGAGCGTCTGCGGACGCTCCGGCATTGCATTTTCACAGGAGGGGTCGTGGAGGGAAACAGCATTTGCAGCGCCGCTTTCTACGAAAGCGCGGCGCTGCGGGCGAGCGCTTGCTCCCCCGAGAGGGCCGACTTCCCCCGGCCGGGG
>UMJV01054501.1_pt1 | contig 12551 bp, 4 predicted proteins | sample 1966141 | NCBI WGS metagenome assembly UMJV01 (sample SAMEA4836158, study PRJEB28245) | human gut metagenome | biome: gut microbiome; material: fecal sample | place: Denmark | collected 2008
CCTGCGGATCGCGCGGCCACGATGGGAATTCGCCTGTATCTTGGGGCACGGCGTCCGAGAAGGCGTTGACTGCCACGGCGACACCGTAGACCGTCTCGGTCGGAATCAAGGCCAGGCCGCCGCGGCCGAGCACCTCGGCCGTGCGCTCGACGGCAAGCCGATGCGGCTCGCGCGTTCCCTCGTATACCCGATAGACCGTCTGCATGTGTATGCCAGCCCCTTACGCTCCGGTGCAAGTTTGTTTACTGTGGGGCATTCTCGCACGAAACATTCAACCTATTTGCCCAGAGCGCATGTTGGTTTGGTGAGCGGCTCTAGTAGTCGGTGAAAGTGAGGGGGTTAATTGAAGATTTTTAGCGCGCAAGCGTAACGGTACGATCGGGAAACTCGATGCTTGCAACCAGTTTTCCGCCGAGGCTCTCTGCGTACCTGCTCAGCGTGTCGAGCCTCATCGAACCCAACTCCCCACGCTCGAGCTCGGATACACGTTTTTGAGAAACGCCCATCGACTGGGCGACCGACGCCTGTGTTAGATCTTTTAACCTGCGAATCTGAGCAAGCTTATAGGCTTCGATACGATCGCGAGTCCTCTCCTGCTCGGCGGTAATGGAGTCGCGTGTTATCCCGCGAGATTCCATATACTCATGCAGTTCCATCTCGATCGAGCCTCCTTACGTGGCGACGGTATATTTGCTCGGCCCTTGGAATGTTGATCGCATACCAACCGTTCCATTTTGCCCTTGACGATCCCGCTCGCGACTTATCACCCGCCAATAGCAATACCGCCTGGCGCTTGGGGTCAAAGGCGAAGAGGATGCGAATCACCTGCCCACCACACGACGTCACTCTCAGCTCCTTTAAATGATGAAGCTTCGAGCCCTTTACGCGGTCAACCAGCGGACGACCAAGGCTGGGACCTTCCTTCTCGAGCACCAAAAGGTCTGCATAAATCTGCTTCAGCGTAGCTTCATCCTGCTCATCAAGCCAAGGTTCAATGTAATCAAGCACGATACGGTACCGATGCAGCTGATTTGACATACCTTTCTCCTTCTATAGTAGAAGTTTTACGGTATATTGCAAGGACAAACTTGCGCAAATGTCTATTAATTCAGCTTAAATACGCTGTTTGGACTCGGTGACGATGGCTCGGACGATGCGGGGGCGATCGGTGAGGTCATGGACGATACGCACGTCCGAAAGGCCTGCCTGGCGACAGAGCTCGGCCGCGGCATCGAGGGCACCCTCGTAGAGCTCGCAGGCAAACAGGCCGCCGGCGCGCAGCATGTAAGGCGCCGCATTGAGCAGGCGGCGGAAGATGTCCAGGCCGTCGGCACCGCCCTCGAGCGCCAAGTCGGGCTCAAAGTCCTTGACCTCGTGCGGCAGTGAGCGCATGACGTCGGTCGGAATGTAGGGCGGATTGGAGACAAGCACGTCGAACGTGCCCCACTCTTCGCGGGGAATGGAACTCACCAGGTTCGTGAGGCTAAAGGCGACCTCGTCGGACGTGAGGCCAAGCGCATCGCGGTTTTTGGTGGCCAAATCGATAGCGCGCGGCTCGATATCGGTGGCGGTGCAGGTAGCGTGGCCGCGGCGCTCCCAGGCAAGGGAGAGCGAAATGCAGCCCGTGCCGCAGCCGACCTCGAGAACGCGGGCGATGCGGGGCTCGGCTGGGGCAGGCGAAGCGGCATCCTGAGCTGAAGCCGTCTCCTGGTCGGCACCCTCGATGGCGATGCCGTATTCGTCGAGCTCGGACTCGGCAGCTTCGTCTTCTGCTGCCTGCGCGGCGGCTTCCTCAGCCTCGCGGTCGGCCAGTTCCTCGGCATAGGCGCGACTGCCCAGCACATCGCCGCCCAGCGCCGCCTCGTCGGCGGCCGTCAGGTTAGCGGCACGGCGCTCGGCGGTCGCGCGTTCGTCTGCCAGCGCGGCCTCGGCCTTGCGTGCCTCCTCAACCTCATCGTTCCAGGGCAGCTCAACGCGCTGACGGGCGGCAGCCTCGGGGCTCAGCACCTCGGCATCCAGATAATTGAGGACTTCCTCGACGAGCATCTCGGTCTCGGGGCGCGGAATGAGCACGCCGGGGGCGCACGCGACGTCGATCATGCGAAACTGCGTGCTGCCGGTGATGTACTGCAGCGGTTCACCTTTAGCGCGACGAACAACGGCCGCGTGCATGGTCTCGAGCTGAGCCGCGTTAAGCGTCTCGTCCATGCGCATATATAAGTCGATGCGTGCCAAACCCGTGGCAGCGCAGAGCAGCCACTCGGCAGAAAGACGGGGGTGCTCCTCGCCGCGCTCGGCCAGGTACTCCTTGGTCCACTCGAGACAACGCTTGATGGTCCAAATCTCGTTTGCCATGGGGCCCTCCCCTCTTAAGCGCCGGACGGCGCGCGAATGTCGGAGCAGATTGTAAGCGAGGCTAGCGCTTGGCAAGGGACGATTGAAGGCGATTATCGAGAATCAGCCCAGAATTTTGCACCGGGCTTGCTCAAAGTGTTCATTCGCTGACGTCTAAATCTGCATCCGTCAAGCTTTTGGCAAGGTTGACCCAAAACTGACCAATATCTAACCAAGAACTTGCCACATCGCTTGACGCGCGACGCATCAAAAATCGCCCCGCGACTTCTTGAACGATATTTTGAGCAATATTTTCAATATCAGATGAAGGCTGTTAATTACTTTGAGCAGGTAGGCAACTTAATTTCTAACAAAACAGATTAAATAAACTCGAAAAGTAATTTACCCAACCTAGTCATTTAAGAACGTCCCCAATGACTACCTCTAAGACGCCGCAGGTGAGCATACCGCATCCGGAGCAAGGCAGCGCCGCAGGTAGAGGACGGACAGCGAGCGCCGCCCAGAGCGAACAAGTTGGCATGAAAAAGGCAAGGCATAGACCTTCTGGTCATGCCTTGCCTTTTGAATGACAAATTGTCGCTCTGGGCGGCGCGCAGCGTCAAGCCGTTACGCGGTTTGGCAAAACCGCGTAACCCACTACACAGCCTGTGCCAGCTTCTCGGCTCGCTCGGCGGCGGCGAGCGCCTCAATGACGGTGCCGAGCTGATCGCCCAGAAGGACGCCGTTGTAGGTGGAGTTGAAACCGATGCGGTGATCGGTCACGCGGTCCTGGGGCTGGTTGTAAGTACGGATCTTCTCGGAACGGTTGCCGTGGCCAATCTGGCTCTGGCGCTCGGCACCGAGCTCGGCCTGCTGCTTCTCGAGCTCCATCTCGTACAGACGGGCGCGCAGCATCTGCATGCAGACCTCGCGGTTCTGGATCTGGGAACGCTGCTCCTGCGACTGCACCACGGTGTTGGTGGGCAGGTGGGTGATGCGCACGGCGGAGTAGGTGGTGTTAACGCACTGACCGCCAGGGCCGGAGGCGCAGTAGGTGTCGATGCGCAGGTCGGACTGGTTGATCTGGACGTCGATTTCCTCGGCCTCGGGAAGCACGGCGACGGTAGCCGTTGAAGTCTGGATGCGGCCCTGGGACTCGGTCTTGGGAACGCGCTGGACACGGTGCACGCCGGACTCGTACTTCATAACGGAGTAGACGCGGTCGCCCTCGACCTTGAACTCAATGGACTTAAAGCCGCCGGCCTCGCTGGGGCTGGAATCGAGCACGGTAGTCTTCCAGCCGCGCGACTCGCAAAAGCGCTGATACATCTTGTACAGGTCGCCGGCGAAGATGGCCGCCTCGTCGCCACCGGCGGCGGAGCGGATCTCGACGATGGTGTTCTTGTCGTCGTTGGGGTCGCTCGGAATGAGCATGTACTTGATGTCTTCCTCGAGCTGGGGGAGCTTGGCCTCGTTTTCGGAGATGTCCATCTGGAGCATCTCCTTCTCATCGGCATCGGTGGTATCGTGCAGCATTTCCTTGGCAGCCTCGATGTCATCGAGCGCGCCGATGTACTCGCGCGAGGCGGCAATGAGGTCGGACTGGTGCGCGTACTCCTTGTTGAGACGCGTGAACTCCTTGATATCGGAGGCGACGGCCGGGTCGGAAAGCTTCTTCTCGAGCTCCTCGTAGGCCTTGATAATCTTTTCGAGCTTGTCGCGCATGGCGGGACTCCTTTATATGCGTGAAGGTGAAAATCGGCAGAGTTGATGGGGCGCGCGGCGCCACTGCGGGGGTAAGCCCGGCTAGAACATGTCGATCTTCAGATACATGCGCATCCCTTCGCGTATGGGGTACATAGTTGCGGTCTAACCCATACATGATAGCGTGCGCAGGCATACCTGCATATAACCCACACGGAATGCGACAAAGGGTCAGTCTCTTTCCTTGAATACAACTTCATCCGAACGCCTCCCGCATTCATCCGCACATATACGGATAAATTTGGGAATCCGATACCCTGAGGGCCGGATCGGCCGGCCCCGGGAGATCGGAGGACGCCATGTCCGGAAAGGGCGGGAAGGGCGCCGCGAGGGCGGTCCCGAGGACCCACGGCAGGCTCACCGGGTACGAGCGGGACACGGTCCAGAGGATGCTGAAGCGCAGGGTTCGCTCGGCCACTTCCTCGAGAGGTTCAAGGGCGTATCGACCCGCAGGCTCCACAGCTGCCTGATGTGGTTCAGATGGCTGCGCGAGGCCGCACGCGTCGGGGACAGGACGCTGCTCATGCGCGAGCAGCTCGACGACGGGCGCTACGAAAAGATCCGGAAGAAGATGATGGAGCCGGAGTACGAGTTCCATCTGGAGCCGGACGTGCAAACGGCGGGTTAACATAGCCTTTCACCAAAAAGGGCGAGCGGCCGCGCCCTGCGACCACCCGCCCTCAATCAAAGCCCTTCTCGGCCGCCGTAGCTACCGGTTCCGGCGCCGCAGGATAACGCCTGCGGCGATCAGCACCACCGCGCCGCCCGCGATGCCACCCAGGGCCATCGGCGACAAGCTGGTATCGCCCGTATACGGCAGACCCGGCTTCTCCTCCTTCGGCACCGGTGACTTGCTCGGCGGATTGGTGGGCGGCTCCGTCGGCGGGGTGGTCGGCGGCGTGTACGTGTTCTTGAACACCGGCGCCACGGCGCCGTCATAGGTTACCGTCGCCACCAGATGGCCCGCACCGTCGTCCGTCACCGTCACCGTTACCCGGTGCTCGGCCGCGTCGTACGTCACGTTCTTCTGACCGTCGTCCACCTCGGAGATGCTGTAGGTGTACGTCCCGGGCTTGTCGTACGAGATTGCCTCGAAGCCCACCGTGCCGTCCGCCGCGTTCTTGGCGGTCTGCAGCACCTTGCCGTCGGTATCCTTCAGCTGGAAGGAGAACTGCCCTTCCTTCAGGTCCTCGCCGCTCAGCACCTTGGAGGCCCCCAGCTTCACCTCAGTCGCGGCCGGCGCGTAGCTGTTGCAGAACGCCACCGCATCCACAGCCTTGCCGCCTGTGCTGTAGGCAACCTGCGCCTCCAGCTCGTGCGTCTCCGCATTCTCCGTCACCGTCACCGTTGCGGTAAAGACCGTCGTGTCGTAGGTGACGCCGTTCGCCGTCGCCCCTGCCTGCTCGGACACGGTGTAGACATACGTCCCCACCTTATCCAGCTGCAGCGGCGCGAAGCCGAACGTGCCGTCGACGCCGTTCTGCACCGTCTGCACCACGTTACCGTCGGCGTCCTTCAGGTCGAAGAAGAACTCACCCTCGGCCAGGTCGCGGCCGGTCAGAGCCTTCGTTCCGGTAATCGTCGCCGTCGTTGCCGTCGGCGTGTAGGTGTTGGTGAAGGTCAGATCCGCAGCCGTCTTGTTCGCCGTCGCGGTCAGCTGGCCGCTGCCGTCATCGGTCACGTTCACCGTTACGTCCAGCACCGCATCGCTGTAAGTGATGGTGCCATCTTGGCCCGCAACCTCCTTCACCTGGTACGCATGCGAACCAGTTGCGGTGTACGAGATGGCCTTGAAGGTAAACGCTTTACCCACGTTCGTGGTCCGGTCGATCTCCTGCCCGGTGGCCACGTCAATCAGCGCGAATGTGAACTCGCCATCGGCGGGCGTCCGCGTGGTGGCCGGGTCGGCATTCTCAAGCACCTTGGTGCCAGAGATCTGGTAGGAGGTCTGACCCGGCTGGTAGCTGTTCGCAAACGTCATGGTATTGGGGGTGACGCCGTTCTCGGTGCCCTCGCTCGGTTTCACCGTAGAGCTCTCTACCACCAGCTTGCCGTCGTTGTTGTCCTTCACCACGTAGGTCAGGGTGTACGTCTTGCCGGTGTAGGTCACGCCCGGCACGCCCGGCGCGCCGTCCGTCGGCTGCACCTCACGGACCGTGAAGGGAAAGGTGCCCGCATGGTCGAAGGTCAGCTCGTTAAAGTAAACCTTGCCCTTGGCGTCGTTCTTCTGGGTCTGGAGCACCGTACCGTCAGACCCCACCAGCTCGAAGGCGAAGTCTCCCGCCTTTAGCTGATAGCTGCCGTCGTGCACGTCAACGCTCTTGGTGAGGGCGATCGCGCCGGAGTTCGTCGCCTTCGCCTTGTAGGTGTTGGTGAAGGTGGGCTTCGTGGCGTCCGCGCCGTCGTAGGCGACGCTCGCCTGCAGCGTGCCGGCATTGTCCACAACCGTCACCACGGCATGATGCACCGCGTCGTCGTAGGTCACGTAGGCCAGATCACCCTTCCGCTCCACGATAGTGTACTCGTACGTGCCCGGCTTCGCGTAGGAGAAGGCGTCGAAGTTAACACTTCCGTCCGCGCCGTTGGTCGCGGTCCGGACGGGCTTGGCCCCGGCAAGCTGCTCAGCAGTCATTTTGCCCTCGTACACATCGAAGGTGAACTCGCCGTCCTTGGGGACGATCGGCGTGTTGTCGTCCTTCTTCACATAGCTCTTCTGCGCACCGAGGGCCAGACCGGTCGCGGCCGGCTGGTAGGTGTTGGTGAAGGTATCCGAGCCGGATGCGCTCGTCACGATCGCCTTCGCATTCAGTGCTCCGTTCCCGCCGTCTGTGACCGTCACCGTATAGGTGAGGGCATGATTGTCATAGACCATGCCCGGCTCCGCGCCCGGCTGCTCCACGATGGTGTAGGTGAAGTCCTTGCTCGCGGCGCCGCCCAGGTCGGCGAGCTTGAAGCCGCGCGTGAACTTCACCGTGCCATCGGCCTCGTTCGCCGCGGTGCCGAGCACCTTGCCGTCGGCGTCCTTCAGCTCGAACGTGTACTCGCCGCCCTTCAGCTTGGTGTCGTGCGTGAAGCCCGGCGCGACCGCAACGACCTTGGTCGCCGTCAGCTCCACGGATCCCTTTGCGGTGTAGGTGTTCGTGAAGGTGGGGGCATCGGCCTTGTCACCATCGTAGGCAACGGCGGCGTCCAGCTTGCCAGCTTTGTCCACGACCTTCACCGCGGCATGGTGCACCGTGTCGTCGAAGGTCACGTGGGACAGGTCGCCCTTCTTCTCCACGATGGTGTACTTGTACTCGCCGGCCTTGGTGTAGTCGATGGCCGGGAAGGTGACGGTGCCGTCCTCGCCGTTCTTGGCGGTCTGGATGGGTCGCTTGTCCTTCAGCTGCTCAGCCGTAAGGTTGCCCTCGTACACATCGAAGGTGAACTCGCCGCCCTTGAGTACGATCGGCGTGTTGTCGGACTTCACGTACGACTTCTTCGCCGTGAGTGTAGCCGAGGTCTTGGCGGGCTGATACGTGTTCTTGAAGGTCGGGATATCGTTCTTGCCGTCGTAAGTGACGGTCGCCTTCGCCTTGTCGCCCTCCGCCTTCACCGAGACGTGAACCCTCACCGCCTTGGTGTCGTAGGTGATAGTCGGATCGGCACCGACGTTCTCCTCCTTGAGTTTGTAGTCGTACTCGCCGATGGTCAGACCGGTGAGGGCAAGATTGATCTTGCCCTCCTTGTCGTTCTGGACGATCTTGACGGGATTACCCGTGGACGTGTCGCCTTGGTACAGGCCGAAGGCGAACGCGCCGTCCGTCAGCGCCTTGCCCGCGAGAACTTTCGTGGCCTCGACGGTAACGTCCGTCGTCGGCTTCACGTTGGTGAAGGTCGGCACGGCCTTATCGCCGCCGTAGGTGACGGTCGCGTCCAGCGTGCCGTTCTTGTTATCGGTAACGCTGACCTTGACCTTCACTTTCTGACCGTCGTAGACGATGGTCTGGTCGTTACCGGTAACTTCCTTGATGGTGTACTCGTAGTCACCTGCCTCGGTGTAGTTGATGGGCTGGAAGGTAATGTTGCCCTTCTCGTCGTTCGTGACGGTCTCAATGGGCGTGCCTTCCGCCTTGTCACCCTTGTACAGAGCGAACGAGAAGTCGTTCCCCGCGAGCGCACCGCCCCTAAAGCGTTTCTTCGCCGCCAAGGTCACGGAACCCTTCGCAGCATAGCTGTTGATAAAGGTGGCGAGGTTCACCTTGCCGTCCTTGACCTCAGCCTTGATGGGCTTGGCCTCAGCGTCACCATCCTTCTTCACCGTCACGCCCGTGACGGTCAGCTTGGCGTCCTTATCCTCGACCCTTACCGTGACGGTATAGGTCGAGGCGTCCATCGTCCAGCCGGCGTTCTGCACGTCGTCCGCTGCGGGATCATCATCAGCGTTGTGCACCTCGGTGAGCGTGAACGTGTACTCGCCCGCCTTGTTGAACGTCATATTCGAGAAGTCGACCGTCTGGCCCTTGTCCTTGATAATCTTGTCCTTCGTGGCCTTGGACTCCGCGTGCGCGTCGCCCGCCAGGTCGTCCGACACACCCAAGTCGCCGGCGGCGATCTTCTGCTGTGTCTCTTCCGTGGCGGTCAGCGTGAACGAGAACGCCTTCTCCGTGCTCTCAACACCGGAGATCTTCTTCGTCACCTGCGGGGTCAGCTCGTCGCTGGCGTCTGACTTGTAACTGTTCTTGAACGGGACGGTAGGCGTAGCGGGCTTTGCATTGCGACTCGAGACCGTCTTCACGTAGTTGGTCGTGGTATCGAGGCCCTTAATCGCCTCGGCCGTCAGCGCATCAACGTTGCCGCCCCCGCCAACGAGCGCCGTCACGTCCGGGCCCTTCACGATGGTCGTCTTGGTGTAGAGCTGGCCTTTGTTGTCCGGATTCGGCTTCACCGCGATGAGCACGAAGGCATCACCGGGGTACTCGGTGTCATACGTGTATCCAGCAGCGTTGGCGTCATGTACCTCAGACACCTTGTACACGTACATCTTGTTGTAGCTCAGCTGCGTGAAGTTCATCTTCAGCTTACCGGACATCGTGGCGGTCTGCGTATCGTCACCGTCATCCTTGCCCACGGTGTTCGTGAACGACTTATCGGAATCAACCGGCTCCGGGGCCTTCGTGCCGTTATACGTCATCGCCTCGATGGTGAACGGGAACCTGCCATTCTCCAGCGGGGTACCAACCAGAGTCTTGGTCACATCGATGCCCGCGTAGGTACCGGAGGCCGCATAGGTGTTGGTAAACGCGGCAGCACCCGTCACCTGCTGGTCGGCATCCGTCGTCGCCTGCTTGTTGTCGTACGCAACCGACGCGGTCAGCTTACCGGTATGCGTGCCGTTCTCGATATCGGTCACTGTGTACGTCACTGTGGACGTATGGTCGTCATAGCTGATGCCGGTCTTGTCCGCGTCGGTCGGCCTCGTCTCGTTCACTTTGAACGTATACACGCCCGGCCTGGTAAACACAAGGTCGCCCGTGCCGAACGGGGTGGTGCGCATCGCGTCGCCGGGACCTGCGATCTCGACCTTAGTCGTCAAATCGCCAGTCTCATCGGAGTCGGCAGCCTTCTTCTGAGTAACGACCTTGTTTTTAACCGCTTTCATCGTGGCGTCATCCGCTGGCGTCAGCGTGAAATCGAACTTGTCATCCTGCTCCCACGCACGCCCAGCCAGCGTCTTCTGCACAGTAACCGGTGCCGACATCGTCTGGGCCACCGTGTAGGTGTTCTTGAACGGGATATATCCACCCGTGTCCGTCAGCTGCGTGCCGTCGGCCTTCCAATACGTGGCCGTGGAGGACAATTGGCCCTTGTCGTCGAGCGTGTTTTGCACCATCGCGTAGTACACGGTGGTGTCGTACGTCATGCCGCCCGTTGTCGAAGAATCGGAATTAGCGCGCTCCGTCACCTGATACACGTAGGTGGTGTTCTGGTCGGCAGCGGTGAACGTGATCTGCGGGAAAGCCGCAATGCCGCCACCATCGTTCTTCGCGGTCGTCACGCCGTCGGCGGGCATCGGCGCGTCGTTCGCACTGACCGTGTAGCTCAGGTCATTGAACTTGATGGGAGCAGCCCCCACCGCGCTGTTGGCCAGGCCGCCCAGCGCCTTCAGCTCGAAGGTGAACTTGCCCGCGGCAAGCGGGTTGTCGCCCGACTCGTCGGTATACGACTTCTGCGCGTTAAATGAGATTGTCTTGGTGTCGGTGCTGAACTTGTTGGTGAACACCGCGACCTTGTTATCGACTGGCACGGCCGAGTCGTGGTGGGCGCCATCATCGTCGTCGTTGCGAGCCATAGTGACAACCGGCTCGGACAGCGTACCCCTGCCCGTGTCGTCCACCTGCACCGTCACCGTGTACCCGGCGCTCGAGTAGCCGAAGCCGGGCAGCCAGGACGAGTCATGCTCGTCGGGCGTCCGCTCGGCCACCGTATAGGTGTACGTGCCGGGCTTCTCGTACGTAATCTGGCCGAAGCCGAACACATCACCATTGTTGACGGTCTTGACAACCTGGACGTATCCGGGCACGCCGGATACGTCCTTGTAGCCCCCGGGCATGGGCGTGCCCTTGGCAGCGCGCAGATAGATGTCGAAGCTGTCGGCCTTAGTCCACTTGCGGCCTTGAAGCACCTTCTGCGCCCGAATGCCGGTGAGCGTCACCGAAGACTTCACGCTGTAGCTGTTGGTGAACACCAGCTTGTTGTCTTCGGCCAGCGTGCCGTTGGAATTCTGCGGGGCAATCGTGCCCGAGATGCTTTCGTCCTCGCCGCTCAGGGCGTTGCCGCCCTTCTCGCGACCGGTCAGCGTGAAGCCGGCCGGCATCTTGTCTGCACCGGTCAGCTCCTCTGTACCGGTCAGCTCCCGCACCTCGTACTTGTCACCCTCGGCGAGACCGTACACGCGGATTGTCTGGCCGTCCGTGATGGTCTGCTTGCGGCCGTTCTCGAGGTCGAACATATCGCCGACCTGCTTCTCGCTTGCGGTCCCCGCGTTCTCAAACACCGCGGCCTTGTACGTCTTCCCCGCCGTCGTGGGCACGGTGAACTTGAAGGTGAACCCCGCGTCCGGTTTTCCCGTCAGGCCCGCTGGCACCACGACCTTCTTCGTCACCTCGAGGCTCGCCTCGCGCTTGTTAGCCACGCGCACGCAGGTGGCGCCCGTGAACAGCGCGTTCAGATTCTTGCCGTCCAGGTCGGCGCGGGCGCCCTTCGCATTAGTGTCACCAAGCACGTCCTGCGTGATGCCCATACGTAGCCAGCCCGTCTCGGTCTTCAGGCGGTAGGGTTCGCCCTCTTTGGTGGGCCCATACTGGTAGACACGTCCATTGGCGCCGCACTTGAGATGTACCTCATCCTCGCCACCCTTGGCGTCATTGTTCCAGGAAAGGTTGTCGTTGCCGTCGAGCGTCCCGTCGGACGTCTGGCGCTGGCCCTTGATCCACGTGAGCGTGTTGTCAATGTCGCCCTCTGCGCCAAACTGGCCCAGGCTCTTCAGGAGCGAGCCCACGCCCACGAACGTCGAAACGCCGTCATCGGGCGTACCAGCATCGGCGTGGACGCCGTAATCGTCCACAATCACCTTAGTGAGCGTGTCGTTAAGCAGGAAGCCCTGGGGCGCCGAGACCTCCTTTAGGTAGTAGGTGCCCTTCACGAGCGGCTCTTTACCGTCGCTCGTATACGGGAATATGCCCGCACCTTCGAGCTTGACCGGGTTGGCGACCGACCTTGTCGTCAGGGTGTCGTAGGGGGTCTGTTCGCCATTGAGCACGGCCTTGCCGTTCGCATCCTCAGTCACCTGGGTGGACTTGTACAGGCCGAACTTCGCCCCGTCAACGGGCTTACCCTCGGAATCGGTCTTCTGCACGAACAGGCGATTCTGGATGTTCGTGACGAGCAGGCGCGTGGCGAACTGCCGCCGGAAATTCTCCTTGCCGTCGGGGAGGTCATCGCTGAACACGTGGACCGTGTTGTCCATCCTCGCTTCGGCGATGGAGCTCGCCGTTGTGTAGTAGATGGCCACCGTGTACTCGGCATCCTTGCGGGCATCACCGCTCAGCAGGTAGTAGTACTTGGAGATATCACCGGGCAGATTTTGAATCTCTACCTGGTACTGGCCGCTCGTGTTGAGCGTGAAGGCGTGCAGGTCCTTCTTCGCCGCCTCGATAGCGCCGGCCTTGCTCGACTTCTCGGCGAGGGTGTACCCCATTCCCGTCGATGGGTCGCCCGACACGGCGTACCAATTGTTCTGATCTTTGATATCTGCGTTTGCGCTTTTATCGCGCTTGAGCACCACAGCGAACAGTATGCCGGACTCCAGGTCGTCGATCTTGTCGGACTTCGTCAGGTTATCATTTGCCTTGTACACGGTCGACGGCGCGGTGATGGTCTCCTTCGCAGCGGCGAACGCACCGGTCTTCCAC
>UMJV01042523.1_pt1 | contig 12482 bp, 7 predicted proteins | sample 1966141 | NCBI WGS metagenome assembly UMJV01 (sample SAMEA4836158, study PRJEB28245) | human gut metagenome | biome: gut microbiome; material: fecal sample | place: Denmark | collected 2008
TTTGCCGGAACGGAAGTTCTTTTTCCATGCACCAGAAGAGATGCGCTTGCGCTGGAAAATCCATCACTGGAACTTGAAGTCGGAACACTAATGAATGGGATATTGCGCAGAAAAGCTGCGTATTTTCCGGCATCGATCACTTTTCCTCCTCCGATCGAGATCACGGTCTGTGTCTTATTCGGCATTGCAAATGCCAGCGTGATAATATCATCGATATCGACCGTATCCAACTCGCTGTACTCCAATACCGTGATTCCTTCCTGTTTCAGTGAATCCATGACATCCATGCCGAACAGGTCGATCAGTCCGTTTCCGAAAAAGATTACGACCTGTTCCAGATTCTCTGCCTTAAGATACTGTCCGATTTTTTTCAAAGTACCGTTTCCAACTTTTAATATAGATGGTATTAAAATTCCTTTTCCTGTCTGCATGTTGTCTCCTCCCTGACTATGGTTTTCTTACACTATTTTACAGTTTCCGGCTCTCCCTGTCCATGCTCACCTTCCATGAGTTTTAAATAATCTCCCTTATCAATATGCATCATGGAGATCTGGTTCTGATGACGCCTGAATCCGTAGACGCAGTCCACATTGCGGATCAGCGACTGCAGACGTTCATCCGGCACACAGACAATGAGCTGAAGATCCATTTTTCTTGCATATTTTAAGCAGACGGCACTCCGCTCCTGATCCATCTTGGAAAATGCCTCGTCCAAAAGTACCAGCTTGATTTTGGAATCCCGGTTGCTCTGCTGCATGTACAGCATTGCAAAACCTGCCAGAAGTGCCACATATTTCGGGTTCTGCCCCTCTCCGCCGGAATCTCTTCCAGCCATATCATCGACAAAATTTTCACGGATAACATTTCCCTGCTCGTCTGTCACCTGTTCAAACATGCTGAAGGAGAGATAATTGCGGTAATCTGCGTATTGCTCCATCTCCTGACGCTTCTTTGCGCGCACCTGCTCATCCTCGTCCCTCGGCGGCATGAATTTGTCGGTGAGGAGTTTGATCTTCTGCTCGTATTTCTGGTAAAAGGTATCCTCCCCAAAACTCAGCTGGCCATCAAAACCGGCATTATCCAGATTTTTGCTGTCTAATTCCTCTGCCATTAACATCTCAAAGAACTGGCCATTCTCATTCTTTGCCGGCTCGATCTTGATCTGATAGGTGCTGTCGGAAAAGTTTGTCTCACGCAGTAACCGGTTGATCTCGTAAGCGTGGCGTTTTGCCGCCTTGATATCTCCATGGATGGTTGCGATCACATTCTCACGCAGACTCTTGTAGATAAAATCACACTGTTTTTCAAATTCTGCTTCGTATGCCGGCTCGTAGTCTGTCTGATATTCTTCCAGAAGCTTCTCATAGGCTTCATTGGACTTTTCTGAACCGTTAAACTGGCTGGACGGATAAGCAAAAATGTAACGGTTTCTGGCAGTGCGCAGTGTCTCCGCCTTCTCCTGCTCCCCTGCCGAAAGAGCCGCAAGTTCTGCGTTTTTCTGGTTCTTTAAGGACTGACCGGAGCGCTTCTTCAACTGCTCCTGTACCTCCTGACTAATCTCCTCATTTGGCACGTATCCCTGCAGCATCTCTTCTAACTGCAGAAGTCTTTGTTCATTTGCACCGGAAAGATTTTCGTGACGGCGTATTTTCTCACTCATCTGTCCCTGATTTTCGCCGATTGAAGCCTGAAGCTCACGCATCTGCTGTTTCAGGCTCTGCTCTTTCTGCTGTAATTCCTTATACTGCCCTTCCTGCAAAGTGCGGATTGTCTCCTCAAGTGTGGATTTTTTCTTATTGACCTTTCCAAGCTCTTTTTCTGCGCCGGAAAGGTTTACATAATATTCTTTTTCTTCTTTCAGACTTTCAAAATCCCTTGCCGCCTTTAAGCGCTCGGTCATGTAATGCAGTTCCTGATACTGTTTCTCAAGCCTCTCCACGTCAGCCTCGTACTCTGCCAGACGTGCCTTTGACACTTTCTCTCCGATGCAGGCATTTGTGGTATAATCTTTTTTCCGCAGATGCCGGAAAATAAAATTACTGTACGAATAGCAATCCGGCGTCACGCCGTCCTTCACCTGCTCTAACTCTTCCACGGAATGGCACTTGATAATATGACCGAGGTAACGTTTCAGGCACACATCCACATAGGCTTCCTTCGTCTCAACCGCTTCATAAAGAGAGTTTTCCATGACACGCGGCTCACTGTCTGCGATCGCTTTGGAATTAATGAGATCCACTTCCTCAAACTGTTTCATCTCGCGAAAGACCGCCGCTGCATCATGCGCAAACTTTGGCTCTGTAATCAGGGAAAACTTCAGCCTTCCCATACGGCCTTCGACCGCATTTTTCCACTCCTCGTCTGCCACATCAAAAAGATCCGCCAGAATCTGGACTTTTATCGTTCTTCCGTAGCGGTCGCTTAATTTCCGCTCCAGGGAACTTCTCGCAGAACGGAGATTCTCGCTGTAGGATTTCCGGTTGTTTTTCATATCATCCACAAGCTTCTGCTTTTCTTTCAGTTCTTTTCCTGCCTCGCGCTTCTGCTCACTGTAATCTTCAAATTCATTTTCGATATCCTGCTTTGCAGACTCTATTTTCAAATGCAGTTCCTGACAGTTTTCCTCTGTCACATTTCCGTTTTCGATCGCTTCAATGAGATTTAAAACCGGATTGCTGATATAGTCGGTGATGACCTCATCCTCTTCCCACTGTTTCAACCCCTGAACGATTTTGCGCCACTGTCTGCTGTTATCGGTCAGCATCCGGCTTCTCTGCTCTAATTCCTCTAACTGCTGCTGTTTGCTTCCAAGATCGCTGGCTTTTAAATCTGCACTCACACGGATCAGCTCCTGCTCGACCTCTCCGCGCTCTCCGGCGAGCCTGTCTGCCTGCTGCTGCAGCTGTGCCTGTTCTTCTTCGATTCTTTTTTTGTCCTCCTCGGCGGCTTCTATTTTCGCCCGGAGATCCTCAATATCAATGCAGCGGATAAAACTCTCTGTGCGGATCATATCGGTCTGGAGCGTCACCAGCTCCTGCCCGGTCTCTTTTACGTCTGTCAAAAGTTCGATACGTTTCCGCATATCCTCAATTTTTTCCTTGATCTGGCTGTAGGCATCCAGCTGCTCACTGATCGTTTCAATCGTGTCTGACGTGCTCTTTGGAAACATATAATCACGGATAAACTGTCCTGTTCCGTTTGTCATTTTCAGTGCAATCGCACTCTTTTCCATCGTGATAAAACGGTTTGGATCAATGTAACCTAAAATGACATCATATAACGTTCCAAGATAAGCTTCCTTGGAAGCGTAAATACGGTTGACATCCCCTTTTCCACGGTTGTCCTTCGATACGGCCCTCTCATTTACCAGCTTTTTGATATCCTGATTGGAATAACAGAAGCCCTCCTCCGTGATATACCCCGGTTCCGGCATCTTTCCTGAATGGCTGAAATAGGAAAACTTTTTGATCTCAGAATCATTTCTTCTCACTTCAAACGCAATGCCCACACACGTAGTGATGTGCGTTCCCGTGTCCTCGATCTCCAACGCAATGACCGAGCAGAAATCGCGGTTTCCACGGTTTGCAGAACCATCTTTCTGCTCACCACGGAGGTAGCTTAAGACACTTCTGCGGTTTTTGGCATCATCCGCCGCCTTGTTCAAAAAACTCGGACTGAAGCTTCCATATAAAATAACCTGGATCGCATCCATAACAGTCGATTTTCCAGATCCGCTTTTTCCGCTGAATAAATTCACATATTCATTAAATTCTAATACTTTATGATTAATTCCACCCCAGTTGTTCAGACACATACGGGTGAAAATTTTCTTTGCCTGGCTCAAATTTCATGCTCCTTCGTATTTCCTGCTATTCTGTCATTTCATTCTGGTATTCTCGCACCAGCTCGTTGATATCCATCGCCGAGCAGAACACATTTACAGTGCTGTAAATATAAATCGGGGTAAAATCTTCCAGATTGGCAACGGCTCCCGGCAGTTCGATCATCTGATGCGTTTTCATCAGCACAAGTGCATCGTTCCACTCCTGTCCTGTGAGACGTCTTGTAATAAGGTTTGTATTTTTTCCATACTCACGGATCTCTGCCAGATTTGTGGTAGTTGCATGCAGACCTTCCCCCATGATTTTGTCACGGTAAATCATTTTTAACAGTATGACCAGCTTCGTTGTCATAAGGCTCATACGCTCTGTCATAACGCCATCCCCCGTGATCCGGAAAATGTGTTCCTGCGGATCATGCACCAGCTCGCAGTCCAGCACAGACAGATAGTCCGCGATAAACTCTCTGTGGCGCAGACACACCTGATACCTCGGATTGTCGTGCTGTACCAGAGTTGCCGGATCACATTTCACCTGTAAAATGCATGTCTGCCGGAATAAATCCTGTATTGTTTTTCTGATATTCTCTGCCTCGCCCTGTGAGACAGTTTCCATATATTGTAACATCTTTTTTCCAATGCCTTCTTTCATGTATAGTAACGCAATTTTATTTATTCTGCCCGATCACGAGTCTCGAATAGGTTAGTCCGTCCTCACTCCGTATCTCGCCGTCCACCGATACCGTATCTTCCGCCAGACGTTCCTCCGTCTCTTCCTGCCAGAGGAAAAGAAGTTTTTCCAGATCCTCCACAGACTGTACGGTCTCTTCTGTTGCTACAAAGACTCCATCCACGGTATTTTTTCTTCGGAAACTCTGTAACTCGTTTCTTGTATACAACGGCTTTGGAACAAAATCCGTCATGTGCTGTTCCCTTGCGTCTATTTCTTCGTCCAGCATCACCGGTGCAAATGCTCCATCCCCACGGTCTCTCCTTCCGGCAAAACTGTTATCTGTAATATTTTTAAACTGCGAAGAAAACCGGATACGATCTCTCATTTCCATCAAAATCTCGTCTTTTTTCCCACTGTGGTCTAACAGATTGATCAGTTTGATGATGTTATCTTCCTCACTGACGCCCTCCTGTAAAATGTAATGGATGCGGGCCAGCGCACGCTTTGCAAAAACGGTTTTCTGTTCAATAAGTTTATTGTACTTGCGCTCGATCATGTCAAATTCCCGTTCCAACTGCATCACGACCCTGCTCGTATCCTCACAATACTGCAATCTGTACTCGTTTCTCTTCTGTAAAAGCGTGCCCGCTTCGAGAGAATTTTTTTCTTTCAGAAGCACCGCTTTTTTCTCATCATTTTCGTTTAAAATTTCACTGATGAGTTCTTTCACTGCTTCCTTGTACCGGTAAAAACTGTCCGTCGTCGTGAGGATTGCATATTTTTTACTGTCGCTATTGTTGATCTCCTCCACAAGCACCTGCTGAATCCCGATAAAATGTCTCTGGGAGGAAAGCTCATCAAAATAAGAACGCATTCCATCCTGCATGTTGGACAGCAGCTGCCCAAGACTTTTGGATGTGCGCAGTGCGCTTTTTAAAATATCATTGTTTTTCTCATTGTCGGAATGATAGGTAAACAACGCACTGTAAATGGAAAGCATGCTCTCTCTTTCACGGCTGTCATCATCACTCTGCAGCTTTTTAAACAGCTCGACATACAACTGGCTGTATTCCGGGAAAGAGATCACACATGTATTCAGTTTCTCATCAAAATCGCTTTTCAGCCATCCCCACCGGATCAGGTGGTTTAACATGCCGGAAGGAGAATCGCTTGGAAATAATGCATCCGGCGTTTCTCCTTCCTCCATATCGTCCTCTTCCTGCCACACGATCTTTGATTTCTCGATCGTATTCTCAATAATAAGCGCACACTCTTCCTGCGTAAGACCGAGAGAAGCATATACTTCATTGTTTTCCTCGTAAATGGCTGTGACAAACTGCATATATGCTTCCCTGTTTTTTGTGCGGAATAATTTATAAAAATCATTTGGAATTTTCTTCTTTAAAATCATGTATCTTAATTCCTTTGTTTAAAGCTCTGTCTTTCTATTATACACTATTTTTAAAGGCTTCCACAAGTTTATTTCTGATACTGCTATAAAGAAAAAGAGAAATCGTACAGACAAAATATGATGTTCCTGCTCGCATAGCTCGCAAAGGAAATCATATTTCATCTGTACGATTTCTCTTTTTTATTACCTATCTTCTTAAGCCTCATCCTTAGGAAGCACAATATTTAAGACCAGTGCAACAATTGCAGCCGGAACAATTCCGGAACCACCGAAGATCAACTGCATGGTATCCGGCAGCATTCTTAAAATGTCACTGTTTGCTCCAAGTCCATAACCAAGTCCCAGTGCGACAGATACGATCGTAATATTTCTTCCGGTCAGTTTTTCCTTTGTGATCAGCTGGATACCGCTGACTACGATAGAGGAAAACATCATAACTGCTGCTCCACCGAGAACACTCTGCGGCATAATAGAGATCAATGCTGCAAGCTTAGGAAACAGTCCGCAGAGAATCAATACTCCTGCTCCGCACGCAAGTGCCATGCGGTTTACAACCTTTGTCATCGTAACCAGTCCGACATTCTGGCTGAAAGAGGTATTCGGTAGTACACCAAATAACGCAGCAAGCGAAGAACCAAGTCCATCACACATAACACCTCCGGAAAGTTCCTTGTCTGTTGCTTCACGTCCAAGTCCGCCTTCCATAACACCGGAAATATCACCGATCGTTTCCACGGCTGTCACGATAAACATGATCAGTACCGGCACGATCGCACGCATATCAAAAATCGGTTTTACCGGCATTACTTTCGGCAATGCAAACCAGGAAGCTTCTCTCACTTTATCAAAATTCAAAACCCATGCCTTGGTGTATTCCACTCCGTCAGCATTCACTGCGGTTGTCGGAAGGATCATTCCCATAATAAAACATAACACATATCCTGCAATAATACCGATCAGGATGGAGGAAGAACTTGCCATTCCCTTTGCAAAGTGTTTTACCCCAAGAATAATGATCAGCACAACAAGACCGATGAATAAATTTTCCAATGAACCATAGTCAGCCGCAGAAGATCCTCCTCCAAAGGAGCTGACACCAACACTGATCAGGGAAAGTCCGATCGATAAAACTACTGTTCCTGTCACCACAGCAGGGAAAAATCTGCGGAGCGGTTTTAAGAAAAATCCAAGCACGCCCTCAAACAGACCACCGATGATCGACGCACCCATGATCGCGCCATATGCGATCACTCCGCCACCCATAACACCAGCAACGCTTTTAAATACACCAATAAAACCGGAACTCGTTCCCATAATGATCGGAACACGTCCACCGACAGGACCGATTGCAAAAAGCTGAACCAATGTGACAACGCCGGCAATGATCATTGCATTCTGTAATAATTCCACATAAACCTCTGCAAAGTCAGATGCTGCTCCAATACCGCATGCACCACAGATCACGATCAGCGGTGTCAGGTTTCCGACAAACATTGCCAGAACATGCTGCAAACCATAAACGATCGCTTTCGGCCATGGAATTCTTCCGTCCATTTCATAAGGGGATGTGTACTCTTTTGTTTTTTCCATTTTTTAAACTCCTGTTATTTTTACTTTTGTTCCAGACAGTATGAAAAAAGTGGCTTTTTCTATCTGCCAGCATATATTTTCATCCTGTTTTTCCTATAATCCGATAGCAGTATAGCATAGGTTCTCTTTTCCTGAAAAGTCATTATTATTAATGAATTTTATCGATATGACTAATAATTATCTGTTCAAATATATAAAAATGTTCCTCAGATCTTCTTTTCTCACCGATAATAACAGTTTTGACTGCATCCATCCGGAAAAAGTGACGCTTTCATTTCCCTCTGATATTGCAACTCATTGTCTGATTTTTCCAGAATATCCAGAGCTTTCCGCAACTGCCTTATATCCTTTTCCATAAAATCGGTATAATTGCCACGACCAACCAGTTTTAAATGGGTAATGCCGACCTGTTTCATGCGGTAAAGTGCGCAGAGCCCACAGCCGGTACTGCCGGTCAGATAACCATCTTCATCCAAAGGAAGTCCCTTCCCTTCTTTTTCCTGTATTCTGTCTGTTTCTGCCACATCTTTTTGCGCAGCATCTGTCTCTTCTTTCTTGTGCAGATTTCCCAGTTCATATGGTACTCTGCAAAGATGTGTCAGTTCATCACAGTGCAGGGAATTACAGAATGCCCCGGAAAAATGACAGAGTTCATTCAAAATGAAGGCTTCATATTCATGTGGGAAACCTGCCTCTTTAATACAACTTTGCATATCTTCCAGCGAATTTTTTCTGTGAAAAATCACACGGCGGATTCCAAACGGTAACATCTGTTCTAACATTCCCCGGTTCACTTCCGCGGTCTCACCGCTTAAATGGATTCCGCAGTTGATTTTCTGCTGTCTGAGGTACAGCATCAGTGCCGGGTCTGCAATGATAAAATTTTCAAAGCCTGCTGCCATGCACTGTGTGATGATCTCCGCTATGACAGGATACTGCTCCCCTGTATAGTAGATGGAATTAAACGTCAATTCTACCGGCTTGCCATAATAGTCCACCATTTTTTTCAGAATCTGCAGTTCGCTCATGGAACCAATCTGCACATTGTAAAAAAGTACTTCCCTACGGTTTAACGGATGGATCACACCGTACTTTTCCGCCCAGGAAAACGGCACATATCCACAAAAGAATTCATCCGCCCCCGCTTTTACAAATGTCTCATATTCATCAATACTTCCTAAACCTGCGACAATTTTCATCTGTTAAAGTTCCACTTTCTCAATCACGCAGGTATGTGTCTTTGTCTTTTTATCATAATTAATTCCGGCTAACAGAAGATTACCTTTGTAATCCTCTAAGGATTTCACGTACTTTTTCTCTTTTATTTGTGCGATTGCACCTTCTGCATCCTTATCCCACTTTAATTCAATAATCACTGCCGGCTTATCCGCGTGTATTTTTCTTGGGATCATGCAGATATCTGCAAAACCTTTTCCTGTCGGCAGTTCCCGGATGATCGTATAATATTCTCTTGCAAAATAGAACGCCAGATGAATGGTACAACTCAATGAGTTTTCATCATGATACTGAAGAATTGAAATCTCATCATGGACATTCTCAATTCCGGCAGCAACTGCTTTTGCATCCTGATTCCATAATGCTTCCACTAACTTACGCGAATTTTCGACCGAACGCATTACCTCGTGCCAGTCCATGGTACTGATGGCATTGAGATATTCCTGTGACACTTCTTTGTTTGGAATGGTCACTTTCTCTGTCTCACTGTTATATGTCAGATAACCAAGATGCACCAGTAAGGTCAGTACATCATCCTTTGTTGCAAAAGTTGTCATGTCGTTGCTGAATGTTCCGGTATTAATACGCACACCCTCCCCTGCAAGCATCTGGATCACTGAATCTTTCAATCCATCCATATTCATCTGAATATATATTTTCAGTGCCTCATAGGTCTCTGTTCGGTTCCAGTATGTGCCGAATTTGTGTCGCAGCATCGCTTCTACCACTGATTTCGGGCTATAAATTGAATATCTTTTGTCGCCAAAACGACTATGTGAAATCAGATCATATCCATCATACCACGCTTTGACTTCTTCAAAGTTCATGGCATATTCCTCACACAATCCCTTAACTTCTTCTTCCGTAAACCCAAAAAATTCTGCGAGTTCTCCCGGATCGGTCATCGAGTACTCCATAAACATATTCAATGCCGAGTGAGAACCGTATTTTTTTATCGGAAGTATCCCTGTCATGTATGCAAGAGCAATGTAATCTTTGTCTTTCAACCAGAAACGCAGAAAATCCAGATATTTTTTTTGTGCATCTTTATCCTGTTGATATTCGCGGAACAGGCAATCCCATTCATCAATTAAAATGATGAACGGATGGTGCGTGTTGGCATAGACATCCTGCATCGCAAATACCAGATTATCTTCTATCTCATATGAAGAATATCTGTTTTTCAAATCTGTGATCAGCCTCTTTTGCAGTAATCTTAACATTTCCTCCATGCTCTGTGTTGCGCTCAAAAATTCCTGCATGTTAATTTTTAACACATCATACTGGTTCAAATGTTTCAGATACTCTTCTGACTGACTGATTTTAAGTTTATCAAAAAATTCTCTGGTATCGCAGTCTCTGTCATAATACGCACTCAGCATATTTGCCGCCATAGACTTTCCAAATCGTCTTGGACGGCTGACGCAGACATATTTCTGCTCTGTGCCAAGCACTGTGTTCGTCTTTTCAATCAGTCCGCTTTTATCAATATAAATTTGTGACCGCAGACTTCCCTGAAATGCTGTGCTGCCCGGATTAAGATAACTTCCCATAAAAAAATCCTCTCTGAACCATGTTATAACAAAGATATTTCACCCAATGTCATCCATGTAAAAATTTTATTTTTTAACATTTTTCTGCCTCTAACATAATCTTACAGGTTTTCTTATAACATGCGATCGCATATTTTAAGATTTTACAGATTCCGTCCTGATGCAACGCTTCTGCATACCCTGTATCATCAATCTGTTTCAATGCTTTTTTGCACTCTGCTTCCAGATTACCATCATTGGCATACTTCACCTCAATAACAATCCCGACCTCAGAATCTCCTACCTGGATCATGATATCACTAAATCCATCTCCAGATTCTCTGTTTGATGTCACAAGCCAGTTTTCTTTAAACCCAAGAATTCCAAGCAAAATTCCATGATAAAAATTTTCTTTTGTCGGCTTCTGTACAAAAGTATCTCTCACACTGATCGTTTTTTGCATGTAATCTGAAAAAAGCTTCTCTGCCACATCCGCTTTCTCTGTTAATAAGGCATCACAAAAAGCGTTTACTTTCTGACCATCCTGCTTAATATTCTCCTTAAATAATTTCAGAATATGTTCTGTGATAATATTTCTGATCTCTCTATTCGGGATCACAAGATCATACCTGTTTCCATCCGTATTGCTGCGGCTTGTCAGATACCCTGTCATAAAAAGGGTACTCCAGAGATTATCGATTGATGAATACAATTCCTTATAGGTCATCTCCTGACTGATTTCTTTCTGGACACTTCCACCATTCACAAGATGTTCCAACTCCAGTTTTGTGAGTTTCTGCGGTTCATAAATACTATTGATAAAGCGATGGATCACATCATTTCCGCTTGTATTCACCCAATAATTTTTTGGTGCACACTCCTGATTTGCAATATGATCACTGCAATAGTTAATCACATCCCATGGACAATATACATCAACATTTCCAAAACGATACCCATCATACCATTCTTTTACCGTCTCATAATGTGTATCCTGACCATAATAATGAAGCAACTCTTTTACTTCATCATCTGTAAAGCCAAAGTTTTCATCAAAATCAACATCCGTAATGGAATAAACTTTAAAATTATTCAATCCTGTAAAAATGCTTTCTTTTGCAACCCGAAGGCATCCTGTCAACACAGCAAACTTCAAACTGTGATTCGTCTTTAACACATTTTCAAATAAATTACGGATCAAAAGTACCATCTCATCGTAATAGCCATTTTCATTTGCTTTTGCAAGTGGCACATCATACTCATCAATCAAAACGATCACTTTTTCTTCATAATGTTTTTCCAAAAGTTCTGAAAGTTCCAATAAGCTGCTGCTTAACGTTCCATCATCCTTCATCTGAGAAAGCAATTTTTCAAAAAGTTCCTTATCAACCTGTGTCAGTTTTTCACTTTCTGATAAGTTCTGCAATCTACGCGCTTCTCTGTTGATAACTTTTACAAGACAGCTCCGTGCCTCGTCGAAAGTGTTTCCATTCACGCCTTTCAAACTGATGGATACAACCGGAAACTTTCCAAGATACTGTTTGCAGACTTCTTTATTCTTTGAAATATACAATCCATCAAAAAGTGATGCATCTGCTCCTACCTCAAAAAATGTCTGAAGCATACTCATATTTAAAGATTTTCCAAACCGGCGTGGACGGGTAAAAAGATTTACCTTTCCCCACTGGGCGAGAAGCTGCTCGATCCATCTCGTTTTATCAACATAATAAAAATCTTCTTTCCGCATCTCTTCAAAACTCTCAATTCCAATTGGAAGTTTCTTACGTTTGTTCATAACAGCTTCTCCTTTCCAATCCACTACATACTTATTTTATTATAATTTTTTCATTCCGGAATAGCAAGCACTCTCTCCACCATCTCCTCAATGTTACGAACACACAATGATACAAACTCCGACCTGCACTCTTTATCTGCCAATGCAATCGCTGCATCATTCATGATTTTAAAGTTCGGAACAGAATCGTTTAGCTTCTGTTCTCCGGCTGGCAGATACCACCAGGTTGCCCACCAGTCCTTGTGGTCTGCCGCACTGATTTTCAGATAATGCCCGACTGCTTTTACAGTTGCAGCATCGTATTCATCCACCTGATCCCCGTGTCCTTCCTCCGATTCTGCATTCGGATCAAAGACACAGAATCCCGCGAACAGACGATGTTCTACCTCCACACGGAACCAGAGCTG
>UMJV01008023.1_pt1 | contig 12451 bp, 6 predicted proteins | sample 1966141 | NCBI WGS metagenome assembly UMJV01 (sample SAMEA4836158, study PRJEB28245) | human gut metagenome | biome: gut microbiome; material: fecal sample | place: Denmark | collected 2008
CTATCGGGATCTATGGAGCCACAAATACATACAGGCGCAATTGCTTTTGTGAATACGAAAGATACTGCAGTTAAGGTAGGAGATGTAGTAACGTATCGGCTGGCTAATGATGAGCTGGTTACACACCGTATCATCAAAAAAGATCAGTCTGAATATACCTTTCAGGGCGATGCAAACGATAATCCAGATGCTCATACAGTTACACAGGATCAAATTGTTGGAAAGTATCTTTTCAGCATTCCAAAAGTTGGATTTCTAATTTCAGCTTTGGGCAAAAAAGGGATGCCTGTGATAATTGCATGGATTATCATTCTGAACATAATGAGCCTTATTCTGGAGAGTACCTGTTCTTCAGGAGATAAGAAAAAGACAGCAGAGCCTCAAAATGAGGATTGAAATAAAAAAAATTTAGAGAGGAGAGCGTATCCTTATCTGCTGGAATAAAGGATATGCGAAAAAGAGCAATGAATAAGAAAAAAGCATTAACAACAATGGCTGCATGTGGACTTGTAGCAGCACTTGGTGTAGGAGGCACAATGGCTTACCTGACCGATTCTGAGCAGACTACCAACACTTTCACCATCGGCAAAGTAAAAATCGATGTGCAGGAGCCGGGTTGGGATACAACCGATAAAAACAACAACAATATCCCGGATAAAGCCGAGGATGTTGTTCCGAATCAGGAACTGGCAAAGAACCCGCTGATCGAAAACACCGGATCGAACAGCGCAGTAGTATTCCTCAAAGTTACCGTTCCGACCAAATATGTTACCCAGGTTGCTGATGACGGCACTGTAAGCAAAGACGGCCGTAAGAGCCAGGAGATCTTCTACTTCAAAGATGTTGCTGATGCTCAGAATCAGGAAAGAAACAACTTCGATGCGAACTGGCAGGAACTGGTTGACGAAGAGGTTCAGGATACCGGCGCAACAGCTTCGAAAGACGGTGTTCGTACTTACGTCTTTGGTTATAAAACCAAACTGCTGAAAGGACAGAAGACATCTTCTCTGTTCGATAAGATCCAGATGAAAAACGTCATCGAGGACGAAATTCTTCCGGATTCCGCAAACGACATCAAGGTTGAAGGCTTTGCAATCCAGTCCGAGGAGATCCTGGACAAGACCGGAAAAGATCTGACCGATGAGCTGACCACAGCAAATCTGAAGACCATCTACGACATCTTCATCAAACAGGGAACAAGCTACGATGCAGCTCACGGTACGACTACCGGACATGACTACAGCGGCAACGAAAAAGACGCGAACACCAACAACAGCAAAGATGTTCATGGCAACAATCGCTAATCAGCGGCGCGCCGCCTGCAATTTTGAAATAATTTTTTAATTCCTCTCAAAAGGCAGACCTTGAACCGTCTGCCTTTTTTGGGAAAGAGAAAGAGGAGAGTGGATATGAGTAAAAAAAGAATGCAAATTTCAGCTACATTACTTGGCATTCTGCTTTCAGCAGGAACGTTTGCCAGTGCATATCCTGTATTCGCCGCACAGTCCGAAGTGTCTGTGGAAAACAATGTAGACATTGGCAATATCAATATCAGTCTGGAAAAACATGGCTTAGACGAAAAGGGAGAAAAAACTGATTTCGATGATGCGCAGGTGGTTGTCCCGGGACAGGTAGTCGATGAGTTAGTTGATATCTTCAATCTGGCCAATGATGCATGGGTGCGAATGAAGGTCACATTTGATGATTCGACCATTGATGGAAATATGCTGGATGATTCGCTGCTGAATCTGGGTGATGACTGGGTTAAATGTGGTGATTATTATTACTACACCAAGCCTGTAAAACATGGCGAAGCTGCAGAATTTCTGAAATCCGTCAGCATTCCTGCGGAATGGACAGAAGCTCTTTCAGAAAAAGATCAGAAAATCAATTTTACTGCGGATGCAGTTCAGGAAAAGAATTTTACTCCGAATTTCAAATCTGATGATCCGTGGTTTGGCACCGTTATCGAACAGAGTGTAACGGATGCATATACAGTTCCGGTTACCAGCAATAACCCGTTTTCCGTTGCATACGAAGGTGGAGCAGCTGGGTTGGTTAAGGTGGGAGATGATTTCTTCTCCAACTGGGGAACCCTTATGCCGGGGGATGTGGTATCTGGAAAAGTCACGATTTCCAACAAATATGCCCAGTCGGTTAAAATTTACTTCCGAACGGACACGATTGCGGATGATAATCTGCTCCAGAAGCTGCATCTGAAGATCGCCTGCGATGGTCAGACATTATACGATGGCAGCATGGCTGGCGAGATTACCAATAAAGTGTTATTGGGTGATTTTGCACAGGGCAGCTCCAAAGATCTTACTTACACGCTTACAGTTCCTGCAGAGCTGGATAATCAGTATGCGATGAATAAGACCAAGACCAAATGGATTTTCACCGCTGAATTACCGGAAACTCCAAATAAGACAGTTGCAACGGGAGATTCTTCTCTTCCATCCGCATTTGCCGGATTAAGCATTTCTCTCGGCGCAGCCGGAATCATTATGCTTTCAGCATCAACGAAAAGGAGAAAAGGCAATGAAGAAAATTAACGAAAAAATCAAAAAAGCTCTTTCGTTTCTTCTGATTCTTACTATGGCTATGACATCTGTCGGGGTCAGCACTTTCTCCGCCTTTGCGGATTCAGAAGATGGAACGGGAACAACAGAGCTGAATCTCGATACGGATGCAGAGAACACCGCATCGGATGATACCGTAGATCTTGCTTTTCAGACCGATGGTCATGGAAAATTTCTGATCAACGGTGAAGATAAAACCAATCAGACAATTACTGTAAATAAGGGAACAGAAGTCACTTATGAGGTAACTGCTGATGATGGATATCAGATCCAGAAAATCCGTACATCATATGCTGATGGCACAGAAACGGAAGTAGAAAGCAAAGAATCCGATCTCACGCAGAATGTTGTTGCAGATCAGTCGCTTACGCTTTCTGCTGAATTTGCCGAAAAGCAGGAAGAAGATACTCCGGCAACCGTAACGACTCCGGCTCCTGTAGTGGTTACAACTCCGGAAGATGACAAAAACACTGCTAAAGAAGACGATACCAAAACTTCTGCAGACACTACAACCTCTTCGTCAGAAGAAAATGTTAAGTATAATAACAGACTTTCTGATGTTACCGCCGACTGGGGTGAAAATGAGTTCTTAAAAGAACATTTAAGCGCCAGTGATCTTATTGAATTAAGCAATGGAATCAGTCTTTTCGCAAGCAGATCCGGGAAAGTTTCCGCAGGTATGGATGGTCTTAATTCTGTTGCAACCGCGAAAAAAGGAAGTATTGTTACTAAGAATACACCAATTGACGGAAATTATTATTTTACCCCAATTATCGGTAGCAAAACAAAAATCACTTTTGGTACAACCGATAGCAATTATACATGGGATAATGAATTTTGTAAAAACGCCCAATATTATTCTAAAGCTATTTCCAATTGGTGGGCGCCACAGGCTGATACGACCAACTGGAGTAATACACGTTCTTTTATTCCGCATGATGGAGCGCAAGGTCATCTGTATGCAGAATATACCAATGTGGGATATTATGACGGCTCCCCTGTCAACATGAAAATCTGGTTCCTAGATTGGCAAAACACAAAGGTTCCGGATGAATACAAAGCACCACACAAACCAGCTATCGGAGATGACATCGATGCCGTTATTGTTTCTCTTGGCCCGAATAACTCCAAAGATTTATCCAAAGGATATACTCCGTTAATCGACATCAAGGGTTTAAAATGGATTAAAGTCAAGTTTGCATATTACAAACAGAATGGAGATCCTATCTCCTTAATGGGTCATTTTACCATGTCCGACCTTGACTTTGCGCAGGGCTTCCATATTCAGGAAAAAGTAGAAAATATTTATTTGACACAGGAAGCAGACGATCGTCTGGTGTATGATCCGCGAACAGACGCTATCTGGTCTGCTAGAAGAGGTGGTGAAAGTGATGGAGGAACAACTCCTGATAATTCAAATGGCTGGGTAACATATACCTTTGAAGGAGACAGCCAGACCGTTATCTTCTATAATGGAGGCACGATTAGTAAGGTTACAGGTCCTGGAGGAGGATTAAAAGAGGAAGGAATCCAAAAATATCCAGATTCATTTTATAATGGAGAAGGTTCCAAATTTAATGGATGGGAAGGCTCGTCCAACACAACGTCAGCATCACCGAATACTTGGTATACTTCAGAATTTGGTTATACATCCGAATATGTTGGCTCAATGTCGAAAGTAGGTGTGCTTCGTATCAATAAAACTGACTCTGACTCAGGTGCAGTCTTAAAAGGTGCGAAATTTACCGTTTACAAATGGAAGAACAGTAAATGGCAGACCTACGCCAATATGAACTGGGTAGAAGCAGACAAGTGCTATTTACTTACCAACATTCAGGGCGATGAAGCAGATGGCAACAAATTCAAAGTTGTCGAAACACAGAACCCTGACGGTTACACCGGAACTTTTTCACAGGAGTTTACCGTTGACCAGGCTGGTGTAAAAACAATTGTTTTGGATGCCAAGAATACACAGGATACCTTCAAAGTAACTGTAAATAAGGTATCCGGCAATACAACGATTACAGCAAATAACGGAAACTATGCACTGAAAAACGCCAAATTTGAGATTTATGCTTCCGATAAGACAACAAAAGTAGCCGATGCTTATACCGACGAGAACGGTTCTTTCTCTGTTAAGCTGAAAAATGGAACCTATTGGTTACATGAAACCATTGCTTCTCAGGGATATTCGTTGGCAGAAGATCAGCAGTTTACGGTAGACAAAAAAGACCTTTCCGTTACCGTAAAAGAGCCTCCGAAAACCGGAACAATCAATCTTGTCAAAAAATCCACCACCGATCTGCATTCAGACTACGAATCCTACTATTTAAAAGGTGCTGAATATGGTGTTTACAATGCTGCCGGCACAAAGGTGGGAACCATCGTTACAAATGCGGAAGGAAAAGGATCTTTATCGAACCTGCCGTTAGGAACCTATACTCTGAAAGAGTTAAAAGCTCCGGCTGGATATTATCTTTCCACCGATACACTGACAGCCTCTCTGACATCCAGTGTTGTGACTGCCAACGTGACAGGTAAGGATAAACCGGGACAGGTTCCTGCTCCAGAAGTTATTCTTGAAAAAGTGGATGCAGAAACAGGACTTGCTAAACCACAGGGAGCAGGCTCCTTACAGGGTGCGGAATACACCATGAAATATTATGATGTAGTCTCCACAACCGATCCGGCAGCTTCTGGCAGAAAAGCAAAATACACATGGGTATTAAAAACAGATGCAAAGGGACAGATCAAACTGGATGCAGATCATCTGGTAAGCGGTCCAGACTTCTATAAGGAGAACGGAAAAGTTGTATTCCCAGTTGGAACCACAACATTCCAAGAGACAAAAGCACCAAAAGGATATCAGCTGGATTCTAATGTATATGTTATGAATTCTGTGATCGAAAATGATAAGGCTGTATTAAAAAACAAACCAGTATCCAAAGAAAAAATGTATAGAGGTTACATTCGTTTCAATAAAACAGATGAGAAAAACAAGGCCATGGCCAATATTCCATTTAAAATCACGAGTAAAACAACCGGCGAGTCACATATTGTGAATACTGCCAGTGATGGTTATATCTATGAAAAAGATGTGAATTTTGGAAGTGGTAAAGGATTCTTATATGATACCTATCTTGTCGAGGAGCAGTCCTGCACAGCGAATAAAGGTTATATTTTGGAGTCTTTTGAAGTGACCATTAATGAAAATGGAGCAACCGTAGATAAAGGCACTCTTCAGAACTTACCTAAAACTAAGCAGATCACACTTACAAAACGTATCAAAGCATCTGACATCAACTTCAAAAACGGTGATCCAATCTTTATCCTTAAACTGACGGGTACTGATTATGCAGGAAAATCACACACCTATTATCGACAGGTACGATTTGATGCCGCCACCGTTAAGAAAAATACCGGATCAGACGGATATGTATCTCTGTCAGAGGTATTTAAGGATATTCCGATGGGCGATTATGTTGCAACCGAGGAAGAAACAGGACGATATAAGTTGTCTACCCTTACATCTCAAGGTGGTACAGTTTCTGGAGAACATGTAACTTTCAACATGACACCAGCAAATGATACTTACAATGCAACATTTACAAACTTCAAATACGATTGGCAATACTATACGCATACGGATGTTGTAGACAACAAGCTGCAGTCTACCAAAGACAATAGCGTGAAGTATACCTTTACTGCTAAATGGGTTGGTAGCAGTCCTGTATCTGGCGGATCTTCGGTAGATAAAAATCAAATTGAAGCCACATTGACTACCAATGACGGAACCAAGGATTCCAGTGTTATTGTAGATGCAAGCACCTACACGACAAGTATTCAGACGTTCCCGAATAGTAGCGGCAATTGCACGGTAACTGTCACTTACAACAAAGATGGCGTTAAATTAACAGCCTCGTTTACCGTACCTGTTAAAGCGAAATAATTTTGGAGGACACAAAGATGAAGAAAGTAAAAGGTAAGAAACGGTTTTTCCTCATTACTTGTTTGATGCTTCTTTGTGCTGTCGCTGGAATTGGTGGAGTGCTTGCGTACTTCACCGACTCCGAGCAGACAAATAATAAGCTCAAAGTGGCTGTAAATGATACCAACATCGAAGAGGTTTTTCCAGACCCGAGTTTTAAGCCCGGAAGCGTAGTAAAAAAAGAGGTTCGCGTCAAAAATAATGGCAGCGATACATATGTTCGTATGCAGATTTTGTTTTCAGACAGTGATATGCAGCAGTATTGCACTGTAAACTGGAATACGACCGACTGGGAACTTAAAAATGATGGCTACTATTATTATAAGAAGATTCTCCCAAAAGGATCTAAAACAACCCCACTGTTTACTACCGTAACTGTTTCGAAGAATGCACCAGAAGATGAGATGAAAGATTTTGATATCATCGTCCGCGAAGAAAGTCTGCAGGTTGGATACTTCAAATCTGCGGATGAAGCATGGAGTGCATATAAAAAGAACAAATAAGTAAGTGGATTATTGGCAGGACTTTTACCACGACATGATAGAAATTCTGCCAATTTTTTGACTAAAATACAATCAAGTGATTGTTTTTGCAAGGTCAAAGTGGTACACTTAATACAATCATTGTGGAAAACAGTGGTTTTGTAATAATGATTAATTTCTATTTTTTTTCGTACGTGAAAATTCATTTGAATTTTTTTTTGTCATACTATGAATGTAGACAAAAACGAATCTAAATGGAATAGGATCGTTGATTATCAAAATTGCTAAGTACAGGAGGAAATAGGACAATGAAAAAAGAAAAAGTAGTTGCAACTCTGGCTATGGGTGTTGTTGCAGGTGGTGTGGCAGTTGGAGGAACATCCACTGTTCATGCTGAAACATTAGATGAAAATACTGAAAACACCGTACAGGCTCCAGAAGAAACCGAAGCTCCGGCAGACCCGGAAACCAAAGAAGAAGCCAAGGATCAGCTGGATCAGGCGCAGGAAAAGGAAAACGAAGCAAAACAGGATTCCGATCAGGCCAAAGCAGATTATGATGCCGCTAAAGAGGACGAAGATAAAAAGCAGGCAGAGGCCGATCAGACGCAGAAAGATATCGACCAGGCTGAAAAAGATGCACAGGATGCTTTCGATCAGGCGCAGAAAGATGCACAGGATGCTGCTGACCAGGCTAAAGCAGATGCAGATAAAGCCGCTGAGGACCAGAAAAAAGCAGAGCAGGCAGAAAAGGATGCACAGGCCGCTTTAGAAGAGCAGGAAAAGGCAGAGCAGGATGCACAGCAGAAAGCAGACCAGACCACGACCGATGAAACACAGGAAAGTGTGGATCAGAAAAAGAATGATCTGGATAAAGCAAATAAAGATCTGGAAGATGCCAAAGCAGAGGATGCCAAAAAGCAGGAAGAGCTGGATGAAGCAAAGAAAAATGAATCTTCTGCAGAGCAGGACAAGGCGGATGCACAGGATAAAGTTGATCAGGCAGAATCCGATGTAAAAGATGCAGAAAAAGACGCGGATGCTGCAAAGAAAGATGCAGAAACCGCAAAAGACTTGTATGATACCGCTTCCAATGCTGCAGATAAAGATTCCAAATATGCACAGGCGAAAAAGGATGCGGAAGAAGCAGATGCCGCTGTAAAGGCACAGCAGACCGTTACAGACAATGCGAAAAAAGATCTGGATGCCAAGAAAAATGCGCTGGAAGATGCGAAAAAGGGTCTGGCAGAAGCAAAAGTGAACGCAGATGCCGCCGCACTTGCAGAACAGCAGAAAAAGGTTGATGCCGCGCAGAAAGAATATTCTGATGCCTTTGATGCGCTGATCGCAGCGAACAGCAAGCTGGACGAGCTTACCGCAGATTACCAGAAAAAAGTATCTGCCGCTGAAACTGCCAAAGCTGAGATGGATGCGGCACAGTCCAATGCAGACCAGAAAGAAAATGCACAGAATACCGCCAAAGCTGAAATGGATGCGAAGAAAGATGCAGTGTCCAAATCCGAAAGCAACATTTCAGATGCACAGAACAGCAAAGCAAATGCTGAGTCTAATGCAGAAAAAGCCAAAAATGAGCTGGATGCAGCAAAAGCAGCTTTAGATGCGGCAAAAGCGGCTGCAGAAGAAGCGAAGAAGCAGGAAGCACTGGGATCAAAAGGATTCTTCGACAGTATCGGTGAGACAGCAGCATCTGATCTGTTTTCACAGGGAGATTATCCAGACAAAACCAACATGGGTGCGGAAGATGATGCAACCAGTCTGAAAAACATGCTGTACGCTCTGGATTTTATTGAAAAATCCAATGAACTCAGAAGAGCAAATAATCTGGAAGAGTTTAAAATTTCTGCAAGAGCAATGGCTGCGGCGCAGTATCAGGCAAATGCTTCTTTACATACAGAAGATCATACTTTCCAGTTCGGTTATGGTGAAAACCTTGCATGGGGAATGGATGATCCGGAAATCGCCTATATGGCATGGTATGACAGTGAAAAAGACAGCACTATTTTAAGCGAAAGACTGCATTATCTTGCTCTCGTCAGCGCCAATAACACAGTTACAGGTTTTGGACTCTGCTATAACAGAACGAATCCGGATTTATACAGTTCTTGTGAGAGTCAGGTGTTTGGCTCTGTAAACGATGAAGACGAGGGTTACTGCTACACAGTAGCTGAGTTCCGCGCTCTCCTGCAGGCCTACATTGACAAACTTACTAAAGCCCAGACCGATCTGGATAAAGCCCAGGCTGATTACGATGCGAAACTGGCGGCTTACAATGCAGCACAGGATGAAGTGGCAAAATGGGATGCACTTCTGAAACAGTATCAGAACGAGAAATCCGTCAACGAAGATGCTCTGAAACAGGCTACCGAAGCATACAACAATGCCGTACAGGAGCTGAATAAAGCAAAAGCGGATCTCGATTCCAAGACAACGGCATATGAAACAGCTCAGAATGCAGTTGCTGAGAGCGCATCTGCAGTGGATGCTGCAAAAGAAAATATCGCATCCTGCAAACAGGTATCCGACCAGAAAGAAAACGCACTTACTGCTGCAAAGGCAGAAAGAGATCAGCTTCTTGACAAGCTGACAGAATCTGTGATCGCAATGACTGGCGATAAGAATGCCAAAGTAGAAACCAACTACGAATACCATCAGGTATGCAATGAATGCGGAGAAGATTTCGGCTATGGACCGGATGCTATCGAAGCGGTTGGTGACCATTCTGCAGTAACGGGTCATTCTTACAGCTCTGTAAAGAAAGCTGTTGGATATAAGATCGTAACCGCGTCCGGAACACAGGTAATCAAGAACCTGTCCAAGACAGATGCAGACAAAGCCCTGGCAGATATCCAGAAAGCCATTGCAGACGGACAGACAGCAGTCGATGCCGCACAGGCTACATATGACAATGCTGTAAAGAAACTGGCAGCAGATCAGCAGACCGCAAAAGAAAAGAATGATTATCTGGCACAGCTGAACAAAAACATTGCCGATCTGAAAAAGGATATGGAAGCAAAACAGGCTGTTGCTGATCAGAAAGCAGCTGCTCTGAAAGAGAAACAGACCGCCCTTGCGGATGCCAAAGCAGAGCTGAAACAGAAAGAGGATGCTCTTGCGAAAGCAAAAGAATCGGTTGAAAAACTGCAGGCTGAGAAAGATACAACCGCACAGAAAGTTGCCGCTAAATCCGCGGCTGTAGCACCGCTCCAGAAAGCATACGAAGCTGCCAAAGCATCCCTGAATGCATACCAGAATGCGCAGAACGCTCTGAAAAAGGCAAAAGAAAATGTTTCCGCTGCGAAATCTGCTGTAGAAGCCGCTAAGAAAGATGTAGCTGCGAAAAAGCAGGCCGTAAAAGAGAAAGATAAGGCATACACCGATGCCTGCGGTGTTCTTGCAATTGCCAAGAATATCACACTGGCAGATGCCATGAAGACCCCGATCACAGAAGAGGGCTTCACCTATCTGAACGATTACGTAACCAAGATCAATTCTGCAAAAGCCGCTTACGAGACAGCAAAAGCTGATCTTGCCAAAGCAAAAGAGAATACGGCTGTGAAGAAAGTTGCTTATGAGGAAGCCGCTGCAAAACATGCCGAGACTCTTGCGGACCTTGTAATTGCAAAAGCAAACTATCAGAAGTTTGTAGATGCAGAGAAAAAGGCAGAGGAAGAGAAGAAAGCAGAAGAGGAGAAGAAAGCGGAAGAAGTCAAGAAAGCAGAAGAAGCCAAAAAGGCGGAAGAAGCGAAGAAGGCAGAAACCGTGAAGAAAGAACAGCAGAGCGGCGGCGCTACTCTGACCGCAAGCACTGGAAGCATTGCAAAAGACAATGAAAAAGGTACCACCATCACCAAAGCCGGAAGCGTAGCAACAGGAGATACGACCCCGATCGGCATCTTAATGGCTCTGGCGGCAGGATCTTTCGGTGTTCTGGAAGAAACCGTCCGCAGAAAAAAACGCCAGTAACACGGTGGTAATTTAAGAAATATGGAAACGAGGAACGGTATGGCTTAACGGCTATGCCGTTCTTTGCTTTTTTGTATACGTTAGAAACCCGGGCAGTTGAAGTTTGTATTGGAATAGCATCTTCCTGTAAAAAGCGCTCGTATAGAGCGTTTAGACCTTCTTCTGCGTTCGGCTAATACCCCGTGGCATCTGACAACCACACATTATTTTCGAGTAATTTAATGTGTGGTTGTCAAGAATGTTTATAAATCTAAACGTCATAGTGTTCTTCAGTTGATTTTTGTTATATGGAAGATGGGCGCAAGCAATATTAGTTGACGAGGTTGAAGATACGGTGGTGGCTCAATGACGGACAAACACATTAGGTTATTTGGGAAAGATGACAGATATGTATAAGGTTTGCAAAAAAATTGGATTATGGTTACACAAAACGAATCAAAAAAGGAGATTGGCTTCATGAGTTTAATTTAAAACCAAATTTCTTGATGAATTTATTATATCATTATTCCTGGCAGAAGCAATAAAAATTCAAATAATTTCGTGCCAAAGATTACTTTTTTGTAAACAATTTGCAGTTTATGCTTTTGTAATGTATAATAAATTTATCTACATAGTTGCACGAAACGAATCAAAGAGGAGGACGACTTCATGAGTTCAGAACAATTTAGTTTATTATTCTATGCTTGCATGCTGATTGACGCAATTGGATGGTTTGGATTCGTTGCACTTCCGCGAATTCGAAAATTGCTTTCCTGTAAAGAGAGAGCTGATGGTATTGTGGAAGATGTAGTGAAAATCAAAAACGCCAAAGGGCAGCCGCTTTTCCATGCTGTTGTCCGCTATCAGGCGGGACTTGCTTCTTACACATGTGAAACAGTGAATGCAACGAAAGCAGTTTGGGAAAAAGGAGAGCCTGCGATCGTTTATTATCAGAATTCCAAACCGGAAAATGCATTTGTCAAAAACGCGGCATGGACAGGCCGTTTAATATTAGGAATTATGCAGTCACTTGTTGCGGTGGCTATCGGGATTGCCTACTATGTAGGTACTCATTAATTTCTGCTTTTTATCTGCTCCGGCATGACCAGCATATATGTGCGCGCTGATCTGTCGGAGATTTTCTTGTCCTTTCATTCACATATAAATGCAACTTAAAACGCAAAAAATTTTTAAGGAAAGAAGGATGATATATGTCTGTAAGTGCTGCTCGCTTGTTTTTAGGGGGCGGAGTGGTAATCAGCCTATTTTTCTTTTGTATGGGATGTATTCTAAAAATCTGCGTTCTTCGTAAGAAAAGACGTTGTACGCAAAAACTTCAAGGACGTATTGCTTCCATAGAAGGTTTTCGAACCTCGAACATGCCAATGGTTTTGATCGAATTTTTCTGGCCGGAACGATATCTGCTCCCTTGTTTGT
>UMJV01049690.1_pt1 | contig 12362 bp, 9 predicted proteins | sample 1966141 | NCBI WGS metagenome assembly UMJV01 (sample SAMEA4836158, study PRJEB28245) | human gut metagenome | biome: gut microbiome; material: fecal sample | place: Denmark | collected 2008
GTCCAGTGCCAGTGCATTCTCGTAGCAGGCAATTGCATTTTTGGTATCTCCGGCTTTTTGCGCTTTCTCTGCCAGTCCCACCTGGTAATCGAAGGAATTGGCATGATTGGAACGGATTGCTGCTCCAAGAATTAACAGGGCAAAAATAAGCACGCATACGATTCCGAGAACCAGGAAGATAATTTTTTTCTGGCGTGGGTCGAGGTGTTTTTTCCCCGGATGTTTTGTCTCTGCAGGTGCCGGTTTTTTATTTCTGTCCGGTCCCGAACCGGAAATCTTTTGGGATTCTTCCGTAAGAACCTGATTCAGATAATCATCATCGTAAATATTGTAGTCCGGCACAATCTGTACGGCTTTCCCGCATTTTGGACAGTACAGACTCCCCTCTTTTAATTCCTCACCGCAATAAATACACTTCATCATCTATCCCCTATCTGTTTTATGAATAAAGTTTCATGGCATCTACACAGTTATGCATGAGCATCGCAATTGTCATCGGTCCAACACCACCCGGAACCGGTGTAATATAAGAAGCGATCTGCTCTGCCTCTTCGAAACGGACATCCCCGCACAGCTTATTTTCTTCATTTCTGTGAATTCCGACATCGATGACAACCGCTCCTTCTTTGATATAATCGGCACCGATATAACGTGGTTTTCCAATGGCCACAATCAGAATATCCGCCTCTTTGCAGATTTCTTTGAGATTTTCGGTCCGTGAATGACAGATCGTAACCGTTGCATTTTCCCGAAGCATCAGAAGCGCCATCGGTTTTCCGACAATGTTGCTTCTTCCGATTACCACACAGTGCTTTCCGGCAATTTCAATATTGCTGCGTTTTAACAGCTGGATAATACCGGCGGGCGTGCAGGAGACAAATCCTTTTTTCCCAACCACAAGTGCACCGACATTCTGCGGGTGAAAACCATCGACATCTTTTTGCGGATCAATTGCCTGGATCACATGATCTTCGCAGATATGTTTCGGGAGTGGAAGCTGGCACAGAATTCCATGAACATCTGGATTGTCATTCAGTTTCTGAATCAATGCAAGCAGTTCCTCTTCCGTGGTTTCTTCCGGAAGTTCATACGAAAGCGACTCTATTCCAATATATGCACAGGCTTTCTTTTTATTTCTGACATATACGCTGGATGCCGGATCTGCGCCCACCTGAATGACAGCAAGTGCACATTTTTTCCCCTGTGCCGCATATGCTGCAACTTCTGTCTTTAATTCTTCTTTGATTTCCGCTGAAATCTTCTTTCCATCTATGATCTTTGCCATGTCCTTATCTCCTTAGAACAATCCTGTGATTACACCGTCATCATTGACATCAATTCCGTAAGCTGCCGGTTTCTTTGGCAGACCCGGAAGCGTCATGATCGAACCGTTGACAGCAACGACAAAGCCGGCACCGGCAGAAACATATACTTCCCGGACATTGATCTTAAACCCGGTCGGTCTTCCGAGTTTCTTCGCATCATCCGACAGGGAATACTGTGTTTTTGCCATACATACCGGGAAGTTTGCCATACCCAGATCCGTAATTCGTTTCAGTTCCCGCTCCGCTGCCGGAGAATAGGTAACTCCATCGGCACCGTAAATTTCTTTTGCAACAGTCTCGATCTTTTCTTTCAGTCCAAGATCATCACTGTAGAGTGTATGGAAATGGCTTTCTTTCTTTTCAAGTGTCTCGAGAATTTTGTTTGCCAGAGCAATTCCGCCCTCTCCGCCTTTTTCCCATACTTTTGCCAGAGCAAATTCACAGTCATGCTCTTTGCAGAACTGTTCTACATAAGCGGTTTCTGCCTCTGTATCCGAAACAAATGCATTCAATGTGACAACGACCGGCACACCGAATTTCTGAAGGTTTTCAATATGTTTCTCCAGATTGACAATTCCTTTCTTTAATGCCTCAAGGTTTTCATTGGATAATTCATCCTTCGGAACTCCGCCATTGTATTTTAATGCACGGATCGTTGCAACGAGTACCACTGCATCCGGATGAAGCCCTGCCTTCCGGCACTTGATATCAAAGAATTTTTCCGCACCTAAATCCGCACCGAATCCTGCCTCGGTAATTACATAATCGGCAAGTTTTAAAGCAGTTGTGGTAGCACGCACGCTGTTACATCCATGTGCGATATTGGCAAATGGTCCTCCGTGAACGAGCGCCGGTGTATGCTCCAGTGTCTGGATCAGATTCGGCTTTAACGCATCTTTTAACAGAGCTGCCATAGATCCGACTGCTTGCAAATCTTCTGCAGTTACCGGCTTGCCGTCAAACGTATATGCCACGATAATCCGTCCCAGACGTCTCTTTAAATCTTTCATATCTTCGGCAAGGCATAAAATCGCCATAATTTCGGATGCTACCGTGATTACGAAATGATCCTCACGCACCATTCCGTCCATTTTATTTCCAAGTCCCACAACCACATTACGAAGGACACGGTCATTCATATCCAGACAGCGTTTCCATACCACCTGTCTTGGATCAATCCCAAGCGTATTTCCCTGCTGGATATGGTTGTCCAAAAGAGCTGCCAGCAGATTATTTGCAGAAGTAATTGCATGAAAATCCCCTGTAAAATGAAGATTTAAATCCTCCATCGGAACAACCTGGGAATATCCGCCACCTGCGGCACCGCCTTTAATTCCGAAACATGGTCCAAGGGAAGGCTCACGCAACGCAATCATTGCTTTTTTTCCAAGTTTTGCAAATGCCTGACCCAATCCCACGGTGACTGTCGTTTTTCCTTCTCCTGCTGGTGTTGGATTGATGGCGGTCACCAGAATCAGTTTTCCGTCCGGATTGTTGTGGCTTCGTGCAATCAGTTCATCGGAAATCTTCGCTTTGTACTTTCCGTACAATTCCAGATCTTCTTCTTCAATTCCAATTGTTGCGGCTACCTCTTTGATTGGCTGCAATGTTGCTTCCTGTGCAATTTGAATATCAGTCTTCATAATTTTCTCCTCCTGAAATGTTTTTTATAAATCCTCTTTTACTGCCTGTAATTCTTCGGAAGTCATCAGAACTTTCCGCGGTTTCGTTCCTTCCTCCGGTCCAACGATACCAGCTTCTTCCAACTGGTCCATAATACGGGCAGCACGGTTGAATCCCACTTTTAAATATCTCTGCAGCATACCTATGGATGCTTTTTCCTTATCTACGATAATCTGTGCTGCTTCATCAAAATATGCATCCCTGCCGTCATCCTGCGCATCCGCATCGGAGATAGACACGGTGGTACCACCGGATGATGCCTGCATACTGTCCACTTTCTGTACAATTTCTTCGTTATACGATGCAGTTTCATTTTGTTCTTTGATAAATTCCACAACATCGGAAACTTCTTTATCGGAAACAAATGCTCCCTGTACACGAATCGGTTTCGGTGCCCCCTGCGGGTGGAACAGCATATCTCCTTTTCCAAGAAGCTTTTCTGCGCCATTCATATCCAGAATCGTTCGGGAATCCGTACCCGAAGTCACCGAAAAGGCAATCCGGCTCGGCATATTTGCTTTGATCAGACCGGTGATGACATTCACCGATGGACGCTGGGTTGCAATCACCAGATGAATCCCCGCCGCTCGTGCCAGCTGTGCCAGTCGGCAGATGGCCTCTTCCACGTCATTGGAAGCTACCATCATAAGATCTGCAAGCTCGTCCACAATGATCACAATCTGTGGCATCTTTTGCGGGCGCTCCTGCCCTTCCGGCACTTCAATGGAATCTACCTTTGCGTTGTATCCATTGATTTCACGCACATTTGCCTCCGCAAATTTTTCATATCGTTCCGTCATTTCCGCAACTGCCCAGTGCAAAGCACCGGATGCTTTTTTCGGATCGGTTACAACCGGAATCATCAGGTGCGGAATTCCGTTGTAGACACTTAACTCTACTACTTTCGGATCAATCATGATCAGCTTTACTTCATCCGGTCTCGCCTTATATAAAATACTCATGATAATCGTATTGATGCAGACGGATTTACCCGAGCCGGTTGCACCGGCGATCAGCAGATGCGGCATCTTTGCAATATCGGTTACTTTTGTTTTCCCGGAAATATCTTTTCCAACTGCAAAACTAATCTTGGACTTTGCCGTCTGAAATTCCGGCGATTCGATCAGGTCACGGAAAGCAACCATAACATTTTCTTTGTTCGGAACTTCAATTCCTACCGCTGCTTTTCCCGGAATCGGCGCCTCGATACGGATATCCGCAGCTGCCAGATTGAGTTTGATATCGTCGGTCAGCCCGACAATCTTGCTCACCTTCACACCCATTTCCGGCTGAATTTCATATCTTGTCACTGCCGGTCCGCAGCTGATGTTGGTAACGGTGACATTGACCCCGAAGTTCTTTAAAGTCTGCTGCAGCTTATCCGCAGTTTCCCGCAACTGATGTTCAGTATTGGCGGACTTTTTCCCTTCTCCCTTTTTCAACAGATCTATGGATGGAAAAACATATGCTTGGTCCGGTTTGTGTTCCAAACCCGACGTCTCCATTTCCTGTGCTACTTTCTGTATTTCGTTTTGGATTTCCTGTTCGTTTTTCTTTTTTTGTGTTTTTTCTGCCGGCTTTGATGCATCTTTTGCCGGTTGTGGGATATGTTCCGGAACCGGTGCCGCCTGCGACGGTTCCGGTGGAAAAGTATCCGGCATAAAATCCCCCGAAATCTCCGGCTGTATTTCTGCCGCGGGTTCTTCTAAAACCGCCACTGGTGCCGGAGAAGAAATTTTTTCCGGCATCGGAGATACTGTGGTATCCGGCATCATATCAAATGCAGGTGCCGACAGTTCTCCCATTTCATCCGATTTTCTCTTTTTATTTTTTTTGCCTTTTTCTTCAATCCGTGTATCGATGGATACTCCGGACACTTTATGATCCATGCGGCGTTCTTTCCGCTCCTGTGCACGGTATTCCCTGTATTCCCGATACTTTTCATTGCTTTCCTTTGCGGATTCATAGACCTTTTTGCCGCCTTTTTGCATTCCACGCAATGCCGAACGCTCTGTAATCAGTACCATACAGACGATCAGCACGATAATGTCAATAATAAAAGACCCGATCAGTCCAAATGCCTGACACATGTAATAAGCCAGACATCCGCCGATGATGCCGCCACCGGTATGCCGTTCTGCACAATATGTATATGCGTCAAGTGGATGGATCCGGTCGTTTCCATTCATGGCCAGTCCCATAAATGTACATAAAAAGACCAAAAATACAATTGCCGCAATCAATTTTACGGCTGCCAGCTTATTTCCACGGTTCGATACCGCAAAAAAACTGCCCACAAGAAGCAGCACCGGAAGAACATATGCCATAAGTCCGAACATACCAAAAAGAAAGCCGCTGACGGTTTTGCCAACGGCTCCTCCGAATCCCAGATTACTGATAAAAAGCAGCAGCGCAGCTGCAACAACAATCCACAACGTTACTTCCACGCGAAATGCCTGTGCCTTCTCCATTTCCGCCATACGCTCTTTTTTTGTCTGTGTTTTTCTTTTATTTGATGATTTACGGTTTCCCGCAGCCATTGGACACACTCCTTCATACAAAACTCTTTTTATTTTATCATATTTACACCAGAATGTCACCCATCAGCTTTTTTAATTATTTTTAACTATTTTCCCCTATCAGCTGATACAGCTTTGCAAATGCATCCGAAATTCCCCCGACAGCATCAATAATGCCTTCAGACACTGCCTGTTTCCCGACAAGAATCGTGCCGAGATCCTTGGTCAGCATCTGCGTATTCATCATCATTTCTGTCATCCGTTCCTCCGAAACGTGACAATGGGAAGCCACGAATCCGGCAATCCGATCCTGCATCTGTTTAAAGTAATCATATGTCTGTTTTGCCCCGATCACGGTTCCACTCATCCGTACCGGATGGATCACCATGGTTCCGCTCGGAACAATAAAAGAATAATCTGTGGAAACGGCCAGCGGAACACCGATGGAATGGCTCCCACCAAGCACTAAAGAAACGGTAGGTTTCGAAAGCGACGCGACCATTTCCGCAATCGCAAGTCCGCTCTCCACATCTCCACCCATGGTATTGAGCAATAACAAAACGCCATTTACACTCTCATCGTCCTCAATCGCTGCCAGACGTGGCAGGACATGTTCATATTTTGTCGTTTTTGAAGTTGACGGAAGACATTCGTGTCCTTCGATTTCTCCGATAATTGATAACAGATAAATGGTTGTATTTCTCCGGTCTGCATGTAACATTGCCTGTCCGAATTCAATAATGTTATCATTTTCTTTTTTGGTATCTCCCATTGTTTTTTCACCTTTGCCATTCATAAAAATAAGAACGGATACAAATGTATCCGTTCTTATCTTATGAATTATTTTCTGTTTTATTCACCGAGAAGATAATTATACAGTCCCTCATAGCGGAATTTTGACGCATTCCATGAAAAATCATTTGCCATTCCACGGTCTACCATCTGGTTCCACTGGCGCTTGCGGTCATAGAAAATATGCTTGGAATAATTAATCACCTGCAGCATTTCGTCAGCGTTGTAATTTGTAAAGGAGAATCCATCTCCACTGTTATCATATTCATTGTAAGCCTGAACCGTGTCTTTTAATCCTCCGGTTTCTCTTACAATCGGGACGGTTCCATACCGGAAAGAAATCATCTGTGTCAGACCACACGGCTCAAAGCGGGAAGGCATTAAGAACGCATCCGCTGCCGCATAAAGCTTGTGTGCCAGATCATCAGAGTAACAGATATTTGCAGAAACCCGGTTCGGATATTTCCATGCGTAGTGCCGGAACATATTCTCATACTGTGGTTCCCCGGTTCCGATGACTACCAGCTGGGTAAATTCATCTACCAGTCCGTCCATGACGGCATTGATCAGATCCAGCCCCTTTTGATCGGTCAGACGGGAAATGAGTCCGATCATGTATTTCTTCTTATCTACTTCCAGACCAAGTTCTTCCTGCAGCCGTTCTTTGTTCACATACTTCTTTTTCCGGAAGTTGGACGCATCATAATTCATGTAAATCTTGGAATCGGTCTGTGGATTGTAAGTCGTATAATCAATTCCGTTTACAATTCCCTGCATGTCAAAATGACGTGCAGATAACAGGCCATTTAATCCCTCGCCATAATATTCTGTCTGAATCTCCTGCGCATAGGTATCACTGACGGTAGTAATATAATCTGCATAAACAAGTCCGCCCTTTAACATATTTGCATCTTTATTAAATTCCAGCTTATCCGGAACAAACAGATCACTTGAGAATCCCGTAAGTCCCTGCATGGTTTTTACATCCCAGATTCCCTGGAACTTCAGATTATGTATGGTCATAATCGACCGGATGCCCCAGAAGAAAGAATCTGCCTGAAATTCGTTCTTTAAATAAACAGGAATCAGTCCGGCCTGCCAGTCATGACAGTGAATGATATCTGGGCGGAAACCGATCAGCGGAAGCATGGACAATACCGCTTTGTCGAAGAACGTGAATTTTTCAATATCATAGCGCATATCTCCATACGGTACGAAACAGTTAAAATACTCCTGATTATCAATGAAATAATAGGTGACTCCATCCAGTTTATATTGTAAAACCCCTACATATTTACTTGGAATATAAGAACCGCATGCCATATAAAAATGGGTCACATACTCAAACTGACTGCGGTATTTTTCCGGAATACAGCTGTAATTCGGAATGACAACACGCACATCCCAATCCTTATGATCAAATGTTTTAGGCAAAGCCCCACATACATCAGCAAGTCCTCCTGTTTTAATAAAAGGAACACATTCGGATGCTGCAAATAAGATTTTCTTCATACCTGCCTCCTAATTTAAAACCCTGTTTTGCGTATGACGCATTTTTACAGTATGTAATTTTACTCTTCCCAGTTGTGATATACTTCCTGAACATCATCATCGTCATCCAGGAAATCAAGAATTCTTCCGATATTTGTAATATCAGCCTCATCGGTCAGCGTCACATATGTCTGTGGAATCATGGTTACTTCCGCAGATGCCATCGGAATGTTCTGCTCTTCAAGTGCCTTATGTACCGCATCAAAATCTTCCGGAGCGGTAGTGATCTCAAAGCTGTCATCCGCATCGGAAAAATCTTCTGCACCTGCATCAAGTGCAAGCATCATCAGATCATCACCATCCATATCACATTCTTCTTTGTCAATGATAATCTGTCCTTTTTCATCGAACATATAGGATACGCATCCCTGTGTACCGATACTTCCCTGTCCCTTGGTAAATGCATTACGCACATTGGCTGCTGTACGATTCTTATTATCCGTCAGGCACTTTACAATAATTGCTGTGCCGCTTGGTCCATATCCCTCATACGTTGTTGTCTCGTAATTAACACTGTTTCCATCGCCTGCCGCTTTTTTAATACCGCGCTCGATGGTATCATTCGGCATATTGTTTGCCTTTGCCTTTGCGATGACCTGTGCAAGTTTGAAATTATTTGCCGGATCCGGACCACCCTCTTTTACCGCAACAGCAATTTCTCTACCGATCATGGTAAAGATCTTTCCCTTTGCTGCATCATTTTTTTCTTTTTTGTGCTTGATATTCGCAAATTTGGAATGTCCTGACATTGTTAAAATCCTCTTTTCTAAATTGTATTCTATCCTGTAACCATCCATACTTCATGTCATTCGTACAGAAGCATTACCTGTATTTTATTCTATCATTCTTTGCCGTTTCGCGCAAGTGGGTCATCCTCCGGCCGCTGATGCTTTGCATCTGCTTTTTTTACAAGAACCTCACGGATCATTTTATCCTTCACTTTCCGAATGGAAAATTCATATCCGTACGCCTGCAATCTGGCAGTTTCACCATCATTTGGAATTTTTTCCATCAGGGAAACCAGAAAACCGTTGAGCGTGTCAAAATCATCATCATTTACCGGAATCTGTAACGTTTCCGCCACGTCCGAAAGACTTGCAAATCCGCTCATGGTATAACTTCCATCCGAATTCTGGCGGATCAGTTCTTCTTCCTCATCATGCTCATCCTCGATGTTTCCGACAATTTCTTCCAGGATATCCTCCATGGCTACCGCACCGGATGTCTGTCCATATTCATCTACCACTATGACCAGATGGCTCTTTTTTGCCTGCATTTTCTGGAAAAGAGTATGAATATTTAATGTTTCCGGAACAAAATCCACCTCCCGGATCAGCCCCTTAATGTCTTTGATGGAAGTGCGAAATACCTCATTTTTCTGTGCAAAAGCAAATGCGTCTTTAATATGTAAAACACCGATAATATTATCGATGTCCTCCAGATAAACCGGATATCTTGACTTATTGTTTTCAATTATGAACGGAACAGCATCATTATAGGAAAGTTCCCCATCGATCGCAATCAGATTCTTTCGATGTGTCATAATATCTTTGGCTTCTTTGTCACCGAATTCAAAAATATTGTGAATCATCTCCGCCTCCGAAGCACGAAGAACTCCCTGTTCGTGTCCTTCATTTACCATGGAAATAATCTCTTCTTCGGTCACATCATCCTCATGGGAAGACGGGTTTAAAAATCCTATAATTTTTTTAAAAATATTCGTCCTGCCGGAACTGGCACTATCGTCCATTTCGTTTCTCCTTTAATGTATATAATACTCCAAATCATACCATGGGAACTGTATTCCGTCAAGTTATGTATACAATTCCAGGCTGATCTCCAGTGCTTTGTCAATTTTCAAAAGAATCTGATGATCCAGATGACATACTTTATCTTTCAGCCGCTTTTTGTCAATGGTCCGCAACTGTTCCAGCAAAACGACAGAATCCTTTGCCAGATCGTATTTGTCACAGTTTAATTCGACATGTGTAGGAAGTTTTGCTTTATGCATCTGCGAAGTAATCGCCGCACAGATCACGGTCGGGCTGTGCCGGTTCCCGATATTGTTCTGAATGATAAGAACCGGCCGGACGCCTCCCTGTTCCGATCCCACGACCGGGCGCAGATCTGCATAATAAACATCTCCTCTTTGAATCAACATACGTTTTCACCCCATACTTTGTGATACTAAAAGTATTTCCATATTTCTCACATGTATTCAAAAAGATGATTTCATACTATATGTTATTCAAAAAGGAGACATCTGTGTAATCTTATGATTCCTGTATACAGATTCTTGGCACACGCGGTGTGATCAGACATGCAAATTCATAATTGAAACGACCGGATAATTCGCCAAGCTCTTCCATCGTGATACATTCGCTGCCGTCTTTTCCGAGAAGGGTCACCGGATCGCCTTCTTTTGCTTCCGGAATTTCGGTCACATCGACCATAAACTGGTCCATGCAGACTCTGCCGCAGATCGGAGCCTTCTTCCCGTGAATAAGAACATAGCCTTTATTGGAAAGCCCTCTTGCATAACCATCCGCATAGCCGACCGGAATGGTTGCAATTCTTTTTTCTGACGGTGTCTCATAGATACCGCCATAACTGATCTTACGCCCTTTTTCGAGTGTCTTGACAAAAGCGATATGACTCTTTAAGGACATCACCGGATGAAGGGAAATATTGTGTGCCACTTCCTCCGATGGCCACATACCATAAAGCGTGATTCCGGCTCTTACCATATCCATATTTGCCTCCGGAATTTCTACAATTCCGGCACTGTTGGAGCAATGATGGATCGGTATTTTAACATTCCGTTCCTCTAACATTGCAATCATCTTCTGAAAAAGTGCAATCTGCTTTTGGGTTGGAGTTTTATCATACTCATCTGCCTGGGCAAAATGTGTAAAAATACCTTCAATCTCAATTCCAGGAAGCTGCGCAATCTTTGCAACCAGATCGGCACTCTCCTCTGTGACCTGCAGACCGATCCGGCTCATTCCGGTATCAATTTTAATATGGATATGACAGGTTTTATTTTTTCTGACAGCGATATCCGAAAGAGCTTTTGCCGACTCATATTCACAGATTGCAGGACGTATTTCTTTTTCCACTATGAGCTCATAATGTTCTGGAAAACTGATTCCAAGGATCAGAATCGGTTTCTTTCGCCCATCCGCAATCAGCATCTCCGCTTCATCTGCAGTTGCCACGGCAAATCCCCATACATACGGAAGGTCCTCGATTGTTTTTGCTACGGTCAGTGCCCCATGCCCGTAAGCATCTGCCTTGATGACGGCGGCAATTTTGGTTCCTTCTTTAATATTTTTATGCATGGATTCCATATTATAGCGCAGTGCATCTAAATCAATGCCTGCATAAACACGATTTTTTTTCATGATTTTTCTACCTCTTTGAGTCCTTCTATGATATCGGAAGCCATCATTCCCCGGACTCCACATTTTTCTTTTGCGGCATCTCCCGCCAGCCCGTGCACATACACCCCAAGAGGTGCTGCTTCCTCTGCTTTCATTCCCTGGGCAAGAAGGGAACCGATCACACCTGCCAGCACATCTCCGCTTCCGGCCGTTGCCATTCCATTATTTCCCGATAAATTTACATACGTCATGCCATCCGAAACGGCAGTAACCGTATGAAAATCTTTTAATACACAAATCACATGGAAACGCTTCGCAAAGGTTTCGGCAGATTGCTCCAGTGTGGTCAGAATTTCAGAAACCGGTTTTTTGGTCAGCCGGGACATTTCTCCGGGATGCGGTGTCAGAATAATGTCCGTCTTTGCCTGTTCTAAAAGTTCTGGCTGATCCGCAATGATATTTAACGCATCGGCGTCCAAAACCAGTGGAACGCGGCATTGTTCCAGAACGGTGGATGTCATGCGGCGTGCACGCTGTCCGGTTCCGATTCCCGGACCAAATACTACGGCATCCGCCCACTGCAGCTGTTCTGCCAGCAAAGTTTCTTCCTCGTTTTCCTGCCCGGTGACAAGAACAGCTTCCGGAACCTTTGTCTGCAGAATCAGCCGGTTTTGTTCACAGGTGAATACCCGCACCAGACCACTTCCCATACGATATGCAGCTTTTGCACAAAAGCATGCCGCTCCGGACATATTAACACTTCCGGCAATAATTAGCAACTTCCCATACGAACCTTTATTGGTATGTGCCATACGGGAGGGAAGTTTTTTTAAGTCTTCCGGTTCCAGAACAGCCGTATGCGGCTTATGATCCAGCCAGCTCTCCTGTGTAATTCCCATGGAAACCACATGTACCTTTCCGCAATATTCATTGCCCGGCCACAGATACTGTCCCTTTTTCCCGAATGAAAATGTAATTGTGTCATCTGCCCGAAAAGCCGTGCCAAGTACTGCCCCATCATCGGAACTGATTCCGGAAGCAATATCCACGGCAACTTTCCATCCAGACAATTGATTGAGCACGTCAATATCGTTTGCAAGTGCTCCGGA
>UMJV01005494.1_pt1 | contig 12334 bp, 9 predicted proteins | sample 1966141 | NCBI WGS metagenome assembly UMJV01 (sample SAMEA4836158, study PRJEB28245) | human gut metagenome | biome: gut microbiome; material: fecal sample | place: Denmark | collected 2008
GGCCGGGTTTTCCCTTGCCTGTATTCTGATCGTGATACTGATCGCATGGATAAAAAGGCACCATTGAAATTAAAACGTTTCTGTGAGATACTATACGTTGGAGGAGTTTGAGAAAGGTAGTGATTTATATGTCAGACAAAGAGATAGAAATTTATAATGAAAATGCCGATGAAATCAAAATCCGCCCATATGAGCATCATGCAAAATATTATGAGACGGACCAGATGGGAATCATCCATCATTCAAATTATATCAAATGGATGGAAGAAGCGAGGATGGATCTGATGGATCAGATCGGACTCAGCTATAAACAGATGGAGGAGATGGAGATTATCAGTCCGGTGCTCTCTGTATCCTGCGAGTATCACAGTATGGTACATTTTGATGATACGGTCGTGATCGAGACGAAGATCACACGCTATAATGGTATCAAGATGGATGTGGAATACCGGATGACAGACAAGGAGACCGGAGAACTCCGCACGACCGGAAAGAGTTCCCATTGCTTTTTGAACCGTTCCGGAAGACCGATCTCATTGAAACGTTCTTACCCGGAGATCGATACGAAGTTCTTTGAGTATACGGATGCCTGACAAACGGGTGTGATATTAGAAATATATAAGAAAGAGGAAATAAAAGAATGATACAGGAAAGATTAAAGGCACTGCGTGCGGAGATGGAAAAGAGAGGCATCACGGTATACGTTGTGCCGACTGCTGATTTTCACGAATCAGAATATGTAGGAGATCATTTTAAGGCGAGAAAGTTTATTACCGGATTTACCGGTTCTGCGGGAACTGCCGTTATCACTTTGGATGAGGCAGGGCTCTGGACGGACGGACGCTATTTTGTACAGGCAGAGAATCAGCTGAAAGACAGCACAGTCACACTCTACCGCATGGGCGAAGAGGGCGTGCCGACAGTCGATGAATTTGTAAAGGATCGATTAAAAGAGGGCGGATGTCTCGGATTTGACGGACGTGTTGTAAACGGTACCTGGGGCGGCAGACTGGAAAAGATTGCAGCAGAAAAAAATGTGTCCATGCATGTGACAGAAGACCTGATCGATCTGATCTGGGAGGATCGTCCGGCATTGTCCAAACAGCCTTTATTTATTTTGGAGGAAAAATATTCCGGAAAGAGTACTGCGGATAAGATCGGAGATCTTAGGAAAGCTATGAAGGAGAACGGTGCAGATGTTCATATTCTGACATCTCTTTACGATATCGCATGGCTTTTAAATATCCGCGGCAACGATATTGATTATGTGCCGGTCGTATTATCCTATCTTGTGCTGAACGAGACAGAGTGTATCTGGTTTTTACAGGAGGAAGTAGTGGATGATAAGATCCGTGCTTACCTGGAGGAAAACCATATCACGACAAAGCCGTATGATGCGATCTACGATTATGTACCGGAGATTCCGGCAGACGCAGTCGTGCTGATGAACCGCGGGACGGTCAACTACCGTATCGTGAACAGTCTTGATAAAGCAATCAAAGTTGTGGATAAACCAAACCCGACGGAACTTATGAAAGCTGTAAAAAATAAGACAGAGGTAGACAACACCAGAGCTGCACATGTAAAAGACGGTGTTGCCTTTACCAAATTTATGTACTGGCTCAAGACCAATATCGGAAAGATCCCGATGACGGAGATCTCTGCTTCTGACTATCTTGAGGCGAGAAGAAGAGAGCAGGATAACTTTATTGAGTTAAGTTTCAACACGATCTGTGCTTACGGAGCCAATGCGGCGATGATGCATTATGCTGCAACACCGGAGTCAGACGCTGAGTTAAAACCGGAGGGATTTTTACTTGTGGATTCCGGCGGACATTACTTTGAGGGAACCACAGACATCACAAGAACCATGGCACTTGGCCCGATCACAGATGAGATGCGTCTGCACTTTACGACCGTCTGCCGTTCGAATATGAACCTTGCGCATGCGAAGTTTTTATATGGATGTACCGGTTTGAACCTGGATATTTTATCCCGCGGTCCACTCTGGGAGATGGGCATTGACTATAAATGCGGCACCGGACACGGCGTTGGTTATGTGTTAAATGTACATGAGGGACCGAATGGTTTCCGTTGGAGAGTGGTGCCGGAGCGTCATGACAATGGTGTCTTAGAAGAGGGCATGATTACGACCGACGAGCCGGGCGTTTATTTAGAGGGTAAATACGGTATCCGTACCGAAAATGAGCTGGTATGCCATAAAGCTGAGAAAAATGAGTATGGACAGTTCATGGAGTTTGAGAATATCACCTATGCACCGATCGATCTCGATGCGATTGACCCGGATCTGTTAAGTGCGCGTGAGAAGAAAATGTTAAATGATTATCATAAGATGGTATATGATACCATTTCTCCGTATATGACGGCGGAAGAAAATGAGTGGCTGAAACGCTACACAAGAGCAATCTAACAGACAAAGAATGGAGAGAATAATGGGCGAAAAGCTGGTATTGATTGATGGGCACAGTATTTTGAACAGGGCATTTTTCGGAATCCCGGATTTGACAAATTCGGAAGGATTACACACGAATGCGGTCTATGGTTTTTTAAACATTATGTTCAAGATTTTAGAGGAAGAGCAGCCAGATTATCTTACGGTTGCATTTGATGTGTCAGAACCGACTTTCCGCCATAAAATGTTCGCAGAATACAAAGGCACGAGAAAACCGATGGCACAGGAACTGCGGGAACAGGTTCCGCTCATGAAAGAGATGTTAAAAGCGATGGGAGTTACCACGATTGAAAAAGGTGGTTATGAGGCAGATGATCTGCTTGGAACTATCGCAAAACAGAGCGAACAAAAGGGACTGACGGTCTCTGTGGTGTCCGGTGACCGTGACCTCTTACAGCTTGCAACGGACCATATTAAGATCCGTATTCCAAAGACAAAACGCACAGGTACGGAGATCGAGGATTATAATGCTGCGGAAGTGAAAGAAAAATATCAGGTTACGCCGATAGAGTTTATTGATGTCAAGGCGCTGATGGGCGATACGGCAGACAATATTCCTGGGGTGCCTGGAATTGGTGAAAAGACGGCAACAGCGATCATTGCGCAGTATGGAAGTGTTGAAAATGCCTATGCGCATGTGGACGAATTAAAGCCACCGCGTGCGAGCAAAAATTTAAAAGAGTATTATGACCTGGCACAGATGAGTAAGACACTTGCAACGATCGAGATCCATGCGGATATTGATTATGATCTTTCCGGTGCAAAACTTAATGGTATTTCCAGCCTGTACACGGAGGAGGCATACCTGCTCTGCAAACGGTTAGAGTTTAAAAATCTTTTGAATCGTTTTGCGGTGGAAACTCCAAAAAATCAGGCGGCAGAACATTTTAAACTTGTGGAAGACCGTAAGGAGGCAGAGAAAGTATTTGCAAAGCTGCGCGGAAAAGACTGTGGTTTTTATATTGTTTTCGGAGATAAAAAGAAAGACAGCCACGAGGAAGAGGACGGGCAGATGAATCTGTTTGCGGCAGGAGATATGCCGGGGGCAGACAGTGAACCGTCCGGCATCGTAGAAAGTGCAGAAAATGATGCAGTGGAGTGCTGCCTTGGAGCTGCCATTTCAACTGGAGAGGAAGAAACCTTTTTCATAAAAGCAGGGGAAAATCTTCCGGCAAAGCAGATTCTTTCCATGTTTACCGCAAGTGAGGCTGCGTCCTATGCGACACTGGATTTAAAGCCGCAGCTTGCAGCACTTGGTTTGCTGGAACGGCAGACAAATGGCAATATCGGTTTGTCAAATCTTTTTGACGGTGTGCTTGCAGCATATCTTCTGAATCCGCTGAAAAATGAGTATCCATATGAGGATATTGCAAAAGACTATATGGGACAGATGATACCGTCAAAGGCAGATCTTCTTGGAAAACTGACCATAGAGCAGGCAATGAAAGATGCACCGGAAGCATTTTTAAATTATGTATGCTATATGGCATATGTGGCACAGGCATCGAAAAAGACGCTGGAGACAGACTTAAAGGAAGAGGGCATGGATCATCTGTTTACAGAAATCGAGATGCCGCTCGTATTTACTCTTGCCGATATGGAAAATGAGGGTATCATTGCGTGCAGGGAGGCGCTCACGGAGTATGGGGACAAACTTGCAGTGCGTATCGCTGAACTGGAAAAGCAGATCTATGAGGAAGCGGGAGAAGAGTTTAATATCAATTCTCCAAAACAGCTCGGAGTGATCTTATTTGAAAAATTGTCCATGCCGTATGGAAAGAAAACAAAGACCGGTTATTCCACGGCGGCGGATGTGTTAGACCGCCTTGCACCGGAATATCCGATCGTTTCTGATATTTTAGAGTATCGTCAGCTTACCAAGTTAAAGTCCACTTATGCGGACGGACTGGTAAACTATATCGCTAAAGATGGCAGGATCCACACCAGTTTTAATCAGACGATCACAGCTACCGGGCGTTTAAGCAGCACGGAGCCAAACCTGCAGAATATCCCGATGAGGATCGAACTTGGCAGACTGATCCGCAAGGCATTTGTGCCAAAAGAGGGATTTGAGTTTATGGATGCCGATTATTCCCAGATTGAACTTCGTGTCTTAGCACATATGTCCGGGGATGAAAAGCTGATCGAGGCATACCGGGAAGCACAGGATATCCACAGGATCACGGCGTCCCAGGTATTTCACATCCCGTTTGACGAGGTGACGGATCTGCAGCGGCGCAATGCCAAGGCAGTCAATTTCGGGATTGTATATGGAATCAGTTCATTTGGACTGAGCCAGGATCTAAGCATCAGCAAAAAAGAGGCTGCAGAGTATATTGAGCGTTATTTTGAGACTTACCCGAAGATCAAGACATTTTTAGACGGACTCGTGACAGAGGCGAAAGAAAAAGGTTATGTGACGACCATGTTTGGAAGAAGACGTCCGGTACCGGAACTTTCAAGCAGCAATTTTATGCAGCGTTCCTTTGGAGAGCGCGTTGCCATGAACTCCCCGATTCAGGGAACTGCGGCAGATATCATCAAGATCGCAATGATACGCGTGCATGACAGACTGTTAAAAGAAAATCTAAAGTCACGCCTGATCTTAACCGTGCATGATGAGCTTTTAGTGGAGACGGCGATCGAAGAAGAGGATGCGGTTCGAAAGATTCTCGAGGAAGAGATGCATGGAGCGGCAGATCTTGCGGTCACACTTGAAATTGATGCACATGTCGGCAAAAACTGGTATGAGGCAAAATAAAGATCTGTCATCATTTATGAGGGATGATGCGTTGGACTGCATATGTCTGGATGGTACGAGAGAAAAAATGGATGCGGGGAGCATGAAACGGATGAAATTTATCGGAATTACCGGCGGCGTCGGTGCGGGAAAATCAGAAATACTTCATTATCTTGAAACAAAAGATGGTGTAAAAGTCATGTTGGCGGATGAAATCGCGCATGAGCTGATGCTGCCCGGGACAGAATGTTATCAGAAATTAAAAGACATGTTTTCGGATGAGGATATCTGGAATGAAGATGGTTCGTTTGACCGGAAAAAGTTAGCAACAGTCATCTTTTCAGATGAAAAAAAACGGGATGCATTAAACGGAATCGTACATCCGGCAGTCAAGAAATATATCAGAACTGTTGCGGATACAGAGCGGGAAAATGGAGTGCTGAAAATTCTGGTTTTAGAGGCAGCATTGCTGATTGAAGAACATTATGATGAAATTTGTGACGAACTTTGGTATATTTATACCAGAGAGGATATAAGAAAAGAACGACTTATGAGATCGCGCGGATATTCCCCGGAGAAAGTACAGCAGATTTTTGACAGTCAGTTACAGGAAGCGGTTTACCGGAAACACTGTAAAGTGGTGATCGATAATAATGGAACGGTGGAAGATGCCATAAGGCAGATTGATTTGGCAATCACAAATATGGAAAATGAGTAGGAGATACTGCAGATGAGCGACGGAAAAGACATGGAACAGCCATTGGTGTTCGGACTTGATATTGGAACGAGAAATGTGGTAGGAACGGTAGGTTACCGTACCGAAGATCAGTTTATCGTTACTGCTCAGTATATCATGCAGCATGATACGAGAGCAATGTTAGATGGACAGATCCACGATATAGGGCGTGTATCAGGGACGATAAGAAAAGTAAAAGAACAGCTGGAAAAACAGATCGGAAAAACGCTGACGGAGGTATGTATCGCTGCCGCAGGCCGTGTGCTTAAGACAGTTACAACGAGTATCAGTTACGATTATCCGGAGGAGAGCGTAGTTACCGGGGAAGACATTCATACACTGGATCTGCTTGGAATTGAGAAAGCGCAGAAAATTTTACAGGAAATGAATGATACCAACTACAAGTTCTACTGTGTTGGATATTCCGTGGTCAAATACTTCTTAAATGATGAACCGTTTTCAAACATTGAATCCCACAAAGCGGACCGTATCGGCGAAGACATCATTGTAACGTTTCTGCCGGAGGATGTAGTGGATGGACTTTATGCAGCCGTAAATCAGGCCGGGCTTGAAGTGGCGAATCTGACATTGGAGCCTATTGCGGCGATCAACGTCGCAATTCCGGAAAGTTATCGTCTGCTGAATATCGCTTTAGTCGATATCGGAGCGGGAACATCCGATATTTCCATTACCAAAGACGGAAGCATCATTGCATATGGTATGATCCCTCTTGCGGGAGATGAGCTGACCGAACTGATCGTACAGAATTATCTGGTTGATTTTAAAACGGCTGAATATATCAAGCTGCAGAGTACAACAGAAGAGGAGATCACTTATAAAGATATCATGCTGATCGAGCATAAGATTCCGGCAAAAGAAGTGTGGGAGCTGACTGCGCCGGTAGTGGATGAGATGACGACTGCGGTAGCTGCGAAAATCAAAGAATTGAATGGCGACCAGACTGTCAGCGCAGCATTTATCGTTGGCGGTGGCGGTAAGATCCATGGTTATACGAAAATGCTTGCAGAGAAATTAGATCTTCCGGACGTACGAGTGGCACTGCGTGGTGAAGAAGTACTGCAGGAAGTGGTATTTGAACAGCAGGATATCAAGAAGGATCCATTGCTTGTTACACCGATTGGAATCTGTCTGAATTATTATGAACAGAGAAACGGATTTATTATGGTGCGTTTCAATGGAGAGCGCCTCAAATTATATGATAATGATGGATTAACGATCGTGGATGCCGCATTGCAGGCAGGTTTTCCGAATGAGGATCTTTTCCCGAAACGTGGACCGGAACTTACATTTTTTGTAAATGGAGCAAAACGTATCATTCGTGGAGAGCAGGGAGAGTCAGCAGCAGTTTATATGAATGACAGACCAACAAATCTCAATGCGGCATTAGAGCCGAATTGTGAGATTATCATTGACCCATCTACGGCTGGCAAGCCGGCAACCTGCACATTAGATCAGTTAGAGGAATATACGACAGATTCCGTAGCCTTTGTGGTTAATGGAAATATTATAAGATGCCCGAAGTTCTTAGAGGTCAACGGCAATTTAGAACTGCCTTCCTATCAGATCAAGGAGGGCGACCAGGTAGAAACAAGAAGCTTTTACACAGTAGGCCAGCTTGCAGAATTTATGGATGTGGAAGTGAATGTGGAGCATGTGATTCTGGTAAACAACCGTCGTGCAACGCTCGACTCACTGATCTATGAAAACTTTACAATCGAGTGGACAGTGCGTTCCTATGGCAAACCGTCCTTTCAGCCGGTAGAGCAGGAAGAAGTTCAAACACCGACTGTTGGGGAATATAAGGAAGAAGAGATACCGGATATTGTGGACACGGAAATGAGCGCAGAGGCAGATGGCGCAGAAGTTCAGAATCCTGAAGTACACAATGCTGTGACTGCGGAGGATACAGACGATGCCGGCAATGCGGGCGCAAAAGAAAAGGATTCTGCAGTTACAGATGATGCCGCTACGGTAGAGGAGAGCAAAACGATTACAGACAGTACAGCAGGCGTTAATGGATCTGTTGCAGGAGAGAATGCAGCAGGCATGGATGAAACAGATGTAACAGAGGAGAATGCTGACGGCATGGCTGAAGCAGTGAAAAAAGTTACAGCAGAAGAAAACAGTTCGCCAGCTGCAGAGGAAGACGGCAGCATGGTTCTGGTATACATCAACGGCCAGCCGGTAAAACTTACTGGAAAACCACAGTATATATTTGTAGATATTTTTGATTTCTACGAATTTGATCTTACTGCCTCAAATGGCAGAGCAATCATTACCAATTTAAATGGTGAGAATGCATCGTATTCTGCAGTCTTAAAGACCGGAGATACAATCGAACTTAGATGGAAAGAGAATTAAAAAAATGGAATTATGCAGCATAGCAAGCGGCAGCAGTGGAAACTGTATCTGTGTGGGATCAGATGAAAATCATGTACTCATCGATGCGGGGATCAGTGGAAAACGAATTGAAAACGGACTCAATTCGATTGATTTGAAAACAGAAGAGATGCAGGGGGTTCTTGTAACTCATGAACACATCGATCATATTTCTGGACTTGGCGTGATCGCCAGGCGTTACGGACTTCCGATTTATGCCACGCAGGGTACGATAGATGCTATTTTAAATACAAAGTCAGTCGGCAAAATAGAGGAATCTTTATTTCATGCGATCACGCCGGATCAGCCTTTTGAAATCGGGGATCTTTTGATTGAACCGATTTCAATCTCACATGATGCGGCAGATCCGGTGGCCTATAAGATAAAAAATGAGGAGAAAACGGCGGCGGTAGTGACGGATCTTGGCACATATGATGAAAACATGATTGATAAAATAAAAAATCTGGATGTGCTTTTACTGGAAGCAAATCATGATGTACATATGCTGCAGGTTGGAAGTTATCCGTATCCGTTAAAACAGAGAATTCTTGGGGAAAAAGGACATCTCTCTAACGAACTGTCCGGTCAGTTTTTGGGAGAAGTGCTCCACGACCATTTCAATACGGTTATTTTAGGACATCTCAGTAAGGAAAATAATTATGCAGAACTTGCATATGAGACTGTCCGGTTAGAGGTGACGATGGGAGAAAATCCATATAAAGGCGATGATTTCCCAATGTATGTGGCAAAGCGGGACGCGCCGTCGGAGAGAATCATTTTTTAGTTTATGATAATAGAATGTTCGCGAAACACGTATTCTATTATATATGACAATATTTTTTTACAGAGTGTGGCCGCTTATGAAGCTTAGTAGAAAAAGTTATAAATGTGCATCTATTTAACAGTGGAAATTATAAAACATGTATGATATGATGATTGATAATAGATTTGCGCTGATTTAGTAAAGCAGAAAAGTGAGGAGAGCAGAGATGGAGAACACAGCAGACAAGACAATTATTACAGTAGTGGGTAAAGATACGGTTGGTATCATTGCAAAAGTATGTACTTATCTTTCCGAAAATGGCGTCAATGTACTTGATATTTCACAGACAATCGTTTCCGGATATTTCAATATGATGATGATCGTTGACATGAATAAATCAACCAGATCATTTGTGGATTGTCAGAAAGATCTCGATGAGATCGGTGCACAGATCGGTGTATCCATCAAGTGCCAGAAAGCTGAGATTTTTGAAAAAATGCATCGTATTTAGAGAGGAAAGCGGCAATGATTAATATATTTGAAGTAAAAGAGACCAACAACATGGTGGAACATGAAAACCTTGATGTCCGCACCATTACGATCGGTATCAGCCTGCTTTCATGCATTGATTCCGATTTGAAAAAATTAAATGAGAACATTTATAACCGTATCACATCAGTTGCCAAAGATCTTGCAAAAGTTGCAGGGGAGATCGAAGCTGAATACGGTATCCCAATCGTCAACAAACGTATTTCCGTTACTCCGATTGCACTGATCGGTGGTGCAGCCTGCAAGACACCGGAAGATTTTGCAACGATCGCAGATACAATGGACCGTGCTGCAGAAGCAATCGGTGCAGATCTGATCGGCGGTTATTCCGCACTGGTATCAAAAGGCATGACAAAAGCAGATGAGATGCTGATCCGTTCTATCCCGATAGCACTTTGCCGGACGAACCGTGTCTGCAGTTCCGTAAACCTTGCGTCCACAAAGACCGGTATCAATATGGATGCGGTGCGTCTGATGGGAGAGATTTTGTTGGAGGTTGCAGAGCGCTCAAAAGACCGTGATTCTGTGGATTGTATGAAGCTGGTTGTATTCTGCAACGCACCGGATGACAACCCGTTTATGGCAGGAGCTTTCCACGGTGTGACAGAGGCTGATGCAGTGATCAACGTCGGAGTCAGCGGACCGGGTGTTGTAAAGACAGCACTTGAGAAAGTGCGTGGCGAGAATTTTGAGGTACTCTGCGAGACCATCAAAAAGACCGCATTTAAGGTAACAAGAGTCGGACAGTTAGTCGCACAGGAGGCATCCAGACGTCTTTCAATTCCGTTTGGTATCATTGACCTTTCCCTTGCTCCGACTCCGGCCATCGGTGATTCCGTCGCAGATATCCTCTGCGAGATCGGTCTGGAATATGCAGGTGCACCGGGAACAACTGCAGCACTTGCCATGTTAAATGATCAGGTCAAAAAGGGCGGCGTTATGGCATCTTCCTATGTCGGCGGCTTAAGCGGCGCTTTCATTCCGGTCAGTGAGGATCAGGGAATGATCGATTCCGTACAGGCTGGTGCTATTACATTGGAAAAATTAGAGGCAATGACCTGTGTCTGCTCTGTAGGACTTGATATGATCGCAATTCCGGGAGATACCAAGGCAACCACGATCTCCGGTATGATCGCAGACGAGATGGCACTTGGTATGGTAAACCAGAAGACAACAGCTGCACGTCTGATCCCGGTAATTGGAAAAGGCGTTGGCGATACCGTAGAGTTTGGTGGTCTGTTCGGTTATGCGCCGATCATGCCGGTCAACAAATATTCCTGTGATGATTTTATTAACCGTACCGGAAGAATCCCGGCACCGATCCACAGCTTTAAAAACTAACTGCGCGGATCACTGGCAAACATGAAAGTGATTTTAATAAAAAATGCAGTGGAAACACTAGGATATTTTTCAGAACAGTTAGCAGAAACGTTTCAGGAGATGGGGCATGACACCTATTTTGTGGATTACGATGATCTGGTAAATACGGTAGATGGCATCAGCCGGTTTGCCGTGCCAGAGAAAACGGTACTGTGTACGTTTAATTTTATCGGACTTTCCGGGGAAGAGGTCTTTATCGAAGAGAACGGGCGTTATATCTGGGAAAACCAAGGTATCGCGTGCATCAATATCCTGGTGGATCATCCACTGTATTATCATTCAAAACTGGCAAAGCCTCCGGTGCCGGAAATGCGTGTTTTTTGTATTGACAGAGAACATGTGGCATACATGAAGCGCTTTTACCCGGCATTGCCGGTGGAGTTTCTGCCGCTGGCGGGAAACTGTATCTTAGAGCGGAAAGTACCTTCCCCAATAGAAGGCTGCCATGAGCAAAAACAGAAACATAAAAATATACCGTATCAGAAACGGAAATACGACATCGTATTTACCGGGAACTATACACCGGTGGAACACCTTTACCGGGAAATCGACAGGCAGGGTGCGGAATATCGGACATTTTATTATGAGATTCTGGAGGATATGAAAGCACATCCGGCGGTGTCCATCGACCGGATGTTAGAGGCACATATCAGAAAAGAACTGGGTGCAGTGCCGGATGAGGAGCTTCGCGCGGCGATCGCAGGAATGGTGTTCATCGATATCTGTATGCGGAGTTATTTCCGCGGGGAGATCATAAAATGTCTTGCGGAGCATAAAATCCCGGTACATGTGTTTGGCGCCAACTGGGAGAAATTAGACTGTAGCAGCCATGACTACATTATAAAAAACGGCAGGGAAGTGGATTCTGTGACCTGCGCGGAGGCAATCGCAGATGCAAGGATTTCTTTGAATGTCATGCCATGGTTTAAAGATGGAACGCACGACCGCGTATTTACGGCGATGCTGCAGCATACACTTTCGCTGACCGATGACAGCAGATATCTTCGGGAGAACTTTACGGATAAAAAAGAACTGGTTTTCTATTCGCTGGAGAAGCGTGAAGAACTGCCTGAACTGGTGAAAAAGCTTTTGGAAAAACCGGAGAAATGTATGGAAATCGCAGAGCGGGGATATGAGAGTGCTGTGCAGGAACATACATGGAAACAGAGGGCAGAAGCAATTTTGATGGATTTGGTAAAATGACCGCTTAACTTGTAATATGTACTCCTTTCACTGGAAGTCCAGTACAAGGTGGATATATTAGGTTTGGGCGGTTATTTTTATAAATAAATA
>UMJV01065039.1_pt1 | contig 12278 bp, 20 predicted proteins | sample 1966141 | NCBI WGS metagenome assembly UMJV01 (sample SAMEA4836158, study PRJEB28245) | human gut metagenome | biome: gut microbiome; material: fecal sample | place: Denmark | collected 2008
TTTCATATCAAATAGAGAAATTGAGGAACTAGTGTTTCTTCAAGATCTAAAAGAGGGCTTAATTGGGGGAACGATTTCTGAAAGAGTTGACCAATTAGGTTTTTATCCATTAGAACCTATTACTTTTGAAGAAGAAATTCCATTTTATTGGCCAAGATTTATATTATTTGGTCAGAGAGTTCGAAGACATAAGGCTTATGGTTATCCTCTGATTGAGAATGAGATTACAAACACTTACTTAGGTTTTGTTAATGAAGTACTATCATTTTATGATGAAGCTGTCGGATCCCAGTCCTCCACTGGCAAACTAAATGAGATGTAGGTAAAGAGGTGATAATAGATGGGAGAATATAACATGAGTTGTGAAAAAATAATTGAGATAGCTTATGACATTTATTTTTGGCTGATAGTTATTGTTAAATGTTTAGGGTATTTGGCTTTTTGGATGGCTATTGGTGTTTTGATTCTAGTTTTTTAAGTGCCTCTGTTTACTCCAATTTTATGTATGGGCAGACTGTTTTTTGGCAGACATTCTGTAACTTGATTTTTGACGGTAGAGTTATTAAATTGGGATTACTTCCTGGTTTATGGTGGTGGGGTTGCTGCTGTATCAACAAGTTTGTTAAATATGGTCAGTAGGCTATAACCTGTAACCTATTGTCCTTTTTTTATTTTATTGCTATGATAAGCTATGATAGGCGGATAATAGGGTTGTTACTATTTTTAGTGATAGATAACTAGTAGCAATTCATTTGAGTATAAGTCAGATAGAGGTCTATATGGCTAATTAACAAGGATAACTTCTTAGAGAAAGGAATAGGAGAGTGTATACTTTAGAAATCCCTTTGAATACCAAAGGTTATGATGATTTTCTAGCCAAACGTTTTAAATATGGCTAAAAGTTAAAAAGAGCCGTAACAAATTGGATCAATTGCCAAGAACATCGTCGTGTTAGCTCAGAGGAATATAAGTCTTTGTCTCTACGTACTAAAGAGCTGGCAGAGTTAAAGGAAGCTATCTCTAAAGAGAAAGACAAGACAAAGCAACTCTCTATGAAGGAAACTCATAAGGAGCTTTCGACGACACTTAAAGCAGATTGGATAGCCTTAAATGATAGATTTGGTCTTAATAGTGGTAAATTTATCCGATATAAAGAATTAGGACAAGCAACTGCTATGTATGAAAGGTATGCAGAAGAAGGGATAATCCACTGGTCTACTATGGAAATTCTTAGTCAGACAGTTAAAGGGGCCTATCTTCAGCGTCGTAAGCAAGGAGAAAGTAGCAACCATGTATCAATTGGTCGCTTAACGAATTTTACGACTTTATGGTACCGTAAATGCAATAACAACGTGACTGATGAAGGGGTATTCTTTGAGACTGGGAAAGGCAGAAACGACAAGCTGTTTATCCCTTTTGCTTTTCGCCGAGAACAAGAGATTAAGGTTGCCTATGCACTAGAATTCCAAAAATTAGCGTTATATGCTCTTAAGCGAACTCTTGTTAAGGGAAATATTTGGAAATACAGTATTTTATTAGTCTTTGATGGTGTTCCTTATGGATTGGACCATGAGCTACCAAATAAAGGAAACGTGGAAATCAAGTTATCTGTTGAGCAGATGTCGATTACTGCTGCGCGTGATAATGAGACTATTGTTTATGATCTCTCCAATGATTTTGGGTATAGTAAAAGGTTGGCGGACTTGGATAGAGCTATAGAAAGTAAGCGTAGAGCCTTAAACCCAGACAACTACGATGAAAATGGTGTTCCGAAAAAAGGGAAGAGAGCATGGATGCAGGACTCAGCCTATAAGAAACTTCTAGACCAAAAACGTTATATCTGGCATAAGGTAAAAAAAGCACGAAAGAACCGTTTTGGACGGATTGCTAATCAGATCTTGATGTTGGGTGATACCTTTACTCTTTATCAAGAGGACTTCAAATCCTTGCAATCCCGTAAGGATTATAACCCAGAAGAGATGTCTTGGTTTGACCAGCGTAAACAAAAAGGCTTTGAAATTATGTTTAATGCTCCATATGAATTTGTGGCTATTTTAGAGAATAAACTTTCTTTCAAAGACCTTAAACTGAACAAGATTAAACATAAGAATAAGTGATATAGGGTTATTTGCTTGATTCCTTGCCTCAAACGATAAATATGTTATAATAACTAAAAAGGTTTATTTAGGAACCTTCAAGGTAATTATGAATAACCTTGTAAATACCAGATAGCCTAACCGGAAGCCAAGGCAAGAAGGTCGGGAGCTGGTCCATGTCGTTTTGTTACTGTTCTAATTGACATGGGACTAAAACTTAGAGGAAGTTTAACCTTTATAGTACAAGGTTTTGTTACTGTTCTATTTGACATGGAACTAAAACTTACATTATATCTATGATTGCTGCCTAGAAGTTTTGTTACCGTTCTATTTGATATGGCACTAAAATGTTGCAAATAGGACCTCGCCAGTTACAAAGTTTTGTTACTGTTCTAATTGACGTGGGACTAAAGCATAAAATGTATATCATGCACCTTTTAGGTGTTTTTTTTATTTTACTGTAAGTCACCTTTAATCTTAAGTTGATATTTTTTCATGCGTTTGCTATACTAAAGATATAAATATTATTATTTATATCTATTTCACCACCTCAAACGGTGAACTCATAGTCACGTGACTTGAGAAAAGAGGAAACATGGAGGAGGAGATGCGATTACTGGTTCTGTCCCAGTGACATGCATACCATGTTTAAAGGGTTAAAAGGGAGCGTACTCGCTTTTAGCTATCAGTTAAGCCATCAGACAGAAGAAGGGGCTTGACGCTTATAACAGGTACGAGATAATTTTGCCTTTACTTACTTTGAAAGGCTACAACAAACGTTATTAGCAACTGAGCATAACGAGAAGTTTTTCCTATGGTTTGCCATAGGCACGCGCATCCTTGTTTTTTGAGACAAGGCTTGCCGGCTTCTTTGTTATGCTTTTTTTGTTTTGAGTTTAGGTAGTTGGACAAAAAGAAAGGCGACATCTCGATGATTAGAGGTGAGGAAGAGGTGTTCCCAACTCTAATTTGCCGGCATACGGAGGAAAGTCTACGAACAGGTGTTCGAGGCTTTCCAAGGTCACTTTACAACAACAATTTTTAAAGGAGAAAGACAATGAGAAATTCTTTCAAAACAAGCTCTACTTATAGAGCAGCAAGAAAACAACAAATGACAGCATCAAAAAAAGTATTTTTTGATGCTGACGGCATGGTGATTTCTGCTTCAGATTGGGCTACTTTAGTTCTATCTGGGGAGGTAGATCCTAAGACTTCTTGGTCTAATGATAAGGTTAAGGGGAAACTTGAGAGAGTTTCCCCACGTAGCCATTGGACTAAGAAAGGCTTCAGAGAGTACCTTGGTAAATCAAGGTATGTCTCTAAACAAGATACTCAAGCAGAAGTTATCGAGATGATGGATCTCGAGTTAGTTTTTTAAAGGAGAAAGACAATGAGAAAATCAATGACGAAAAAAATGAGAATGGTTGATACCTATTCTCCAAAACACTTCAGAACAAGCTCTACTTACAGAGCAGCAAGAAAACAACAGAAAACGGCAACAAGAAAGTCGTTATTTGATGAGGAGGGCATGATGGTCTCTGCTTCAGAATGGGCTACTTTAGTTCTTTCTGGGGAGGTAAATCCTAAAAATTCATGGTCTAATGATCATGTTAAGGGGTATATCGATTATTTATCCCCACGTAGCCATTTCACCAAGAAAGGCTACAAAGAATTTTGTGGAAAAAGCCATAAGTTTTCTGAAGCTTTAGATGAAGGGGAAATCGTATTCCTCGACATTGAAGTCGTAGCAGAGGATTAAGAAAGGAGAAAATTATGCTCAACAAAGTCATTATTACTGGACGTCTTGTAGACGCTCCAGAACTTCGCTACACGCCTTCAAACAAGGCGGTGGCGACTGCTCGTATCGCTTGCCCTCGTGATTTCAAAAATCAAAATGGTGAGCGAGAAAGCGACTTTTTCCCTCTAGTTATTTGGGGGAAGCAGGGAGAGAATTTCTCAAACTGGATCAAGAAGGGATTTCTTGTGACCGTTGAAGGACGGTTGCAAACTCGTTCTTATGAAAACCAACAAGGTCAGCGTATATATGTGACCGAGGTTAATGTGTCAAACTTTGACAACTTACAGCCTCGTCATAGCAACACCTCTTCTCAACAAAGTCCAGATTTTGGACCTGCAGAAGGGGGCTTTCCTGGTGGCGGAGAACCTCTAGATGATTCTATGTTTGAGAATATTCCTTTCTAGTACATAGTTCAAGGTTTTAAGAAGAAAGTAGAGAGTTCAGTCATACTGAGCTCTTTTTGTTTTGGAAGGAGAAAGAATGATAAAAGACGTAGAGATACTTCCTCCATTGACAGAGGATAATTACTACCAAGATAGGTATTATATGTCCACTTCTCGTCTGAAGGAGTACATTAAATGTCCCTTAAGGCAGGAAGTTGTTGACTTGGGCTTTTTGCCTGAGAAGGCAGAGACAGAAAGCCTACTTGTTGGTAATTATGTCCATTCTTATTTTGAGACTAGAGAAGCTCATGAAGCTTTTTTGGAAAGGAATCGAGATAAGATAATTAGTCAACGAGGGAAAACCGCTGGCCAGGTAAAAGCCTCTTTCAAACAAGCAGATAAAATGATTGCTGCTTTAGAAAAAGAGGAGCTTTTTAATCGTTTGTATCATGGTACAGATGATGAGATGGTGGAGAAAGAACGGATTATCACTGGTACGTTAGAAGGGATTCCCTTCAAGTGCAAAATTGATAGTCTGAATCTTTCAGGAGGCTATTTCGTTGACTTGAAGACGATGGAGAGTCTTCAGTCGGAAAAATATTCGACGACACTTCATCGTTATACGAAATCTCTTCTCTATAACATAGTAGAATATCAGTATACGCTACAAATGTACGTATATCAGGAGTTGCTGAAGCAAACCTACGGTTATGAATTTACACCTTATATTATGGCGGTTTCAAAAGAACCTGTTCCAGATAAGGAGTTAATTCTGATCGATGATACTATCATTGAAATGGGGAGAGACCTCTTCTATGGAAATGTTGAAGCACTTAAAGATGCTTTGGCACATAAGGCTGTCGAAGGATGTGGGCACTGTGATTACTGTTTAACGAATAAGTCGTTAGTAACAGCAAAAACAGTGGCAGAATTTTTACAACAATAATAAATAGGAAATAAAGTGGTCTCAAGGCCACTTTTTATGATTAAGGAGAAAACAAATGACTGAAACTATGGTAAATAACACAAACATGCTAGCTGAACTTGTAGAGGCTAAAGTAGCTTTAGCTAAGGCGGAAATGCAATTAGAATGGCAAAAGGCTGAACAAGCTAAAAAAGACCATTCTAAACAAGAGCCGGAAGTTATGGCTCCATTGTTTGAGGCTTTGGCCAAGGCTCAAGCTGAGTTTGAGTCGGTAACTGCGACAAGTAGAGTCACGTTTAAGAACGTTGACTTTAAGTTCGCACCGTTATCCGACATCCTAGCGGCTGTACGTCCAGCACTCAATAAGTATGGTTTAACTTTGACTCAGCAAACCAAACATATTCCGTTTGGTAATGCTAACGGAGTCAAAGTTGTGACGACAATACTTCATGAAAGTGGTGTCTCTTACGACATTGAGTCGGTTCCGGTATTCTATAATGTCAATGACATTAAGAACCTAGGAGCTCAAGTAACCTATCTGAGACGCTACGAGGTGAAAACCTTGCTGGGTATTGAGGCTGATAGCGAGGAATTAGATATGGACAATGTGCCATATCATTCGCAATCAGCTCAACAGACTGGTAACTATGATAGTAACCATAATTATCAGTCAAATGCTCAAGCGAAAACACCTCGCAAGCCAACAGGTGCTCGCTATGGAAAGACAGCCAAGTCAGCGTCGCTTGCTACTTCTTTGAGTAGTAGTGAACAGACATCACTAAGTGAGGTGACATCAGCTAACAAAGTTGCAAGTGATAGTGTATCGCAAGTAACTAGTGAAGCTGAAGTCCCTTCTCAAAAGAGTGAAACAGCTACTCCAGAGCCAAAAGGGATAAAAGCTGCTTGTAACGATGATCAACTGATTCAAATGGTTGCTCGTGGTGAAGAAGCAGCAATGTCTCTTGGGGCCACAGAAAGCCAGTTGCTTGAGTGGTCTGAACTAGGTGAAAGTCAAGGATTGACAGTTCAACTAAAAGCTTTGTCTGATTTTGTTTCTAAACAACGTCAGCAGGCACAACAACAGTAGGAATAAAGTGGTCAAAAGACCACTTTTTATATTAAGGAGAAAAAATGGAACATATCTTTGAACTTTTCAATACGAACATGACTTATGCTCAACAGCAAGAAGTATGGTATGAATTCTTTAATCAAATACTCCCAGAGTGGTTGTTCATCGGATTCGTGGCTATACTTTGCTACGTTATCTTGTGTAACTTACTTCGAAATAAATTAATTTTTAAGTTGGTTGTAGCAATAGTATTTCTGATCCCGATTCTCTTTGTAGAAGGGATTCAGCATCTATTTCGTAGTTGAGAAAGGAGGAGAAAAAAATGATAAATGTATTATGTTTTGTAGATGGAGTGAATAAGCCAAAGAAACATACTAAATGTATGGCTAAGGTTAATACTCTTTTAAAAAATGAAGGACATAATGTTCATCTAGGGTATATTTCACTCACTGGACTAGAAGCATTGGATAAACGTGGGGTCAACTCTATGAGTGAAATGGTACCAGGAAAACGGGCATGGCTAATCGTGTATGATGATGCCAATCCCTGTAAGTCTTATACGAATGAAGATATTCGATACTACAAGGAATTTGTAGATTTATTTTCATCTCGTATTAAACGTAGACTTTACTTTGAAGAGATCCTTCACGAACTTGAACTTGCTTAAATAATAGCAACAACAAAAGAAAAAATGGTCCTAAGGCCATTTTTTTAGAGGAGAAAAACAATGACAAAAACTGAAAAAGCAAAGTGGTTAAAAGAGCATTATAAAAGCTACTCACTGAAGTGGTATCTTGAAGATAATGCCAGACTGAATGCGATTTTTAGAAAAGTCTATAATCGCTATATAGCTAACCTTAATGCGCGTGCTTCGAAAGCACAATTGTCTCATATTGAGGACCTGGGCAAACGTATGCGAGAGGTATACGAAGATGTCTACGGTACTAAGTTTGATAGCGATTGTCGCTTAGACCGTGCAGAGACGAATCGAAAGGTGCAAGCTATCCGCTCCATGTGGGTAGTAGCACCAGCCTAGGAGGTAGTTATGGACAGAATATGTATCCTACTAGAAACACTTCCTCGAGAAAGTACCATTTCGGTTATCTATAAGGGGAGTGCTGCTGTTATAGTTGCAAGGGATAAACAAGAACGTTTACTCTTTAAAGTAACAACAACAGTAGCAGTCGCTATGCAACTGCAGGCTGAATGGCTTGTGGTTTAACAGGTAAAGGAGAAAAATAATGACAGAAACAATTACTAGGAGACAAGTAAGACATCCTAAAGACTTTGGTGATAAAGAGCTATTCAAAAGGGTTTTCAGTCACTGGATACCTTCAGAAAAGGTCGATGCCTTGTATTCTGAATTGCAAGGAGATTCTAAGAAGGTCTTTAAGAAGGTCTGTGAGTTAAGTATCGAGGAGTTAAAATATTATGGTTTAACTCAGAGAGATGCTATTGCCTTTCTTTCAATGCTTGAACTTTTCAAACGTTCAGAAGGTGAGGAAGAAAAGCCAACTTGTGTCACTGGGACTGGATATTTTGCTCAAAGTATCCAAAAAGCCTATGGGCAAAAGAAACAAGAGCATCTTGTAGTGTGGTACTTGGATGTGCATTGTAACGTTATCGAGGAGCGAGTAGTTTTCATCGGTAGTGTTCATCGTAGTATGGCGTGCCCAAGAGAGATTTTTCACTATGCAGTGAAGAATTTAGCTCGCTACGTGCTGGTAGCTCATAACCATCCCTCTGGAAACGTGTATCCTTCCAGTAATGATATTAATGTTACTGAGGCCCTTGAGGATGCTGCAAAGCTCTTTGAAATGGAGGTCTTAGACCATGTTATCGTAACGAAGGATAATTACTATTCTTTCAGAGATAACGGAAGAATGCGTTGTTTCTAGGAGAGGAGAAAACTATGGGGAATATTTCTCATGCCTTTGGCAAGGTAACTATTTCCGCACCAACATTAACGGATATAGAGGTGCTTGTGGCTACTCATAGAGTAATCAATGAAAAAGCTTGGACCCCAACGACTCTAAAAGGTCATCCAAGAAAAGCAGATTGTATCACAACTGAAGAAGGACTTGTCTCAGTGACACTTCCTTTTACAGCTTGTGGGAACTGGAATATTCGAGAGAATATCGATAGCTTTTTGACTGACATCTTAAAGCAAGATAGCACTCTTAGCGATATCCCAATGTCTGCCACTTTTGATTATGTAGATGCAGAGTCTGGTGTGAACTTTATTTATAAAGCAACCGTTATGACTTGCAATGTCCCAGGTAAAGGGATAACCACTGAACTCTTAACAGATGAAGACCTTGGAGATTATTCCGAGTCTTATTTGAAAGAGTTAGAGGGAGTCTATGATCAAGAGCTAGCTCTAGCAACAAGTATCACAGTCTGAAGAAAGGTGTTATAATAAAGTGAACAAAAAGATACTGGAGAGGAAAATTGAAATGAAAGAGACCTTCTTTTGGGATTTCAGTCAAGAGGATATCTCGACACTTTCTGATTTGACATCAGAGGGCTTTGAGTTTGATTGGACGGCCATAAGTTCTCCCAATGCAATTACCAGTGGTTTTGTAATTCAAGGTGAGGTTTCTGGTATGATTGAGTTCACTCCTGAGCCTACTGATTATTACAATTTTATCCATAAGCTGGAGGTGCGAATGGATAAGAGAAACCAAAGGATTGCAGGTGTCTTGCTTGCTTATGTAGCACAAGACGCTTTCAATCGTGGCTTTGAGGGGTTTATGATGCTGATTTCAAAGACAGCTCTTCGAGACTTTTATGTTAGTCGGTACGGAGGCAGTCGTATTGGAAACACTAACCGAGTGATTTTTAATACAGCAGCATCTAAGGGACTCATTGACCGTTTTTTGAAGGGAGGAGTAGACTAACCATGAGAATAGTTGAACGATTCAAAGAGGATTGGAGGTCGCTAGGCTTACCGGATAAACCATACAAGACACCAGAGGAGATTGAAATGATCAAGAATGGTAATCTTGTCTGGGCTGCGCGTGTTGAGCAAAATTTGGGCCGTAAGTTAACCCCAAGTGAACTTGATGAGATGCAGTGGTGAGCCACAAAAAACACATTACACCGTACAATATACATCGTATATCGTACATAGAAGAGAAAGAGGAAGGTAGTAGCCCTAGGCTACACCTTCCTCTTTTTCTATGGAGGAGAAAAACAATGACAACATTTGTACCAACAACACTTTTACTAGGAAAAAAACTGTTAGAGGTTAATGGTTCATTCTCAGGAATGACCTTGCATCAGTTTTTGAACGAAACTGGGAATAGCCATCTTTTTATCAAGAAGGATGGAATGGTTGCTATCAATACCTTGTTAGAACAAAGTGGGTTAATGCCTATTTCTTGTGATGAGGCGTTGGTGGCAATGAAAGACTTAAAGATGACTAGTTTAAGGTCACAATTTGGGTTCTTCATTAAACCAACCCAATATAAACGCCAAAATCCAGAAGTTTTGGTGCGTTTGGGAAACAATCGTAAGGTTGTATTCCATCGCTATTACTTTGGTAATGGCTATATGGCTAACCTGGTCTATCAGGTAGAAGATGATCAGATTGAGTTCTGCCAGTCTTCTGTCTTTAAGAGCTGGGATAATGGTGAGTATCATATTACTTACGATACGCCAGTAACAGAAGATGTTGAAGACATCAACACACGCAAGGAGTTGCTTTCTTTCTTAAGTCGTGTTGAGGAGCTTCCCTCTGTTAAGTAGAGAAGTTATGACAATCTAGTTTGTAAAATAAAGGAGAAAAAACAATGACAAAAAAGATTTATATCTACAAAAACAAAAAAACTCAAGAGGTCTTTGCGGATCTTTTTGCTAAAGACCTTCTTGAAGGCGTTACAACTTTCCCTCGGATTGATAACGCTCAATCTTATTCATTTTTGGAACTCTCTTGTTTTTATATTAAGAGAATTCTGGAAATGAAGGAGCGTAAGGTTCAAACCCTTTTCGTTGAGGGAAAACCCGAACCAGCACTTGCTTCAGCATTGTTACAAGCACGTGCTATGGGACTGAATGTTGTCATCAAATTGAAGACAACTGAAAGTAACGTTGAGACACAAGAGGAGCTCAAAGAGCTTGGTCTTGACAATGTTGTAATGGCGTAAGAAGGAGAAAAACAATGACAGGAATCACTCAAGGTCTCTACTATATTGAAAAGGTTCAACAATATAATAGTAATATTGCTGGCTTTCCGTCAGACCTAATTAATGACCGAATTTCATCAATTGTCGATAGCAAAAAGGTGGATATGCAACAAAGTTTGCTATGCCGACCAGTTAGGAACGTGGTTTTGAATCGAGAGGGAGTATCTAACCTTCCTCCGATTGAGATCCCGTTTGAATCTTCACTTTATTATGAAGTTGAGGAAATCAATCCCGGTCTATCTAAGTTGATTATTACCACAGAGCATGCAGAAGCTTTTCAAGAGGCTGATATACACATGTTGGAAACTCGCCTAACTATGTTACAGCGTGCCAAGGAATGTGGAAATTCTACGACAAGTAATTTTCCGAGTCGTTTTCCAAAGGAAGCAAGAGATGATTTAAGTCAATTAGATCTTCTAGCTTGGGGAACAAAAGATATGCCAACATATCTTTTCTGTCTGATGGAATCAGCATTAGACAGTTACAGGGGATTTTATTCTTTGAGAGACCTAATGGAGGATGCTAACGCTACCCTTCAGCAAGGTTACGATAAAGCTGTGTATTGGCTCTATAGTGGAGTCAAAGGTCAGTACGAATATTAAAGGAGAAAAAATGAGTAAACATAGATATACGGCAACATTTAAGCGTAAAGATGAAACTGTCTTTACGAAGACCCTTCTAGCTTCAGATTTGTTTGAGGCTGATGAATATGCACTGCAGTATGCCACTAAACGAGGTATTCTTTATCTTGACTTAGGGCCTGCGGAATAGAAAGAATAATGGCACTTAAAGTTTTTAAACTTTAAGTGCTTTTTTTGTTAATTTTTGATATTTTTTACGAATAGATATATTGTAGATAATAGGAGGTATATAAAATGATGACGTATGATGAAGTAATGGAAGCGATAGAAAGAGGGTTTATCAAGGGCGATAAAATCAGTATTGTCCGACGAAATGGCAGGATCCATGATTATGTTTTGCCAGGAGAGAAAGTGGAACCCGGAGAAATAGTGACAGAAGTGGACTTAGAAACTGTCCTTGAAGAGTTGAGGGAATAATATATGATAATGTTATTATCTCGAAAATAGATTGATTAATATTTAGTATAGTAAGATGTGTTAAATGGTAAAACTAAAGAGAATATGGGACTAATTGGTCCTGTTTTCTCTTTGGGTTTTACCTTTTTTGTTATAAACTTATATAAAAAAGAGGTGGTAGTATATGGACGAAAACAAAAACAAATCTAATAGCGTGTTAAAAAAGGATGAGAAGAAGAGGGAATCTAATATTACCTTTATTAATTATATAAAAAGAAAGTCAAAAGATAAATTAACGATAAATGGAGAAGTAGGTATAAAGACGAGAGAATTAGCTCAAAGAGTCGGAATAAATTATGAAATGTTTAGGAAAATACTGAATAAAACCAAACCCAATCAACCGAGAGATTGCATAATTGCAATTTGCGCAGCTTTGTTCTTATCAGAATATGAAACAAATGATGCTTTATTTTACTACGACAATTTACCTAGATTAGATGATACTCCAGGTTGTAGAGAGTATTATATTATTCAAACTTTACAAGGTAATAGAGAACGAGAGAATGATTTTAAATTTTTGGACCAGAGTGTAGCTGCAGTCAATGAGACGCTGAGATACTATGATTTTTCAGAGCTTCGTCTAAGTAACAAAATAAAAAGTAAGGAGTCTAAAATTGTAGTTCAATCTGATGAGGAAGTTGACCAATATTTCATAACTACTGAAATTAGAACAAACCGTTTTTCATTTCAAGATTCGTTATGTGAAAAATATCATCCTAATCA
>UMJV01049908.1_pt1 | contig 12114 bp, 6 predicted proteins | sample 1966141 | NCBI WGS metagenome assembly UMJV01 (sample SAMEA4836158, study PRJEB28245) | human gut metagenome | biome: gut microbiome; material: fecal sample | place: Denmark | collected 2008
TTTATGGGGGGAAGCATACCCCCCCGTATCGTGATTTTGCCCATAATTTTGCGCCATTTTTTGGCAGGTGCTGCCCGCAAAAGCGCTTTATTTCCTTGAATTTTGGTGCTATACTCAACTTGGCGTTTTTGTCCGTTCCGGCTGTTCCGTTTGGGGGTATAGCCGGACAAATCAACCGAAAAAGGAGAGGATATCATGAAAAAACGCATCGTGAGCATGATACTGGCACTCAGTATGGTGCTCTCCATCCTTCCTGTATCCGCATTTGCAGATGCAGGGGCAGGGCTTTCTTCCGCGGCGACGGAAGAGACCAACAGCATCACTTACAGCTCGGAAAACGAGTATGAGGATGTTGGTACGAACTCTGAAACAAAAAATCAGGTGGTCAAGATCAAGATCGGTACGAACGGTCTACCCAAGGCAGCGTCCGGTACCGGCTGGAGCTTTGACGAAACTACCGGGCTGACCATCACCGGTACCGGCAGTGAAGATACCGAGTACATTCTGGGCGGCACGGTCAGCTGCAATGTGACCGTCAAGAATGCTAATAGTTACACGGTTTATCTGCTGGATGGCACTGTCACCGGCACACTTTTAATAGAGGCCGGCAATATGTACGGCGTCTGCGTTCTGGGCGGCAGCTACGCCGATGTGCAGCTGAATCAGGGCACCATTGACGGCGGCACCTACGATAAGCTGACCGAGAATGGCGGCTATGTCCGGGGCGGCTTTTTCCGCGATATCTCCGGCTTGAGCACCGACACGCAGCGGGAGGCACACAAGTTGATCCTGCCGGAGAACTGCACCCTGAACGGCCGGAAGGAAACCGGGGATATCTATCTCATCAAGAAGTATAGCTATTCCGGTAACGGGAACGATCTGGAGCTGGTGGTGGAAAGCGATATCGGCTGCGGTGCGTGGGCGGTAGCCTCTACCGGCGGCAGTGTCATGGCTCTGCCCGCAGGCACCACGGATTACCGTTTTACATACGGCGGCATGACAATTGCCACGGTCTCCATCAGTACATACGGCAAAACGCTCTCTGCCAGCTTCAGTGCGCTTCCGCTTTCGGACAATGCCCCCATGGAGCTGGTTCAGATCCTGTCCGTGAACAAGGAACTGAGCTTTACCAGTGAGGGTCTGCCCGACCTGACCGGCATGACCTATGTGGACAGCCTGGACACGGACGCAAATCTGCACCGTGTTTACATGGGCAACGGCTGGGCTTATAACTGCTACCCCAACGACAGCAGAAATCAGAACATTGTACAGATCCTGGATCAGGGCGGCAGGGAAATCAACTTCAAAGATCTGAGCCCGGCACCCATCAGCTGCGCGGTTCAGGTGACCAATGCCACCATTACCAATGCTGATTTTGGCCAAACAGGCACTCTGGTGCTTACCAGCGGTAAGATCACCGGCGGCACCTACCACAATGCCAACGTCGGCATCAACTCGACAAATGGGAACGGTACGGTCGAGATCACCGGCGGTACCTTTGATTCCCTGTACTGCAATAGCTCGTGCTCTATCGCCAATGCAGTGATCCAGAGCGTCGATTTCAGCACCTACGGCAATAACACCTACACCATTTCGGATACGGTTCTGGGCGAACTGCCTGACGGCATCCAGAAGCTGCTGCCCGCAGGACAGCGGCTCAGCACACTGGTGGTGCGCAACGGCGGTGTGACTGCGATGAACGGCAGAACTCTGCCTCTTTCCACCAATACCATCTATCTGGTGGGCGCAGGCAGCGCAGAGCTTACACTGAACACCGATGTGCTGAGCATCAACGATGCACCGGTCAGAAGCTACAACGCCAACACCTCTGCCAACGGCAAGGTGCTGCGCATTACCGGCAACAATGACGGCGCAGAGATCTTTGTGAATAAGTCCACCGATGCAAGCGACCTCAAGCCTCTGCGCATTACCGAAAAGGGTCTGCCCGACCTGACCGGCGTGACCGGTGTGCCGATGAGCGGCGAGGGCATGACGGCTAACCTCTATGAGGGTCTGGGCTGGAAGTACGCCACCATGGAAGAGAACGGAAGGACACGCGCGGCGCTCTACATCACCACCCCGGACGGCAACCCGGTGGACCTTTCTTCGGATACCATCAACCCCTACCATAAGGCCATTGCCGTGGAGCAGATCACTTTTGCAAATGTGACTGTCACCGGCATCGTGGCAGAGGGCTCTGTTGGTGCGGAGAACACCATCATTCAGGACGGCACCTTCCAGAAGGATGTCTACATGGATGAAAACAGCACCATCGCAGGCGGCACTTTCCAGGATGTCGTCCGCGCTTATGGCAAGATCACCGGCGGCGCATTCAACGCTGAGGTCCAGCTGAACCAGAACAGCGAGGTCACCGGCGGCGTGTTCCACGATGTCCAGCTGCCGAACTATGCCTCGGAGAAAACGGTCATCCAGAATGCCGTGATCCTTGGCAGCCTGACGGGTAATAACAGCGAGGTCGCTGTTTCCAATACGGTAAGCTGCGGCTATATTGAAAGCAAATACCTTGCCGCCGGTCAGCAGCAGAGCAAGCTGATGATCACAGACGGCACTGTGGAAGCCGTTAACGGCAACGCCGTAGCAGCAGACGCGGTTTACCTTGTCGGCAAGACTGCGGTAACGCTCACCTTCAGCACAAAGGTCACGAATATCAACGGCGAGGATGTCAGCGCTTACAACGGCGCACAGCTTTCCGCAGATGGCAAGACCCTGACCCTGACCGCCAAGAATGACGGTGAGCCTATTGTGGTGAACATGGCCACCACCGGAAAGCTGCCCTTCTCTTCCCTGAGCAAGAGCGACTTTACCATTTCCGGGACGACCATCGGACCTCAGACCGTCACCAGCAGCAAGGAGGGCGTGGGCAAATTGAGCCTCGTCTATGTGCGCACCTACGACGACAGGGTGTTTGAAACCTACCCGGCGGGAGCGGACATGTACGGCCTCTACAAGCAGCGCATCGTAGCGCAAGAGGGCGACAAGTACACAGACGGCTCGCTTGATATCGGCGAGGTGGTACGCAAATATCAACCGAAGCGCACCGACTTTGCGTATGACCCCCAGACCCAAACTGCAGCCTATAAAGGCCAGATGTATTTTGAGGATGCTCCGCAGTATTCCATCCAGTATGTCGCGGAGGATGGCTCGTTCCCGTCTGTGACGAAGCCCACCAAGGCAGGCACCTACTCTGTCTACATCGTGGTGAATGATAGTGACCACTACGTTGGCAACCAGTACGAAGTGGGCACCTATACTGTGTCTGAGTCGAAGTACACCCTGACCGTGGACGACAAGTCTACCGAGCACGTTGCAGGTGAGAAGCTCAGCTTCACCGCAGACGAGAAGGACGGTTACACCTTTACCGGTTGGGAAGTGACCGGTCTGCCCACTGACGTGGACACCACCAAGGCGACCATCTCCTTCACGATGCCCGCAAACAACGTCACGCTGAAGGCACAGTACACCGAGAACGCGCCCAAGACCTATAAACTCGATGTCACCGATGCAAAGGTTACCCTGAAGGACGGCGGCGCTGTTGCCGACCTGACGGCTGTGCGTGTGGGCACAGAGCTCGTTGCCACCGCAGCCGAGAAGGACGGTTACACCTTCACCGGTTGGGAAGTGGCCGGTCTGCCCACTGACGTGGACACCACCAAGGCGACCATCTCCTTCACGATGCCCGCAAACAACGTCACGCTGAAAGCACAGTACACCGAGAACGCTCCCAAGACCTATAAACTCGATGTCACCGATGCAAAGGTTACCCTGAAGGACGGCGGCGCTGTTGCCGACCTGACAGCTGTGCCTGTGGGTACAGAACTCAAGGCTACCGCAGACGAGGACACCGAGACCAGAGTGTTCAAGAACTGGAACTGCACCGGTCTGGAGCTGACCGAGGAGCAGCGCACCGCACACGAGATATACTTCACCATGCCCGACCATGATGTGAATCTGGTGGCGGAGTTCGTTACTCCTACTAAGCCCGATCCCGCGCCCGAGAACTATAAGCTTATTGTCTCCGGTGCACAGGTCACCCTGAAGGATGGCAGCGCTGTTGCCGACCTGACGGCTGTGCCTGTGGGTACAGAGCTCGTTGCCACCGCACCCGAGAAGGCGGGCTACACCTTCGACAGTTGGGAGAAGGAAGGCCTGCCCGCTGATGCGAACATCGACGGTGCGACCATTACCTTCAAGATGCCCGCAAACAACGTTACGCTGAAAGCACAGTACACCGAGAACGCTCCCAAGACCTATAAACTCGAGGTCACCGATGCAAAGGTTACCCTGAAGGACGGCAGCGATGTTGCCGACCTGACGGCTGTGCGTGTGGGCACAGAGCTCGTTGCCACCGCACCTGAGAAGGACGGCTACACCTTCACTGGTTGGGAGAAGGAAGGTCTGCCCGCTGATGCGAAGATCGACGGCGCAAACATTACCTTCAAGATGCCCGCAAACAATGTTACGCTGAAAGCACAGTACAACGAGAACGTCCCCGAGAAGTACACTGTGACCATGGGCGATGAGACCACGAAGTACGCCGTAGGTGCAGATGTGACCATCATTGCACCTGCAAAGGCGGGCGAGACCTTCACCGGTTGGGATGCAGTTGGCGTGCCCGAGGGTACGGACACCAACAGCGAGACCATCACCTTTAAGATGCCCGCAAACAATGTCACCCTGACCCCGCAGTATAAGAAGGATTCGACCCCCACCCCCGCACCCGGCGGTGACAGTGACGGCGGCGGTGCAGCCATTGTGGCAGTAGCCGCTGTGGGCGGCGCAGCCATTGGCGTGGGTGCCTATATCGCAGGCACCACGGCCTACCTGCAGAGCGTCCTGCCCGAGGGCATGGCCATCCCCGCTAACCGCCAGCAGCTGGCAGTTGCACTGTGGACCGCCGCAGGCAAGCCCGCTACCCAGAGCGCTGCACTGTTCAACGATGTGGCAGCAGATGCCGCAGAGCTGCAGGCTGTCCGCTGGGTCGTGGAGACCGGCCTGATGTCCGCACAGGACGGCAGCTTCAAGCCCGGCAGCCGCGTGGGCCGCATGGAAGTGATTCGCACTTGGAAGACTTACCAGCAGCGCGGCTAAAACCGCTGCCCCTTAACCCCTTATAACCCCGCAGGGACTGCTGCACAGCGCTGTGCGGCAGTCCCTTTTTTGCGTCCCAAAAGGGTGCGCAAGGGCTTTTTTGGGGCTTTTCAGGGCGATTCGATGCATTTCAGGGGCCATTCACGCAGAATTGCTCTACTTTTGCCGCCGTTCGTGGTATACTACAGGCACAGAGCAGTGCTCTGTTCAATATGCCATTCCCGTAATTCCTATAGAGCAGAAAACCGTCCGGTAACCGCAAACCGGGCGGTTTTCTGTTTTTTGCGGGTGCGTGTGGTGCACCGGGTCGTTTCAGCGCATTTGCGGGGCGATTCGTGCCCAAAACCGTCCAAAGCGGGCAAAACGTGGTACACTGGGTACAACAAAAGCGCCCGGCTTGGAGGGCGCTTGAAAAGGAGAGAATCTTATGCAAAAACGGCTCATCAGCATGGTTCTGGCGCTGAGCATGGCACTGACCGCAATGCCGCTGCCCGCCCTTGCCCAGAGCGCCCCGCCCGACACCGCCAAGGCAACCCGCTGGGCTGTGGAGTCCGGGCTGCTGCCCGACATGGGTGAGGGCGCCTTTACGCCCGGCAAGCGTGTGACCAAGGTACAGGTCATCCGCGCATGGAACCGGCTGAAAAAGCTGGGTCTGGCGAAATAACAATTGACATCTCCCGATCGATCCTTTCCAATAAGCGCAGCAAGGCCGTCCGGCGAATGCCGGACGGCCTTGCTGCATTGCCCCACTCGTGAAAAAGGGGTTCTGAAAAGGCTGCGCAACCGCAGCCTTTTCAGAACCCCAAAATTAAAATAATTCTTCCGCTGCAACGACGACGACCGCCGCCAGTGGCGGAAACAGGGAGGAGTTGTTGGGGCAGCGGCCAGCAAGACGCGAGTGCCGCCCAAGGCACGAAGCGGATGCTGGGTGCCGCAACCCGGAAGAAGCGGAGGGCATTTTCAATCGTTCTGCACCCCGGGGCACCCGGCGGTGCGCCATGCGGCGCACAGTATCTCTTTTTCCGGCTTGGAGAGCTTTTTCAGGGCGGCTTCCCGGCGCAGGGCGGTGCGCTTGTCCGCGCAGCGCTCCAGATAGGCAAAGCCTACCGCGCCGTGGGCGCGGGTGTAGCGGGCACCTTTGCCGCTCTGGTGCGCCTTCAGCCGGGCGGCGGGGTGGTTCGTCCAACCGGTGTACAGCTGCCCGCCGGTGCAGCGCACCATGTAGACGTAGGCGACGTCAGGCAAGGCGTCCATTGTTTTTCAGCACCTGACGGCAGGCTGCAAGGGCGGTCTCCTTGTCCTTGGCGGTGATGAGGAAGCGGCTGGCGTGGCAGAAGCTGATGCCCGGGATGCCGCTTTTCTGCTCGATGACCTCCTGCGGCTGCCCCGCCCAAGACTGGGGGAAGGGCAGCTTGGACTTTTTGGTCTTGTGGTCGGTGACGCACTGGGCGCTCCACCCGCCGCGCTGGCTGGGGTACACCACAAACAGAGCATCAGTCTTGTACAGGCCGTTTTTCCACGGCAGATAGCAGGGCAGCACCACGATGCCGTCGCGGGAGTTGCGGTAGGCCTGCTGCACTTTTTCGTCCGCGCGGTTCACGGCGTTGGCGCTGTCGATCTGGTTTTCCAAGATCTGCTTTGCCACAGCCACCGCCTTGAAAAAGCAGCTGTCCTGATCCTCTTTGGAGTCCCACACCGGGTTGAAAAAGCCAATGGCATCGCACAGGCTGTTCTGCTCGCCGGTGTTGTCGTTCAGGTCCAGCGGCTGGATGAAGTTTTCGTCGATGAGCCGCGCCTGCCGCTCGCCTACAAGACCCGGGCCCAGCACCCGCCACAGCAGACCAAAGGCCGCGTAGGGCACGCCGTTGGCGCGGTACTCCCGGGGCTCCTGATGGTGGTCGAACATCCCAAAGCCGATATCGTACACGATGCCGTCAAAATCGTCAGGTACGGTAAAGCCGCGGGTGATCTTGATATCCGGGCGCAGAATTTGCAATAGTGCCGTAGCAAACACGTCATCGGCATGGAACTTGCCGGCGTGGGTAAAACCGTTTGCGGGAATTTTCATGGATTTGATACCTCGTTCTCCTAGTTTCGTCTGGTATCAGTATAGCACAATCCCGCCCGTGGGACAACAAAAAGGAACGGCGGCGCTGCCGTTCCTTTTGCGCGGGACGATTGAAAATGGCTTCCGCTGTGCTCTAGCCATGTTTAGCGGAAATATGATTTAAAGATTCGCGTTTGTCGCGCTCTGCGGAGCGCTCCAAACGCATTTTCACAGGAGAGGTGCAATGGAGGCTTTTTTCAGATCGTCCTACAACAAAAAGGAGCTGCCGCTTAGGTGCGGCAGCTCCTTGGGTCACGATATTACGCGTTATAGGACGTAGGCTGTGTGTGGGAAATTACGGTCACAGGGCTTATTCCCCGGACATCATCTTGAAGAAATCGGTCAACCACTTGAAGTCATTGGTGACATCCTTGCCGGCCTTATCATAAACCTTAATGCCGGTGGTACCGTCCTCTTTCAGAGTGAACATGTTGCCCTTTGCATCGGTGAGGCTGCCGGTATTGTCATCAAAGCTATAGGTCTTGGTGCCGGTGGGCAGCGCGCACAGACCCTTGCTGGTGCCGGAACCGGCCTGAATGGTCTTGTACAGAGTGGCGCTCTCGAGCTGCTTTTCACGGAGATCTCTTACAAACTGATAAACAGGTTTGCCGTCTGCAGTAAAGCAGGTGGTATACTCGTAGGGGTAGTACTTATAGACCTCGGCATAATACTTGGTCGGACCTACCTTTATCTCGGTAGACCACATCTGAGTGGGCAGCTTGGACGCGATGAGAGCGCCCAGAGACAGATTAATGTCCTCCCCGCTGCGTGACTTGACGGCTACCTTGCTGCTGCGGAGAAGCAGGTACTGATCCCAAGTCGATTTATTCTTGAGCATCAGAGTCTCGATAAGCTGCTGTTTGTTATTCTTGCCCAACATGGTCATGCTCACATAGCAGTTCTCACCCTTCCGGGCAGCACATCCATCGATGGAACGTGCGTCCTTGCCATAGCCGACTTCCTGCATTTCAACATAGAACTCCGTAGCACCGGCGTATTTCTTGCTGAACTGCGCCAGCTTGCTGTTGTTCACATCGATAATGAGGGTCTTGGTGGGCTTGGTCCCGGTGCCCTCGCCGCCTTCGCCCCCGTCGATGTCGGGCAGAACGATCTGGTCAGGGTTGTTGGGCAGGGGGCTGGGAGTGTTGCCACCGCCGTTGCCGCCGTTGCCACCGTTGCCGCCGTTGCCGCCACCGCCGCAAGCGGTCAGCATAGAAATTGCCATGGCTGCGGTCAGCAGACAGGCTGCCGCTTTTTTGTACAGTTTCATACTACAAATACCTCCTGTAATGTTGTTCAAGGCGTCCCAAACTCGCTTTCTGGGTTTATGGTATCTTATAAAAAAAGCGTTGTCAAGCACAGTATGGGAACTTTTGGCAATGCTACAAAAAGCCATTGAGATTTTTGTTGTTTTGACGAAAATGGGGCGCGGCTTCTCCTGAAAAAAGCCGTTCCGAAACGCCTGCAGGCGTTTCGGAACGGCTGATAAAACATACTTTCCGCTTTGCTTACAGCGCCGAGTAGCCGAAGCTGTTCACCAGCGCGTCAATGTGCTGCCCGGCCTTGCACAAGGGGCAGTCGCGGGAGTCGAAGCTGGCGTAATCCGGCAGGCTGGTGGGGTCGAAGATAGAGGTGACCGGGTAGCCGAGGCACTCGTGGGTGGTGGCAAAAATAGCCGAAAGCCCGGCCACGATGCCGCCGTAGTAGTTTACGGCTTCCACGGCTGCCTGAATGGTGTAGCCGGTGGTGATGGATGCGGCCAGAATGAGGACGTGCTTGCCCTTGACCATGGGGGCAAGATTGTCCCGCAGAATGATCTGGCTGCCGGAGGTGTATTCCGGGGTGACGATGTAGATGGTCTTGTGGGCGTTCATATTGGTAAAGCCGTCCTTGGTCAGCTCGTTGGCAAGGCAGGTGCCAATGACCTGCGTGCCGTCCAAGCAGAGCACGGTATCCACGATGGTGCTGTGCTGGTAAGCGTTGACCAGCTCCTTTGCCACGGCTTTTGCCTCGGAAAGGCGGGTCTTTTGGGTGGTCACGTCGATGTAATAGTTGATGTGGCTGTGGCTGGTGGCAAAATGTCCCTTGGCCACCCGCAGGAACAGTTCGCTTTTGCTGGTGGGAAGCTTGACCATGTTGATCATTGTACAGCACTCCTTTTTTCACCGGGCGCAGCTGCGCCGCAAAATACAAAACAGCGCGGCGACCTATTTTGGTCGCAGCGCTTATTTTTCTTCTCTGCTTCTTTATTGTACTGAAAAATGCCGCTGTGCACAAGACACAAACCTGACGAAAAACCTTGCTTTTTTACAGACATATCGCCGAAAACTTGGATGCAAAGGCCGCTGCTGCCCGGAAAAGCGCACCGCAAAAGAGGGCACAGCGGCAAGACCGGTACTGCGGCAGGGGAGAAACACGCTTTTTTTGCGCAACACGGAAAATTTTGCAAAAAGGACTGGTATTTTTGCGGGTTTTGAGTATAATATAAGAGATAGTTCAAATTTGAAGTAAAAGGAGAATCACTTCCATGGCACAGGCAAAACAGGATATGGGCAGCGGCAGCGTAAAAAAGCTGATGCTGCAGCTCATGATCCCTGCGGTCGTTGCACAGGTGGTCAACCTGCTGTATAACATCGTGGACCGCATTTACATCGGACATATTGCCGGCATCGGCGCGGCAGCGCTGACCGGCGTGGGACTGTTCACCCCCATCCTTATGCTGCTGAACGCATTCGCCATGCTGGTGGGCGCGGGCGGCGCACCCCGCACCGCCATTGCGCTGGGACAGGGTGACAAGGAGCAGGCGGAGAAGATCATCTCCAACAGCTTTACCATGCTGCTGCTCTTCTCGGTGGTGCTGACCGTGGTGTTCTACGCCGGAGCACCCACCCTGCTGCGGCTCTTTGGTGCCAGTGACGCCACCCTGCCCTATGCGCTGAGTTACAGCCGCATCTACATTCTGGGCTCGGTGTTTGTGCTGCTGGTGCTGGGCATGAACCCCTTCATCACCACGCAGGGCTTTGCCAAGACCAGTATGCTTACCACCGTCATCGGTGCGGTTATTAACATTATTCTGGATCCCATCCTGATCTTTGGTCTGGGGCTGGGCGTGCGGGGCGCTGCCATTGCCACCGTGCTCAGTCAGGCCGTGGGCGCGGTGTGGATCCTGCACTTCCTCACCGGCAAAAAGACCATCCTGCGCCTGCGCAAGGACTATATGCGCCCGGAAAAGAAGGTCATCCTGCCGGTGATGGCGCTGGGTGTCTCCACCTTTGTGATGATGTCCACTGAGAGCCTGCTGTCCATCAGCTTCAGCTCCAGTCTGGCGCGGTACGGCGGCGACGTGGCTGTGGGTGCCATGACCGTCATCACCAGCGCTTCCCAGCTGTGCACCCTGCCCATTCAGGGCATCTGTCAGGGCGGTCAGCCGGTGATGAGCTTCAATTTCGGCGCGGGCAAAAAGTCCCGCGTCAAGGAGGCATTCCGCTTCCAGCTGCTGCTGTGCAGCTGCTACACCTGCCTGTTCTGGCTGCTCATGATGCTGGCGCCGGGGGCTGTGGCGGGCATCTTCACCTCGGATACGGCGCTCATTTCCTACACCACATGGTCCATGCGCATCTACATGGCAGGTATCTTTGCCATGGGCTTCCAGATCGCCTGCCAGCAGAGCTTTATGGCGCTGGGTCAGGCCAAGGTCAGCTTGCTGCTGGCCTGTCTGCGCAAGATCATCCTGCTGATCCCGCTCATCTTCATTCTGCCGCACCTGCTGCCGGACCCGGTATTCGGTGTTTTTCTGGCAGAGCCGGTCAGCGATATTCTGGCAGCCACCATTACCACCATCACCTTCTTCTCCCGCTTCAACGGTATTCTGGAACGGGGCGCCGCGAAGGTGTAATGAAATAGAGCAAGCCCGGAAAGTCCGCAGACTTTCCGGGCTTGAATTTTTGGCTTTAAACGGCCTCCGGCTCACCAAGAGCCAGTACTTTTGTCAGCTCGGACTGCACCTTGGCGTTTGTGGCGTCGGTGACGGCCAGCACGTCGGAATAGAACTTTTCCATCTCGTCACGGGTGGAGAAGGTGGCCACATACATCTGGTTGCCCATGGCACCGGACAGTGCCTCGGGGATGCGGTCCACCATGCGCATGTTGTCCTGATACTTCTGCATCAGCTGCTCGTGGCTGTAAACGAAGCTCTTGCCGTCCCGGCGGCCGGCAAAGGCGCAGTAGTAGTGCTCACCCACCGGCATATCGGTGCCGCCGAAGGCGATCATATCCGCCCAGATCTTGTACACGTTGGTGGAGCGGGCAAAGTCGATCATGTCCGGGGTAAAGCCGCCGCAGGGACGCATGTTGACTTCCAGCGCCACGATTTGGCCTTTTTTGCCCATGCTGGCCTGATTCTCGGTCATGCGGAAGAACTCGAAGTGGACAAAGCGGCTCTTCACCCCAAAGCTCTTGACGGCGGCACGGCCCGCGGCGCGGGTATCCTCCGGCAGATCCTTGATGATGTAGTAGATGGAGTTGTCATCGTTGTTCACGATGTCCATGATGGACACGGGGCTTACGTTGCCCGCCTCAAAGATGGGGTTGCCGTGGGCGTCAATGATGGCATCGTAGCTGTTCACCTCGGCACGGACGAACTCCTCCATGATGTAAGCCACATCCGGGTGCTCTTTTTCCTTGTAGGCCAGAAATGCCTCCAGCTCCTTGTCGCTGGAAAGACGGTGGGTATCCGAAGCGCCCACGCCGTTGTCCGGCTTGACCACCACCGGGTAGCCTACCTGTGCCACAAAGGCCTTGCAGCCTGCAAGGTCATCCACCATGTGGTAGCGGGCGGTGGCGATACCGGCCTTCTGATAGTACTCCTTCATCTTGCTCTTGTACTTGATGCGGGGCAT
>UMJV01044150.1_pt1 | contig 12100 bp, 8 predicted proteins | sample 1966141 | NCBI WGS metagenome assembly UMJV01 (sample SAMEA4836158, study PRJEB28245) | human gut metagenome | biome: gut microbiome; material: fecal sample | place: Denmark | collected 2008
GAAGAGCACACGCACCGTCCCGGCATTCATGGCCTCTATCACCGCCTTGCGTGCCTTGTCGGTCTTGCACTCCTGAATGAAGCGGACTTCGCCGGCCGGTATGCCGTAGTCCTCCGTCAGCTTCCGCTTGATTTCGCTGTACACGTTCCACCCTTCACCCGGCTGATACGTCCCCAAGTCCGAGAATACGAACTGCGTGCCTTTCTGTGCGTCGTATCTGTGGTAATACTCCGCTATCATCTTGGCGCAGTGGCTCGCCTTGTTGTCGGGATGGTCTTCATAATGCGGGTCTATCATGCGCATATCCAGTGCCATCTTGCGGGCGTAATCGGTGGCGATGAGCATCTTCGCCTTCTCCTCCGTTTCCGAAAGCGGCGGTCTGCCCAGCAGTGTCGCGTCGCCTGTCTTGGCGAACTGCATCAGCTTCTGTATGAAGTCCTCCTGCTCCGGTGTGGGCGGTATGTGGTGCAGTATCTCGTTCTTGTGCGGACGGTCCACGCCCACATCCTCCGCCGTGCGGTAGTCGGTGATCTCGTTGTAGAAGGCGGCAAGCTCCGGCACCTTGATGAAGTAGCGGAAACGCTCCTTCTGCACGATGTTGTTCGTCACGTTGAACTCGAAGTCGGTGGTCTTCTTGGCGAAAATCGCCGCCCACGCATCGAAGCAGCGGATGTCCTGCCTCTCCAGCTCTTTCGGACGCAGGTACTTGAAGAGCAGGTACAGCTCCGTCAGCGAGTTGCTGATGGTCGTGCCCGAAAGGAACGTAGCCCCCAAGTCCTTGCCCGTCCGCTCCTGTATGGTGCGGATGGCAAAGAGCATGTTCAGGGCTTTCTGGCTACCCTCGCTGTTGCCCAATCCCGCCACACGGTCGTGCCGCGTGTTAAACGTAAGATTCTTGAACTGGTGCGACTCGTCTATGAAGATATGGTCGATGCCCATCTGCTTGAAATCCGCCACATCGTCCGTGCGTGACTTGATGGCGTATTCCACTTTTTCCAGTTTCGCTTCAAGGTTGTGCTTGCGCTTCTCCAGCCCTTTCAGCATCGCCCGCGACACATTTTTGCCCTGCTGACGCAATACTTCCAGATTTTCCTCCACCGTATCAAGCTCCGCCTGCAGGATGCGCTGTTGCAGCTCCGGACTTTGCGGTATCTTCCCGAACTGGTCGTGGCTCATGATAACGCAGTCGTAGTCGTTGTTCCTGATGTTGTTGAAGAAACGCACGCGGTTGGCGGTCGAGAAATCCTTTTCCGAAGCATACAGGATGCGGGCGTTCGGATAGGCGGTCTGATAGGTGGCTGCAATCTCCGCCACATTCGCCTTCAAGCCGATAATCATCGGCTTGTGCGCCAGTTTCAACCGCTTCATTTCATGTGCTGCAATGCACATTATCAGCGTTTTACCAGTTCCAACCTCATGGTCGCAGATCCCGCCTCCGTTCTGTTTCAGCATCCAGACACAATCCTTCTGTGATGGGTAGATGCTTTTCACACCCCGGCTTTCCAGCCCCTTCATGTTCAGGTCGGGAAATGTCTGGTGCGAGCCGTCATATTTCGGTCGAACGAAGCAGTTGAACTTGCGGTTATACATCGTCACGAGCCTCTCCTTGAACTGTGGCGACTGCTCTTCCAGCCATTCGGAGAACCCACCCCGGATTTCGTCAATCTTGGCGTTGGCGAGCTGTATGCCCTCGCTGTCGCGCACCTTGATGTCGTTGCCGTGTTCGTCCTTGCCGATGGACTTCATCATGTCGGGGCAGGTGTTGTGCAGGGCGTGCTTCAGCAGGTGCATACCGTCGTAGTGGCGGTAATAGCCCTTTACCAGAAACTCGTCCGTGATTTTCATGGTACGGTAGCCGCAAGCCACCGAGAACTCGTCCATGCTGGCGGAATAGGCGATTTTCACGTCCGTTTCAAACAGGTGGCTCATATACGAGGCGTACACGCCCGTGGGAATCCATCGTTCACCGAAGTTGAAGTCGAGGTCTTCAAACTCAATCCGCTGCGGTTCGGCTTCTTTCAATGCTTCCAGTGCCTCCTTCACTTCAGGCATATGTTCATTTTCGGGATTGGCATTTATCCAATTTTCGATTCGTTCCGCCTTCTCTATCACGTTCCCTGCGATGAACCTGTCCTTGATTTCGTAACCGGTTGCGAGAGGGTTGTAGAAGATGCGCCCTTTCAGGGCTTGGAGCAGTTCCTCCTCCGTTCCGTCGGTTATCTCCCTCATATAATCGAGATCGACCGTTCCGAACCGGTTGAGCGATGCGGCAAGCGCTTCCTCCGGTGTCCCGGCATTCACGGCGGACTCCACCCCGAAGGATACGGGGCGTTCAAAGATGTCCGCCTTCACAAACCTGCCGCCCTCCGCACGTTCCAGCGAAAGGACATCACGTCCGCCGGCATCCATCATCACCAGTTTCACATTCTGCTTGGCATTGAGGTTGCCGTAGCGCATGACAAATTCATCGTAGCAGGTGTTCAGGTGTCCACGCCACTGGGGATTTGCCTCGTGTCTGTTCGATTCATAGCGGTACAGCCTCTCGTATGCGTCACGGACTGATACATACAGCAGTGCCTTTTCTTTCTGATAACCGGTCAGTCCGAGCGGCTGGAATGTCGCACCGTAGGGAGTGATGTCTTTCAGATACCCGATGTCGCGTGCCCTGTTTGCCACCAGCGACCCTTCACGCAGGTGCATTTCAGGCGTGCGGTGATAGGGACGCGGTTTCATATCCAAGACTTCCTCCTGCTTTTTCACCTCCGTATCGTGTTCCGCCTGTTGTACGGTGGGTGCTTTCGGTTGTTCCTGCCTGTGCCGTTCCGCTTCCTGCCGAAGTTCCTTGCGCCGTTCCGGTGTCAGATCCATCATCATTTCATAAAAACCGTTGATGGGCGGATTGTCCTCCCAGTTGATAGTGGCATAGATATCATCTGGATCGCTCTGCTTATCCGCTTCCTCCACTTTCTTTTTCTCGTCCGTTTTCTTTTCAGCCGGAGAAACAGAGGTGGTATGCGGAGGTATATTCGTAACCTTCGGTGTAACCTGCACTTTCGGTTTGGACTCGGTACGCTTTGCGGCACTTTCCTTTTTCGCTGCCTTTTTCTTCTTGGAAGTTTCCTCCTTGCTGACTTCTTCGGTCATTCCCCAAAGGTCAAGCAGGGAGAGCTGCACACCGTCCGAATGCTTCATCGGGCGGTGTGGCTCTATCTCCGGCTTTTCGTCTGTGGACTGTGGCGTTACTTCTTCCGGTTTTGCCACCGTTTCGGAGTTCGTTACATTTTCAATATGCGGCTGTATTTCGGGAGTGGAGACAATTTCACCTTCCGTGCTTTTACTTTGCGCAGGATGAAGACTGTGCCTGTCATACAGTTTCTTGTCAAACTTTAGCATTTCAATGCTTAAATGCTCCCGCAAGTCCTCCGCCATCTGTTCAATGTCGCCCCGGTGCATGATTTTATAGGCAGGTTTCCCGTAAGGGTCTGTACTTCTTATCAGGTCGGAATGGGGAATCATGCCGATGCTGCCGACATATCCGTTCTCGAAACTGCCGATTGGGGTCTTCCCTGTCTGTATGAACATTTCCTCATAATCATACAGTTCCCGCTTCTTTCCGCTGTTCTTTTGCAGGATGATCAGGTCACTGCCCACCTCCGTACCCGCGTTGTCCGTGAAAAGATTGTTCGGCAGGCGTGTGACACCCACCGGATTGGCATGTTTCATCATATACTCGCGTATGGGCGCGTTGGACGGGGCATCCAGCACCCCTTGCGAGGTGATGAACGCCACAATGCCGCCCTCGCGCACCGTGTCGAGGCTCTTCAGAAAGAAATAGTTGTGTATCGTCTTCGCGGCGGAACGCCTTGCAGGGTCGTGGCTGCCCGTAAACTCCGGGTCGAACACCGCCACATCACCGAACGGAATGTTGGAGATGACAAGGTCGAAGTAGCCGGTAAACGGCTTTTCTATCTTCTCGAATCCCTGCACCCGCACTTTCTGATCGGGATGCAGGTGTTTCAGAATCCTGCCCGTCATCAGGTCTTTTTCAAATGCCATTATATCGGCATCCGGCTTGTAGCCCAGCACCGCATCCACGAATGCGCCCACGCCTGCTGAGGGTTCAAGCACACGGTCGGGGCGTATGCCGTGCCCGTGCAGCACGTCGGCAATCGCATCGGTTATTTCCGGCGGAGTGTAGAAGGCGGTCAGTACGGATTGCTTCATCGCGTCCATGTACCGCTTGTATTCCATTTCGTCACGGCAGTTCTCGCGCACCAGTCTGTGCAGCTCCACCGTAGGGGCAAACAGTTCGAGGTCTGATTTCGCCCAATGGACGGCATCCGTCAGTCCCTTGGCGGGGTTCAGTATGCACTTCAGCCCTCCGAAGCCACAGTAACGCTCCAGCAGCAGCCTTTCGCGTACGGTGGGGGTACGCTGTTCCCTGTCAAGGATGAATGCCGTCCGTATCGCCTCGATGTTGTCCCGTAATCTCTGCTTGCGGTTAAACGCCATACTCTTCGATGTAAAGTACGACGGCTCCCGTCAGCTCCGTGCGCAGCAGGTCGTAGTCGGGCGACAGGGCGAAGTTGTCGTCCGAGAGGTCGTAAATGGAGAACACCGCATCGACGAGCGGAAGCAGTCCGGCAATGAAGCCTTCCTGCTTATCCTCCGGCACATCATCGGCAAACTCGCTTTCCACGACTTCGCGGAGGATGGCATGCTTGGAGTAGTGAAGCCCGCGCAGCAGGATGTTCATTGCCAGTTCCTGTGCACCCTCGGCAGGATAGCCGTCAAGCCGTGCCCGCTCATACGTTTCGGCGGCGCGGTCGGCACGCTCACGGATAAAGGCGGTATCGGTTGCCTGTTCAAACCGGTTGTTGCGGAGGTAGTCAAGCAGGTACAGACCGTAATAGGAAAAGTCGGTCTGACCTTCGTTTTTCTTCTTGTTGTTCATTACTTTGGAATTTAGTGGATGAATGAATGGGATAATCATATTTGAGGAAGGAAGAAAAAAGGCACTCGGTATCCCTCCGAGTGCCACCACTAAATCCAAAGTATGAGTGTAATCCGGTATCGAAGAACAATCCATTACTCTGAACCAGTGGCAAAGTTAGCGCAAAAATCCGATTAAGCGAAACAAATGAAAATCATATTTACATTTGTGAGCGTGAGGATTTTATTCAAATCGAAGACAATACGAAATAAACCCGTTTATTTCTATTGCCCGGATGCAGCCTGACTTATCAAAAGTTAGCACTATTTCTTCCGTCCTGAAAATTTCTTTGTTGTTTTCTTTTCAGGGAACACAAAAGTCGTGTTGAACTCCCCGTCAAAGGCTATGGTGGCATCAAAGCTTTTGCCCTGCTTGCTCTTGAAGCCTTTTAGCAGTTTCGTGTGCCCTTCGGTAAGCAGGTCTTTGATCTCCTCGTCGGAGAGGGTACGGTTTGCCTTCAGACGGAACACGGGCAGTCCGCACTCCGCATTGTCGCAACGGACGACCTTGCCGTAGAACTGCATCGTTCCCGTTCCGCACTTGGGACATTTGCAGCCGGAATCCTTGCGGGCGAAGAGCTTGTCGCACGAGAGCAGTTCCGAGGTAATCTCCCTCGTGTACGCCTCTATCTCCTTGCGGAAGGTGTCGGCGGGCAGCTCCCCGCGCTCGATGCGTGCCAGTTCCTTTTCCCATTCGCCTGTCAGGGCGACATCGGCGATGCGCATCGTCTTCACGACCGAATACAGCGCAAGCCCTTTTTCGGTAGGCACGAGCGATTTCTTGCAGCGTTCCATATAGCCGCGCTTGAATAGCGTTTCGATAATCGCCGCACGGGTGGCGGGCGTGCCGATGCCGCAGTCCTTCAATGCCTGACGGAGCGCATCGTCCTCAATCTCCTTGCCTGCTGTTTCCATAGCCGAAAGCAGGGTGGCTTCGGTATGCAACGGCTTGGGCTTGGTTTTTCCCTCCGTGATCGAGCAGCCTTTCAGTGTCAGCGTGTCGCCTTCCTGCCAGTCGGGGATGGAGATTTCCTCCTTGTCCTCCTCGCCATAGACCGCACGCCATCCGGCTTGCCTGATAATGCTGCCTTTTACCATGAACTCCGCTCCGGCACACTCCGCTGTAACGGTAGTGGTGTCCTTGACACACTTCTCCGAGAAAGCCTCTATCATGCGTCCGGCTATCATCTGATAGACGGTGTTGTCCTCTTTGGAGAGGAATAGCGGCTTCTCGCCCGTGACGAGCAGGGCGTGGTGGTCGGTCACTTTGCTGCCGTCCACACTGCGGCGTGCCGGCTGCGCTTTCTCCTGCACCTTGCCTTTCCATTCGGGCATCGCACCGATGAAGGCAAGCAGTTTGGGTATTTCGGAGAACACATCTTCGGGAATGTACCGGCTTCCCGTTCTCGGATAGGTGATGAGTTTCTTCTCGTAGAGCTTCTGTGCGATTCCAAGCGTCTGCTCCGCCGTGAAGCCATGCTTGGCGTTGGCCTCTTTCTGGAGTGTGGTCAGGTCGAACAAGAGTGGAGTTTCTTCCGTCTTTTCCTTGCGCTCTACTTTCGTGACGGTGGCTGTGCCTGCTTCCTTTACCTTATTATATAGTGCCGTCGCAGGTTCTTTCTCTTTCCATTTCCCGGAAGAGGATAATTTCACCGTTCCGTCATTATCATTTCCGTTCACGGCGATATGGAGCTGCCAGAAGGCTTCTGGAGTGAAACGGCGGTTTTCCCAGTAACGTTCGCACACCATTCCCAATGTGGGGGTCTGCACACGTCCGACGGAATATGTGCCGTGTCCGGCGGCGATGGTGAGTGCCTGCGTGCCGTTGATGCCCACGAGCCAGTCAGATTCGCTCCGTGCTTTGGCGGCAAGAAAGAGGTTGTCATACTTGCTTCCGTTTTCGAGGTTACGCAGTCCTTCACGGATGGCCTTGTCGGTAAGCGAGCTTATCCAGAGGCGGACGAACGGGGTGGAACATCCGATATAGTGGTAGAGGTATCGGAAGATAAGCTCTCCTTCGCGCCCTGCATCGGTCGCCACGACGATCTGCTCGCTTCCGTTGAAAAGGCGGGCGATGACCTTGATTTGCGCCGTCACGCCGCTGTCGGGCTTGTAGCCCTTCTCCGCCTTGATCTGACGGGGGATGAGCGTGAAGGTTTCGGGGATGACGGGCAGGTTGTCACGGACAAAGCCACGTATGCCGTAGCCGTCGGGCATGGCGAGCTGGACAAGATGCCCGAATGCCCATGTCACGGCATAGCCGCCTCCCTCGAAATAACCTTCCTCTCTCTTTGTCGCGCCCACGATGCGGGCGATTTCACGTGCCACACTGGGCTTTTCTGCAATGATTGTCTTCATGTTGAATTGTTTTTGATAATTGATACTTTGGATTGTTTGGATTTAGTGGCGGGCTTGGGGATATTACATCTTCATGCCCTTGCCCGTTCTCTTCTGCGGTTTCTCCTGCTGCCGCTGCTGGCTGTCGTCCTTGGGGGTGGTCTGTCCCTTCTGCAACGGCTCATTCAGGTTCTTGGTCGCCTCGTTGGTCTTGCCCTCGTTGTTCACGGCCACCTGCGTGCGGCTCTCGTTGCTTGGGGCGACCTGCTGCGCGTTGTCGGGATTGGTGTCGTAGCGGTACGGGCGTCCCTTTTCCGGGTTGAACTTGATGTACATCGTGGCATGGAAGCCCTGCTTGTCTGTCACGTTCTCCAGCCTCACGGCTCTGCCCGCCACGTAGTCGGCTTTCTGCTGGTCGGTAAAACTGACATTGCTCCATTTGCTGATGGGGCGGATGCTGCCGTCCTCGTTGGTCCATGTGTTGCGGCGTTGCTCCTTGTTCGTGCCGACGGCATTTTCCGTACCTTGCGCCTGCGCTTGTGCTTGGGTGGGATTCTCCTTGGCTTCCTGCGTCTGTGCGGTACGTGGCGACCTGCCGGTGCCCGGCACGAACTCCACACCGCGCTGTTCCACGTTCACTTGCAGGGTGGTGACGAACTTCCTGCCGTCCTTGCGTTCGATGAGCTTGTCACGCACGGGCAGCCCGGCGCGGAGCATGTCCTGCTCCTGCTTGGTGATTTCAGTCTTGCCGATACGTTCCGGTATGCGTACTTTGCTTGTCGGGACATCCGTGATTTCATTCGTCTTGCGGTCTATGCTGACGAATGAGGGTGTGATTTCACCCGTTTCCTTGTCCACAAGGTCCACGACCCTGCCGAGGTTGCCCGTCTCGCGGAGGTTCTTGCGGTCTTCATCGGAAAACTTGTGTTCCTTGTATTCTTCCAGTTTCTGCTCCTTGCGGATGAAGTGCGGCACAAGGCTGACATTACCCTCGCCGTCCTTCTTGAAGGAGAGTCGCGCGTCCAATTCAAATGCCTCGCCGTCGAAATTGGGCGTGACCTTCACCAAGTCTGATTTGCCGTAGTTGAGCATCTTCTGAAGGTCGCCGGACTTTTCAAGCTCGTCGCGTTTCACGCCCCAACGCTCTTCCAGCTCCTGCCAGTTGATTCTGTTCTCGTCGATGGGCTGGTAGCCCTGTCTGCCCTGCGTCTGCTGCGGGGCTTCCTGATTCTGTTCTTGTTTCTGTTCCATTTCTTCTTGATTTTTAGGTTCTTCCTGATTTTCTTTATTTTCCTGATCAGGTTGTTGTTCTTCTTGTTTTTGCTGTTGCTGTTCCTCCTGTACTTTCTGTACTTCCTGCTCGTAGCCGGAAGTGTCCACCTTGTGGGGTGCAAGCAGTTCACTGTAGGCTTCGGGGTTCTTCAGCAGCTCCTTCATCACTTCCAGCAGATTGTCGGCCTGCTCTGCCGCAACCCGGTAGAAACCGAAGCGGCTGGGTTCCTTGCACTGGCGGAAGAAGTTCCTGAAGAAGTTGTCCAGCACGTCTCCGTGCCGGTCGAATTGCAGGAAACTCTGCGCGTTCTCCGCCTTGGCGGGGGTGCGCTTGGGCGTGCCGTCCGCATTCAGTCCGGCTACCACGCTGATCTCGCCCGTCTTCTCGTCACGGACAATCAGCACGTCCTTTTCGTCTTTTTTCTTTGCCATCTGATTAAATTTTAATTGGTTATTTATTGAACATATTGCGGATGCGTGCCTTGTAGAACTCGATGTCGTTCTGCCGGAAGTCCTTCACATGTTTGGAAAGGAAGTCCAACACGTCCGTTTCGCTGTAATAGGTTTTTTTGCCCAAGGTCTTGTAGGAGAGTGCGCCCTCACTGCGGTAGCGTTGCAGGGTACGCTTGCTGATCTGGAGGAGCATGCACAGGTCCTGATTGTCGAAAAGGCGGATGCCTTCGGACAGGAACGGCGGTTGTTGCCCCTGCGCCTTCATAGCCAGCAGCAGCTCGTCCTGACGGTCGAGGCGTTCGAGGATTTTCTGCATCCATCCCTCGAAATTGTTTCGGGTAAGCAGTTCCATACTTATTTCCTCCTTCCTTTGTCGGTTTTCTTGCCGCCCGTCCGCAACGAATAGTTGTGCAGCAGGGCTTCCACTGTTTCTTCCTTGTTCCTGATGGTATTTGTTTCCAACAGTCTTTGCACTTCGGAGAGGCGGTAGCGGCAAGTGCCGCGTACTATCACATATTCTATGCGATGATCGTCCCTCATCCGTTGCAGGGTACGGGTACTCACGTTCAGCAGTTCGGCGGCTTGTGCCGTATTGAGCAGGCGGTCTTTCGTTTCCGCCTCCTTCCGCCGTCGCTCTTCTTTCGCTTCGCGGACATATCCTGCTATCTCCGCTATCTGTTCCAGCATAGTCCGGTATGCGGAACTTTCAATCGTTATCACTTTCATATATGCGCTTGTTTTATTGTTTCTGCGGCAAAGTTCGGCAATGGAAAAGGGTGGCTTTAACAACTCACTACGTGACTCACGTAAGATTTTTATAAAAAAGGCTCCGTAACCCGGACAATCGGCGCAACAAGCTGCCATTCAGACAAAACCGATGGGCGTTTCAGCCCGTGCCGTTACCTTTGCGGCAAATTCAAAAATCGTTTTGTATATGGAAATAGTATCTATCGAGAAAAAGACCTTCGAGGAAATGGTGGCACAAACGGATGCCTTCGTGGAGAAGGTCGCTGCCTTGCAGCGCAAGGGGGATGCCAAAAGGCTCGGCAAGTGGCTCACGGGCGAAGAGGTTTGTGGGCAGTTGAGAATCAGCCAACGCACGTTGCAGAAACTGCGTGACAGGGGCTTTATCGGTTATTCGCAAATCGGCTTCCGTTTTTACTACAAGCCGGAAGATGTGAAAAGGCTCATCCCGCTTGTCGGTACGATTTGCCCCACTGACAGATAGCCTTGTCTGACTTAAAACGGATATGATTATGAACGAAGACAACAATGTTATCACGATGGATTGTGAATCAGTAGCCGTATTGCTGCAAAAGATGCGGAAGGAATCCAAATGGCTCTCCGATTTTTTGGAAAGTTACCGTCCGCCATTGGATGGGGAGCGATACCTGACGGACAAGGAAGTGGCGGAACTGCTCCGCGTGAGCCGCCGCACCTTGCAGGAATACCGCAACAACAGGATATTGCCTTTTATCCTGCTGGCAGGAAAGGTGCTTTATCCGGAATCGGGACTGCGCGAAGTGTTGGAAGCAAATTATAGAAAACCGCTGAAAGGATGAGATAAGGCGGCTGTATGCACAAAGAGGAAACGGACAACCCCGGTCGTGGAGCTGTCCGTTTCCTCTTTCTGTTGTCGGCATCATCAATGTCCGTGCGTGTTCAGCAATACCCGTTGGCCTTGTGGATGAGCATCACGTATGTCTGCTGCTTTTCTTTGGCAAGAACCTTCTCCACCAGCCACCTGCGGAACACGTGCGTGCAGTAGGTGTTCAGCCGGAAGGCGATGGGGATGATGATTTCAAGGGAATACACATCGGCATACAAACCGTTTTCAAGCCGCATGTAGCGGCATGCCTCGTAGTCGTTCAGCACATCCGACTTGCGGACGGCTTTGATGGCGGCGTTCACTGCCGGAACGCCTGCGTGGAACAGCCCGGCGATTTCGGTGGCGGTCATCCATACCTCGTTACCGGTTACGCTGACCTTCTTGTCCTCTATGATAATGATTCCTCGTTTCATGGCTGTTCTGCTTTAGATGTTACATCCGGTAAATTCCTCAATGGTGTTCAACTTGGCGGCAAGACTTTCCATGTCTTGGTTGAGTTTCTCCTTGGTTATCTTCGCATAAATCTGGGTGGTCTTTATACTTTTATGTCCTAACATGGAACTCACCGTTTCAATGGGCACGCCGTTGGAAAGGAACACCGTCGTGGCTGCTGTATGGCGGCTCTGATGCCACGTGATATGCTTCGTGATGCCGCAACGTTTGGCAACGGCACGTATTCCGTACAGACAGGTCATATAGTGGGGAACGGGAAATATCCTGCCGTCTTCGCACAATCCCCGGTATTTGTCGATAATCCGCTTGGCGATGTCAAGCAAGCGGATATTGGAAACGACCCCCGTCTTCTGACGGTTGATGTTGATCCACTCGTGATCGTCGAAGTAGGTTCGGATATTTTCCTCTGTGAGATTGCGCATATCGGCGAAGGACAAGCCCGTGAATGCGCAAAACAGGTATAGGTCGCGGTAAAGTTCCTGCTTGGCGTTCTTCAGTTTCCCTTCCATCAGCAGGCGTATTTCATCTTTCGTCAGGAAGCTGCGAGTCGTTTCCTCCTTCTTGATTTCGTACTCCCTGAACGGGTCGCGCGTGAGCCACTCGTTGTTGATGGCAATGAACACCATCGTCCGCAGCGGGCACACGTACAGCCATACGGTATTGGTACAGCAATGCTTGTCCGTGCGGAGGAACATCTCGAAGTCGGAGATGAATGCAGGGGTAAGTTCCTTCAAGGCAATGTCCTTCACATGGTAGCGGATGTTGAGGAACTCTTGCAGATGCTTGTACACTGTCTTGTACTTGGAAAGCGTGGCTTTGGTTTTCATGCCCGCCTCCACCTGCTTCTCGTAGTCCTCATTATGCCGGTTGAATACCTGCATCAAGGTATGGTAGCGGTGTTCAAGTCCGAGAAAGGCGTTCTTGACCTTTTCTGCCGTGACGTAGTTGTCACGCTCCATGATTTCCTGATAGTGCTTGTTGATG
>UMJV01050930.1_pt1 | contig 12043 bp, 9 predicted proteins | sample 1966141 | NCBI WGS metagenome assembly UMJV01 (sample SAMEA4836158, study PRJEB28245) | human gut metagenome | biome: gut microbiome; material: fecal sample | place: Denmark | collected 2008
TTGTGCTTCATGAGCTGGTTGTACAGGTCGTTGTCGTCCCAGTCTTTGAGCATGACCGGTTCCTTTTTGGGCAGACCGGCGCGCATCTCAAACAGGGTCTTGGGCAGATTCAACGTGCTGTCGTACTGCGATTTGTTCTTAGCCAATGGTTTACACTCTCCTCTATTTTTGCGTTGGGTGCCTTACTCGCTGAACTTTACGCCCTGAAAAGCGTCGTAGTCCGGCTCGTCCGGCTTCATATCAGCAGGAGGCGGGTCCAGCTTGAGCTGGCTTTCGTCCTTTGCCCAGAAATCCTCGCTGCTGTCAGCCGCCTTGTCGTCATCGGCAGGGGCGGCAGGTTCGGTGGTTTCGGTCGGTTCGGCAGGTTGCTCGGCCGGGGCTGCTGCTGCATCGGCTGTTGCTGCTGCCTCGGGCTGTGCGGCGGGCTGCTCTGCGGCAGCTTCCTGTGCAGGCTCTGCGTCCTGTACGGGGGCGTCCTTTTCAGCTTCCTTAGCGTCCTTCTGGAACTCCGGCAGACGGCTCAAAGACTCCACATGGCTGCGGTACAAATTGAGCACATCCGCCTTGAAGCGGGTGACCTCCAGACGGACGCGGTCGTACTCCCGCTCTTCAGCCAGACGCTTCTCGTTGGCTTCGTTCTCGATCTCGTCTGCGCGGTCGCTTGCCTTTTGCAGCAGCTCGTTGGCGTCGCGGATGATATCATCGCCCCGCAGATTTGCGCGGTGAATGATCTCCTCAGCCTTCTGGTTTGCTTCACGGATCACGTTTTCGCCCATGCGCTGGGCGTTGATCAGCGCGCTCTTGAGCATATCGCCGTCGGCCTCAAAGCTTTGCAGCTCACCCTTGAGCTTCTGGTTCTCTGCGGTCAGATCAGCGATCTGCTTGCGCAGCTGCTCTGCCTGCGCATCGTTCTGCTGCAGCTGCTCCTCGACCTTGTCCAGAAAACGATCCACGTCCTCTGTACGGTAGCCGCGGAGATTTTTTTCAAATTGTACAGAGCGGACATCCTGCGGGGTCAGCATAGTCATTTCCTCCCATAACTTTTAATATTGAAAGAACTCAATGATCGAACGATCTTTTTTACTTTTCCCGGGCAATTCAGTCAGCCGGAAGCGGCCCTTGCCGCGCACGGTGAACACATCCTGCTCGTATACGGGGGCATGGGGTTTTTCCACCGGCAGATGGTTGATCTCTACCCTGCCCGCCTCGATCAGCTCCGCAGCGGTGCCGCGGCTGACGTGCAGCATGGCAGAGAGTACCGCGTCCAGCCGCAGGGAGGACACAGTGGCGGTGAGCAGCTGCCGCTCCGGTGCCGGGAAAGCCGGGATCTCTTCCGGCTCCAGCAGGCGGGTGGACACCTCTGTGCGTCCCGCCTGACACAGCTCCCGGCAGATAAGCTTTGCCGCCGGTTCCAGCGCGAACACATAAGCTGTGCCCGGCGCATTGGCAGGCAGCAGGATATCGCCCAGTGCCTCGCGCTTGAGGGCAAGCCCCATCAGGCTGCCCAGATAGTCCTTGTGCGCGGGGAGCGCCGCACCGGGCAGTGCCCGGCATTGCAGCTGTACGCAGCGCACCGGACACTCGCCGTAGCTGTGCTCTGGCTCCAGACAGAGCACCCTGCGCTCGGCCTCGGGCCAGCCGCCGTCAAGACGCCAGCCGTCCCGCACACCGGCACGCCCCAGTGCCGCCCGGGCAAGATCCTGTTCCCGGTCGCTGAGGAATGCAGAGTACCGGGCTATGCCGCGGGAAAAAGCCGCATCGGCAAGATCCTCGATATGCCGCATAAGGTAGCGTTCCTCATCGTTGCGGGCGGGCACAAAACCCCGCACCGCACCGGTTGCCGGATCAATAGAATGCGCCATTGTTCTCCAGCTCGTCCAGCAGATCGCCCATAATATCTACGTTGTACGGGGTAATGATAAAGGTGCTGTTGGCTACGCGCTTGATCTGGCCGTTGTTGGCATAGGCCACGCCGGACAAAAAGTCTACCAGACGGCGGGAGACCTCCTTGTTGGTGGACTCCAGGTTCAGCACCACGGTACGCTTGTTGTTCAGATGGTCGGCAATGGTGCTGGCATCCTCGAACCGCTCGGGCTTGACCAGAACCACCTTGAGCTGAGTGGTGGCATGGATGTTGACCACCTTGTTCTTCTTGCTGGTGCCCTCGGCAGGCTCCTCGGTCTCTTCGTCCATCCCGATGCCAACGCCGCTGTTGTTGTTCACCATCTGGGGGCCGTCATCGATGTACTGGTCCTCGTACTCGTCCCCTTCGCCCATCAGGCCCTTCTTAATGCTATCCAGCAAAGACATAATTATCTGCTCCTTTCATTCGGGCAGCGCCCGGCTGCCTGGCGTTCTTTGCAAAAAGAATGCAAATAGCTTTTACTATTATCTGATTTTTTGCAGCAGATGTCAATAACTACAAAAGTTTTCCGTCATATAAATTTTGTCCGGAGACGATTATTTCGTCATAAAGCCTTACCTGACTGACAGAACCGTCCGTTCCCTTGGGCAAAACAAGGATGTAATCGTCTTCCGAGATCAGCGGATGGTCGGCATCCACGGGGTCGATCTTGCAGAAACGGGCGATGTTGCCGTACTTGACATACACGCCGGGAATATAGTTTTCGCCTTGCGTCTCGGCCTCGGTGCCGTCCTCTTTCAGGTAGTGCACCGCTGCGACGGGAACCCGCAGGCCGGTGCTCTCGCCGGTGCTGACGCGGGCGCGGGCGTGGTTGAGGCACAGCACATCGCCGTTGATGGAGTTGCATTGCAGCACAAAGCGGGCAATATCCTGCTCTGCATCAATGGTCACCTCGGCGACAGTGGCGCGCAAGGCAGCATCGCTCTGGCCGGGGAAGCTGATCTCCACCGCCGTGCGCAGAGTCTTACCGTCCGCGCCCAGCAGCTTTTCGGCCTGCTTTGCGGAGCACACCCCGGCGTACTGCCAGCTGAACCCGGCCACCAGCTTGCCTACGCAGCCATCCAGCGGCATCTCGGGGTCAGAGTCCAGATAGGCTTTAAGCTGCTCCGGGCTCTGCGCCAGAATGTCCGCAGCACCGGCGTTCAGCCGCCCGCTGCTGGCAGCCCGGACAAAGTAGCCGGTGGTGGGGGCGGCGATCTGGGTGGGGTTGCCCAGCTGTGCCTGCACGGTTTGTGCCTGCTGGGCAAGCAGCGCGATCTGATCCGCAAAGCCGGCGGTATCGCCGGTGGTGATCCACAGCTTGTTCTGCGCCAGCAAATAGGCATCGGTGCTTTCGTCCACATCGCTGTATTGGGCGGTGTCCAGTGCGTCCAGCAGGTCATACAGCGCACCGGAGCGCTCCTTGAGCAGGCCGTCCAGCTGGGTGGCTGCGGTGTTCTGGGAGCGCTGCAACAGGTCGATCTGGCTGGTAAGCTGGGTCAGCTGCTGGCGCAGCACCGCCTGATTGGCGTCGGTATACAGCTCTGCAACGGCAGTGCCTGCCGACACCCGCTCGCCGTCCGCAACAAGGTAACCCAGATTGCCGCTGCCGGAAATACAGGTCTCGTCAAACAGCAGCACGCCGTCCGCTTCAATGGTATCGGAGATGGTGATGGGCAGCGCCGTTTCGTAGACGTTCTGGGGGAAAAGGATGTGCGCCGCCTGCCAGCAGACATACGCTGCCGCCGCCAGCAAAAAGGCGGCCAGCACAGCCGCCAGCGTGGTGAGCGCAGAAAACTTGTGGCGCGGTTCCTGAGGGGTTTCCGGCATAAGGATCATCCTTTCAATAAAAAGTCTTGGGTCAGGCGCAAAGCGGTCTGCCGCACGTCCGCCGCCCCGGCGTCCAGCCATGTGACCCCGTCCATGTGGCGGAACCATGTCAGCTGGCGCTTGGCGTAGTTGCGGGAAGCCTGTTTGAGTTTTTCAGTACAGGCATCCAGCGAGGCGGTCTGTTCGAAATACGGGAAAAATTCTTTATAGCCAATGGCCTGTGCGGCGGTGCGGAAGGCTTCGCGGTTATGCCAGACGTATTCTGCCTCGGCCAAAAGTCCGGCCTCCAGCATTTTGTCCACCCGCAGGTCGATGCGGCGGTACAGCGCTGCGCGGTCCGGGAAATCCAGCCCCAGCACAAGGCTGCGGTAGGGGCGCTCCGGCGGCAGCGAATCGGCCTTTTGTTCGCTGAGACGCTTGCCGGTGGCGCGGTAGTGTTCCAGCGCCCGCAGCACCCGTACCTTATTATTGGGGTGGATGGCAGCGGCGGCTTCCGGGTCCACGGCTTGCAGTTTTGCGTACATGGCTTCCGGGCCGATGGCTTCCAGTTCAGCGGTCAGCTGCTCGCGCAGACCATCCAGGGCTTTTTCGGCGGTGAAGCGCACACCATATAAAAGGCTTTGCACATACAGGCCGGTGCCGCCCACCAGCAGCGGCAGATGCCCCCGGGCGATGATATCCTGGATATACTCCCCTGCCAGCGCGGTGAAATCCGCCACGCTGAAGGTCTTTTCCGGGGTGAGGATGTCCACGCCGTGGTGCGGGATGCCGCAGGTCTCCTGCGGGGTGACCTTAGCGGTGCCCACATCCAGACCTTTGTAGATCTGCATGGAGTCGGCACTGATGACCTCGCCGGAGAACTGCTGCGCCAGCGCAACGCCCAGCGCGGTCTTGCCGGTGGCGGTGGGGCCTACCACAGCCACCACGGCAGGTTTTGCATTATACGATGCGTCCAAACTGCTTTTCCAACTCCTTTCGGGTAAGCTTGAGCACGCAGGGACGGCCATGGGGGCAGAAGGGCGGCACCTCGCCGGAAAGGATCTTCTCGGCCAGTGCCATCAGCTCCTGCGGGGAGGACTTGTCCCCCGCCTTGATGGCGGCGCGGCAGGAGATGGAGTGCAGCACCCACTCGGTGTGCTCGTTCAGCGCGTCCCGGCTGCCCTTGAGCAGGCGGTCGGCGATTTCCACCAGCAAGTCCTCGGCGTTCTGCGGCTCTACGTCCGCAGGCACGGCGCGCAATAGCACCGTGCTGCCGCCAAAGTCCGCCACATCCAGCCCGGCGTTTTCCAGCAGGGGCTGATTTTCCAGCAGCGCCTGTTTTTCCTCTGCGGAAAGGTCGATGGCGGCGGGCTGCAACAGCAGCTGGCTGGGCACGTTGCCGTAGTTCGCGGCAAGCTTTTCGTACAGCTGACGCTCGTGGGCGGCGTGCTTATCGATCAGACACAGCTCGTCTCCCCGCTCCGCCAGAATATAGGTGCGGAAAACCTCGCCCACATACCGCAGCGGCTCTTCCCCCTGCGGTACATCAAAGCCCAGCTGTTCCGGCTGCTCGGACTGCACCGGCTCCTCTGGCTGATAGGGTACTGTTGCAGCTTCGATTTCCGGGGCGGCAGGCACGGTGTTCCATGCTGCCATGTGATCCAGCAGCGGGTCGGCTGTGGCGTCCGTTTCCGGGTGCACGTCCAGCTGCGCCTCACCGGCTGCTGCCCGGAAGGGCTGCGGTGCGGGCTGGACTTTGGTTGCATCCGCTTTTTCCGGGCTGTGAAGGGTGACCACCGGGTCCAGAATATCCTCTGCGGGGGCAGACTGCCGCCACGAGGGCACGGCAGTCTCGGGTGTAGAGGAAGCCTCCTTTGATCGTATCCTGTGTAATGTAGCTAAAGGCGAAAAAAAAGGATCTGCTGTCGCCGATTCGCTATTGCTAACGCAGGAAGACGTTTGAGCCGGGACTGTTGCGTTACGCTGTGGCGCGGATGCCTGCCAATGCTGCGCGGGCAGCGTGCCGGGGTCTGCCTGACCCGGAATGACAGCGGAAAGTCCTGTAAAGTGATTATTCTTTACAGCATTTTCATCCTTAATATCGTTTTCTTTTTCAGTTTTCTCTTTTTCATCTGCTTCAAAGGTAAAGCGGCGCTCCCCGGTGCCGGGCTGTGCCAGCGCCAGCTTGACCGCATGGTAAACGACATCGAACACGTCATTTTCCCGGGCAAAGCGGGCTTCAATCTTTGCAGGGTGGACATTGACGTCCACAAGGTCGGTGGGCATTTCCAGCAGCAGGATGCCGCCCGGGAACTTGCCCTGCATGGTCGTGCCTTTAAAGGCCATTTCCATGCCCGCCATGATGGTGCGGTTGCGCACATAGCGGCCGTTGATGTAGAAATGCTGCATACTGCGGCTGGCGCGGCAGCTCTTGGGCGGGGTGATCAAGCCGGTAACCCGGTACAGCCCTTCCTCGGAGTGCACCTCGATAAGGTCACGGCTGAACTCCCGCCCCAGCACCGCGTAGGCGGCGCTGCGCAGCTGACCATCGCCGGGGGTGACGTATTGCAGCTTGCCTTCCCGGATGAATTTGACGCTGACCTCTGGGTGGCTGAGCGCCACGTGCCCTACGTTATCTGCCACAAAGGTGCCCTCGCTGGAGTCCTTTTTGAGGAACTTCATGCGGGCGGGGGTGTTGTAGAACAGGTCCTGCACCCGGATGGTGGTGCCCACAGCACGGGCGGCAGGCTCCCTGCCCTGCTCCTCGCCGCCGGCGATGCGGTAGCAGGTGGCAAACTCGTCCACCTCGGTGCGGGTGAGCAGCTCTACCTGCGCCACGCTGGCAATGGAAGCCAGTGCTTCACCCCGGAAGCCCAGTGTGTGGATGCTGTTCAGGTCATCCGGCTTTTCAATTTTGCTGGTGGCGTGGCGGATGAAGGCCGTTGGGATATACTCGGCATCAATACCGGTGCCGTTATCGCTGATCTCGATCAGCTTTACGCCGCCGGACTCGATGCTTACCGTGACCTGCGTTGCACCGGCGTCGATGGAGTTTTCCAGCAATTCCTTGACCACCGATGCGGGGCGCTCTACCACCTCACCGGCGGCGATCAGCTCCGCGGTATGCTTATCCAGAACATGGATGACTGCCATGGTCTTTTCCCTCCCCTGTGGTTGATTTTTACGGTCAGCCGTTCAGGCTGCCCTTGAGGGTCTTTTTCAGCTCGTACAAAAAGTTCAGTGCTTCAATGGGAGTAAGCGTTTCCACATCCACAGCTTCCAGCTTTTCCATCATCTCGCTGGGCACTGCCGGGGAATTATACTCCTGCAAAGCGTCAAAATCCATCTGCTCCACCTTGTTTTTGGGAGCAGAAGCCTCCAGCGTGCGCAGCACCTCGTGGGCACGGCGGGTCACGCTGCCGGGCAGACCGGCCAGCTTTGCCACCTCAATGCCGTAGCTGTCGTCGGCGGGGCCGCGCACAATGCGCCGCAGGAAAGTGATATCCTCACCGCGCTTTTTGACCGCGATGTTGTAGTTTTTTACGCCCTCCACAGTGCCTTCCAGCTCGGTCAGCTCGTGGTAGTGGGTGGCGAACAGGGTCTTGCAGCCCAGCCCCTTGGCGGGGTCTGCGATATGCTCCACCACGGCGCGGGCGATGCTCATGCCGTCAAAGGTGGAGGTGCCGCGGCCGATCTCGTCCAGCACCACAAGACTTTTGGCGGTGGCGTTTTTCAGAATTTCGGCTACCTCGGTCATCTCCACCATAAAGGTGGACTGACCTGCAGCAAGGTCGTCCGATGCACCGATGCGGGTAAAGATGGCGTCCACCACGCCCACATGACAGCTGGCAGCCGGTACAAAGGAACCGATCTGCGCCATCAGCGCAATGAGGGCATTCTGACGCATATAAGTGGATTTACCCGCCATATTGGGGCCGGTGATGATCAGGCAGCGGTCGGTGGTGCAGTTGAGGGTGGTATCGTTGGGCACGAACATACTGCCCTTGAGTACCTGTTCCACCACCGGGTGACGCCCCTCGGTGATTGTCAGCACATCGCTGTCGTCCACCATGGGGCGGCAGTAGTTGTTTTCCGCAGCCACCTGCGCCAGCGCAGCCAGCACGTCCAGCTGTGCAATAGCGTTGGCGGTGCGCTGGATGCGGTCCAGCTGGGCGCCGATGCTCTCCAGCAGTTCGTCAAACAGGCGGCGCTCCAGCGAGATGAGCCGCTCGTGCGCGCCAAGAATTTTGCTTTCCAGCTCCTTCAGTTCCTGCGTGATGTAACGCTCGCCGGAGGTGAGGGTCTGCTTGCGGATGTAGGTCTCCGGCACAAGGTTTTTGTAGGAGTTGCTCACCTCGATGAAGTAGCCGAACACATGGTTATAGCCTATTTTCAGCTTGGGGATGCCGGTCTCCTGCCGCAGACGGGCTTCCAGCTGTGCCAGCACGCCCTTGGTGTTATCGCGGATAGAGCGCAGCTCGTCCACCTCGGCATGGTAGCCCTTGGCGATGACACCGCCATCCTTGAGGGTGGAGGGGGCGTCCGGGTCTACTGCGGCATAAATGCGCGCCTTGATATCCTCCAGCGGGTCGATACTTGCGGCCAGCTCGGCAAGCTCCGGGCAGTTGCAGCCCTCTGCCTGCTTGCGCAGACCGGGCAGACGGTCACAGGTCTGGGCAAGGGTGTAGATCTCCTTGGGGGTTGCAGAGCCGTACACCGTGCGGGTCATCAGGCGCTCCAGATCCGCAATGTAGTGCAGTTCTTCGGTCAGGTCGCCGCGCACCATGGTCTGGCGCACCAGCGCCTCCACAGCGTTCAGGCGGTGGTTGATGAGCTGGCTGGAAATAAGCGGCTGCTCGATCCAGCTGCGCAGCATCCGCTTGCCCATGGCGGTGCTGGTCTTATCCAGCACCCACAGCAGGGTACCACGCTTTTCGCGCCCGCGCAGGGTCTCGGTCAGCTCAAGGTTTGCCCGGGTAACCGGTGAAAGCCGCATGAACTGGGATTCGTTGTAAGTAATGACGGTCTTTAGCCGCTCCACGCCCTTGATCTGGGTATCGTGCAGATATTCCAGCAGCGCGGCCATGGCAAAGCGCACCAGACCCTCGGCAGCTATGCCGGTGGTCTGCGGCCAGTCGCGGCCAAACTGTTCTTCCAGCGCAGACGCCATCAGCCCCGGCGCATAGCGCTCGTCCTCGACCAGTTCCACCGAGCAGCTCATGTTCTTTTTGATGTAGGCGGTCACCTCGCGGCAGTCCAGCAGGCCGGGGTTCAGCAGCACCTCGCTGGGGTGGTAGCGGCACAGCTCGGTAATGACCGCCGGGGCGATCTTATCCGCCGTCAGTTCGGTGATATGTGCCGTACCGGTGGAAACGTCCGCAAAGCACAGGCCCGCCTTTTTGCCCTTGAGGTACAGGCTGGCAATGTAGTTATTGCGGTCGTCCTGCAGCATACTGCTCTCGATGACCGTACCGGGGGTGACCACCCGGATAATGTCCCGCTTGACAAGGCCTTTCGCCTTGGCGGGGTCCTCCACCTGCTCGCAGATGGCCACCTTATAGCCCTTGGCAATCAGGCGCGCCACATAGCCCTCGTAGCTGTGGAAGGGCACGCCGCACATGGGGGCGCGCTCCGCAAGGCCGCACTGCTTGCCGGTAAGGGTAAGATCCAGCTCCCGGGAGGCCGTGACGGCATCGTCGAAGAACATCTCGTAAAAATCGCCGATGCGGTAAAAAAGAATTTCGTCCTTGTGTTGGTTTTTGATCTCAAGATACTGCTGCATCATGGGCGAAAGCTCTGCCATGGTTTTTCCTCTTTCCCTTGTATGGTTCCGTCAGCCGGTTTGCGGGCTGTAACCGCCGGTGCAAACAAAACGCGGTCTGTGTTGCACAGCCGCGTTCCGGTCAAAAAAGTTTGCTCAGTGGCAGCCGCCGCAGGTGGAACAGCTGCCGGTGCAGGAGGCAGAAGGCTCCTGCACGGTCATGGGGTCGCCGCCGTTCATGGCGGTGTTGATGATGGCGTCGATATAGTTGACCAGATTCTCACACTCGCGCTTGGCCTCGTTGTATGCCACCATGCCCTCGTTGCCCATGATCTGGCCGTAGAGGCTGTTCACCTTCTCGTTCAGCTCAGCGATGCGGGCGTCGTCGCGCTCGTTCTTGCCGATCTCGTTGTTCAGGTCCATGCGGGCCAGATTGAACTCGCCGATCAGGTTCTGCAGCTCCTCATCCTTATCGTTTGCCTTGCGGGCCTGATCCAGAATGACGTAGCGGGGGTCGGTCTGAAGTGCCATAGCGGCACGCTTGAAAAGATCAATGCAATCCATGATTGGGTTCTCCTTGTTGTTTTTATTCTTTCTGGGGCAGTTTGCCCCGGAATCACATTTTTATGCTTCCACTTCACCCAGCAGCACGGTGGCGCGGGCACCGGTAAGATGTACAGTTGCATAGCTGCCCAGCAGTGCCGGGTCCGCGGCAAACTCCACGGTCAGGTTATTGTCCAGTCGGCCGGAAAGAGTGCCCTCGTTGCGGCCAAAGCCTTCCACCAATACCCGGACGGTCTGCCCTACCTGCGCCTTGACCAGTGCCATGGCAATCTCGTCCTGCGTAGCCAGCAGGCGGGTCATGCGGTCGGTCTTTTCCTTGCGGGGGGTGGGGTCCGGCATTTCGGCAGCCTTAGTGCCGGTGCGCTTGGAATAGATAAAGGTGAACAGTTGCATATAGCCCACCTTGCGCACCAGCTCCAGCGTTTTTACAAAGTCCTCCTCGGTCTCGCCGGGGAAACCCACGATGATATCGCTGGAGAAGGTGATGCCGGGCACGGTCTTGCGGGCGTAGTCGATGAGTTCCAGATACTGTTCCACCGTGTAGTGACGGTTCATCTGCTGCAAAAGCCGGTCGGAGCCACACTGCACCGGCAGATGCAGGTGCTTGCACAGCTTCGGCTGGGCGGCGATGGTATCAATGAGCTTATGGCTGGCGTCCTTGGGGTGGCTGGTCATAAAGCGGATGTGGTAATCGCCGGGCACGGTGCACAGCAGGTTGAGCAGGTCAGAGAAATCGATCTGCTCTTCCAGACCCTTGCCGTAGCTGTTCACGTTCTGACCCAGCAGGGTGATCTCCTTATAGCCCGCTTCCACAAGGCTGCGGAACTCGGCAAGGATATCGCCGGGCTTGCGGCTCTTCTCGCGGCCGCGGACATAGGGCACGATGCAGTAGGTGCAGAAGTTATCGCAGCCGTACATGATGGGCAGCCATGCGCGGAACTCGCTCTCGCGCCGGATGGGAATGTTCTCCACGATGACCGGACGCTGTGCGGGGTCCAGCAGCACCCGCTTATGCTTTTGCAGTTTCTGGGCAACCAGCTGCGGCAGGGTGTCGATGCCGTCCACGCCGAACACCAGATCCACATAGGGGTAGCTCTTGCGCAGCTTTTCCACAACATGCTTCTGGTTGGCCATGCAGCCGCACAGTCCGATGATGAGGCCGGGCTTTTTTTCCTTGAGCCCCTTCAGCGCGCCCACGTTGCCGAACACCCGCTGCTCGGCGTGCTCACGCACAGCGCAGGTGTTGAACAAAATCAGGTCGGCGTCCTCGGGCTTATCGCACAGGCCGTAGCCGATATCTACCAGCACGCCCTTGATGCGCTCGCCGTCGTTGACGTTCTGCTGGCAGCCGTAGCTGTGCACAAAGGCCAGCGGCGGGGTGTCGTAGGTCTGCCGCACCAGCTCGGCGGCAACGGTATTATGTTCAAAGTTAATGTATTCCAAAAAAACCATCCTTCTCCGCCGGGCAGGGTAGCCCCGTGCGGCGAAACTCTATTTTCTGCCATTCTATAAAAGACACTCTTTAGTATACCCTGTTTGGCCGCTGCGGGCAAGAGGAAACACGCAAATTTTATGCCTGTTTAGCCGCTGCGGCCTCTGCATCCTGCCTGCGGCAGCACTCTTCGCACACGCCCAGCAGCACCACGGCGCAGTCCTGCACCCTGCCCTTCTGGTTTTTGACCAGTTCCATCACCTGTTTTCCGTCCACCTCTGCATCGGTCACGCCGCCGCAGACGGTGCAGTACAGGTGGCTGTGCCACGGCAGGGTGTGGTCAAAGCGGTCTGCCTTACCGGGAATGGACACCCGGCGCACCCGCCCGGCTTCCACCAGACTGTTCAGGTTACGGTATACGGTGCCAAGGCTCAGGTTCGGGCACTCCTGCGCGGCTTTATCGTAGATTTCTTCCGCAGTCGGGTGGTCGCACAGCTGCTGCACCGTCTGCATGACAAGCTCCCGCTGTTTTGAATAACGCATATCCATCCTCCTTTTTCACACGGTTCAGACG
>UMJV01053986.1_pt1 | contig 12033 bp, 6 predicted proteins | sample 1966141 | NCBI WGS metagenome assembly UMJV01 (sample SAMEA4836158, study PRJEB28245) | human gut metagenome | biome: gut microbiome; material: fecal sample | place: Denmark | collected 2008
ATAAGATTAATGAGCTTGAAGAAAGAGTTCATCAATTAGAAAACGCAAGTCAATCTTAACATGGCTAGTCTTAATCAATTAGTTAGTGAATTTGCTCATGCTGTTGGCAATCCTAATAGTATTCCTCTTAGACGTAATCTTCGATATGCTATTCTTCATGGTCGTAATGAACTAATTCGTAAAAGTTATGAAAATCATAAATATGTTGATAAAGGTTTGCAACAACGTATTCGTGTTTCTATTATTAATGTTCCTGATGGTGACTTATATAATAGTCAAACTCTTGGACTTCCTGCAATTAAACGTACTAAACAAGAAGTTCCAAAGCCAGTTAGACTTATTAATAACTTACCTTTCCAATCAATTAGAACTACCGGACATACTGGGATAGAAATACCATTTGCAAAAGAAGCTAGTGCTAAGTTTTATCATTATCTTGCAGGTATGTGTAATCTTCCTGTTTATGATTATATTAATGGTTATATTTATTTCTTTAGTAATAATAAAGATTGGTTTCAAAATATAGGTTCTATTATTATTGAATCTCCATTTGAAATTCCTTATCTTGTTCCTACCGAAACTGTTGAAAAAGCTAAAGATGTAAATTATGACCCTATTGATGATGAAGCTAAATATGATGATGATGAATTTCTTATTCCTGAAGATATGATTGGAGCTCTTAAAGAGATTGTATTTAAACGTAATCTTATTGAAATTCCTCGTCAAACAAATGAAACTCCTATTGATAATTTTGTAACTAGATAAATTATGATTAAAGATATAGATATTAGTCATTATTATAAAAAGTTTATTGAAACTTCTAATGACGATATGGCAAAATATAATAAAGAACTTGAAGTTATAAATAAGATGAAAGCTGATTGCCGTGCTTATATTAAAAGTAAAAATCAAGTTATTAAAGATGATTTAAAAATTAATCTTAATGAATATGGGTTTCAATTTCTTAATGATAATGTTGAATTAATTAATAAGTTAGAGCAATTAATTAATAATCAACTTAGTTATACAGTTGGAGAAAGACGTATTGTTCTTCTCCAACTTTTGCGTTATTGTAACTTAGCTAAAAAAGCAAACGATTATATTATTGCTCTTAAACTTGCTACAAGACGTTCTGAATTAAGTCTTTCTGATTATAAAAAGTACATTCATAGGTATTATAGTTATGGTGTTCATAAATGTGTTCTTGAAGGTTATGCTTATCATTTTAAATATGAAATTGGTGATTTAGTTATTAATTTCTGGAGATATAAAGATAAACCTAGAGATACTTATGTTGATTGGAACGCTACGAGACTTAAAAAACAAGAAATTATTGATGCTGGTCTTAAACCTTATGATAAAGAAGAAGCTGAGATATATAAGATTCGTGGACTTAAGTATGATGGTATTCCTTATGTAGTTTATAAAACTAATAAAGAGTTTTATGAAATACAACTTATTAATAATGGAACTCATAGTTATAGTGCTATTAAATTTAAGTATGCTAATTATATTAATAGAGAACTTAGAGGTAAAGATGCTAAACAACTTAATTCTGAATGTAAAACTGTTGATGATATTTTTAATCTTAAATTAGGATTAAGAAGTAAACTTCTTGTTTATCTTGAACGAGAACCTAATGCTCCATTTAAATATATTAGAAATGTTAATCAACAAAAGTATGAACGTGGAGCACATAATAATGGTAATAAAACTAGATATAAAAACTAATATTATGGCAAATAATAAAACGATTACGATAGAACATATAATTGGTAAACTTGATAATGATTTCAATCCTGATGGAAGTGATTGGATTCCTAGAGTTCCTGCTTGGTGTGTTGATGCTATGAATGAACTTAAAGTTCTTCGTAAAGTTGATAAGAAAATGAAACTAACCGTCATTAATAAGATAGCTAAAAGTAAATGTTGTCTTATTGATGACGGTCTTAAAGTATATGATAGTAATGGTTGTGAAGTACCTAGAGCTGATACTAGTAAATATAGATGTGGTGATACTGAATCTGCTCCATCCTCTACGGGGGGTCAAGCGGAGGACGAAAGTCCGGAGCGTGCTACTAATAAAGACTATCTTGGTATGCCTGATGATTGTTGTCCTAATGGTTCTAGAACTAGAGAAGTTATTGATACTGGTAAAATAGGATGTAATCCTGTTGTTTATACAGTTCATAATAATACTGAATGTCCAAGATGTCAGCATGAAGTTCATTCTCATTGTCAGACCCCCCGTGGAGGATATGATAAGTCAAATCATAATTATATTCTTATTGGAGGTAATACTATTGAACTTAATTTTAATGATACTTGTATAACAGTTGTTTATAAAGATGTTGAAACTCAATATAGTGATAATTATCATTGTGAGATTCCTGTTATACCTGCTAACGGTAAATTAATTCAAGGTCTTACTTATTATTGTATGGCTCGTATGCTTATGAGAGGATATAAACATCCTGTGTTTAATCTTTCTGCTAGTCAATATGGAACTAATCCTTTCTATCTATGGGAGAGTATGAAGAAAGATATTAAGACTAGTATTCTATTAGATGAACAAAGTGATGATGATAGTGGTTGGAATGAGTTCTTTTATAACTTTACTTTTCCTAAATAATTATGAATATACAAAAGAAACTTAGTCTTAATAAACATCCGGGTGATTGTGTACCTTATTCATTAGTTGCTGCTAAAAATGTTAAAGTGAGTAATGATGATAGGATGATTGTTAATGAAGAAGGGCTTGAAGATTGTAAAGCAATTGCCAATTCTATTCATGAAGATGGTATTAATAATTTTAAAATAGTTGGTGTTATTCCAACTAGTACTGAACTTATTTTATTTATTGTTAATACTGATTCTAATGAATCTTATATTTATAGATATAATGAACAAGCTGATAATTGTTATAGAGTAAATAGTAATTGGAAATATAATGGTGGTAAGATTAAAGGAACATATACTTATAATGTTAAAAATCATCTTATAGTAGCTATTGCTGAAAGTGATGCTTCTATTGATGTTCCTCTTAAAACTATTAATATTGATTTAGATTCTGACCGTCCTGATTCTGAAATGTCTGTTATTCCACAAATAACTTTACCTACTATTAGTGGCTTAAATTATGTTAGTGGTGGAGCTTATAAAGGATTTTATTTTATATTTATTAGATATAAGATAGATAAAACTAATTATACTAAATGGTATAGTATTGGATTTCCTATTTTTAATGATGTTATAATTCCACAAGTTATTAATAAAGTTTGTTTTAGAAAAACTAATGTTTATGAACCAAAAGATGAACCAAATGGTTATTGTTATGGTAATACTGATTCATTTAGTGATTCTAAAGATATATGTAATCAAACTTTTGAAATAAATATTAGTGGAGGTCGTTCTGGTCTTTATCAACTTGGTTTTATTGTATGTAAAAAAGATAGTACTCAAGCGTTTAGAACAGATGATTTAAATAATAATATTTTTAAATTTAGTAGAGATATTCTTGTTGAGTATAACGTTTCTGATTTAACTACTGACTATTATAATTATTATAATGTTGGTAATATCATTAATTATAAGAATAGAATATATATTGCTAATTATAATGAAAAAACTGATAACGATGACAGAACTTTAAGTAATGGTAAAACATTAGAAGAAGCTGTTAAAGATATTACTATTAAACTTCGTAATAAAGCTGTTAATGCTTATTATAATGATTATACCACTGTTAATGCTGTTAGTGAAAAAGGTCCATATTTTAAAATGGCTAGTCTTCAAATTACTGGTACTGCTGATTGGCAAATTAAAGATATTAATAAAGTATTCAATAATAATCAATATCCTTTTCGTACTTTTAGAACTTTATTTAATGATACAGTTATACAAGGTATTGCAGCACATGAATATTTAAAGATTAATTATAATGCTAAAATAAAAGTTGGTAGTAGAGGTAGTCATAATCTTAAAGAATATCTTGCTTGTCATTGTTTTATTATTCCTACAAGTTATAAATATGAAAATAATCAATCTGTTTATACTTTACCTAGTACAGTTAAAATAGCTTGTTATGTTTATAATGGAACTGGATTTACAGAAGATGCTGTATTTACTAGTGGACAAGTATTATTTGGTGATACTATATTTGATATTGATAATTGTAAAATGAGAATTACTCATTCTATTATTGAGCCTAGTTATGATTTTAATGAACGTAAGAAAAATGATACTCTTATTCCTGGAGAAGTATATAACTTTTTTATTCATTTTGTTGATAAATATTGTGATGCTAGTAGAGGATATAAATTGTCAAATAAAGATAAGTATATAAATAATATTGTTAATGATGGTTCTCATTGTACTATAATTACTTTTAATTGGAACAATCAAGGTAATGGTAATATTCCATATTGGGCAGTTATTAGTGGAGATATTCCAATATCTACTATTAGTTCTAATATTAAAAGATATATTGCTAATCATAAAATTGTAGTTTATACTGCTGAACCAATAAATAATCCTACTACTAATATATTACTTAATAGCTCTGGTGAACTTGAAGCTACTAATAAAGATGAACTATATACTCTTATATCTAATTACTTTATTGATTATCAAGATAAAGATAAATATAATGATTTATATGTTTATCAAGTTATAAATAGTGGTAGTTATACTCCTTGTAGTAATCAAGTAATAGGTGCTATTGGTGTTGATAATGAAGCTAAATTTGGTTATTATGAAAATATTAATGGCGATGAACTATTTAGAATACCTGATTTGATATTTGATGCTGAAGCTATTGGTGGTGAACATACTAGAGGTTTTATATATAATATGAATAATACTTTTAATAAGTTTTATATTCGTGCTAATATTGATACTACTTTATGGAATCAAATTAAAGAATTAGGTTATGTTGGATGGTTTATTAGTTATGAAAAAGTTGAACCTATTACTAGATATACTGGATTATTAACTAGAAAAGATTATTGTAATATAGCTAGTAATGTTACTTGGCAAGATGGTAGTTGGGGTACAAAACCCGGTTTTGTAGCGAATAATTTTACTAGTGATAAATGTTATCTATATAGTGGTCGATTTGATATTGATGATAGTATTAAATATGATTTTAATATTATTCGTATTGATGGTAAATGTAAATTTGAACCTTATAAAGAGAAACATGATGTAGTTGATATGGTAGTTAATACTACCTATCCTTATAGTTATAATATGCCAGTTATAGGTGTTATTAGTAGAAATGAATATAAACCTATTAATAATTATAAATTAGTAGTTGCTGATAGTGTTACTGATAGTAGAGCTGGAAAAGGAACTGCTCTTGAAATGGATGATTATAAGGAATTACTACTTGATGCTGAAACTATGTTTCTTGCAACGGTTCTTAATTGTACTAAAAATATTTATACTAGTAAAGAAAAAGAACTTGTAAGACTTAACGATGTTTGCTATAATGGTGGAACTTATTCTATTGAGCATGGATATAATGGTAGAATGACTTATGATGGTGTTCTTATTTATAATGATAATGGAGTTATAATGAATGAAGGCAATTATAAATTATATACTCCTACTAATAATCAATATTATTATAGTGGTGATGAACCATGTTGGTTTGATATTCCATTCAATGTTTATATTCAGTTTCCTTTATATAGTGATAAGTTCTTTGAAAGTAAATGTTTTAATAATGAACCTAGTAAGATAGCTTTTAGTATTAAAGAAGATAGTGATAAGAAAAGTGTTGCTTTTGGTACATTTGTAGAACCTAAAAATAGTGTTGATTTATTTAAAGACCCTATTGGAAATGTTGACCAATATGTTCCTAAATTGTTAACTCAATATCGTAATGATATTATTAATATTACTCGTTTTGATAAAACTATAAGACGTAGTAATGTTATTCAAGATGAAAGTGAAGTTAATGCTTGGAGAATATTTCCTATTGAGGGTTATAAAAATATTACTGAAAATAAAGGAAGTATAACTAATTTAGTTGGAATTGGATATTATCTTTTAGTTCATACTCAACATAGTATGTTTATGTTTGATATAAGTGCTGCACTTAAAACTAGAGATGAAAATGTTCAATTATATCAGCCTGATGCTTTTGAAGTTGATTATAAAGAAGTCTTTACTAGTGATAAAGGTTATGGTGGACTGCAAGATGATTTAGCATATATAGTTGGAGAATTTGGTTATATTTTTTATAATGATGATTTTCATAAACTTTATCAATTTGATGATGGTCAACTTAAAATAATGGATGAAGATATTAAATTATGGCTAGATAAATATCATCCTAATAAAGTTAGATTTGCTCATGATAAATTTAATAATCGTATTCTAATTAAATTTGATTATACTTATGATAATATTAATCCTAATACTAAAGAATCTATTATAGAATCATATAATGAAGTCATTAGTTTTAATTATAAAGTAGGTAGTTTTATTAGTTTACATGATTATTATTTTAATAATGCTTGGTCTACTAAAACTAAATGTTATTTTCAAACTGAACATAATAATGATAGACTTAACTGCCCTCTTCATGTATTTACTCATGAATATAATTATGGTAGATTTAATACTCACATGGGTGATGATAGTAGAAGTCTATATTTAGTATCTAAACAAGAAGTTGGTGATGAGCCTATATTAGTTCATAATAGTTATATTGATATTATGGTTAATGAATCTTATGAACTTATTAAATTTCTTGAATTTATTAAATATAAAGTGCGTAAGATATATATTCCTATTTATAGTGATAATATTAATAATCCTGTTGATTTAAGAGAACATCCTTATGCTGGTGATATACTTCGTATATTTAATGAAGATAATGATACTAATGATATAGATATTAATATTGATAAACTTAATGAATTTAATAAGTATAAAAAACCTTGGTATGAACTTACTCAATATAACTTTAATTATTTCCGTAATGCTATTAAAGAATATCCTAATACAGTAAGTGATAAACTTCGTAGAGTATATGGTAATTATTTTGTAGTTCGTTTTATATTTAATAATTCAGATAATAAGCGCATTGAATTTGAAAGTCTTGAATGTGCTCAAACTCAATTTAGAAAATTATGATACAGTATAGAGATAGACAAAGACAAAAAGCTTTTATTGGTGCTATTATTGGTGCAGCTGCTAGTATTGCTGGTGGTATAATTAAAGGTAATAAACAAAAGAAAGCTCAAGAAAAAGCTCAAGCTGAAGCTCAAGCTGCACAAGACCATAAAGATGCTTTACAAAATGCTCAAGCTTTAACTAGTGCTTATGCTAATCAAGATTATGTTGGTCAATATAATGATAAGCTTACTCTTAAATGTGGTGGTAGAATTCGACGTAAAGCTGGTTTCGGTACTGAATTTGCCGATGCTCTTCCCGGTTTAGGTAATCTTGCTAGTTCTATTACAGGAGTTCAAGGACTTGGTGAATTAGGTACTGCAATAGGTCAAGGTATTTCTGCTAATCAACAAATTAATGAAAATAAACGTATTGCTCAAGAAGCTGAACAGCGTAAACAACTTCAAGCTGGTCAACAGCAACTTAATATTACTTCTGATAAAATGACTAATCCAATGACTATGTATCAACGTTCTAGTTTTATTAATAAATATAAATGTGGTGGACGTAGAAAAGCATGGATTGGTGCTGCTATTGGTGCTGCTGGAAGTTTAATTGGTGGTATGTTTGGAAGTAAAGGACAACAACCAATTCAAGTTAAACAAGCTGACCAAGCTAGTTATAGTGCTCCTAAAACTGGTCTTGAACGTCCTGAATGGATTACTAATGGTAATGTTCAACAACCTGTTATGCCTCAATCAGTATATCGAGATAGGCTAAATGTATATCGCTGTGGCGGTCATAAACGCTAGTCTTTTGCTCTCTGTTGAATTATTATATATAGGTATGAACTATTAATCGACTGATAGGCTATCGTTCAGCAGAGAGCCTTAAAATCAATCAAATTACAATTTCTCATTATATTATATAAAATGCCTAGAAAAGATAAAGTTATTCATATAAGTAATTTACCTAGTACATTTAGAGGTAATGTTACTCGTAATGGAAGATTTATTCAAAATGGTATTCCTCCACTTGGTGGAGCTTATGATAAAGTTGCTAAATCTACTGGTTTAATAAGACTTGGTAATGAATTTCTCTATAATGGTGTAAATAATTTAGTATCTAAAGATAATAGAGAAAAATTAATGAATAATACTGCTGGTAGACTTATTAATTATGTTAAAGATTTTAATAAAGAATCTTTTCCTAGTGATGATGAACTTGGACCAACATTTCCATTTAATATTATTCAAACTCCTAGAAGTAATGGAAAAAAGCTTCCTCAAAAACAATATGCTGTTGGTGGTAAAATACCAAATGTAGTTGCTGGTGGTATTGCTCAACCTCTTGGTAATAATTTCTTTTATATGAATGGAAGAAAACATAGTCAAGGTGGTATTGATATTGGTCCTAGTGATAAAACTGGTATTGAAGTAGAAGGTGGTGAAGTAGTTGAAACTAATGGAAATGAACTTAAAGTTTATTCTGCACAACCTATTATTAATGGTGTTAGTCCTGCTAAATTAGTTATGGGTGGAGCTAATCCTAATAAAGTATTTAAAGCTCAAGAAGATTTTAAAGATAGAAATAGAATTAATGATGATGGAACTAAATATAAAGAAGGTGGCAAAATTTATCAAGTACCTGATGAATATAAAAGACAAATCGCTGAAAGTGGTTCGATAATTATTGGTGGTTATCCTACAATAGCTGGTAATAGAAATTATAAATTTATTAAAGGTTTAACTAAAGCTTCTAGAATAGGTAGAACTGCTACTAATTTTATTAATTTAGGTAGACAAAAAATTTATGATTTAGCTAATAAAATTGATAATACTTGGATTAATCAAGGAATTAAAGAAGTTTATAGAACAACTATTGGTAAACATGGTAGTAATCTTCCTAGAACTATTGATTATATAAATAAAAATAATATAAATGAAAATAAAAAAGCTATGGGTGGATTAAGTAGAGATAAAGATTATGGTTCTAAAAAGAAACCTTATCCTAGTGTAGCTAAAAAAGATTTTGCTGGTGGACATAGAAGTTATCCTATTCCTACTAAAGCTGATGCTATTGATGCTTTAAGATTAGCTGGATTACATGGTAGAAATGATGTTAAAGCTAAAGTTTATAATAAATATCCAGAACTTAGAAAGAAAGGTAATGTTGGATTAGTTGTTAGTATTAATGGTAATGTTAAGAATGGATTAATTCATTCTCCATCCTCTACGGGGAGTCTACGCGATAAATTTGCTGTTGGTGGAACTCGAATTAATCGTCATGGAAGAACTTGGGAATATGATGAACAAAATAGATATTATGTTCCTATAACTAATAGAACTATTAATAGAACTTCTGCTTATCCTATTAATAAATCTGCTAGAGGAGAAACTATTATTGGAAGTGATTATACTTTTAGAAATGGAAGATGGTCTAAAAATAATAATGTAAATACTAATACTAATAAACCTAATATTGATAATGGAAATCGTCGTCCTCAATATTATGCAGAACGTAGACTTCCTTTATTTGAAGATGGCGCTGGTATTACTAGTGGTTTAGTTAGAGCTGGTTGGAGTCATGGAAATAATAGAGGTATTAGTACAAATAATACTAATATTCCAAGTTTACCTACAACTAAATCTATTGGGAAGACCCCCCGTGGAGGACGAAGTAAGTCAAGTCAATCAACTCAATCTATTCCTACTAAAACACTTCCTACTGCTGTTTATAATCGTAATCTACCTAAAATAGAAGCTAGTATTCCAACTACTTTACCTGTTTCTACTAGTACACCTGCTAAAGGAACTACATCTTCCGATGGTAAAGGTCAAGGTAAATTTAAAAATCTTACTACTGCTGATTGGATTGGACTAGGTAGTAATGTTGCTGGTAGTTTAGCTAGTTATTTTGCTAGTAAAAGAGCTATTAATAAAATGAGAGGTCCAGGTCAACCTATTCTTATTAGTGCTAATAAACTTAAAACTAAATATAATATTAATCCTCAACTTGATAGAATTAGAGAAGATAAATTTGAAGCTTATCGTGATATTGATTCTAATACTGCTAGTAGTCGTGCAAGTTTAGCTCGTAAACAACGAGTTCGTAATGCTGCTGGTCAAGCTGCTAATGAACTTTATGGTAATAAAGAAAATATAGAAACTAATCTTATTAATCAAGATAGACGTAATCAGCAAAGTGTTCGTCAATTTAATGCTCAACAATACAATCAATATATAGATAGAAAAGCAGCATTTGATAATGGTATTAGAGAAGCTAAAGTAACTAATATTAATAATTTATTTAGTGGAATTAATGCTGGTATTCAAGATATGATTAGTAGATATGAAAATCGTAAAGCTTTAAATAATACTATTGGTGCAATGAGAGCGTCTGCTCCTAATGTAGATGATAGAATTATGCGAGATGCTGGAGTTGATTATGATGAATTTATTATTCGTAAACGTAGAAAACTTGGAGGAAAACAATCATGCCGATAAACTTTTATACTCCTACTTTTAGACAACAAGTTAATCCTATTGACTTAAATGTCTTAGCTAGAACTTATAATACTCTTGAACAAGGACATCAACAAGCTATTCAAACTAAATCTCAGATTGATGCTCAACTTGCTCAATTAGATTTAAATGAAGCTGAAGATGCTTGGCGTCAAGAACAACTTAATAAAGTTCGTAATGCTCTTACTGAAAATATGCAATATGGTAATGCTTATTCTAGTCTTGATGATATAGTTGGAACTTATGGAGATATAACTTCAAGTCCGGGAATGATTGGTCGTTTACGTGCTCAACAAGATTATAAAGCATATATGGATAATCTTGATAAACGTACTGATTTATCGGAAGATTATAAGAATTATTATCGTGCTGTTAATAAATATAATTATCAAGATATAACTGATAAGAATGGTAATGTTATTGGTGGAAGTAAATGGATCCCTATTGATAAAGAAGTTTCTGAAATTCCTATGAATCAGATACTTAATCAAGCACTTCAATGGGCTGCTAAAGAACAAGGTGGTGGTAGTCAAACAAGATGGCTTGATGCTAACGGTAAAGTTACTGACGATATTACTAAATCTGTTACAGGAGAGATTTATTCTCATACTAAAGGTGATTGGCAAAGATTAAGTAAAGCTAAACTTGCTGAAGCTGTTAAAGCTGTTATTGAAAATACTCCTGGCGCTAAAGCTAGTCTTGAACAAGATTATAAGATTGCTAAATGGAAATATGACCAAAATGGTAGTAATCCTGATATAACAGATAAAAATGGTATTCTTCTTACTCCTGAACAGTATCTTGCTAAACGTATTGACCCTTTCTATAATGCTGCAACTTTTTATAATCAAAGTAGTAATACTACTTATGGAAAAGCATGGAAAGCTCAATTAGCTTTAGCTAAACAAGCTGGATTAGGAAATGCAAATCAAAGAAAACAAGCTATTGATAATTTAACTTATAAAGGTACTCCTGTTCGTATTGATAATTTTATGCCTGCTCAAGCTCAAGCTGAAATTACTAGTAATAGACAATCAATAGCTGGATTACTTAACAAATATAATCTTGATATTAATATTGATTTAGCAACTGCTAATCCAGATGATATTAGAACTAGTATCATGACTAATATTACTAATCCATCTGATAGAGCCTATGCTCTTAGTTATCTCAATGATATTATTGATAATCAAGAATATATTAATAGTCTTAAAGTTGGTAAATCGCAAGATAGTATTGACGGATTTGATACATATAATTCTATTATTAGTTTAAGTGATTTACCTAGTAATAAATATTCTGATACATATAGTAAATATGTTAATCAGATATTTGGAGATAGTAGTTCTATTAGACAATACTTTAATAATGATGATGTTTATAA